>JADMIO011565013.1_pt1 | contig 43880 bp, 33 predicted proteins | sample 8958161 | NCBI WGS metagenome assembly JADMIO01 (sample SAMN16585339, study PRJNA669376) | soil metagenome | isolation source: Crop rotation soil | place: USA: Cullars Rotation, Alabama | collected 2011
GCCGCGACTTCAAGTCACGTGAATTCCAAGCTTCGGATCCCACTGTGCTGGAAAGACTCCAACTGTATATGGTCTTATATCAAGGCCATTATCGAAGATTGAGTTAGGCGCGTAGGAGCCATAGAGTCTTACTGAACCGAGCCCCAGCTCGGCTATATAGGATAATTTCCATTTCTCAAGATCATAATCACCCCGGTTTTTTAACTTTCCACGTTCTCCACTGATCTGTTTATTGCGGCTGTTATATAAATATCCTATACTCATACCACCGCTCAAACTTAAACCCTTGTCAGAATTATTTGCATTGGTCAGAAAATTCAGCATGAAAGGAACAGTAACGTAATTTGCCGCGAGCTTGTTTTTTGAAAAATGAATGGAGTCCCTGAACACAAAGGCATGATTAATATTCTGAGCATTGTTGTAAGGATTGTTATTTCCACCTTCTTTAAAGCTTATGTCTGATTTGAAACGATAATTATTGAATTCAACGCCAATGCCATATTTCAGGTTAACATAGTGCTTGATCAAGTTAAGGCGTTGCATAAAAACCCAGATGTTCAGGTTGGAAGATTTGCCCGTCCGTAATTTGAAATCATTGGACCCAAGCGGGGCTGTTGTACCTGGTTTATTTATGAGGTAACCCTGTGAAGTTGCGGTTGAATAATTGGTCTTATCATTCCAGTTGGCAAAACCAAGATCGATAATGAATTGCGCCGTACTTACGTTTGAACGCTTTGTTCTTCTCCGGTTGCCAATGGTAATGGTTGTTTGCCTGCGGCTCTGTTCTGGGGAATCTTTTTTTATGATAACCATTCCGCCGATGCGGATGGTGTCAGGCTGTGAATTTTTTGTTGAGTCTGTTTGCGCAAATACTGCTGTTGATACAAAACATATTGCGATCAGGTAGATCCTTTTCATACTTCTTTTTTTTACTGGTGAGATTTTAATTTTGATCATCCTTTGCTATTTCAACATTGCCTATTTTAAGGCCGTTGCCGCGCAGGGGGATCTTTTTTTCTATAGTGCGCTTAACTCTTTTTAAGAAATTGCCAATTTTACTTTTTTTGAATTCTTCGGCGGTGATGTTATAAAAGACATAGTTTTCGCTCTTTGCTTCAGCATCCTGGATATAAGACGCATGCTGTGCAAAATTATTCTGTGTAATATTATTTTGTTCGCTCACGATTTCAGTTACAGGTTTGTCACGCGGATCTGCAATACGGAATTCAGGTTTCGGCAAATTGTTATCAAGCTTTACCACCAGTGTTTTTACCGTATCCGGATTTACTACCGGATTGTTTTGAACCGGATCATTTTTTGCCGTCTGCTCCTGTGGCTGCGGGGTTAAGATCTCCTGTTTTAAAACGGGTCTTGGCGCAGGCCCATTAGTTTTTTGAATATTTACCACTGGATTTACAGGCTCTTCAATTTTGTTTTTATCAACAGGCAAAGCAGGCGTTGTTTTTTCGAATGTTGGTTTAATTACGATTTCTGGTTGAGCTTTCTCTTTCTGCATGTATACAATGCTCATCCACAAGCCTGCTCCAAGCAATATGGCTGCCGCCAGGTACCTCCACGGGAACGGGATGATCTTATGCTCTTTTTCTTTTCTGTATAATAATTCCTTGTCAGGAAATACGATAGATGTGTCCGGTTCAAACGTCACCTGTTGCAGCAATTTAAATTCCTGCTCCAGCTGAGGATTGCGGGCTGCAAATTTTTCGGTTTCTATCGCCTCGGTTGCGGTAAGCTCATTATCGGTATACAACAGGAATCTCTCTTCATAATTGGATATATCGATGAATCCCTTTTGTAATAAGAAGGATTTATCTTCCAATGTTTCAGACAAATCCGGTTTAACTACAGATTGCTGTATCATTAGGAATTCTTCCTCCAGGTCCGGGTTGTCCTTAACGAACATCTCCACGTTTATTTTTTCCGCAGCAGATAATTCCTTATCTGCATACAGTAAAAAATATTCTTCGTAATTATTTCTGTTGATGTTCATTTATTTTCTTTAAATCACATTTTCCCTGCTTACCAGATATGTTTTTAGCTGCAGCCTGGCACGATGGAGATAGACTTTTACCTGGCTTTCACTAAGGCCCGTTATCATACCGATCTCCTGGTAGCTATAGCCTTCATAGTCTTTCAATAACACCAGGCTTCGCTGTGTTTCACTTAATTTCTGCAATGCTTCATCCAGTATCTTCCTGAGGTTATGTGGTTGCCTGTCTGTTATCCCCGCTTCTGCTTTAAACTCATCTTTCAGTGTTATCCTCTTTTGCTTCCTGATATGATCTATCATTTGGTGATAAGCCACAGTGAAAAGGTAGGACTTACACCTTTCAAATTCTACCTGCTCCCTGTTGATCCACAGCTTTTCAAATGCCGCCTGCACCACGTCCTGCGCATCTTCCCGGTGCCCGAGATTTTTTAGAATAAAGCGATATACGTTGTCAGCATACTGGTTTACACACTGATTATACTCTCTCTCGGTCATTTAGTTGGCAATTTACAAATACTCTGCTAAGCATTTATTTACAGTTATACGTGGCGATGCCCCAGAATGTTACATCCAGGTCTTGAAAAAAGTTGCTGTTAGGGTAGCAACCTCCAAGGTTCGGGTATCAACCTCCAAGGTTCGGGTTGCAACCTCCAAGGTTCGGGTTGCAACCTCCAAGGTTCGGGTATCAACCTCCAAGGTTCGGGTAGCAACCTCCAAGGTTCGGGTTGCAACCTCCAAGGTTCGGGCGGTAACCTCCAAGGTTCGGTTCTCAAAAATATTCGCAATCAAATACGATATCACAAAAGAAGACAGCTCTTATTACTAACTTGACAACGGGATAGTTCTTTTATCATTTTCATGTAGGTTTGCGGTAAGTAAGAAACACGTATGAACAGAAATTTTACAGACAGGATCGCTACAGAATTGCAGGAAATCAGGGCTGCGGGATTATATAAGGAAGAACGTATCATTACAAGTGCGCAGGGGGCCAAAATAATGGTGAACGGAAAAGAGGTCCTAAATTTTTGTGCAAATAACTACCTGGGCCTTTCGTCTCACCCCAAAGTGATCAAGGCTGCAAAAAAATATGTCGATCACCGGGGTTATGGCCTCAGCAGCGTGCGATTCATTTGTGGAACGCAGGATATTCATAAAGAGCTTGAAATAAAGATCGCTGAATTTTTAGGCACTGAGGACACCATATTATATGTTGCCGCTTTCGATGCCAATGGCGGTGTATTTGAACCATTGTTTGGTGAAGACGATGCAATAATATCGGATGCGCTCAACCATGCCAGCATCATTGACGGGGTAAGGTTGTGTAAAGCAAAGAGGCTGCGGTATGAACACAATAACATGGAGGACCTGGAGAATAAACTTAAGGAAGCTGCGAATGCCAGGAGCAGGATAATTGTTACCGACGGTTCCTTCAGCATGGACGGTACAATCGCAAGACTTGACGTGATATGCGATCTTGCCGACAGGTATGATGCTATTGTGATGATAGATGAAAGTCACTCAAGCGGATTTTTAGGAAAGAACGGCCGGGGTACGCACGAATACAGGAATGTAATGGGGCGGATCGATATCATAACCGGTACTCTTGGCAAAGCGCTTGGAGGCGCAAGCGGTGGCTTTACCAGCGGTAAAAAGGAGATCATTGAAATGTTGCGGCAACGAAGCAGGCCATACCTTTTCAGTAACAGTGTTGCGCCAGGTATCGTGGGGGCATCTATCGCCGTGTTTGAGATGCTTAGTGAAACAACGAAGCTCAGGGATAAGCTGGAAAAAAATACACGTTACTTCAGGGATAAGATGACGGAGGCAGGCTTCGATATCAAACCCGGTGATCACCCCATAGTACCGATAATGTTATACGATGCAGTAGTGGCGCAGACCTTCGCGACTAAACTATTGGATGAAGGGATCTATGTTATCGGATTCTTTTTCCCTGTAGTGCCCAAAGGGCAGGCCCGTATACGCGTGCAGATAAGTGCTGCGCACAAAACAAAACAACTTGACAAAGCCATAGCTGCATTTACCAAAATCGGAAAGGAACTGCAGGTACTAAAAAATTAAAAAATGACGGAGACATCGGCAACATTCAAAGCCAAAAGCACTGTTAAGAGCGCGGACCTGGAACACAGGCAAAAAATAAATTTCAATATCGGTAAATACAACGCTATTGTTCCGCAGGGGAAACACCAGTTCTCTGACGTAAGCCTCGCACGTGAACGCGCAAAGAATATAAAATGGAAAGCTATTGAAACACTTGATCAACAACTGGAAGCGTTTGAAAAAAATTTTACCAGGAATGGAGGCAAACTGATCTGGGCATCAACGGCACAGGATGCGCTTGATGAGGTGCTTACTATCTGCAGGGAAAAAAACTGCCGGACTATTGTTAAGAGTAAGAGCATGGTTACAGAAGAGATCCATCTCAATCCTTTTTTGGAAAAAAATGGAATAGAAAGTATTGAAACAGACCTGGGAGAATATATTCAGCAACTGGACGGTGAATCGCCCTATCATATTGTAACTCCGGCCATGCATAAAAGCAAGGAAGATGTTGCAAAATTATTCGCTGAAAAACTGGGTACCGATCCAAAACTAAGTCCAGAAGAACTAACACTCGTGGCGCGTGAAAAACTCAGGGAAAAATATACGCAGGCGGAGATAGGTATCACCGGCGCAAATTTTCTTATCAGTGAAACAGGAAGCATCGCTGTTACCGAAAATGAAGGCAATGCCCGGTTAAGCTCTGCCTTCCCAAAAACACATATTGCAATTGTAGGTATCGAAAAAATGATCCCATCTTTAACTGATCTTGCCCTCTTCTGGCCATTGCTTGCAACCTTTGGTACAGGTCAGAAAATTACATCCTATAATACGATCATAAGCGGACCGAGACAACTTAATGAGACTGACGGTCCCGAAGAAATGTATATTATTTTACTGGATAATGGGCGAACCAATATAATAGCAAATGCAAAACAAAGGGAGAGTCTCTATTGCATCCGTTGTGGCGCGTGCCTTAATGCCTGCCCGGTTTATAAAAACATTGGCGGACATTCATACGGAACAACCTACAGCGGTCCTATCGGCAGCGTGATCACGCCTCACCTTCAGGGGATGCCGGAATATAAACATCTGAGTTATGCCTCGTCGCTTTGCGGAAACTGCACCGAGGTTTGTGCTGTAAAAATAAACCTGCATGAGCTGTTGCTGGAGAACAGGAATGAAGCTGTTGAAACCGGCAATGCAACATTTACAGAAAAGATCGCATGGAAGATGTGGAAGACGGCTTCGCTTAACAGAGGGATGATGAATATGAGTAATGGTAAGATGAAGAACTGGATGATAAATAAGATATTCAAAGTATGGACGCGGCACCGTAGCGATCTTACCTTCAGCCAGAAAACATTCAATGAAATGTGGAAGGACAGGATGAAGGGGAAAAATTAAAGGTACAGGGTACAAGATACAAGGTACAAGGCACAAGGTACAAGGCACAAGATCTTGCCGGCACTTTAATACAGACAGGTTATCAGCTGAAAAGCGTCCAGGGATTTTTTGTTTCCTTAAGATCAGTCTCAACAGGTTCTGCATCGATGAATTCGATCACTCCTTTAGTGATGACAGCCTTATTCTCTGATAGTGGTTTACCTATATTTTTGATATCATCTTCGGATATGGTATGGTTGACATCCCGGAGGTGCAGATCAATTTTATTCCTGGCATGCCTGTAAGAATCAGAACGTTTATAGGTTTTAATAAGCATAAAATAAGTTTCTTTACAATAGCCAAAAATCATTCCAGTGGACAAAATGGCAGGTTAATTAATTATTACCTTTTCAAATCTTGTTAAGGGTCATTTATTTTGATAGACCCAAAGGTTACAGGGTTGTTCAAAGTTGAGCCAGCCGGGTGTTGTAATGTGGGTTTTAATAAACTTAAAACCTACTTTCTCCAGGGTTTTGTTGGGCGCGGCGTTATGGGCATTTGGCTCGCAGTATAATTTTTTTAAATGGAGGTTATCAAAATAAAGGGGTAATGTTCTTTTTACGAATTCCGTTCCCATTCCTTTTTGTCTTTCTTCCGGAGCCCAGATGTGTAAATGCATGTAGGCTTCTTCTCCGAAAATTATTTTGTTTACGTTTGAATGACCGACCGCTGTTCCATTTTCTTCCCAGATGATGCAATAAGATTTTTTTTCTTCATAGGGTTGAGTCAATTGTTCTGATAGCATATTTGTCCATTCTTCTCTTGAGGGAACTTTGGATACATCCACTCCCATTCGTATAAGGAACGCATCATCAGCGTTAAGAAAATAATTCGCGATACTGGTAATGTCAGATTCTTTTATTTCCCTCACCGATAGGATCGAACTCATGAGGCAAATATAGTTTTGAATTCACTTCGTGAATTTTCGAGAGCGGGAGAAAGATTTTTAAATTCCGCTTCGCGGATTTCGTTTCACGCAAAGAGCGCAGAGGAGCAGGGTACGAAAAGGAAAACTTGGGTTTCAAATCTTCTTTCCGAAAACAAAAATATTTATTTCACTGAATATTTTAATCACCGGGTAACAACCCAAATGAAGAAGTGCCTGCAAGTTTTTGCAGGCACTCTGTCTTTAAATTCTTCTTTGCGCCCTCTGCTCCTTTGCATTCTTTGCGTGAAGTATTGAGAGCGAAGCGAACAACTCCGCCTACTCCAGCACTCTTACCTCCCTGAAAAGCTTTATCTGTGCGCCTTCCACGGCTGTTTGATATTCTTTCCATTTTGTGGCAAAGAAGTTATTCGCTCTTTTCACCACATCATTTATCAGCCATTCAGCCTCTTCGGTCAAACGGATCTCCTGGGCATCTGGTATTTTATTTTTTCCTGTAAGCGCCTGGTTAGCATCGCGCAGCCTTCCATTAACCGTAACCTGGTATGGAGTGCCGTAGCCCTGCTTATCCTGTTTTTTCCCGAAAATATAATCACGGATATTTTTAATTGAATCCGTCATTGCAGTATTCAGCCTTCTTAAGGCCCCGCTTTGCCTTGGATCAAGAGCAGTGAGCGTGGCATCAACTCTTTTCACTGTCTCTTCTGCTTCGGTAAGCTGATCAATTACCGCCAGCAATCTTGTACTGCCTTTTTCCAGGCGCCTGATCAATTTCATTCTTGCATCGTACATTTCACGCGAAACGGGAACATTCGGATCACCTTTTACCACCACCGTTGTAGAATCGGAAACGCCGTTCAGCGTTAGGACCATTTTATAAGTTCCGGGAAATACATTTTCACCGGCGGGCTCTGCGCCCCTGCCACCGCCTCCGAATCTGCCGAACCTTCCGCCACCACCTCCGCCGGCACCTCCCCCTCCAGCCAGGTTCGGATCAATGATTCTCCTTATACCTCTCATTTCAAATTGCCAGGCTGCCCTGTTGAAACCCGTGTCAGCCCTGGTTCTCAGCGTTCTGATCAATTCATTGTTCTCGTTATAGATCCTCACGGTTACCGTATCTCCCTGTGCTCTTACGGCAAGCCTTCCACGTGTTGAATCTACCGGCATCACACCAATATCTTCTTTTCCCTCACGCGGAGTTTTGCGTTGTGAACTATCAACAACCAGTGTTGTTGTCTTTGGATTTTTGCTACTGTCAGTTTTAAGAGAAGGCTTTACAAAAAAAGAATAGAATGCTCCGCGTGTCCTGTTCCTGCCTTCAAACATTCCCCAGGGGCTGCTGTTATAGCCCGGTGCATTTTTATAGTTCATCATATATGCAGTGGGCGCTTCAAATGCCGTGAGCTGTTTAGCAGGCTGCTGCCCTCTTAATGCTGCTATCTTTCTTAACGGACGAATATCATCAAGAATGTATAATGATCTTCCGAAGGTTGCTATGGCCAGGTCTGCCTCCCTTTCCTGTATGGCAAGATCATAAGTGGCTACTGAAGGGTAGTCATTTTTAAATTGCTCGAATGAACTGCCATTGTCGAAGCTTACCCATAGTCCGTGTTCTGTTCCTGCAAAGATCAGGTTCGGTTCTGCCGGATCCTGCAATATGCAAAGCGCATAACCTTTGATATTATTTCCATCGAGCAGGCGTGTCCAGGTTTTACCAAAATCTTTTGTGCGGAATACATACGATTTAAAATCACCTCTCCTATAATCGTTCGCTACCACGAAAGCTTCACCAGCATTATAATTTGAAGCTCTTACCTGTGGTATCCACGCGCCCAGCGGTAAACCCGGTATCTTACCGCGGAAACTGGTCCATGTTTTACCGCCGTCCTGTGTCAGTTGTACGTTACCATCATCGGTGCCTGCCCATATTACTCCTTTTTGTTTTGGGGAAGGTGCAATGGTAAGTACCGTATTATAATTTTCTGCACCGGTGATATCTATTGAGAGTCCGCCATTCTCATCCTGGCGCTGTTGCTCTTTATTATTTGTCGTCAGGTCCGGTGATATCACTTCCCATGTTAGTCCTTTGTTTGTACTCCTGTGTATGAACTGGCTGCCATAATAAACTGTCTTAGGATCCAGCGGATCCAGTGCCAGCGCTGCATTCCAATTGAATCGTACACGTGTTGGCAAGTCTGGAGCGGGCGGTTGTATCCGTGCTCTTTCCCCGGTAGCCACATTATATTTTCCGAGGTTTCCCTCCTGGCTCATTGAGTAAACCCAGTTGTTATCTTCCGGATCGGGCGCAGCATCAAAGCCATCGCCGCCGCTTAGATCCTGCCACGACATATTTTGTATCGGCCCGATAACATTTTGGTATGCCGGTCCCCACCAGCTTCCATTATCCTGTAATCCTCCCATAACATGGTAAGGCATCTGGTTATCTACATTGATGTGGTAGAATTGACCGAATGGCAACTGCTCCTCAAACCTCCACGTTTTTCCCCTGTCCCTGCTGTAGGCCAGTCCTCCATCTCCACCTTCTATAATAAAAGACGGATCATTCGGATTGATCCACATTGCGTGATGGTCCGCATGTATCTTATCATTGGGTACTATCACGCTGAAAGTTTTCCCTCCATCTTCTGTCATGGCGATGGGCTGGTAAAGACTATAAACGCGATTCTCATTTTTGGGATCTACTCTTATATCCTGGAAGTAAAATGATCTTGTTGTAACATAAGCCGGGTCACTGTTTACAAGCTGCCATTTAAATCCGCCATCATCACTTTTATAAAAACCATTTTTTGTAGCTTCTATCATTGCATATACTCTTGATGGTTCGCTCTGAGAGTATGCAAGACCGATCCTTCCCAGGTCGCCTTCAGGTATACCATCTTCCTTACCCAGTTTCTTCCATGTTTTTCCGGCATCCAGCGTCATGAACAGCCCGCTTCCTTTCCCACCGCTGTTGAAGCTCCACGGGGTGCGCCTGTGCTGCCACATCGCCACCAGTAATTTATTTGGATTGGAAGGATCCATTACCATATCGGCCACACCGGAAGTGTCATTTGTATATAATACCTTGTTCCATGTTAACCCGCCGTCAGTTGTTTTAAAAACACCCCGCTCCGGGTGTTCTGCATATGGATTTCCAATTGCACCTGCATACACTACATCAGGATTTACAGGGTCTACAATAATGCGGTGTATACATACCGTTTTTTCAAGGCCCATCAGTTTCCATGTTTTACCGCCATCAATGCTTTTATAAATTCCTTTACCGAGGTTAATGGAATTGCGCGGATTGCCTTCACCTGTGCCCACCCAAACCACAGCCGGATTGCTTTGCTGGATGGTTATCGAACCGATGTTTAATATCTGCTGATCATCAAAAACAGGAGCCCACGTAGTACCTCCATTTTCTGTTTTCCAAACACCTCCCGAGGCGGCGCCTACATAAATAATATTTGGGTTGGAATTGACTGCGTCTATCGTAGTAACACGGCCACTCATTCCGGCAGGACCTATGCTTCTTGCCTTTAAATTTTTAAAAAGATCAAGGGTAGCCTTCTGTGATTTGATCCCGTTAAGGATGAACAGAGATGATAATAAAAAGATAATTTTTCTCATGTGAACTGGTTTATTAAAACTTTTTGTAAGGATTTTGACCTGGGGAGTAAAAATAAAATGTTATTGATTTAAAACCTTATTTTTCATATGGAGAATTAGGTGTAATTTTTTGCTGTATAAACTGGCTTCTATGAGATTCATAAAGATCGTCTGCATCATTGTATTCATGACCCAAACGGCTTTTTCTCAAAGAAGTCAACGGGCGCTGGAATTGTTTGAGCAGGCAAAAAAAGATACCGCGGCGAAATTGGATTCGATCGCTTCACTTCATTTTTATAATGCTGCTGTAGAAGAAAAAAAGGAAGCAGCTGCTGATGCTAATTTTGTGGCACGCATGTACCTGTATGCCGCCCGTCAGGAAACGGACGCCGGCCGGTATAATAAGGCTCATGATCTTTTTATAGAGGCATTGCAGGCAGCTCATAAGGCGCCAAACAGAAAAATTGTTTTTGCCGTACTTAACGAGATCGGTGGTTTGTACGACAAAGCAGCTTCAACAGTTTTTGATTTTCCAAAATCTAACAACCTGGAAACGATCGAAGCGTATTTTCCGCTTGTACTTAGTCCGGAAAAGAAAACCGTGAGCAAATACCTTGTTGTTATCAGGGCCGGCAGCAATGACGGGATGTATAATGGTGCTGAGGGCAGGGTGGTAGCGCGTGACCGCAAACCCTTTAAGGACAGGGGTTCTACGGATCTGGGAAAATTAAAAGTAATACGGGTTGAACCAAATATTTCGGTAGCCGAGGTTGATCTTTTTAAAACCGGTGACCCATATTATGATATTTATGCAGAAGACCTCGTTGTGGTTCCTATACGGTTTCCAAAAAAGCTTCAGAATAATTTGCTGGTGCAGATAACCCTTCTGGATATTTATCTGCTGAACAACAGTAAAAAATGGCTGGCACATCCGCGAACGCTGTTGTATTATAATTCGCCGGAGCTGGAACAGGCCGTATTTGAATCTATCAAAGAGCAGATGAAGGATATCGCCGACAGGTTTCGGAATGATACGATCCTGAGTAAACCCATGCCTTCCGGCCGGTATAAAGGACGCTCATTATTAGAGGGTATTGAAAACACTACTCCTGCAGATATCAAAGCCTTCCTTGATTTTACACGTACGTTCAGCGCCTCTTATATGGGGTTAGGTGCCACTGCCAGGTTTAGTGAAATGTTTGCCACCTGGTTATTGAACGGTGCTCCACCCGGCTCAACCGAAGCAATGGATTCCCTCATCTATTACAAGGGCAATCAGCCCGCCTTTGATTTATTTGTTGTAAACAATAAAAAGGATCTATTCAATACTTTCTTCAGCCAGTGGCAGACCGATGCACAGGATTTCGCATATGCTAAAGAATTTCAGAAAGCTTACAGGTGGAACGAGATAATGAGAAAAGTGGGCGAAACGCTAAAGAACGACAGCCTGCTTGCCTGGGGGTGGTTTAACAAGGGGTTGATAGAAAGTGAAGATGATAAAGATTCTGCTTCAATAGAATCTTATAAAAAAGCAAGGGTTCTGTTCAACAAATCAGGAGACAGAAAGGGAGAATCTTATTCTATAAATAACATCGCTACACGGCTACGTGATAACTACCGATACGCAGAAGCACAAACCTATCTTGATGCAAGCCTCCAGATAAGATTGCAAATGCTGGCGCGCGATACCTCCGCCGATATGAAAGAAGAGGTGGGCCGTGCTTACTCCGGGTCAGGCTATTCATTATTCAAGCAGGGAAAATACAATGAATCAACAGAGTCGTACCTGAGAGCGGTAGAATATTACAAACAGGCACGAACGCTCAAAGCAACAAAACAGCTGGCAGCTTTATATAACGGTATTGGCAAAAATTTTGAAAAACTCGGAAACTATACAAAGGCGATCGAATATTATGACCTTGAATTCAATTTTCAGAAGGCACTTGGTGACGATGAATCCATGGCTGATGCACTTGATAACAGGTCGCATCTTATCAGTAACCTGGGGAGGTACCGCGAAGCGTATGAAGGATACGAGACAGCATACAACCTGCATAAAAAAGCAAAGAATGAGGACGGGTCCGGTTTCAGCATGAGCAATATGGGACAATGCCTGTGGAGTCTTGGAAAACTGGACAGCGCCATTATTGCTCATAACAGTGCCATTAAAATCAGGGAAGCAGCAAATAACCCTAAAGGTGTGGCATATAGCTGGAAGAAACTCGGGATACTTTACAGGGATAATGGCCAGCCACAAAAGAGTATTGAGGCCTATGGCAACGCACTTAATATTTATAAAACCATTGATGACAAGGAAAGCTATGCCTCTTTGCAGGAAGACATGGCGGCCAATTATTACAACGTTAAGGATTATTCAAGGTCAATGAATTACTACCGTAACGCGCTTGATATTTACCGGCAGATAAAAGATCGTTCTAAATCTGCAGATGTGCTGTACGATATCGCTACCGTCTATTATTCTGACAACAATTTTGAACAGGCGGAAAAAATTCTTGACTCCGCAATTTCCATACAATCTGAATTAAAAGAACAGACGGGATTGCTGAAAAGCTATATCTATAAAGGATTGCTTTACGAGTGGTTCCATGTTGACTATAAAAATGCTCTTGCATACATGAAAGATGCATTAAGACTGTCGGTGCTCACAACGAGTGAATATGATATAGCCTATACACAAAAAATGCTCGGCAACCTCTATCAGAGTATGGGCAGGTATGATTCAGCAAAAGTATATATGGAAAAAGCATTGGCCCTGTATAATAAACTGGAGGACAAAAGAAATGTTTCGAGAGTATACATGGAGATGGGATACCTCTATACAACGCTTGCCGATTATGATGAATCCAGGAACTATTTCCATAAGGCGCTGAACATTGCCGAGAAAAGCAATAACATGGGTACAATTGCGGATGCCATTGCAGGCATCGGGCAGATCGAATTGTATAATGGTAATTTTTCCAAGGCATTCCTTCTTGCAGATTCAGTGCACCAGATGTGGATCAAAGAAAATAATCCTTATGGCATAGCCAGCACGTTTAACCTGAAAGGTAATATCCGGAACAGGCAGAATAGCTTTAATGATGCCATTAAATATTACCTGCAGACCGACAGTGTTTATGCCCGGTTAGGGATAGATGGCCGCAGGGCCACAAGTAAAAATAATATTGGTGATATCTATCTTAACCAGAATGATTATGATAAGGCACTGAAGTATTTTACGGAAGCGTTGAACATCCTCGAAAAGACGAATGATGATAAAAGCTTTATCTCAATGGTGAAATCCAACATTGGTGAACTCTATATTTATCAGAAAAAATATAAGGATGCTGAAACATGGATGTCAGATGCAATGGAAATTGCGAAGAGTATAAATAATACCAGGCAAATACTCGGCTGTGCGATTACTCTAGGTAAATTAAAAACTATTACAGGTGAGTTACAACAGGCCGGTAAATATTTTGAGCAGGCGGATCAGCTTATAAAAAAGAAAGGTGATATGCTTGTGGGTATTAACTTGGAAGCAGACTGGGGCCGCTGGTTCTTCTTCAATAATGACCAGGGTAATGCAGAAAAGCACCTGAATAAATGTATCGAGGACAGCAGGAATACCGGGTATAATTTTTATATCTGGCGGGCTTATTCTACACTTTCCGAATTGAAACAAAAGCAGAACAAGCCCTCCGAGGCGATCATTTATCTCGAAAAGGCGATATCGGTAATTGACGTGCTCAAACAGAACCTGGCGGGTGGGGAAGAAGCGAATAAGATCTTTTCAAGCGATGAATCAGTAGTTGAGCTTTACCAGCGCATGGCAAAATATCTAAAGGCTGCAGGCCGCAACGACGAAGCGCTTGCATACATGGAAAAGGCCAATATTGAAAACATCAATCTCCGGTTAAAAAACGAGGATGCCATCGGTTCTGCTGAAGCAAAAGAAAAAAAATCGGAGATATACCAATATGAAAAACAGAAGGCCGAGGAACTCGCAAAGCCTTTGGAACAGCAGAACAAAGAAAAGATAGCGAGGTTGGAAAAAATGAGCACCATAGCCGAAGAGGACTACCAGCAATTCATCGCGAACCTCGCAAAAAAATATCCCGGACGCACCGACCTGCAGCAGATAGATGCAAGGGAATTCAGGAAGGAAAGAAAATTCATACCGCAGGACGTAGCTTTATTGAGTTACCTGCTAACTGACCAGGAGCTGAGCGTATTTATTGTAACCAAAGATTCACTCCTTATAAGAGATATACCGCTCGACAGGAAACTGCTGGAAAAAAAGATCAGGCAGTTTTATAATGCCTCCGCCCATGCACCTTCAAAAGACGGAAGCAGGCGCGGGGCGGGGGAGAATGAACCTGTTGATGAAACGGTTTCCATGGAAGATCTTTCAGCTGAACTGTACGCCTTGCTTATAGGCCCGGCGGCTGATGCCATTGCGGATAAAAAAAGAATTGCAATTGTTCCCAGTGGCCTTCTTTGTTTTGTTCCATTCCAGTCCCTAGCAGTTAAGGATGCCACAGGAAAAGCAAATTATTTTGGCGACAGCAAACAGGTATTCTATGTAAATAAGATAACCACTGTTACAAACGGAAGGAACCAGGTATTGAACGATATGAAGATAGTTGCAGTGGGAAATGCCGACAATACACTCGAGAATGCAGCAACCGAAGTGAAAGGACTTCAGCAACTATACCCATCAACAAAAATTTATTTAGGCAACGAAGCTACCAAACAAAAAGTTCTGAATACTACGGGAGAATATAATGTGCTGCATCTTGCCACACATGGAAGATTGGATTATAACAATGCTGAAAACTCATATCTCGTTTTTGCCGCAGATAAAATGACAGGTGATGACGGAAAATTAAAGATCAACGACATTTATCATATTAAGGATATAGACAGGTTCCGATTGGTAACTCTTTCCGCCTGTGAAACCGCGGTTGTACAAAGCATTACGGAAGGATGGCCTATCTCAACAGCTTCTGCATTTATTGAGGCCGGTGTGCCTACTGTTATCGCAACGCTTTGGAAAGTGGATGATAAAGCTACCAGCATCCTGGTGGAGAAGTTTTATGCGAATATGAAAACCATGGATAAAGTAGCAGCATTACAAAATGCACAGCAATACCTGAAACAGCAAAAAGAATACAGTGATCCAAATTACTGGGCACCCTTTCAGTTGGTTGGTTTATGGCAGTAGTAAGTTACTATTCTTTGAAGTTCATGAAACAGATCATTAGTTTGCTCTTTTTGATTACTATTGGTAATCATTTATTCAGTCAGCCGCCTGTGCGTTACCAGGCCGCAACAAACAGGTATGGCTTTAAAGATCATGCGGGCAAAATCATAGTTGATCCGGTATATGATTACGTTGAAAGTTTTTATGAAGGGTTTGCGCGCGTTAAACTGGATGGTAAATGGGGCTTGATTGATAAAAAAGGAAAAATCGCAGTGCCCCTCAAATATGATTTTATAGACAATCTATCGGAAGGATATTTTAAGGTCGAGACGAAAGGGAGATATGGATTTATAGACGGGAAAGGAAAAGAGATCATTCCATTAAAGTACGAGGACGCCGGTTCCTTTTCGCAGGGATTTGCCGCTGTTAAACTGAATGACAAATGGGGATATACTAACCGTCAGGATAAAGTAGTGATACCATTCAGGTATTTCCTTGCGTTTCCTTTCAGTGAAGGCTTTGCTTTCGTTTCTAATGGCAGGGCATTAGGCCTCATTGATAAAAGCGGAAAGCTGATCACTGATTATAAGTACTCAAATTCAGAAAATTTTTCAGAGGGCCTTGCAAGGTAGACTATCAAAATAAGTCAGGATTTATCGACCACAATGGTAAAGAGGTGATACCCCTGAACTATAATGGTGCTTCATCATTTGAAAACGGTGTCGCATTAGTAAGCCTGAAAGGGCTCATGTGATTTATTGACAAGACCGGTAAAAATATTACACCCTTAAAATATATTGATACCAGGGATTTCTCCGAAGGTAAGGCTGCAGTGAGGTTTAATGAAAGCTGGGGATTTATCGATATTACCGGTAAGGAGGTGATTCCTGTACAATACGATGATGTTATTAACTTTAAAGAAGGCCTGGCTGCTGTAAAACTCGGTCGGAAATGGCATGTAATCAATGCGTCCGGAGAATCAATTTCACCTGAGGTTTATGATGATATTTGGGAATTTTCCGAAGGCATGGCCGCTGTAAAAAGAAATGGTAATTGGGGTTATATCGATAAATCCGGTAAACTGGTAATACCGTTTAAGTATTTTGAGGCTGGTTATTTTCATGACGGCATTTCTTATGTGGTGGAGGAGAGCGGTGCTGACAATATATATATAAATAAAAAAGGAGAAAGGATCAGGTAATTCATTTTGAATTTAAAAATATAAATTATGACTCTTATCGGATTCCTCGTTTTGCTATTGATCGACGCTACTTGCGGTGGAATAGGTCAGTCTATCGCCGGCTTTGACCTGGGCGGCTGCCTCGTATCAATCGTTGTTGGATTTGTTGGCGCTTACATTGGCCTATGGATGGCAGGCAAAATGGGATTGCCTGAATTATTCACTATCGACATTGAGGGTAAACCTTTCCCGGTAATATGGGCCGTCATCGGATCCGCTGTCTTTACATTTATTGTAGCCTTGCTGCGCAGATTATTTGTCGGGCGGAGAGATCTCTAAGGCATCTTTCAAGAGACCGACCAGCAGCCAAAGAAAATTGTCATCAATTGATGTTACGCCGGCTTGAAATCGAGGATGACAGAATTGATACAATATCGTAAGCCGGTTGGAGGCGGTCCGTCTTCGAATACATGTCCCAGGTGTGCTTTGCAGCGCCCGCATTGTACCTCGGTACGTCGCATGCCATAGGTATTGTCAGGGGTATAAATGATGCTTCCCTTGGACACAGGGTCAAAAAAGCTTGGCCAGCCGCAACTGCTTTCAAATTTTGCATCGCTTGTAAACAACGGGTTCCCGCATGCCGCGCAATAATATGTCCCTCCCTCAAAATGCGAATTATATTTCCCACTAAAAGGCCTTTCCGTTCCTTTTTCTCTTGCAATATGATAAACATCAGCGGGTAATTTTTTTTTCCACTCTTCATTGCTTAGCTCTATACCGGAACTGCCTTCAGAAGTATTATCCCTATCCATATATTATTGATTTATTCATGTTTCAAATTGGTTTAAAAGTACAGAACATAACGGTATTTTACTTCCCATCCATTATATTTGGACCTCACAAGTTTAAAAATATGTTCAATTTGATTTTATTTGGTCCCCCGGGAAGTGGAAAAGGTACGCAGTCTGAAAAGCTTACGGTCAGGTATAATCTGAAGCATTTGAGCACGGGTGATCTTCTAAGGAGCGAGATACAAAGCGAAACTCCCCTGGGAAATGAAGCAAAGAAACTGATGGATAAAGGACATCTTGTTCCGGATGAAGTGGTGATAGGAATGATAAGTACAGCACTTGACAGCAATCCAAAATGCGATGGATTTTTATTTGATGGTTTTCCACGTACTTCTGCCCAGGCTGAAGCCCTTGACAAATTGCTTGATCTTAAAAAGGCACCCATTGCCGCAATGCTGGCATTGGAAGTTAGTGAAGAAGAACTGGTTAAAAGATTATTGAAAAGAGGAGAGACCAGTGGAAGATCGGATGATAACAATGATTCCGTGATACGGGAAAGGATCGAAGAATACCACAGGAAGACAGCACCAGTAGCCGATCATTATAAAAGGTCCGGTAAAGTGGTATTGGTAAAAGGCGAGGGGAGTGTGGATGAAATATTCACTGCACTCTGCAAGGAGATAGACAGCCGCAAAAATGAGGCTGCATGAACGGGAAAATCATATTTCTTAAAAAAGAATTTATTCCCCTGCTTCAACGGCTTACAGGAAATGAAATTGGCAAATGGGGTAAGATGAATTCCTGGCAAATGATCGAACATGTTTCCGGTTTCTTTAAAGTTTCTACCGGTCAAATCATATTCCCCCTCACCACCCCTCCGGAACACCTGGCCAAATACAGGGAATTTTTAATGAGCGAAAAACCATTCCGGGAAAATACCAGGGCACCTGTATTGCCGGAAGAACCACTACCGGTGCGGTTTTCATCAATAACAGCAGCCCGGGAGAAATTAGCAGAAAGTGTCGATGAATTTTTTGCATACTTCAGGAACGATCCTGCTAAAACAACACTTCACCCGGCTTTCGGAGAATTGAATTTTGAAGAATGGGTTCAGCTTCATCATAAACACGTGATGCACCATCTCAGGCAATTTGAAGTGATCGGTTAAATTGATCACATGGAAAAATAGATAAAAAGAACGAACACACAGACCAATACTAACGTCAACTGTCTTCCGGTCAATTAAACATTGTCTATTGCATATTGCCTATTTGCCTTTACTTTTTTCTGTTTTTCTTAACCATGATCGTTTTAATTTTATCCGTCAACCATTTCACTATGAAAAAGATTTTGATTCCGGTTTTTACTTTTGTTTGTTTCTCGTCAACAGCGCAGGAAATACCGAAGCCTAAAAAAAATTATGAATTCCAGGATACAAGGAAAAAAACAGAATCTTATACAAAGCTGCCTGCCGATCTTAAATCAGAACTTTCCACGTTCACATTTTCAGGAATTGATATGGGGATCAAAAGAGATACCCTTGTAAAAATCCCCTTCTCTGATATCGGGGCTAATTATATTAGGTTTGATGCCCCCGATATAAAAGTAAATATCACCACCGCACCTTTTGATTATACAAAACACAGGATAGATTATGACGAAGGCTGGCCGATACGCATCGACCGGAAACCTTATTACGGTGGCTATGGAAACATTCCAAAAAATTATATCAGTAATATAAATATTGTTATGGGCAAGGATACGGTAATCATCCCTCCTGCGGCATATGCTGATCTCTATAATCTAAATTTTGCCTACCTGGATAAAGGCAGGGAAAAATCAAGTAACGGCATATACCGTTCAGTAAATCCGCATCGCCTCTACCTGTACTTATTCTGCAAAGACAATACAGGAAGTTATGAAGTAACATGGATCATTTACGATAAAAAATTCGTTCGACGTGTTCTTGACTATGGATTCATGTAATTACCTGCACCATATAGTCAGTCAATAACAGCCATCTCCTTGCAACCTTTTTTTTAATGGTACAGACTTTGTTTAAGGTATAGTACTTTATTAAACTAAAAGGAGGAGGAGTTATGAAAAAAATTTTAATGGTACTGTTGAGCGGTATTTTAACGCTTTCAGTTACAGCGCAAACGATCACTATTACTTTTAATGGCACAAACAGGAACAGGAACTACCAGGTATTGTTTGATGGAACCAGTTATTATTCCAATTCGGCCATAGACCCCAATAATGGCAACACAAGTGTAAGTAAACAGATCACCCTTTCAGATCAACAACTCGGTTCTCACACAATAAAGGTCTACAGGATGAGAAATAATAATACGGTTTATAATAATGGAACCAATACCACACCATACGGGAATGCAGTTTACTCTAATACCTTCCAGCTACGGCAGGGTTATGATGTAAATATATCTGTGAACGGCAATGGGCAGGTATCGTTTACAGAAAAAAGGATACGTAACCAGGGAAGAAGGGGCGGTTACCAGACAGTGAATCCGATTGACGATGCTTCATTCAACCACCTTGTACAGGTAGTTAGAGGAAGATTTTTGCAAACTTCAAAAGTGGCGGCTGAAAGGGATGCATTCAACGTAAGCACAAACTATTTTACCACATCCCAGGTAAGAGAATTATTGTTACTCATTTCTTCAGAAGCCAACCGCCTTGCGCTTGCAAAACTGGCATATCCCAAAGTGACCGATCCGGGAAATTTCACGCAATTGTATGATGTGTTCAATAGCGTTGCAAGCCGGGACGATATGAATGCATATATACGGAACAATCCTAATTATAATAATTCCGGCAACCAAGGCAATAACAACAATAATAACAGCTACCGGACGCCAATGGCAGATTACCAGTTCAGTCAGTTATTGCAAACAGTGAATAGCCAGTATAATCAGTCAGCTAAATACTCAACAGTAAGCGGCGCATTTAACAATGCCGCGAACTATTTTACTGTATACCAGGTTCGCCAGTTATTAAGTGTGATCAATGCTGAGAATAGCCGTCTTGCCCTGGCAAAGCAATCGTATCTGCGAGTGACCGATCCTGCAACTTTTTCAACATTGTATGATCTGTTTTACAGCCAGAGCAGCAGGAATGAATTGAATGCATATGTGGTTCAAAATGGAGGGAGCAGTTATAATAACAATAATTCCTACCGGACTCCGATGACGGATTACACATTCAGCCAGTTGTTACAAACAGTGAACAGCCAGTACAATCAATCCGGAAAATATTCAACAGTAAGCGGCGCATTCAACAATGCTGCAAATTATTTCACAGTATACCAGGTACGGCAGTTGTTGAATGTAATAACTTCGGAGAGCGACAGGCTGGCACTTGCAAAGCAATCCTACCTGAGAGTTACTGACCCTGCAACCTTTTCTTCCCTGTACGATTTGTTTTACAGCCAAAGCAGCAGGAATGAATTGAATACTTACGTTGTTCAAAATGGCGGAAGCAGTACATATACAAATACAACAACGTATAGAACTCCTATGACGGATGCCACCTTCCAGGATGTATTGCAAAAGGTAAGCAATCATTTTCTGCCGTGGGATAAGGTAAAAGATGCGCGTGCCGCTTTTAATAATACCAGTTATTATTTTACTACATCGCAGATCAGGCAGGTACTTAATGTGATCTCTTCTGAAAATGACAGGCTGGAACTTGCTAAGCTTGCATGGAGCAGGGTAACAGATCCTTCTTATTTTTCGTCTTTATACGACATGTTTACAACCCAGGCAAACAGGGATGATCTTAGTAATTATGTACAAACACATCCGCTTTAAAAAGTTTAGCTAGATAAAAAAGAGGCCATAAGCCTCTTTTTTATTTATCCTGTTGAATTTAGTTTATTTCTTAGATCTTTATTTTCTTCCGGGAGTGAATGAAAAGTATTACGTGAGCTGCGATCAGCAATTCAAAAACGATTTCTTTTACTATCATAACTGGATATTTAGGGATTTTAAGTTCGTATGTATGCGGTGATTAACGTAAAAAGGTCCAATATATTATATGAGCTTCAGGTTGCCCAATTCCCGTTCAGTGGGATTTATGACCATTTTAGCAATCTTAAATTGCAAAACGGCACCTGGCGCTATACTTTTATATTATTAAGAAACGAATAAGATCCGGTGTTCTGAAACCCCCGAAAAAATAATCCAGATCTTATAAAAAAGCGCCCTACAGGCAGGTAGTACTGACAGAACCGGGAAAACAGGCTTAAAGGCAAAACATCCACCGATCCAAATAACCGCTTTATCCAATCCATGAAAAACACCAGGCCTGTATCAGATAGTCGGCAGGCAAACCAGGAACACGCAAATCTTTAAAGCTCTGAAAAGCCCTCAACTAAAAGATTTCAGAAATGCCACACATCTTGTGAGGCATTTTTGTTTTATGGAGCTAAGATTTTTAATGAAAAAAAAAGATACGAGGGGATTTAAAGGAATATGAGCGGTCATTTGATCGACACATTATGCAAAAAGACACTGAAAATCAACACTTAAATTGAATTATGCAATCTGGTCCACCGCGAACTCCTTAGCTCCTTTTTCTCATTTAATCTCGTAGCGTTGGGTTCAACCACAAAAAATCCCGGTTCGGCTACCTTAGGTTGCAAACAGACCGGCTGGTGTATACTTTTACTGTACCAATTATCCATATCCCTTTGAAAAACAATATCCAATAACCAGGAAGAACCAGTATCCAGATCCTTAAAAAAACCACGCCTGTATGACGAAGTCGGGCAGGCAAAACCAAAGAAACCAAAATCTTAGAAAGGGTAACCCCCAGACCAGGACAAAAGATTTAAGTGCCACCGATAGGTGGCATTTTTTTATTTAATATGTAATATTTAATATGTAATATTTTTCGATTTGGAACTTAATTCAAAGCACTGTTACCTGTTAATTAAAGAAAGCTAACAACTGCACAGCCTGACGAAATATTACCTATTAAATATTACATATGACATATGTAAATCATGTCCAGCTAACAAAAATTCCAGTTCAGTTACCTTGGCTTGCAAAGAGATCGCCTGGTGTATACTTTTACTATACCAATTATCCATATCCATTTAAAGACCAAGTTTATCCAGTTGACCAACAAAAACCAAATTATCCACATCCATTGAAAACCGCGCCTGGATGACCTAATTGGACAGGCACCAAAGAAACCAGAAAATCTTAAGGGATTACCTCTCCCCCACAGAACAAAAAGATTTTACAATGCCACCCCAACAGGTGGCATTTTTTTATGTCAGGTCAGGAAATTGAAACGGAAATCAAACCTCAAACCTCAAACCTCAAACCCCAAACCCCAAACCCCAAACCCCAAACCTCAAACCCCAAACCCCAAACCCCAAACCCCAAACCTCAAACCTCCAACCTCCAACCCCAAACCTCACACCTCAAACCCCACACCCCAAACCTCAAACCCCAAACCCCAAATTCCCCTCAAATCCCGCTTGAGTGTTAAATAATCCCGGTTCAGCTACCTTACGTTGCAAACCGGTTAACTGAGCTATACATTTACATTATCCAATTATCCAAAGAAAGACGAGATCCAATAGCCAGCAAAAACCGAACTATCCAATCCATTGAAAAAACCAAAATGATACTCTGAAATCTTTAAGGCTTTTGAAAAACCTAAAGCCCCAAATCAAAAGATTTTCTAATGCCATCTGCTCGCGGGTGGCATTAATTTTTATTTTATGGCAAGAAGGTGATTATAAGTAAAAACTTTTTCTTTTACAGCCCTGTATTGTTTCATAGAGCCCCGCATGTTGTCGCGCCGCACTTTTGAAATAATCCGCAGCCTGTATAAAAGGGCTGTAAGCCAGGCCCACCGTTTACACATTTCCTCAAGATTCCTGTATGATATCATCATATGTGCAGTTACATCCCTGTTTTCAAAAGATCGGAAGCCGGCCTTCTCCGCATGTCCTTTGTGCTCCTCATACGTATCCAGGTCCGGGATTGCCCATGAATGAAATATCTCTTTCAATAACTCCTCCTTTGCAGTTTCAAGCGGTCTTGCCGTTCGAAGGTTTTCGCCGATGAGTAACCTGCCACCCGGTTTTAATACCCTGTAAGCTTCTTTGTAAAATGCTGATTTATCGCTGGCGTGGCAAACAGATTCAATCGCCCACACTACATCAACACTACTATCATCAAACGGCATATTGAAATAACTGGCCTCTAAAAAATCAACCCCGCGTATGTCATTCTTTTCAATAAATTTTTTCATTGTCTCCACCTGTCTTGGTACGATGGTGATACCCGTTACTGTGGCATTAAAATGTTCTGCAAGCCATAGGGTGGAGTGTCCAAGGCCGCAGCCGGCATCTATGATCCTTGCGCCGGTTTGAATATTGCCCATTTCTGCAAGCACCTCATTCGCCCTTATTACGGATCGGTGGTGATTGGTTGCTTTTTCATCATAATAACCAAAATGCAGGGCCGCAGTATTTTTCGATCTCCAGTTCCATACAAGATTATATTCAAACTGGGTATCACTGTAATATTTTTTTATTGCTTCTGTTCCTAACGCGGGCATCCTCAAATTTTTTGCAATATTAATGTATGTGAACTACTTGCGGGCGGGAGAAGCCAGGCCATAAGTGCTTTCTTTTAGTTTCACCGCCTTTCCGGCTTTTACTTTAATGATAAACATATTATCATAATCATCTTCGGGGATAAAGGTGATATCATGCGGCAGATCCAGGGTGTTCAACATTACCACGATGGTGTTGCTATGCCCTATTATCAGGGTGTTTTTCCCCTCGCGGAAGACCCTTTTAAGGAAGTTGTCCAGTGTATCATTGCCATAATATTGTACAGGAACATGACGGGCATTGCTAAGGGGTGTGGCTGTTTCCGTGGTACGGGCTTTTTCGGTTGAATAAATGGCCCTTATCTTTTTTTCTTTAAGAAAGGCTTTTAAGAATTCCGACCTGAGTTTTCCCTGGTTGGAAAGATGAGGATCAGCGGGTGGTATGGTGTCCTTTTCAGCATGTCTTACGATGTAAACACGCGTTGGATTACAACTGTAGATAATCAGTATGAATATTAAAGAGAAAAATCTCATGGGATAAAAAAGAAAGTTACAAAGTATTCTAAACACTTCATTGTATATGGCACAACTTGTCTATGCGTGGAAAAAGGCTCCATTCCTGCGTGTTCTTTTGCCTTTCGTAGCCGGAATATTGATACAATGGTACACCCTTGCGAACCTGCTATATATTGTAATAACTGCTGCGTCAACGGCAATTATATACCTGCTGTTACGGATGTTGCCTGTTGCATTAATTTTCCGGTTAAGCTTTTTACATGGGATTGTAATGAATATGTTCCTGCTGGCAGCAGGTGCTTTTCTCACTATTCAAAATGATTGCAGGAATGATCCAAAGTGGTTTGTAAAAAAATACTCCGCAGGCGAGCAGCTGGCGTTGCAGATCATAGAGCCACTTATTGAGAAGGACAGATCGTACAAGGCCGAAGCTAAAGTGATAAAAGTTATTTCAGGAGATTCAGTTTATTCAACTGCCGGCAAATTGATCATCTATTTTGAAAAAGCCAAAGTACCTCCCCGGCTAAAATATGGAGATATCATAGTTACCGGAAAGGGGCCGCAGGAAATAAAAAATATGGGTAATCCGGGAGGGTTTGACTACCGACAGTACGCCGGGTTTCATAATATTTATCACTCCGTTTATCTTAAGCCAAAGGAGTGGGTAAAGGTTGAAAAGAATAAAAATTTTTCATTTCAGGGATGTTTATTTTCTGCACGACAAAAGGTCCTGGATATACTGCGAAGCAATATTAAAGACAGGGAAGCACAGCTTGCAATAGCAGAAGCCCTCCTGATCGGTTATACGCTGGACCTGGATAAAGATCTTGTACAGGCTTACAGCAATACCGGCGTGGTACACATCATTGCCATTTCAGGGATGCACCTTGGATTGATCTACGTAATGCTCGTATGGTTGCTGAACAGGTTTCCGGTTGTGAACAAAATAAAAGTCATTAAAGTTGTTATTATTATTTCAGCTCTTTGGTTTTTTGCATTACTCACGGGAGGTTCCGCATCCATTCTTCGCGCGGCAGTAATGTTTACGTGTATCATTATCGGTGAAAATTTAAAAAGACGGTCATCTGTTTACAATTCACTTGCAGCCTCTGCTTTTATCCTCCTGTGCTATAATCCATTTTTTTTATGGGATGCAGGATTCCAATTGTCATACGCGGCATTATCAGGAATTGTAGTTTTTCAAAGGCCATTGTATCATCTTTTATTTTTTAAGAACCGAATCGTTGACAATGTATGGAAACTAATTGCTGTAACGCTTTCGGCGCAGGTTTTTACCTTCCCGGTATGCCTGTATTATTTTCACCAGTTCCCGTCACTTTTTCTTTTCACCAATATCCTTCTGGTACCACTGTCGGGTATTATCCTCTTTGCTGAAATTTTCCTGGTTGCCTTTGCATGGATTCCGGCAGTTGCACTGCTTACAGGGAAAATTGCCTGGTGGCTGATCTGGCTGATGAATGCAATTATCATATGGTTCAATCATTTGCCTTTCGCAGTTTGGGAAGGCTTCTCGCCAACGGTATTTTCCACTGTAATGCTTTATTTAGTAATCGCAGGCATTTCCAGGTGGTTATTATTTAAGAACAAGACAGCTTTTAAATGCAGCCTTTGCACCCTGATGATCCTGGCAGCTTCCTGGTCTTACACAAGCTGGCAGGCAGTGATGCAAAAGAAAATTATAGTATACAATATTCCGGGAAGGTCAGCAATTGAATTTGTTGATGGCACGCATTATTTTTTTGCGGGTGACATCACTATTGCAAAAGATGCCGGGCTCAGTAACTATTACCTTAAGCCTGCCCGTACCTTCCTGCGTTTGCATAACGCAGACAATAATGTGGTAAAAGAAGTTCAGAAAGGAATATACATCTTCAACAACACGCGGATCGTAATCCCGGACTCAACACTTATCTACACTTCCGATCAAAAAATTGCGGTTGACTATATGATTATCTCTAAGAATACTAAAGCCTCAATGCTGCAACTGACAAGGGTTTTCAGCTGCCGCCAAATAATATTTGATGCATCTAACAACCTGTGGAAAATTGCCAAATGGAAAAGAGACTGCGAAAGTTTAAATTTGCCCTGCTATTCTGTTCCCCGGCAGGGAGCATTTGTTTTAGAACTGTAGTTTCCACTCAACATGAATAAAAAGATTAGTTCGGCACTCATCTCTGTTTATTATAAAGATGGGCTTGAAAATATTGTAAGAATTTTACAGGCATTCGGCATAAAGATCTATTCAACCGGCGGCACACAAAAATTTATTGAAGACCTGGGTGTTTCGTGCGTTCCTGTTGAATCCCTTACATCATACCCTTCCATACTAGGCGGAAGAGTGAAGACGCTGCATCCGTCCGTATTTGGTGGCATACTTGGAAGAAGAGACAACGTGCAGGATACGAAAGAAATGGCTGAATATAATATCCCGGAAATAGACCTGGTGATCGTAGACCTTTATCCATTTGAAGAAACAGTCCGCTCTACCAGTGATGAAAATCTTATTATCGAAAAAATTGATATAGGCGGCCCCTCAATGATAAGGGCAGCGGCAAAAAATCACAAAGACATTGTGGTGGTAGCGGCGAAAAAGGATTATCCTGAACTCGGGAGAATATTGTCTTCGCAAAATGGGGAGACCTCCATTGAACAACGAAGATCCTTCGCCATAAAAGCATTTGATGTATGTACAGGTTACGATCTGGCAATCTCTAACTATTTCAACGGCGCATCATTTACTAACCCTTTTACAGATCACAGGAGAGCTCTCCGCTATGGCGAAAATCCTCACCAGCCTGCGTTATTCTACGGTGATACCGGTGAAGTATTCGATCAGCTAAACGGCAAAGATCTTTCTTATAACAATTTGGTAGACATTGATGCCGCCATTCACCTGCTGAAGGATATTACTGCTCTTGATAAAGATGATAAAAATTCCTTTGCCATAATAAAACATACCAACGTTTGCGGAGTTGCCGTACGTGATACGCTGAAACAGGCATGGGAAGCGGCTTTGCAGGGAGATCCCGAAAGCGCATTTGGGGGTGTGCTTATTACCGGTACAAAGGTTGATATGGAAACAGCCGAAGCGATCAATGAATTATTTTTTGAAGTATTGATAGCACCCGCCTTTGATGGTTCCGCGCTTGAAAAACTTAAAACAAAAAAGAACCGTATCATTCTTCAGCTGAAAAAATTTTCTTTTCCGGCACAACAGTCCCGCACCATACTAAACGGAACGCTGGCGCAACAGGATGATGAAGGCAATTTTCTTGAATGGAAAGAAGAAGGGGGGCGGGTTTCCACTGAAAAAGAAAAGGCAGACCTGTCATTTGCCAACATTATCTGCAAGCATTTAAAAAGCAACGCCATCGCCCTGGTAAAAGATATGCGGCTGTTGGGGAAAGGTTGCGGCCAGACCTCCCGCATTGATGCTCTCCGCCAGGCACTTGAAAAAGCGAAACAGTTTGACGTTGACCTGGAAGGTGCGGCCCTGGCAAGTGATGCTTTTTTCCCGTTCGATGATTGTGTGAAGATAGCCGATGATGCAGGCATATCGGCATTCATACAACCCGGTGGATCTATTCGTGATAAGGATTCCATAGAATACTGCAGGCAACACCAGCTTGTGATGGTGATAACGGGGATGCGTCATTTTAAACATTAGCATGCAGAAATATTTCACGCAGAAATATTATGTCGATAAAAGGCAGTCAACTTCCGCCAAAAATAAAGCGCTCGTTGCGCTTGTATGGGTAAGTATTTTCTGGGGCACAACCTGGCTTGCTTCGAAAGAAGCAGTTGCGGGCGCTCCGGCATTACAGGTCATAGCTATACGGCAGATGATCGCTGGGATTCTATACATCCTGTTTTTTATATTTAAAAAACATACCTGGCCGCGCGGCAGGCAGTGGATTGTGATCATCATGCTCAGCTTTCTGAATTTTATGCTGAGCAACGCGTTGAGTACATGGGGAATAAAATTCATACCCAGTGGTTTGGGCGCTATCATGGGAGCCATCTTCCCATTGTGGCTTGTAATAATAACCATGTTCAAAGGAAAAAAATTACCGGCCCAGGCTATTACAGGACTTCTGCTTGGTTTTGGAGGTGTCTGCATTATTTTTTCAGAACATCTGAAAGATTTTTTAAATCCTGATTTCACATTTGGAATTTCTTTGTCATTATGCGCTACCATCTCATGGGCATTTGGAACACTCTATACAAAACAGGAAGCGATCAATTTTAATCCTTATTTCAGCCTCGGTTTCCAGATGCTTATATCAGGAATCATCGTTTATGCCTGTGCAGAAGTTATGGGACATACGGTAAGTATTGCTGAAATACCGGTGAGATCATGGTGGGCCATCAGTTACCTGGTAGTAATTGGTTCCATACTTACTTTTGTTGCTTACATCTACTCTTTACAAATTCTTCCCACAGCCCTTGCATCAATATACGCCTACATAAATCCCATTGTTGCCGTATTGATCGGAGCTGTCATGGCCAATGAAAAATTAACCACATTCATCGCGATCGGTGGTGCCGTCACTATTGCGGGGGTATACCTTGTAAATAACAGCCTCAGGAAAAAAAATGAGATAAATATATCCGAACCGAGAAATTGATCAGTAAAAAATGGTTTGCGCTGCAATGAAACAACTGCAAAAATTATTTCTAACCGATCCTTCCGGCTGCATCTTCATCAACAAACCAGTGTAGTTGCGCATTAAGAGGAGCGATCTGCTGTACAGGGTATTTTTTTTCAGGAGAATATTCAAAGATATGCTGCAGAATACCAGCCTTATTTTCACCAAGTACCAGGAAGGCAACGGCAGCCGACCTGTTTACAACCGAAGGGGTAAGAGTTATTCTTTCACCTTTTTCTTTTGAGTGTACAGCGGCTACCCACATATCATCCGGCGTTTTTTCATTCGGAAAGAGAGATAGCGTATGCCCATCTTCGCCTATACCACAAAGCACCAGGTCAAAGGTTACCGGTTTATCATCAAAATAACTGTGCAGCATTTTTTCGTATTGTGCAGCGGATTCTTCCGGCTTTATGTCGGTCCAGATCTTATGAATATTTTTTTCAGGAATTTTCACTTTACTTAACAGCTCATCCCAGGCCATCTTAGCATTGTTCATGTTATCTGAGAATGGAACCATTCTTTCATCTCCCCAAAAAATGTGAACCCTGTCCCATTTGATCTTTTGATCATAGGGTGCAGATGACAACAAAGCATATAATTCTTTAGGCGTTGAGCCTCCGGCGAGCGCCCATATAAAGTTCTCTTTAACAAGCAGAGTATCATCTATAAGTTTTGCTATCCATGCGGCCAAACCCTTACACGTTTCTGTCGCATTTTTATAGATATGTAATTCCATATTATTTGCTTTTTGCCGGCATGGTGATCCAGTGATGACCATCCATTGCTATCAACGCTTCCGCATCTTCCGGTCCCCATGAATCAGGCGCATAATTTGGAAAATCGCCCGGCTTCTTTTCTTTCCATACTTCTATCACCGGCATCACAACTTTCCAGGCTGCTTCTACCTGGTCGGCACGCATGAACAAAGTTGCATCACCTTCCATTACATCATACAACAACGTTTCATAAGCCTCGGGTTCATTACCGGCATAGGCATCTTTATAATTGAACACCATATCCACCGGCGAAAGTATCATGTGCTGGCCCGGTCGCTTGGCCTGGAAACGAAGACAGATGTCCATTTCAGGCTGTATGCTAATGGTCAACCGGTTTGGCCGCCAGGTTTCGGCAGCTTCAGCGGGAAAAGAATAATGGGGTGCCGGTTTGAACTGTATGGTCAGTATGGTCGTTTTTTCGTGAAGGTGCTTTCCGGTACGCACATAAAACGGAACGCCCTGCCAGCGCCAGTTATCTATAAAAAATTTAAGGGCTGCAAAAGTTTCGGTGCCTGATGCCGGATCAACATCTTTTTCCTGCCTGTATCCCGGTACTTTTTCTCCAGCCATCCAGCCTTCACTGTATTGTCCCCTGGCAGCATATTGATATACCTTGTCCTTTGGTATTCTTTGAAGCGCATTCAGCACATCTACTTTTTTATTCCTTATCTCATCGGCATCAAAGGAGATGGGTGCTTCCATGCCTATCATGCATAGGAGCTGCAGTATGTGATTCTGTACCATATCACGCAGTGCTCCGGCGCCTTCATAATAGCCTCCCCGTCCTTCCACGCCTACGGTTTCAGCTGATGTGATCTGGATATGATCGATATAATTTTTATTCCAGATCGGTTCGAATAATGCATTGGCAAACCTCAGGGCAAGAATATTCTGCACTGTTTCCTTGCCCAGGTAATGATCGATGCGATAGATCTGTTCCTCTTCAAATATTCCGGCCAGCAGCTTATTCATTTCCCGGGCGCTCTCAAGATCGTGGCCGAAAGGTTTTTCTACCACTATGCGCGACATCTTGCTATTGCCGCACATGTGTGCTTCTCCAAGATTTTTTACGATCACAGGGACAAGCTGGGGTGCTACCGCCATATAAAAAACCACCACAGGCTCCTCTCCAAATTCTTCTTTCTTCTTTTCCGCAATATCCTGCAGGCCTGTATATGCGGCTGCATCCGCCACATCCATTTTTAAATAGCTGATGTGGGATGAGAAATCCAACCATTTACGGTCCTCGTCCTTTCTGCGTGAAAAATTAATAATGCCGTCCAGCAAATGCTCCTTGTAGGCGGTCTCATCATAGTCTGTTCTTGCAATGCCTACAATGCTGAATTTTTCCGGCATCTGGTCTTCGAGAAATAAATTATAAAGTGCTGGTGTAAGCTTACGGTAATTGAGGTCGCCACTACCGCCGAATATAAAGATGAGTGTTGCCGGTAATTTTTTTTCCCGAGTGTTATTCATTAAAGATGATTTTTAGAATTACCAGGTTCAGTACCCGGGCCACCGGAAGCGTGATCAACCGTTTTATCATCATGCTGCCAGTCTGTATGAAATATTCCCGGCCTGTCATTTCTCTCATAGGTGTGTGAACCAAAAAAATCACGCTGTGCCTGTATCAAATTTGTTGGTAGTGTTTCTCTTTTATAAGCATTGAAATAATTCAATGCAGCAGAAAGTCCGCTTGCAGGGTATCCATTCAACGCTGCGTCAGATACTATAGAACTGACACTTCCATAATTCTCTTTAAGTTGATCGCTGATATTTCCATCGAGCAAAAGATTTTCAAGACCTGTATTTTTCTCATACGCTTTTGCAAAATCATTCAATAGTGACGAACGAATGATGCAGCCTCCGCGCCAGACTTTTATCACATCCGGTATGGATGTGTTCATATCTAATGCGGCAGACGCTTTGGAAAGCATGGACAAACCCTGTGCATAGCTGATGATTGTGGCAAAGTGAAGTGCATCATGCAATTGTTGAATATATTTTTCTTTATCCCCACCCATTTTTTTCAGCGGCATCTTATATAATTCATTCGCTTGCACCCTTTCACTTTTCAGTGCCGAAATATTACGTGTCATCACCGCCATATCAATTGCCGGTATTGGAGCACCCAGTTCCAGCGCAGCTTCCGATGTCCATTTGCCGGTTCCCTTAGCTCCGGCTTTATCAAGAATCCGGTCTACAAGATGGCTGCCGACGTTATCTTTCTTTGCCAGTACATCTGCTGTTATTTCCAGTAAAAAAGATTTCATCTTACCTGCATTCCACGAAGCAAATATGGCGCTTAGCGTTTCGTTATCCTGGCCAAGTCCATTATGAAGCAGGTCATAACACTCACTAATAAGTTGCATAATGGCATATTCAATTCCATTGTGCACCATTTTTACATAGTGGCCGGCCGCATCGTTTCCCATCCAGGCTACGCAGGCTTCGCCGTTAACCTTCGCCGCGATTGATGTGAGTACAGGCTTTGCTGCAGCATATGCTTCTTTATTTCCACCCGGCATTATGCTTGGCCCCAGGCGTGCTCCCTGCTCGCCGCCTGAAACCCCCATGCCCATAAAATGCAGTCCCTTATCTTTTAGTTCATTTATCCGCCGGAGTGTGTCTGTGTAATGAGAGTTGCCTCCATCAATTATGATATCACCTGCTTCAGCCAGGGGAATAAGATCTGAGATCACACTGTCTACCGGATTTCCTGCCGGAACTAGCATCATTATTTTGCGTGGCCTGCTTAATAAGGATATCATTTCAGGAAGGGTATTTACACCTTTTACCACGGTGCCTTTTTCGGCTGATGATTCAAGTGTTTTGGTCTTCTCAGCATTTTTGTCGTAGCCAACAACCGCGTATCCATGATCCGCCATATTCAGCAATAAATTACTACCCATCACTCCAAGGCCAACCATGCCAAAATCATATCCCTTTTCCATATATTCAAATGTACTATTGATATTGCCTTTATAACAATACTTGCACCAATGTTTTAAATTTGTCGACTGAAAATTAAAATTATGCGCCGCGGCATCCTGATCCTTACTCCCGTTATTTTTTTTGCAATAGCCTGCTCACCCACAAAAAGCATTAAGAGGGATAATGGGAAAATTGATGTGGTGTTTGTACAGGTAAATGATGTATACGAGATAGCGCCGGTTGCAGGCGGCAGGGAAGGGGGGATGGCAAGAGTGGCAACATTGAAAAAACAATATCTTCAGAAAAATCCGAACACCTTTTTGCTGATGGCAGGCGATTTTCTCAGTCCTTCTGTGTACAACAGCCTGCAATATCTTGGGCAGCGGATCCGGGGCAGGCAGATGGTGGAATTGATGACCGTTGCCGGAACCGATCTTACCATTTTTGGCAATCATGAGTTTGATATCACAGAAAATGAATTGCAGGACCGCATCAATGAATCACAATTCGACTGGGTGTCATCAAACGCCTTTCATAAAAAGGCAGGTAAAATAATTCCGTTCGAAAAGAGAACAGCAGGCAGTACCATTCAGATTCCTGACCGGTATGTGATGAACCTTAAAGATGCAGATGGTACAACTGCAAGGATAGGGTTCATCGGGCTTACCTTACCATGGAATAAAGCTGATTATGTAACGTATACTGATCCTTTTGAAGCAGCGGGAAAGATCTATAACGAATTAAAGGACTCATGCGATGCCGTGATCGCCATAACCCACCAGGCAATGGAAGACGATATCAAACTGGCGCGGGAAATACCGGGACTTACAGCCATTATCGGCGGGCATGAACATGATATGCGTTACCGGAAAGTAGGGAACGTATATATTACTAAAGCGCACGCCAATGCCCGTTCAGCTTACGTTGTAAAGCTTGCGATCAACAAAAAAAAGAAACAGGTTAATGTTTCAACCGATTTGAAATATTTGAATGAATCAGTTTCTCCCGATAGCATTACAAATGATTATGTTGGCAAATGGACGAGGATAGCAGATGATAATTATGCAGCCCTGGGATTTGAAGCAAAAAAAATTGTGAACTACGCCGGTGAACCGCTTGATGGAAGAGAGTCTGAGATAAGAGTTCATCCTACAAACCTTACAAAAGTTGTAGCTTCAGCTATTGCCGATGCCACACCAAAAGCTGATATAATATTGATGAATGCCGGTTCCATACAGGTTGATGATATTCTTACACCACCGATAACACAATATGATATTATACGCAGCATGCCATTTGGCAGCAGGATAATTGAAGCTGATCTTAAAGGACGACTTATAACTAAAGTTTTAAATACAGGTAGTAAGAACACTGGCCTTGGTGGTTTCCTGGTTTATAAAGGCGTGGATTATAATGCCACATCGAAAGAATGGATGATAAACGGCAAGCCAATAGAGCCTGCAAAAACATACCGTACAGCCATCACCGATTATTTATTTTCAGGCAAAGAAGTAAACCTGGATTTCTTTAATAAAGGAAATCCTGACGTGGTAAAAGTATATGATGCAGATGCAACGCCCGGCAGCAGCACTTCGGATATAAGACTGGCCCTGATCAGGTATCTTGAAAAAAATAATTGAATAGCGATTCTAATCATTTCAACTGATAACTATGTCACAGATAAAAGAATTCAACGACTACCGGGAGAAAATGAACGAGGTTATTTTAAGCAAGAATAATCTTGTGATGAAGCGTCTCTGGAATTTAGATACCAATACGTATGAGGATGGCGCACTCGATAAAAAAACAAAAGAAATGCTTGGGCTCGTTGCCAGTATGGTATTGAGATGTGATGACTGCATTAAATATCATCTGGGTAAGTCGCACGAACTTGGTATTACAACCGAACAGATGTATGAGATCTTTGCGGTAGCGAATATTGTCGGCGGTACCATTGTGATACCGCATACGCGCCGCGCTGCCGAATATTGGGAAGAACTAATCGCACAATAAACCGATCATATGAAATTCATTCTTTTTGCCCTTCTGCCCCTTTCGCTGAAATGTTTTTCCCAAGCCGGGTCGTGGTACGGGCGTACAACAGGTAAGACCATCTACCTGGAATATGGAACCGGCGACGACAGGCTCGGCGGGGCCAAAATGACCTTTCTTGATTCTAATGTTTTGCTGAAAGTGGTGGATAGTTTCAGGAATACAAATTCAAGATGGGATTACATAGTACAACTTTCAAAGGAACATACGGCCTATATAGATAAGAATAGCGTGGTAAAAATAAATTCAGGGGCAACCAATCATCTTACCGGGAGCTGGAAAGTGTATGGCGACAGCCTGTTCGATTATGTTACTATAGCACTCGATGAAAAGCTTCCCTACCGCAGCATTCAGCAACTTAGCCCTTCGAGGGTGGTTGTGGAAATTTTTGGAGCGCAGAGCAACACAAACTGGATAACCCAGCTACGCAGCACGAAGGAAATAAAAAACACCTGGTATGAACAGGAGGAAGATGATGTGATGAAAGTGATCATTGAACTTAAACACCGGCAGCACTGGGGGCACACGATTTACTACGAGGGAAATAAACTCGTTATCCGCATCAGGCGCCAGCCCGTAAAAACAGAATTGAAATACCTGACCATAGCAGTTGATGCCGGACATGGTGGTGATAACAATGGAGCCGATGGCGTTACAACAAAGATCCTTGAAAAAAATTATACACTTCTTATCGCGAAGGAATTGCAGGCAGCGCTGCTGAAAAAGAAGGCGCGAGTTTTTATGACACGCACAAAGGATACATCACTCAGCATGCCTGAAAGGACAGAGATGCTTAAAAATGCGAATCCTGACATGCTTATCAGCATCCACCTTAATTCATCCGGCCGCGATAGCATACAGGGCGTAAGCACGTACTACAGATACATAGGTTTCAGACCATTGAGCAGCGCTATCCTTACCCACATGTTGCAGCTGGATCTGAAAGAATATGGAAATGTTGGTGCATTCAATTTCAGTCTGAGTGGCCCAACTGATTATCCCAACTGCCTTGTAGAGGTAGCTTTTTTAAGTAATAAGGAAGATGAGAAAAAAATACTATCGCCCGTTTTCCGAAAAGCCGTCGCAAAAAAAATTGTGGAGGGCATTGAAGAATTCCTCAGAAATCTATAAGTAAGATTTAAATTTGCAGTAAATAGAAAATTATCAGCTTAACAGGTACCATAAAGAAAACATTCGGTAGGCTAAGCCGGCTTGCAGAAACACTGATCGGCTCAGAAATAGTGAGGCTGGGAGCAGATATTAAAGAAAAGATAAGCAAAGGCGATAAGATATACAATTTCACAATTGGCGATTTTGATTCCGCGGTTTTCCCAATTCCTAAATTGCTTGAAGAAGAAATTATAGAAGCCTACAAAAAGGGTTACACCACTTATCCGCCCGCAGAAGGAATACTTCCATTACGCGAGGCAGTTTCAAAATTCATTTCATCACGCGAGGGTCTTAATTACAGCACCAGTGAGATACTGATCGCTGCCGGTGGGCGTCCCCTGATATATGCGCTGTATAGGGCAATAGTTGATAAAGGAGATAAGGTGATCTATTCGGTACCCAGCTGGAACAATAACCATTACAGTCATTTTGTAGAGGGAGAACATACGGTGATCGAAACGGTGGCGGAAAATAATTTTATGCCCACTGCCGATGATATAAGGCCCCATCTGAAAGGTGCAACGCTTATATCCCTTTGTTCACCATTGAACCCGACAGGTACCATCTTCAAAAAGAATGAGCTTGAAGCGATCTGTGATATGGTGTTGCAGGAAAACAATGAGCGCGGCGATGATGAGAAGAAACTGTATGTGATGTACGACCAGATGTACTGGATACTTACCTATGGAGAATCATTTCATTTTAACCCGGTATCATTACGGCCGGAGATGAAGAACTATACCATCTTTATCGATGGCATAAGTAAATCTTTTGCAGCCACAGGTGTGCGGGTTGGCTGGGCACTGGGGCCACAGCATGTGCTGACCAAAATGAAAGCGATCAACAGTCACGTAGGCGCATGGAGCCCAATGGCGGAGCAACATGCCACTGCAAAATACCTGCTGCAGGATGAGGCTATCGATAAATACCTGGCACACTACAAAAAGGAACTTGAAGACAGGCTTCAGATGATACATTCCGGTTTCCAGGATTTGAAAGCAAAAGGCTATCGCGTCGATTCCATTGCACCGCAGGCAGCCATCTATCTTACGATACAACTAAATCTTACGGGGCTAAGTGCAGGTGATCAACTGCTGGAGAAACAAAAAGATGTTACCGATTATATTTTAAATGAAGCAAAGCTTGCCGTTGTTCCTTTCTATGCATTCGGTGCCTCAAATAGTTCCAACTGGTACCGGCTTAGCGTGGGTACCAGTAAAAAGGAGGAGATACCCGTAATGATCAGTAACCTGGAGATGGCTTTGGAAAGATTGAATAAGACGGAATAACAAATATATCGTTCAGGTCGCCTTTAGCACCAGGACCGAATTAAAAATGCCATCTGTTAGATGGCATTTTTTTAAAATCTTTTCTGAAATTATTAATATTTCTGAACTACGCGGTAAACAAATCTTTTCACTTCACCTACCACACCGGATTCAGCCCTTTTCTGTTTGATAAGGTCACCATTCCAGTATGCATTTGCTTTCGCTGTATCATTGATAGCAACTACGAGGATCACTTTTTTGTTGTCATCCACATCGTGGCCATAAGCCCGGTCTGTTAAACCATTGTCAGCACGCAACTGCCTGTTGCTTTCAAAAGCTGTTTTCCAGGCATCCCAGTCCTTCACATTGAAAAATGTCATAGACCTGAGGTCAGACATGTTTTGAGCCCCGTCCTGGTATACAACTGTGGTAATATTTATCATGGGGGCACCGGTTACTCCACCCTTTTGCATAGCTGCCTTCAGACTTGGATCTTTTACAAAAGCTTTAGCCTTATCCGCATCATCTGCTTTGGTGGCCACCATCACCATGTTACTGTCGTCTACCCCACGTCCTATCACATAATTATGGATACCGCTGGCGAGCCTGAAGGAATCATGTGCATCGTACGAAATCTTCCATTTCGCAAAGTCAGCAACTTTATGCCTGACAATTAATACCGTTTCAGGTGTTGTGTTAACAGTTGAGGTAGTAGTGCTGGAATCCGTTTTTGTAGTAGCTGTACTGTCGGTCCCAGTTGTTTCTGTTTTTTCTCCGTCACCATTGCAGGCAGAGAAGAAGATGACAGATGCAATGGCAATGGCCGACACGAATTTTGATTTCTTCACGGTTTAAAATTTTAAAATGAATAATAATTAAGAATGGTAAATGATTGACAGGTCAGCATTGGAGTATAACAGGGGGGACGGGGGTCAAATGTAGGTAAATATTTTTAACCGGAATTGTAAGTAATGATTTTGATCAGGTTCCCGAGGCGTCCCGGTCTGGCCATAATAAAAGATCGTTGAATTTATCTGATGATCCGTCAACTTTTAAAGAACTTCATATTTCACTCATAGATTTTTTAAATCAAATTCAAACCGCAAAGCCTGCCCATTGGTCTGATCCGTCCCGGTCTGACCATAATAAAAGATCGTTGAATTTATCTGATGATCCGTCAACTTTTAAAGGAACTTCATTATTTCACTCATAGATTTTTTAAATCAAATTCAAACCGCAAAACCTGCCCATGGTCTGACCGTCCCGGTCTGACCATAATAAAAGATCGTTGAACTTAATATGATGATCCGCCAATTTTTAAATAACCTTCATATTCACTCATAGATTTTTTGAATCAAATTTTCAAACCGTAAGGCCTGCCCATGGTCTGACCGTCCCGGTCTGACCATAATAAAAGATCGTTGAATTTATCTGATGATTCGTCAACTTTTAAAGGAACTTCATATTTCACTCATAGATTTTTTAAATCAAATTCAAACCGCAAAGCCTGCCCATGGTCTGACCGTCCCGGTCTGACCATAATAAAAGATCGTTGAATTTATCTGATGATTCGTCAACTTTTAAAGGAACTTCATATTTCACTCATAGATTTTTTAAATCAAATTCAAACCGCAAAGCCTGCCCATGGTCTGACCGTCCCGGTCTGACCATAATAAAAGATCGTTGAATTTATCTGATGATTCGTCAACTTTTAAAGGAACTTCATATTTCACTCATAGATTTTTTAAATCAAATTCAAACCGCAAAGCCTGCCCATGGTCTGACCGTCCCGGTCTGACCATAATAAAAGATCGTTGAATTTATCTGGCCATAGAATTAAACCTCTTGAAAGTGGTCAGACCGGGACGGTCAGACCATGGCTGCCTCTCAAATTTTAACCGGGGATTGGGCAATGTTCGATCAGCGTTATTCTATCCGGGTTGAACCACTTAGTTTTAGTTATTTTCCCCGAATACATGGGTGTTTTCACCCTGATATTAGTTCTTAGATCCAATAATTTCATCTTCTGAAAAGAAGAAATTATGTATAAACCAGAAAATATATATCATATATACAATCAGGGAAATAATAACCAGCGCTTGTTCCGGTCTCATGAGGACTACCTGCTTTTTTTGAGAATGATACGGATTTCTATTTTACCATTTTCAGAATTACTTGCATGGTGCCTGATGCCAAATCATTTTCACTTGATGGCTTATACTGATGATCGTTTAAATACGATGGTCAAACAGGGCGGGCTAATATTAGACCCTCTTACCAATGGTTTACGAAAATTACTAAGCGGATATACACGAATTTACAATAAACGTTACCGCAGGTCAGGTTCACTATTCAGGCAAAAAACCAAAGAAAATTGCCTTTCTCAAAATGATGAGTTTAGGAATGTTAATGTAAGGGATTATTATTTTAATTGTTTTAACTACATCCATCAAAATCCCGTGAGAGCGGGGTTGGTTTATAATCTTGAAGATTGGGAGTATTCATCTTATAAAGATTATGCATTGCTTAGAAATGGTACCTTATGTAATAAAGAATTAGCTAAAAAATTTTGTGGATATGAGCCGTCAACTTTTATAGAAACTTCATACGCACTCCTGGATTTTTGAATCGAATTCAAACCGTAAGGCCTGCCCATGGTCTGACCGTCCCGGTCTGACCATAATAAAAGATCGTTGAAATTAATATGATGATCCGTCAATTTTTAAATAAACTTCATATTCACTCATAGATTTTTTGAATCAAATTTCAAACCGTAAATCCTGTACATGGTCTGACCGTCCCGGTCTGACCATAATAAAAGATCATGGAAATTTATCTGACGATAGAAGTAAGTCTCTTTGAAAATGGTCAGACCGGGACGGTCAGACCATGGTGATCTATGCTTATTTGGGCCTTGCCGAGGCAGGTCATTCGATCAGGTTCTTTTCTGAAACGGTCAATTTGTTCTTTTGAGTGCCTCCCACAAAACCTCCACCGGGTGCAATGCTTTCCTTCCGGTGCCATCCTTTACCTGGTGCCGGCAACTGGTGCCTGGGGCGGCTATGATGGTATCTCCGTTTTGTTTTCTTACAGCGGGGAACAATACGAGTTCACCGATCTTCATGCTGAGATCATAATGTTCTTTCTCATACCCGAATGACCCTGCCATGCCGCAACATCCGGAAGGGATGATCTCGATCGAATAATTTTCCGGCAGCGACATTATTTTTTTTGAATGAAGTACGGATGACAGCGCTTTCTGCTGACAATGGCCATGCAGTAATACATTCCTCTTTTCTTTTGTAAACTGTTCCCGATTTATGTTTCCTTTCTCAATTTCAAATGCAATGAATTCATCGATAAGAAAAACATTTGACGAAAGTTTTTTTGCAGCTTCAAAATTCCGGTCTTCGGCAAGGTCAATATATTCATCCCTGAAAGTAAGTATGGCAGAGGGTTCTATGCCAATGAGCGGTGTCTCAGCACTGATCAACGGGCTTAGCAGCTCTATATTTTTATTTGCAATCACTTTTGCTTTGCGCAGCAGACCCTTTGAAAGCCACGCCCGGCCACTCTCGTCGTGTTCAGGTATTATAACTTCATACCCGAGCCGCTCCAGGAGCTGTATACTTTTAATACCAATTTCAGTATCATTATAATTTGTAAACTCGTCGCAGAAAAGAAAGACCTTTCGTGAGAAAGAATTGCTGGCCCTGTTCTTCTTTTCCTTTCTCCACCATTTAAGTAAGGTGGTGTTGTGTAACGTGGGCAACGAGCGGCTTGTCGAAAACCCGGAGAACATTTTAACGAGGTGACTTATCCCCGGAGTCGTCATGGCAAAATTATACAGCCAGGGAACCATTGACCCCAGTTTTGCGGAAGAGGAAAAGTTCCCAATTAATTTTGAACGGAATGGAACACCATTGGCATCATAATACTGTTGCAGGAATTCGGCCTTCAGTTTCGCAAGATCAACATTGGAAGGGCATTCAGATTTACAACCTTTGCAACTGAGGCAGAGGTCCATCACATCCATGATCTCTTCGTGATCAAAACGGTTCAACTTTTCTGAATGCGTAAGAAATTCACGTAGTATGTTGGCCCTGGCACGCGTGGTATCCTTTTCATTCCGTGTGGCCATAAAAGACGGGCACATCGTACCGCCGGATAGTTCTGTCTTGCGGCAGTCACCCGAGCCATTGCATTGTTCGGCGTGCTGAAGAATATCCTGGTCGTAAAAACGGAAAACGGTTTTGAAGGCAGGTGTCTGCTGGCCGGGGGTATAGCGGAGCATACTGTTCATGGAAGGCGTATCCACTATCTTATTAGGATTGAAAATATTTCCAGGGTCCCACGTCCGTTTAACTTCCTGCAGAATTTTATAATTCTTTTCTCCCACCATCTGTTTGATGAATTCACCACGAAGACGGCCATCGCCATGTTCACCGCTCAATGAGCCATTGTACTTTTTTACAAGTGTCGCGATCTCTTCAGCTATGGCGCGGAAAAGGCGGTTGCCCTCTTCAGTTTTTAAATTAATGATGGGCCGCAGATGAATCTCTCCTGAGCCTGCATGTGCATAGTGTACAGAATAAAGGCCGTATTTTTTAAGGATGTCGTTGAAATCACGGATGTAGGCGGGCAGGTCCAGTACATCCACGGCGGTATCTTCGATCACCGGTACGGCTTTATCATTGCCGGGAAGATTGCTTAAAAGCCCCAGTCCTGCTTTCCGCAGTGTCCACACTTTTTTTGAATCTTCACCGAATAAAAGTGGGAAGTGATATCCTAATCCTGCAGCGCGCATATCAGCCTCCACTTTATTTGCTATATCGATCACTTCTTCACGGGTGTCTCTTGAAAATTCAATTACAAGAATGGCACCGGGTTCACCCTGCACAAAAAATCGGTTGCGCATTTGTTCGATGTTGTTTTTTGTGCATTCGAGTATATAATGATCTATAAGTTCACTTGCGCCTGGATGATAAGGTAGCGCAATAATATTCGCACGCAGGGCTTCGTCTATAGAATTGAAATGCACACATAGCAGGCCCATTTCTTTTGGCGGAAGAGGTACGACATTTAATTTTATTTCTGTGATAAAAGCCAGCGTTCCTTCTGATCCTGCTATCAGTTTGCAAAAATTGAAATCTTCTGCTCCCGCTGTAAAAGGGGCGCTCTCTACTAATACATCTATTGCATACCCTGTGTTCCGGCGCTCCACGCTTTTTTTCGGGAACTCTTTTCTTATTTCGACCTGGTTATCATAATTCCCGAGCAGGGTGCGTATTGATCTGTAAATATTTCCTTCAAGATCCTTTTGCTCACACTTATTATGAAAATCATCAAGGCCGGTACTTTTGAAGACGGCTTCACTGCCATCGCTCAATAAAGTTTTTACCTCGATAAGATGTTCACGCGTGCTGCGGTAAACAATGGAATTGGAACCACAGGAATTATTCCCTACCATTCCTCCAATCATCGCACGGTTTGCCGTGGAGGTTTCCGGTCCGAAAAATAATCCATGCGGTTTAAGGTACATATTCAGCTCATCCCGTATCACACCCGGCTGCACCCGCACCCAGCCTTGTTCTTTGTTTAATTCCAGTATACCGGTAAAATATTTTGATACATCCACCACTATCCCGTTACCCACCACCTGTCCGGCAAGCGATGTTCCGGCAGCTCTGGGTATAAGAGATGTACCTTCTTTATGAGCAAAGCTGATCAGCTTTTTAATGTCCTCATCATTTTTTGGAATGGCTACAGCCAGTGGTATCTCACGGTAAGCGGAGGCATCTGTAGCATAGAGGATGCGCATTGTCCGGTCATAGTATAATTCTCCTTCAATATCAGCAGCCAGCTGCTTAAATTTTTCTTCCATTGATCTGTACTCTGCCATCGCGGCAAAAATAATGCTTATTGAAGTGGCGGGTTTCCTGTACTGTTCAGTAAATTACTTTTCCAAAAGCTCAAATACCCATGCAAAAGTTAATAACTACGTCTACCCTGGTATGTTTGCTTCTTTCTCTGGCCATTAAATCCTTTCCCCAGCGGGAGAGGGCGGAAGAGGAGATAAAGCAGATCATGAAAGAACTGGATGTAGTGGGTCTTTCTGTAGCCGTGGTAAAAAAAGGAAAGCTCACCTATACTCATTCATTCGGTTTAAAAGATATTGCCGGCAACACGCCGTTAACCGACAATGATATTTTCCGTATCGCTTCTATTTCAAAATCATTTTCTGCTACCACTATGATGCAGTTTATAGAAGCGGGGAAAGTTTCGCTGGACGATGATTTCGGAAAGCTGATCGGTTTTAAGATTCGCAATCCAAAATATCCCAATGCGGTAATCACTTTAAGGATGGTAATGTCCCATACATCCAGTATCAACGACAGCCAGGGCTATTTCAGCCTTGACGGCATAAATCCCGCAAAAAATACCAACTCAGAAAAATGTTATAACGATTATGAACCGGGAACAAAATATCAGTACTGCAACCTGAATTATAATATGGTGGGCACGGTAATAGAAAAATTATCAGGAAAACGTTTTGATACATACATAAAACAACAGGTGCTTGATCCTTTACGATTATATGGCGGTTACTGTATTGATTCGCTTGATAAAAGCCGTCTGGTTACATTGTCTTTCCAGCACATTGGGATCCTAAGCTTAGAATTCCACGTGGACAAGTTGTCGCG
>JADMIO011107755.1_pt1 | contig 43868 bp, 40 predicted proteins | sample 8958161 | NCBI WGS metagenome assembly JADMIO01 (sample SAMN16585339, study PRJNA669376) | soil metagenome | isolation source: Crop rotation soil | place: USA: Cullars Rotation, Alabama | collected 2011
GACAACTTGTCCACGTGGAATTCTAAGCTTAGGATCCCAATGTGCTGGAAAGAGCCGGCTGGCGGCAGTGTGGTACGGCTCGACGTTCAGCGTGGACCTGAATCTCACGGACGGACAGACGCACCAGATCGCGCTGTACTTCGTGGACTGGGATACCACGGACAGAGGGCAGCAGATCGACGTGCGCGATGCGGTGACTGGCGCGCTCCTCGACAGCCAGTCACTCAACAACTACAACAACGGCGTGTATCTCGTCTGGCAGCTCAAGGGTCACGTCACGATTCAGTTCACGAACACGCGGGGCTACAACGCGGTCCTGAGCGGCCTGTTCTTCCGCTAAACCCGACCGGATATACTTTCCACGGGCTCCGGAGGGCGTGACGCGATGACTGTCGAGTGCAAGAACTGCAAGGGCGCGGGGCTCGTGACGTGCCCGAAATGTCAAGGCACCAGTCTGGTGAACGGCGAGAAGTGTGGACGCTGCGGACGGTTTGCGGACAATCCCGGCCGCGTCGTCTGTCCGAACTGCGGCGGACACGGGTACGTGAACCAGTGAAAAGCGCATGTCAAGTACGAAGTACGAAGTACGAAGTACGAAATACAAAATACAAAGTACGGAATGCTCACTCTCGTCCCGACTTCGTACTTCGTACTTCGTACTTTGTATTTCGTACTTGTTTACCTAGTACGTGACCAGCGAAGTCTCGCGCTCGTGACTATCTAGCGGTCAGAAACGGCCACTCCATGTCCCGGTCGCTCACCTTCGTGATCGGCTCGGGCCATTTGATGTTCAGCGCCGGGTCGTCGTGGCGAAATCCCCTCTCGCACGCCGGGTCATAGAAATCACCCATCAGATACGTCACCTCGGTGTCGTCGGCCAGCGTTTGGTACCCGTGGCCGAACATCGGCGGCACATAAATGGCGCGGCGGGTGTCGGGCCTGAGCTCGATGCCGAAGTGCTGGAAATATGTCGGCGATCCAGGGCGCAGGTCCACCATGACATCGTAGATGCCGCCGCGCGTGCAGCGCAGGATCTTCGTCTCTGTGGACGGCGGCACCTGGTAGTGCATCCCGCGTAGCGTGCCCTTGAGCTCGGTAAAGGCGACGTTGCACTGCGCGACGTTCGCGACGAGCCCGTGGTCCGCGAACTCCCGCTGACAGAACGTCCGCGCAAAAAACCCGCGATCATCCGCGCGGGGTTCAATCTCGATGACGAACGCACCTTCCAGTGTGGTGGGAATGAATTTCATTCTTGTCGATGTCTCCTCGGGCGCTCCTCATGCGGACATTGACGCGCGGATCACCGTCAATTTTGTAATTCCCAGGCCTGCTTTTCACGTATTGACGCCGTGTGTTTGACCGGCTCCGGCCTTCCCGATAGCATGAGAAACGCCATACTTTGAGCGAACCACTACTTCACGTCAACACCGCGTGGCTTCTGTCCCGCCCCTCGGTCGATGGAGAATACCGTGCCAGTCCCGTCTGAAGATCACGCCTCTGGCACCGCTGTCGACGTCGAGCGGCGGTGCATGATTATCGGCGAGGTCGGACAGAATCACGACGGCAGCCTCGGACTGGCGCACGCGTTCATCGACGCGATCGCGCGGGCGGGCGCGGACGCCGTCAAGTTCCAGACGCATCTCGCCAGTGCGGAGAGCACGGTGGACGAGCCGTGGCGCGTGAAATTCAGCCACCAGGACGCTACGCGACGCGACTACTGGAAGCGCATGGAGTTCGATGAGGCCGGCTGGCGGGGCCTCGCGGCGCACGCGGCCGACAAGGGCCTGGGATTCATCAGCTCGCCGTTCTCCGTGGAAGCCGTCGATCTGCTGGCGCGCGTCGGGGTGTCCGCCTGGAAGATCGCCTCGGGCGAAGTGACGCACGGCGCGATGCTCGATCGGATGGCACTGGCGCCGGCGCCCGTCCTGCTGTCCTCCGGCATGTCCACACTCGAAGAACTCGACGTCGCCGTCGATCGGCTGCGCCAGCACAAGCTGCCGCTGACCGTCCTGCAGACGACCTCCGCCTACCCGTGCCCCCCAGAGCAGGTGGGCTTGAATCTGCTGGGTGTGTTTCGCGATCGGTTTAACTGTCCCGTCGGATTGTCCGATCACTCCGGCACGATTTACCCGGGTTTGGCCGCGGCCACGCTGGGCGCCTCGGCGGTCGAAGTGCACGTCACTCTGAGCCGTGAGATGTTCGGACCTGATGTCCCCGCATCCATCACGACAACGGAACTCAAGCAACTCGTCGATGGCGTGCGATTCGTGGAGCGCATGATGGCCAGTCCCATCGACAAGAATGCGGCCGCCGCGGCGCTCTCTCCCATGCGCGCGCTTTTCACGCGCAGCCTCGCGCTGCGCGAGGGCTTGCCGGCCGGAACGATCCTCACGCCCGAGCATCTCACGCTGAAGAAGCCCGGCACCGGGATTCCGTGGAGCCGCGTGAACGAGGTGGTTGGCCGACAGCTCGCGTCGGCCGTGCCGGCTGACCGCTTGTTGCGCGAATCCGACCTGGAAACGCCGGGGGCTCGCCAATGAGCGCGCTGAGCAACACACGCGACGGCGGCAAGCGCCGCGTCTGCGTGGTCGTCACCGCGCGTCCCAGCTACAGCCGGATCAAAACGGCGTTGCGGGCGATTGCCAATCATCCCGATCTCGAGCTTCAACTGGTCGTGGCCGCGTCGGCGCTCCTCGATCGCTACGGCGACGTGTCGCGGCTGATCGAAGGAGACGGGTTCACGATTGCCGCGCGCGTGTTCATCGTGCTCGAGGGCGAGAACCCCACGGCCATGGCGAAGAGCACGGGCCTCGGGCTGATCGAGCTGGCGACGGTCTTCGACAACCTCAAACCGCACGTCGTCGTCACCGTGGCCGATCGGTACGAGACGCTCGCGACCGCCGTGGCTGCGGCGTACATGAACATTCCCGTGGCGCACGTGCAGGGCGGCGAGGTCACCGGGTCGATCGACGAGAAAGTGCGGCACGCGGTGACGAAGCTTGCCGATTTGCACCTCGTGTCGTCCGAGCCGGCGGCCAAGCGGGTGATTCGCATGGGCGAAGCCCCGGCCACCGTCCACGTGACGGGGTGTCCATCGATTGATTTGGCGATTGAGATGTTGAAAGAGCCGACGGTCGATTTCGAGCCGATCAGCCGGTATGGCGGTGTCGGCTCGCCCGTCGACTTGTCACAGGACTACGTGGTGGTGATGCAGCACCCGGTCACGACCGAGTACGACATGGCGAGGCAGCAGATCGCGGAGACGCTCTACGCCGTGCACGAGCATCAGATGCAGGCGTTGTGGTTCTGGCCGAACGTGGACGCGGGGTCGGATGGCACTTCAGGCGGGATCCGAGCGTTTCGCGAACACGAGCATCCGGAACATATCCGGTTCTTCAAGAACATGGCGCCGCACGATTTTCTCAAGGTGCTGTACAACAGCCGTTGTCTTGTCGGCAATTCCAGCGTGGGGATCCGCGAATGCTCGTTCCTGGGCGTCCCCGTCGTCAACATCGGGAGCCGGCAGTCCGGCCGCGATCGCGGCGCCAATGTCATCGACGTGGACTGCGACCGCGAGGCGATTAGCGAGGCCGTCGAGCGCCAGCTCGCCAACGGCGGCCGCTACCCCTCAGACCCGCTCTATGGCACCGGCCACGCCGGCGAGCGCATCGCGGAACGACTGGGCGAGGCGTCGCTCACGTCAGCCAAGCGCCTGACGTACTAACGGCGTCAGGTCTTGTATTTCGCCTTTTCCCCGCCGACGATTTCATTTCTGTAACGGCCGTGGTTACGTTGGGCTATCGCGGTCTCGTCGCGAGCAACAGCCGAGGCGACCGCGACGGAAACAACAGCGAGTCGCCAGTTCCAGAACTGAAATCACCCCCGCGGAAAAGTCGAAATACAAGACCTGACCGCGTTTTTAGACTCCTGCGTCGTGCTTCGCCCGCAGCGCAACGCCCAACACATCGATGCCGTCACGCAATGACGGCGCGCAGGGCGCATCGGATCGGATGGCGTCGAGGAGCATGGCGAGTTCCGAGACGTACATGTCGTTGCGCACGAACCCGGCATACTCATGCTTCACCGGATCGGCGCCGGGCCGCAGCACCTGACATTCGTTCTTCAACAGGTCGTACGTCAGCGTCCCAGCGTCGCCGACAATGACGCCCTGCCGCATCGGCACACGTTGCACGTAATCGAGGTGGATGCTGCCGATCACACCGTGAGGAAATCCGCACAACATCTCGGCGGTATCCTCCGTGTCGATCTCGAGCGACGATGGCTTTCCGGCCAGCGCCTTCACGCGGTCGGGAATACCGAACCACGAACACAGCAGGTCGATTTCGTGGATGAGATCCAGCACGACGCCGCCGCCGAGCCCGCGGTTCGCGCTGTAGCCCTGACGGTAATCTTCATGCGGGTGCCAGTCGGGGAGGTATTGCCCCACGCTCGCGCGCGCCGAACATACACGGCCGAGCGTCTTCGCCTGCAAGACCTCTCGAACGACGCCACTGACCGGGTGGAACCGCAGGTTGTAGCCGACGAGCGACTTGCGACGGTCGGCTTCGAGGGCGTCGGCGAACTCGTAGAGGTGTTCGATCGTGGGCGCGATCGGTTTTTCGATGAAGAAGTGGCACTTGGTCTCGCGCACGAGCCGCCCGAGCACGGCTTGCTGGGCCACGGGTGGCGCGCACAGCAACGCCAGGTCCGGCGCGACGGCGACCACGTCGTCCATGTGGGACAGGGCGCGAATCGGCACCGCGGAGAACTCCGCCGGCAGCGCATGCCCGCGCGACCGCAGCGCGAAGTACTCGAATGTGCCAAGCGTCTGAAGATTTCGGAGATGCCGCTGGCCGATTGACCCGAGCCCGACGAACAGTACTTTCATCTCAGCCCCGAATCGCGTCGGCGACGTGCAGGTAGGTGTCGGCGTCGAACGTCGCTTCGATGAACCACGGTGTCTTGCGATCCCAGCGATCGAGCAGCCGCTGGAACCCCCCGGCGCTGTCCGCCGATCCGCCCGGCAGTCCCATCGCGTTCATCACACCTGTCCATGACGTCCCCAACGGCTCGACAATGCGCCGATCGGCAGGTTGTCCCGGCACGTTCGCGGCAATGCTGCCGTATTGCCCGTCCTTCATGAGAATCACGCAGACCGGCAAACCCAGCTCCGCAATCGTGCGGATGTCAGACAGGTAATAGCGGATCCCGCCGTCGCCGACGACGCAGAACACCGGCGTGCCGGGCCGCGCGTGCGCCGCGCCGAGCGCATGTGGGACGCCGATGCCCAGATTGCGCCCGTTGCTGCTGCCGAGAAAATCTCTTCCGGGTCCTGCGTGCCAGACATGCTCGCCCACCGTGCAGAACGTCCCCGTGTCGAGCACCAGCACGTGCGGATCCGTCTGTGCGTCCAGAGCGGCGAAGACCTGGCCCGGCATCCAGGCGTACGAACCCACGTACTCCTGCCAGCGTCGCCGATGGCCCTCGAGTTCCTGAGTTCCCCAGGCGGGCTTCGTCGAGAGCGCGTCCAGCACCCGCCGAATCACGGTCTCAGGCACCGTCATGTCGTGCGACGTTGACAACGGGTGGGGCACATCGAAATTCAGGAATCCCGCTTTGCCCGCCACGCCGAGAATCTCCATGTTGCGCAGGCCGACGGTCACGACGAGATCGGCGAGCGGCAGCAGCGTCGTTTCGGGCGCCAGGGCCTTGCCGACGCCCGTGTAGATGCCGGCCGCGTTGGGTTTGCGTTCGTCGACGAGGCCCTTGGCCTGCGTGGTCGTGAACACCGGAATGCGCAGACGATCGATCAGCGGCTCCCAGCTCGTCCGTCGGGCCAGCGACCCGGCGATGAGCACCGGGCGCTTGGCGGCGGCGATGCGCTCGCCCACGTCACTGTCTGTCTCGAGCAGTCCGGCCGGTTGTTCGGGCCAGAGGCCTTTCGCGCGTGTTCTCGACAGCTCGATGTACAGCGGTCTCGTGCGCCGGCCGGGCTCACCGAGCACACGCGCCACCTCGTCGAGGTCGCACAAACTATGAATGCCGCCGGCAATGCTCGCCACGATCGCGTGCTGATCGAGACGCTTGTGCATCCGCTCCGGCGGCACGGCATCGTCGTAGTTCTCGGCAATGCAGATGGGCGCGTATCCCTCGAAGTACGCCGAGCACATCCCCGCCATCATGTTGGCGAACCCCGGCCCCTTGATCGAGATCGCCGCGGCACGCCGGCCGGTGAGCCAGCCGTAGGCGCCGGCGGCGACGGGCGCGACCGCCTCATGAGACACGGGAACGTACCGAACGCCCCGCGCCATCAACGCGCCAATGAACTGGTACGATGGCCCGCTGCCAGACACGCCGAACGCGAGATCGACGCCGGCATCGACGACCGACTCGGCCAACTGCGTAATCGCGTCAGCCATGATGTTCGGCAAAGAACCCGCGAACGCGGTCGCAGGTGAAGTCGAGGACCATTCGTAGCGCGTCGGGGCTGAAGCCGCCGATGTGCGGCGTGATGACGACGTTGTTGTGCGTACGGGCATATTGAACGAGCGGATGATTGGCGATGTCTGGTTCGCCCTGCAGGACGTCGAGACCCGCGCCTGCGAGGCGCCCTTCGGTGAGCGCGTCCAGCAGTGCGGCCTCGTCGATTAGCTCGCCGCGACTCGTGTTCACGAGCACAGCGCCGGGTTTCATGCGAGCAATGCGTTCTCGCGACATGAGGTGCTTGGTCGCGTCACTGTAGGCGACGTGCAGGCTCACGACGTCGCTCTCCGCGAGCAGCGCGTCGAGATCGGTCCGGATGAACGGCGGGGGCAAGTCGTCCTTGAAGGGATCGAAACCGAGCACGCGCATGCCGAAGGCGCTTGCGTACCGGCTCATCCAGCCGCCGATGCGGCCGCATCCGACGATGCCCATGGTGCGTCCGATCAGCATCGTTCCCGGAAACTTGTTGCGGTCCCACTGACCAGCGAGCGGCTCCGCGATGGCCGCGCGCAGCGGCCGCGCTACGCTCAAGACCAGCAGCCAGCTGAGTTCGGCGGCCGCGGTGATATTTCTGGTGACGTGTTCCTGCCCTTTCAGCGTCCACAATGGAATACCGCGCGCGTCGAGTTCGCGTCCGTCGATGTGGGTGGCGCCGGTCGTGGCCGTCACGAACAGGCGCAGGGCCTTCGCGCGACGCAACCGATCCGCCTGAAACGGGACTTTCATATAGGCATCGACGATGACGTCGGCGTCGTCGATGCAGGCATCCACGGCCTCGCCTGTCACGCAGTGCCGAACGTCGAAGGCCCCGAGTTCGCTGCGCACCTGCGCCAGATGGGAGTCGGGACCGAGATAAATCGCACGCCGCATTACGCCTCAGGCCTCGTCATGAGAGATTCAATCATTCGAAATTCGAATTCGGTGTCGATGTCGATGGACCGCTCGATGGGCATCTCGGCAATGCCCCAGCGACCTTCGTAGAGATGCGTCACGTGCATGCTCTGACGCCGCCAGCCGAACACCGCTGGCGTGATGCTGTACACGGCGGGCGCATCCTGGCGCCGCACGAGCGGCGGCGTCACTTTTCGCACGACGCCGAAGTACCCGCTCGCCTGCTGCTCCACCATGTTGAAGTACGGATTACGTTCCGCCGGGTAGACCGTGACGACGGCGTCCATGTCGCGATCGTTCCACAGCACGTGGATGGCGCGCTCGACGTCGTCGACCGTGCGGAGCGGGACGCCGATATCGAGGTCGACCACGAGATCCGGAAAAAATCCGTCGGTCTGCTCCACGAACTCCGTGGCGTGGCGGATCGCGTCGATCTTCGCGGCCGTATCGCTGGCCATGGCCGCCGGGCGCTTGTACGGCACCGGATAGCCGAGCCCACGCACGACGTCGGCGATCTCGTCGCTGTCCGTCGACACGATGAACCGGTCAATCATCGGGCACGCACGCGCACAGTCGATCGTGTACTCCACGAGCGGCTTGCCGTGCAGCAGGCGGACGTTCTTGCCTTTGACGCCCTTCGACCCGCCGCGGGCGCAAATGGTCGCCAGGACGCGGGGGGGCGTTCCCCGCCTCAGGTCATCAAGGGGGGAGGCTCCCCCGGCTGTCGTCATTTCTTCTCGAGGAGAAACATGGCGTCTTCGTTGCTGTCGCTGGTATACGGAAACCGGCGCTGCTTGGTGAGCGTCAGGTCGGGGAACTGGTCGAGGTACAGCTGCGCGAAGTCCCGCTTCCAGCACATGTTGGGCAGCCCGCGATACGGCACGTCGGTGAGCGTATCGGCGTAGTACTCGAAGCCCCAGATGTACCGGCGGCTGCAGCGATGGATCTCGGCGAGCGCGCGCGCCACGTCATTCGGTCCGATATGGATCAACACCACCGAGGTGAACACGAGATCGAACCAGCCGTCTTTGAACGGCAGGTCGAACGCCGATCCCTTGACGAGATTGATCCCGCTGGTCCGCTGGCGCGCCTCGCCGAGGGCGTAGTCGGCGGCCTCGAGCCCCCACAGTTCGGTGAATCCCATCCGCTGCAGGTACATCAGCTGGTTGCCGATGTTCGACCCGACCTCGAGAATGCGGGTGTTCCGGGGAAGCTGATCCAGAAACTCGCGATTCATCGCCGTGCGCGAGACGCCATATTCACGCGCATAGCGAGCGTCCATGTCCTCCAGGCTGAGGTGGTTGCGATCGGTAAACCCCTGGCCGAATTCACCGGTCCATTGTTCAAGCTGTGATGTCAACGTTTTCATATCAGTAATCCTTCGTCTACGAGGCGATTCGCAACGGGTTGAGAGAGCCGACGCACGGCATGAAGCCGCAGCGCAGGAGAGAACGGTTCACGCGCCGAATCACCGCGACGCGCTCCCGTGGCACGCAGATCCAGTTGTCGCAGTGGCCCTGAGTATCCGCGTCCACGGGCGTGACCGTGAACCGGCCGATCGCGTACGCGACGTACCCGAGATCGCGCACCGTCGTGTGGAGGTCGTTTAGCGTGAATCCCGAGCGCCGGAGGTGATGTGGCGACGCTTCCAGCACAATGACCGGCTTGGCGCGCGTGACCAACTCGCGGCCCCCGTTCAGGATTCGTAACTCTTCGCCTTCGGTGTCCATGAAGATCACGCTCGGCGGGTTCATCGTCCCGGCCTGCGAATCGAGCGTGGCGCACTGCACGACGACCGTGCTGGTGGTCACCTTTTCACTGGCCTGTTGAACGTGGCCCATCCCCGATTCGTGCCCCCGCGGCACGACGAAACTGACCTCGCCCGCGCGATCGCTCAACGCGACCGTACGCAAGTCCACGTTGGCGTGCTGCACGCGCCCGATCAGTCGTTGGAGCGCGACGACGTTCGTCGGCAGCGGCTCGAAGGCCACGACCCGTCCGCGCGCCCCGACGATGTCCGAGAACCCAATCGTCTCGGTGCCGACATTCGCGCCGATCTCGAGGATTGTGTCGCCGGCCTTCGTCAGAGCTAGCGCGATGGCGATGTTTCGCCACTCGGAGTAGCCATGCACGCTGAACGGATAGGCGTGGAAATCACCGGTCCGCCCGGTGAACGCCGATCCCGTCAGGGACCGCACGGTGACCTCGAGGTTGTCCCGGATGCCCGCGGTGAACGGGTAGACGAGCGCCCGCACTTTCTGCGCCACGAGGGGCGGCAACGGTCGGCATAACGTGCGCGCAATCGCAAATCTGGTCGCTGTCTTCATGTTCTTGTCGGTCGTTAGCGGGGTTTAGAGGCGTATGACGGTCGATGACGTCGGCCTGAAGGCCGGCGGGGCCAACTGACGCGTCAATGGGACGCGGCCGACTGCGGACCGCGCCGCGCGAGCCAGGCGCGCCTCAGCATGCGAACGGGTTCTGACAGCGGCCACAACACGACGGCGATTGGCGCAGCCAGGGCATACACCGACTCGCGGAACAGGTACCCCCCGAATCGGCCGAAAAACGCGGCGCCATAGGCGGACGTGGCGTGCACGCGCGTCGCCAACGGCGTGCCGCGCTCCTGGAGCAGATACCGGGAGCCGCGCACGAGGCTCATCCAGCACTTGAACCGGTGCTCCGGCCACGAGAGGAGCTTGCGAACGCTGAGCGGTCGGTAGCCGTACATCGGGTGGTCAATCGGACCGAAGACGTGCCAGTACCGAGTGATCGGCACGTCGATGCGGCGCATCGGCCCGATCATCGCCATCTGCAACGGGACGAGGAAATCGTGCCCCATGACCTGTTCCAGTTGCACGCGTTTCAACGCCTCGCGGCGATACAGACTGAAATACGTCCCGTTGTGCTGGACGCCGCGGGTGAATGCCGCCACGCGCGCCGCCGCGTCGTCCATGCTCGCGTCGAAGTCGTTGGGGGTAATCGTCAGGGTCCCGTCGGCGACGATGTCCACCTCAATCGGGCCGTGACACATCACTGCTTCTGGGTGCTTCTCGAGTTCGGCGACGGCCGCGGCCATCATGTCCGGCAGTCGACGGTCGTCGGCGGAATTCCAGGTGAAGTACTTCCCGCGGCAATGTTCGAACGCGCGCCAGAAATTCTTGGCGATGGGAATGGTGCCTTCAAATCGGTGATAGCGAATGCGCGAGTCCTTGGCCGCATACTCCTGGCAGATCGCGGACGAGCCGTCATTCGACCCGTTGTCGATGATGACGATCTCGTAGTCCTTGAACGTCTGCGCCGCGAGATTGTCGAGGCAGCCTCGAATGAACAGCCGTCCGTTATAGAGCGGGACGGCAATGCTCACGAGCGGAGCGGGATTGGTCGATTCACGATGGTTCATGGTCAGAGGTCAGGGATAAGGGACAAGGAATCAGGGGCTCACCCCACGGGGGCCGGCGAGTCCATCGCCGACTTCGACGACGAACCGGCGTGCGTGCGCTGTTCCGTGGTCCAGCGCAGCATGGGCCGTACCGTCCCGGGGATCGGCAGCGTGAAATCGCCGCGAGCGGTATCGCCCGCGGGCACGTCGATCACCTGGAACGAGACGACGTTCTTCTCGTAGAAGCACAGGTAGTCGGGCTCGAGCGTCCGCATCCAGATGCCGATCAGCATCATGCCTTCCGAGAGCAGGTTGCCGGGAATCCATCCGGTCGTCACATAGCGGCCGACCGGCCGGCGCCGCCCACGCCAGGTCGGATCCTGGTCGAGCGCGGAGAACGCGAGGATCCCCTCCGCCGTGAACGCCCCGAAGTTGGGGAAGATGATGAACCCGGGCCTGAGGACGTCGTACTCCATTTCGATCCCGACGGGCTCGCGGATGTCGACGGTCTCGCTCACCGTGCCGTTGCGCAGGCGTACGCGAACCGCACGCATCCGGACGATGTCGTCTCCAAGCGGCCGCTCGCGATCGCTCCACTCGCGCGCCGCCGTCGTCCCGAGATCGGAGTTGAGGTACTGCGAGACCACCTGCGGCGAAGGGCCGTCCTTGACGACGCGGCCGTCGCTGAACAGCAACGCTCGCGGGCAGAGCCGCGTGATCAGGGGCATGTTGTGCGAGACGAACAGCACCGTCCGGCCCTGCGCGCCGACTTCATGCATCTTGTCGAGACACTTGCGCTGAAACCGCGCATCGCCAACGGCCAGCACTTCGTCCACCATTAGGATTTCCGGGTCCAGGTGCGCAGCGACGGCGAAGGCCAGCCGCAGATACATCCCGGACGAGTAGTGCTTCACGGGCGTGTCGACAAACTTTTCGACTTCGGCAAACGCGACCATCTCATCGAACTTGCGGATGATTTCCGCGCGTCTCATGCCGAGAATCGCGCCGCTCAGATAGATGTTTTCCCTGCCGGTCAGCTCGGGATGGAATCCGGTGCCCACCTCGAGCAGCGAGCCCACGCGCCCCCAGAGGTCCACCGTGCCTTCGCTCGGCTCCGTGATGCGGGAGAGGACCTTCAACAGCGTGCTCTTGCCCGCGCCGTTGCGACCGATGACGCCGATGACTTCGCCCTGCGAAATGCTGAAGGACACGTCCTTGAGCGCCCACAGCAGTTCGCGCTGCTCGGCGTTTCTGTTGCGCCCGGGGCGGAGCTTCGCCAGCGACTCCTTGACGCCGCGCGACAGCGAATCGCGCAGGCTCTTGTAGCCCTTCTTGTGCGCCCCGAGGCGGTACTGCTTCCCGAGGCCGGTCGTGCGGATCGACAGATCAGACATCAGAAACCTTCAGACGAGATCGGCGAACGTCTTTTCCATGCGCCGGAAGTAGAAGGCGCCGCCAACGAGTAAGGTCAGCGCCGCGAGGGCCGACACCGCCACCATGGCACCGGGCGTATCCCCTTTGCCTAACAACGCCCAGCGGAATCCCTCGACCACGCCGGCCATGGGGTTGAGGCCGTACCACGTGTGCCACGGCTCAGGAATTTCGCTGCTCGGGTAGGCGATCGGGGTGGCGAGCATCCAGAACTGCACGATGAACGGCACGATGTACTTGACGTCGCGATATTCGACGTTCAGCGCCGAGAGCCAGAGCCCGACGCCCAATGACGTCACGAGCGCCAACAGCAGAAACAGCGGCAGCCAGACGACGTTGGCGGTCGGGTAGACGCCGTAGATCGGCATCATCACGAGCAGGACCGTAAAGGCGATCAGGAAGTCCACGCCGCCCGACAACACGGCGGCGACGGGAATGGAAAGGCGCGGAAAATATACCTTCCGCAGCAGGTTGGCGCTGCCAGCCAGGCTGTCCGCCGATTGCGTCAGCCCGTTGGCAAAAAACGTCCACGGGACGAGCGCCGAGTAGGAGAAGACCTGGTACGGCAAGCCGTCCGACGGAATCTTCGCCAGCTTGCCGAAGAACAGCGTGAAGACCATCATCGTGAACAGCGGCTGGATGATCGCCCAGGTCGCGCCGAGCGCCGTCTGCTTGTACCGCACCTTGACGTCGCGCCAGATGAGGAAATACAGGAGTTCGTGGTACTCCCAGAATTCACGCAGATGGAGCGCGACCCAGCCTTTCGAGGGTGCGAGATGCACGTGCATCAGACGTGGCGTGGTGGATGGTCCCTGCGACGCGGAGATCATGCCTTTGATCCGTTCATAGATTGATGTGCCCGAGGAAACGGCGCGATCTTCACGAAGATGTCGCCGTAGAGATAGCCGCGCCGAAGAGGCACCTTGTGCCGAAAGAACTCGATGAACGCGTCCTTCGGCAGCCAGTCACATTCCAACCGGGTGGGCTTGTCCGAGGAACTGACGCTCACGACGAGATCACCGAGGCCTGAGAGATATTCGAGACACGCGAGCGCTCTGGCGGCACCATCGTCCTGCAGCACGTACTCATACGAGATCGCCGGAATCGGCCGGCTGAGGCCGCGCAGGACTTCGAGTTCGTAGCTTTCGACGTCGATCTTGCAAAAGTCCGGAACGCCGTACTGGGCGATGGCCGCGTCGAGCGTCGTCACCGAGACCTCGGTGGTCGCGATGGCCTCGCCCGCCCAGTGGGCGTTGAACGTGGAGTTGACGCGGTCGCGGTGAATGTGGAGCGGCAGGCGATCCGGTTTGCTGCCAAGGGCCTTCGAGACACCCACGAGCGGGGCCGATCGAGACACCCGCGCCTGAAGCTCCTGAATGCAGTCGTCCTGCGGCTCGAAGGCAACGACTCTGGCCCCGAGCGCCAGGAACACCTCGGCTTTTTCGCCGACGTTCGCCCCGACATCGAAACAGAGCGATCCCGGCTTCAGGAACTGGCGATAGAAGGCGACTTCTCCTTCGAACACCCTGAGCGCACGCCGATCAATGGCGTGCCGATGGATCCAGCGCGCCGTTCGATAGAGGCCGAGCTGACGCGCGGACTGCTTGATGTACTCGTACGCCATGCGCGCGAATTACGAACCGCCCTCCGCCGCGGCGAGCACGCGCCTGACGGCGGCTGATGGCGCCACGTGCTCGAGGTAGTACTGGCGAGCGTTTTGTTCCAGCCGATGTCGATAGGCGTCGTCGCGGCAGATCTTTTCGATGGCGTCCTTCATCGCGTCCCGAGACGGCTCGACGAAGTGAATGTGTTCGCCATGGACGAGCGGCGCGGGCACGAGCCGTTCGAGCGGCGTCGAGATGATCGCCTTCCCCAACGCGAGCGATTCGCCCAACCGCCAGCTGAACGCCCGCTCCACCGCCGGATTGTTGAAGGCGACGGCCGACACGCGCGTCTTTTCGATGAACTCCTGATGCGTGTACCGGCGACCGACCGTCAGGTGTTCGTAGCCGTGCACGGCGCCCGCCGATCGCGGCGTAAAGCCACCCTCGAGCGTGACGCCATCCACCGACTGGCACGCCTCGATGAAGAGCGCGCGGGTCTGGTTGGTCTCGCCGTCTTCCTTCCAGATGGACGACGAGAAGAACACGTAGTCGGGACGCGACACCCCGGGTTCGTAGACCGATTCGGGCAGGCCATAGCTCCACTGCCGGTACCAGCCGGCGAAATGCTCCTTCGATCGCGCATAGCCGTTGTAGCGGGTCCCGGCACGCATGGCGGCCAGCAGCCACGTCTGCACCGCGGAATAGGCGGCCGGCAGCGGCGCGGCGAAGCGCAGCGGAAACGTGGGGCCGGCGGGAACCACGCGGCCCGCGTGTTGATGGGGCATCCTCGCCGGGTCGATGTTCCGCTTGGCGTAGACATCGCACCAGGCGAGTCCGCCTTCCTCGTATGTCGGCGAATCCCATTCGTCCACGAAGAACCGGCGTTCCGTCTCTCCGCGCACGATGAACTTCAGGAAGCCTGACCGCTTGAACGCCGGGAACCGGCGCGCGGAATAGATGATGTTGGCCGGGCCGAAGACTGAGCGCAGCCCCTCCAGAAAAAACGACTGGTGGAAGGACGCGAAATAGGGATGAACTTCGACGGTCGTCATAGCGTTGCGTTTCCGTACGTGGAGGAGGCGCGCGGTGGAAGGCGCGGCGCCTCAGCGTTTTGCGGGTGTTGTGTCAGCGAGCACGCGAAGCACGAAGGCGCCGAATTCGACGTCGGTATGTCGCGGCGCCCGTGTGACCGTGCCGACGGTCGGCGTGACGCGATGCCCCTGCATGGGAATCTCGACGGGCGTGCCGGCTTCATACGTGCCAGTCAGGACCGGCGGTCCGAAGTAGTCCTGGACGTCAATGACTTCGAACTTGGCGCCGTCGGTCAGCGCGGACGACAAGTCGACCGGGACCGACATCTCGCGATCCCAGTTGTAGATCGCGATGTGCACGCGCGACCGGTCGTACCGATTCGGTCGCACGAACGAGACGTGCCCCTGAGGCCGCGTTGGGAAGTACCGGTTGTTCGGATACTCACTGGCGGGGAACCCCGTGGCGCCGACGAAGACGTTGCCCGTCATCTGCGGCTTGCACGACTCGAGGATCAACGCCGTCAACCCGGAAAAGTAGTTCCTGGCGATGCTGCCGAGGTCGCAGCCGGCGACGTACCCGATGTTGCTCTGCTCCTGCCCGTAGGTCACGTTGTCTTCCACCACGGGGTTGCGCGCGACGCGTCCACCGCCGACCAGGATGTCGCGTTCGCCGCCGCTCTCGGCGATCGATCCGTTTCCAAAGACGATATTCCCGCGCAGCGCGATGTTGTCGAGATACGCCGCCGACGACCCGTACGCGTGGATGCCGTGGCTGAACTGGTTGAAAATGATGTTGTCTTCGATCTCACGCACGCCGACCTTGTTCTGCGTGTAGATGCCATGGCCGTGCGATCGGTCCGGGCCTTCCCACCCGTTGTAGAAAATCACGTTGCCGTAGGCCGTGCTCCCTTCGGCTTCGGCCCAGAGTCCCATCCCATCGGACAGATCGTGCAGGACCAGATTGATGAACTTATTGTGCGCGCCGTGCGCGTCGATGCCGCCAGCCCGTCGCAACCCGGACGGCCACGAGCCGCCTTCCGTCACCTTTCGAAGCGTGTCCGAGTTGGTGACTTCGAAATCCCGAAACTCGGTCCAGGAACCCATCACCGAGATCCCCGCCGCCTGCAACGGCGCGCTGTCGATGACGACGTGCTCGCCGGGCTGCGCACGCACCGTGATTGGCGCCCACGCCCGCCCGTTCAGTGCGCTGACAAACCCACCGTGGTAGGTGCCGCCACGCATCCAGATGGTGTCGCCGGGACGCGCCGGGCTCTCGCGCGAGAGCGCCACGCCGAGCGGCAGAGGAAACTCGATGCTGCCGTCCGCGCCCTTCTGCCCGTCCGGCGCGACGTAGAAGTTGCGCGCCGGGATCCGGAGCGGACCGTCGGCCTGACGGCGTTCCGCCCGGGATGTCAGAAGAAATGCGAGGCACAGGACGAGAATGCCGCCAGCGCTTCGCACGGCACGAGTATTCCTAACCCTCACTCCAACAACTTTTCATTTCCCGTTCAACGCGGGGGCCGCCCCGTCGCGCGTCGACGATGTTCCTACGACGGCGGCGCCGCGGGCTTGGGGTGGATCGGAATCACGACCAGCGCGAGAAATTCTGGGGCGGTGTGTGGAGGTGTCACCAGCCCCTGGCCGGTGGGCTTGGCCACCGTCAAATTGGCCAGCGAAACCATCGCCCGCGGCGTCTTTCCGGCGACGCCTTTCGCGAGCGGCTGTCCAAAGAAATTCTTCGCGTCGCGAATCTCGTATTCGTCGGTCGCTTCGAGGCCAATGCCCGACAGATCCAGGTCGAGATCGGTCTTCTTGTCCCAGTTGTAGACGCCGATGTTGGCGCGGCCCGGCTCGTATTCGTTGCGCCGAGTCCGGATGACGAGGCCGACCTGTTTACCGGGCACGAAAGTGTTGTCGGGATGCGCGGTCGCGAGCGGGCCGACGTTGCCGAAGAGCGTGTTGCCCTTCACGGCGCCATCACACTGCGCGAGGACGAGCGGCACGGTGCCGGCAAAGTAGTTGTCCTCGATGCGGGCGTTCGTACAGCCGGCGCCGTACCCGATGTAGATCTGGCCTTCGCCATACGCCATGTTGCCGAGCAACGCCGGCGCCTGGGCGCCACCGCCGCCAATCAAGATGTCGCGGCCGAATGCCTTGCTCAAGCTGCCGTTGTTGAACAGGATGTTGCCCTCCAGCTTGATATTCACCTCGGGTGCAGAGCTGTACGCGCTGAACCCGCTGCCGAATTGGTCGAAGATGATGCTGTCGGCAACCCGGCGCGTCCCCGTCCGGTTGTGCGTGTCAATCGCGCTGCCATTGCCGACCTGCTGCGCGTTCTTCCAGCCGTTGTAGAAAATCAGCGATCCGTACACTTCGACATCGATCGCATCGGCGCCAATCTCGAAGCCGCGGGTCATGTCGTGCACGACCATGTTGATGAACTTGAGATGCGTGCCGCGCGCGACGACGCCGGATCCGCGCTTGAGATCGGCCGGCCACGACGTCGTGTCCGCGCTGACGCGCTGCGGGTCCGAATTGGTGATCTCGAAGCCCCAGAACCACACGTACTGCCCGTTGACCGTGAGCGCAGGCGTGGGCTCAGGCGCACTGTCGATGGTGGCGCGCTGGCCTGGCGCTTCGCGCACGACAATCGGCGCGCCTTCGCGGCCCCGCAGGGCGCTGGTGAACGGCCCACGGTACGTCCCGCCGTGCAGCCAGATCGTGTCGCACGCGACGGCTGGGCTCGTGGCCGACAACGCCGTCGCCAGATCGAGCGGATGCTCGATGCTCCCGTTGTTCTGCGCGTTCCCATCGGGACTGACGTAGAGCTCCTTCGCTCCCGTGCAGTTTGCCTTCACATCGGCGACGGCGGCGGAGGCATCCTCGCTGGCGGGCGCTGGATTGACCAGGCGCATCGCCGCCCATGCGACACCGAGGACGACTGCAACGCCAACAATGACCAGCCACATCCGGTTGGGGCGTGACTCGCGACGGCGCGGCCGCCCTCCGGACGGTTGCGATGTGCTCCCTGCGCTACGATCTGTGACGTCGGACACGTGAATGACCTCTCTGCAGTGGCGCCTGGCGCCCTGCCTCCCAACTAAAAATTTGTCGTGCTGACGCTTGCGACCGTGCCGTCAGAGTGAGCCGGGAACATCCGCTGCCTGTGCCAGATTCGACACACATCAGGTCTACGTCCGACCTCCCGCATACAGATGTTGTCGCGCGTGACCACTCGTCGCTCCGGAGGCTGGGGGCTCGCCATGCAACAGACGGCGAATCGCGCCGGGCCCCAGAGAACTCCATCCCTGCTCCCAGCAACCGTAGATGTTACCGCACCGCGCCATCTACCGCCCTTGCGAATCGCGGGCCAGACGTTCCCACCCCTCGTCGCCCAGCCGCGCGGTGGCCATGCGGACGGGCGCGGCAACCCGAGCGGCATATTCGGTCGCGACAGGGGTGGGCGCGGTCGGTGCGGGTGCGGCCACTCGGGCCAGGAGCGCCGGATCGGGCTGAAACGACGGAATCAGACGGCACAACTGGTCAACGACGCCTTCGGCATCGCCGAGCCGCGCGAGCTGGACGAGCACGGTAATCTGGCTCTCCAGGTCGGCGATGGCGGTGGCGCCCCGGCTGCGAAGCCGCAATACCTTCTCGACTGGGGACGGCTCGATTATCTCGTCCTCCGACGTCAAAGCCTCGGAGAGCTTCTCCCCCGGCCGCAGCCCGATGAACTCAATCCGGATCTCGTCGTCTGGGATGAACCCGGAAAGCCGGATGAGGTTGCGGGCGAGATCAACCAGCTTGACTTGTTCGCCCATGTCCAGGACATAGGTGTAGCTGCCATCGCCGAGCGCCGCGGCATGCAACACGAGCTGCACGGCCTCGGAAATCAACATGAAATACCGCTCCATGTCGCGGTGGGTGACCGTGACAGGCCCACCGTCGTTGATCTGCTGCAGAAAGCGGGGCACGACGCTGCCGTTGCTGCCGAGGACATTCCCGAATCGGACGGAGGTGAACGTCGTGATGCCACGCGGCGCCATGGCTTCGACCGCCAGTTCGGCGATCCGTTTGGTCGCGCCCATCACGCTCGACGGATTCACGGCCTTGTCGCTGGAGATGAGAACGAAGCGCTCGATGCCGTGCCGCTGCGCGGCTGCGGCGACCCCGCACGTGCCCATGACGTTGTTCTTCACGGCCTCGCAGCAATTCAGCTCCATCAAGGGCACGTGTTTGTGCGCGGCGGCGTGGACGATGATTGACGGCCGAAAGGCGGACAACACCGCATCGAGCCGCGCCGCATCGGTCACGTCGCCAATCACCGAGTCGCAGACGACGTCCGCCGCTCGATCGTGCAGTTCATTGGCGATGGTGTAGAGACTGTTTTCGTAGCGTTCGAACAGGATCAGCCGGCTCGGCCGGAACGCGGCAATCTGCCGGCAGAGTTCGGATCCGATCGACCCGCCAGCGCCGGTCACCATGATGCACTTGCCTTCGATGAGCTCGCGGACGGGGCGATCGTCGAGCCCGATGGGCGGCCGCGCCAGGAGATCTTCGATGGACAACTTGCGAATCTGGCTCACGGCGACCTTGCCGTTGATCAGGTGCCGCATCGCGGGCACCGCCGTGATCGGGATCTTGAACGGCCGCAGAACGCGCACGAGGTCCTGGGTCAGCCCGATCTCACGCCGCGAGACCGCGACGAGCACCTCGTCCGGCCGGGTGAGCGCAATGGTGCGCGGCAAATCGGCGCGCGTGCCGAGCACCCGCACGCCGTGAATCCGCATGCCGACTTTCTCGCGGTTGTCGTCCAGAAACCCGACGGGGTGATACGCCGCGTCCTTCAGCATGTCGCGCACGATCATCTCGCCGGCATCGCCCGCGCCGAAGATCAGGATCCGTTTGCCGCGTCCGTGCCGGACGAAATCCCGATAGATTCTCGGGAGCAGGCGCAGGCCCCCGAGGAGGAACACGAGCAACAGGGCATCGACGATGAACACCGACCGCGGATAGAGCACGAGGCCCATGTAGTAGTGCACGATCCCGTAGAACACGACCGTGCCGGCACCGACACCAAGAATCAGATTCTTCAGGTCCCAGACGCTCGTGTACTTCCACAGACCTTCGTAGAGCCGGGCGGGGACGAAGCTCGCCGCGCGGATGCCGATGAGCAACGGCAGCGTGGACTGCCAGATCCCCAGCTCTTTCGCCGGCACGTGGCCATCGAAACGCAGCCAGAACGCGCAGTAACTCGTCACGGCCGGGGCCAGGAGGTGCGTCACGATGACAATGGCGCGCCGGTAACGCAGGAGACGGCCGCGTGATCGGGCGGCGAGCGCAAGGATGCCCGATTGCAGGGAATCGACGATGACGCGAGGAATCATGATGATTTCGAACGGACGCGTTACAGGTTGATTGGACCGTCGCCGTCGCCGCGCGTCAGGTGAAACGCGCCAAGATCGCCGACAGAGCCAAGAGCGTTGACGAGCGCGGGCGACGCGGCAAACAAGAAGTTGGACGGCTGTGTCAGAAATCCCAGACGCCGCAACGCGGACGTCCAGATCTCTGACGACTGATTCGTGAGAATGATGTCGACCCCTCGGCCGGCCAGAGCGCGAGTGACCTTCGACATCAACGCGACGGCGTCCGAGGCGCCGCCGAACGCGTCGACGATCGTCGCGACGCGCAGGTCGCCGAAATACTTGTCGCCGGACATCTGCGTGTCGAGCGCCACGCACCAGGCGGTCGATCCCGCCGACGACCGGTGCACGAATCGCAGGTAGGGCCGATCGTCCGGTGAATACATGCTCGCGAGCGCCGCCGAGTCCCTCTGCGCGACGAGATGCACGCCATCACGATGCGCCCGCCACACCTCGTCCCCGACCGCATCGAAGTTGCCGACGGCGTCGAACGCGCCGCCCTGCGCCGGTGTTGTTCCACCGTGCAGCGGCCGCGCGTGCGCGGCCTTGGCACCCACCCACGCGAGCCCAGTCCATGCCGCCGCGTCGGCCAGCCAGCGGCGCAGAGGCGTCCGGCGCAGGGGCCGCAGATGACGAGCCACGCGGAAGGGATGCACGACCTTGAATAGAAACGGCACAGGTTTGAGCGTCCACCCGAGCGCGGACACCAAACGCGCAAACGGCTCATCGGCGCCGCCGATGCCGAGGCCGAAGAGCGGCGGATGGTGTTTCAGCGCGTGCGCGATCAACTGAACTCCCAACGTGGTGTAGCGGCGATCAATCAGACCTTCCGACAAGGGCAAACGCACATATCCCAGACGGAGATCACGACCGCTCAACCGGAACTGCTGGTCCTTGATGAGATAGCCGCCATGAACGCTCTGGCCGTCGCGCACCGCGACATAGCCGCGCGTGAGGATCGGCGCGTGCTCCGGCTGGCGCGCCGGGGCCCGCTCGGGAAATTGAAACCGCACGCCCGACTCACGCAGACGCGCGTTGAACGCGGTGACGCCCGCCTCGAACTCAGGCGTATACGGGACGATCGCCAGCGGCATCCGGGCTACGTCGACGGCGACGGCGTCTCGATCTTGCTGCGCTCGACCAGCTCGACCAGACCGACGTCGCGCCGGAACAACCACGCAATCCGGCGCCCGTCGAAGGCCGGCGCCGGCACGGGCCGCGCGAGCTGATGCATCCCGGCAGCTTTTCCCTGTGCGAGGGCACTCTCGAGACTGGGCACGCGAAAGCAGACGTGCGCCAGCACCTGCCCCTTCTCGAGATTGCCGTCAATCGGCGACTTCTCGCCGAGGGGTTGAATGAGTTCCACGCGCAGCCCATGGAAGTCCACGAACGCGACGCGGACGCGCTGCGTCGGATCGTCGGTGATGGCGACATCCAGGCCCGCGAGATCCTCAATCGATCGGACGGCCATTCCGACGTGATCGAAGACCGCTCCTGGTCCAAACGACGGCAGCCCGGTCACCGCGCCGATTCCATCTCGCGCCGCAGCTGGATGTCGGGCGGACAGGGAAACGCCGCCGACAGGTTCCACGAGAAGCGCTGTGCCGTTTCACGTCTCAGCCCGCTCGCCTCGAGGAATCGCAGGCACGGCGCGTTCTTGCTCGTCGGCTGGAACATCGCGACGAGCTCGTGCGCGCCCGCGTCGCGAGCCGCTTCGGATGCGACGTGCAACATGGCGTGTTCGACCTGACGTCCAAAGACGCGGCAACTCAGCACGAAATCAATCAGCGCCGCTTGCGAGCCGTTCATCTCGATGCTGGCGACGCCGGTCAGGCCCGCATCCCCGAACCGGTCGGCGACCCTGAAACTCCACAGCTTCCGAGGACCGCCGCGGAGCCAGGCGTCGAGCTGCCCGGCGTCGACACGCCGCGTCGTGAGGTTCATCTGATTCGTCTTGTTCAGCAACTGCACGACGCGCGGCGCGTTGCGGTCGTTGAATTCCTCGACGTCGACCTGAAGATCGAGGCGGCGTAGCCAGTCGCCCGTCGACGTGGCGTGCTCGCGATCATCCGAGCGCGCCTGTTCGGCGACGTACAGCTCGCCCCGGCGCCGATCTTCATCAGTCACCGTGACCATGTCGAAGCAGTCCAGGCTCAGCAACGCGTCGAGGTAGAGCATCGGACTGGTCGGCCATTCCGGGACGAGGACCTCGGGCAACTCCTCCCGTACACGTCCACGTTCCGCGGGGTTGTCATCGATGAACACGACCGCGTCGAGTCCCAGATTGAGATGCCGCGTGAGCGCGACGATGTTGGCGGCCTTGTCGTGCCAGTTGATGCGCCAGCCGGAAAGCTGCTGCGGGCGCACCACCATCTCGGGATGTTCGGTCATCGCCTCCAACGCGACGCGTTCTTCGTTCTTGCTCACCACGCCGAGCAGGATGCCCCGCCGCGAGAGCGCGACGAGGGCGCGCTGGAAATCGACGAATGCTTCGCCCACCGGGTCGTGACCTCCGAGGCGCAGGCCGGTCCACCCCACGTCACCCACGATGCCGCCCCACAGCGTGTCATCGAGATCCACGAGGATGAGCTTGCGCGGACCGCGGATAGCCGCCCTCACCGACGACTTCACCTGCCGGGCAGCTCGGCGGAACACCTCGTTGCGGAAGGGAATCTTCGCCGCGTACCAGAGCTTCGCTTCCTCCGGCGTCCGTTCAGGGTCCATCCACCGGCTCGCGTCGAGCAGGATGACGCCGGGCAGCGACTGGACGCGTTCCGCGAGGCGGAGATTCATCCGCGCCAGCACATTGGCCGCGCCGAGATTCTCCTTCATGGCCACGGACGGAAATGCGACGCTCAATCGCGGCGGCAGCCACGTGGCCAGAATGACGCGGCCAAATCGGCCCGCCGCCACGCGGACCCGGTCGGCAAACGCATCCACGTCCTCGAGCACCGCCGGCAGGTCGGTCAAGCCGAGATGCAGCAGTTCGGCGTACGCGCCGCTCACGGCTTCGGGCCTGGTCCAGACGACGGCGATGTCCGCGACTGGGGCGGCGGACATTTGCTCCGGCGTCAGCACACCCATCGGGGCGCTTGTCGCGGTCACGCGCGGTGCCGACAGATCCTGCGTCAGGTACGCCGCGAGATTCGCGGCGTTGAAGTCGGCCAGGATGCGGACGCCGATGGGATTGTCCACGCTAGTCATCGGACCCCGGAGTGCGCAGCGTGTCCAGGAACGCGATGAGCGCACCGACGCTGCTGAATTGACCGGCGGTCGGATCCAATCGATCGTCGTCGAGAAGGCTCACGGCAATGCCGAACGTGCGTTCGAACTGCTGCTCGAGCGCGACGATGAAATTCACGAACGCGAGCGAGTCCAGCGGACCGTCCTGGCCGGCGAGCGGCGTCTCGAGCGCCTTGTCGAGCTGCTGGTCGGGCGGTCGCTGGCCGTTCAGCTCGTCGATCGCCGCAAACACGACGTCGCGCAGTTGAGCGTGGGTGTGTGTCGTTACTGGCTGGGTTGGAGAATGCATGATCAGCGTTTGGCGCGACGGAGTCTGTCCGTCACGAAGAATGGCGCGAGTGAGCCAGCGACCTTGGCCTGGACGATTGCCGGGCTGTCCGATCGGTGCACTTCCACGCGCGGGTAGTGATACGGGTCATCAGTTGGTCTGGCCAGACCGAGGTCGGTCGTGACGGCGAATTGAAATCCGGCGCGCCGAACCGCGTCGACATAGCGCGGCGTCACCTGCCCGAGCCGCGAGCTGCCGTACGGATAGGCATACGACATCGCGTGTGACTCACCGAGACGCTCGAACAGCACCTGCCGGCATCGCGCAGGTTCTTCTGCGACATCGTTCGATTCGACCGTCGCCGCGTTGTGATGCCAGTGCGAGTGGCCGCCGATTTCGACGACGCCCGATTGCGCGCACTCTTCGATCGCGCGCCAATCCATCGGACGCCACGCTGGAACCGGCGTCGAGGCCGCATGTCGAATCCCCCATCGATCGAAGGGCATGGGCTCGGAGGAGCCGACGCACCCAGTGACGACGAAGACGGTGGCTTTCGCGCCGTAGCGGCGAAGAATCGGCAACACCTCGTCGTGGAAGTTCTGATAGCCGTCGTCGAACGTCAGACAGACGAGCGGTTTCGAGATCGGCTGACGCAGGCGACTGCTGAGTTCGCGCACGAACACCAGTTCCGACGTCTCGACCAGGGACGCGACGTGACTGTCGAGCGAAGCCGGCGTCACGTTCCAGTCGTCGAGCTGTCGGTCGATCACTCCCAGTGTCGAAATGCGGTGGTACATCAGGACGCAGGCCGACGGCAGCACCGAACGCCGGGGCGCATGCCGGAGCAGCAGGCTGGCCAGCCCGGCCGTGCGCTTGATCGCGTGCTTGGTCCGAATCACGCCGGCCGTCGTCCTTGAGCGGCTTGAGCGGCTTGAGCGGCTTGAGCGGCACTTCCGCTGGATCCCGCAGCCGCCACCGGCCCGACACGCTCGCGTTCCACGATCCCCCGAACGCTGCGCACGACGTCTTCGATGTCCTCGTCGCTCATCGCCGGATAGATCGGCAGGGAGATCATCCGTTCGTACGCCGAGAAGGCCTGAGGAAACGCGTCCGGACGGAAGTGGAAGCGATCCCGGTAATACGGATGCAAGTGGAGCGGAATGAAATGGACTGACGTCCCGATACCATCGGCACGAAGCGCCTCGATGAACTCGTTACGGCCAATCCGAAGCTTGGCCGGGTCGATCTCGATCACGTACAGGTGCCACGCATGCTCGCGATCGGTTCTGGAGACAGGGCATGTCACCTCTTCGAGGTCGCTGAATGCCGCGGTGTAGTGCTGCGCGATGCGCGCACGCGCTTCGCGGAATTCTCCTTGCCGCTTCAGCTGCTCGATCCCGAGTGCAGCCGCCACGTCGGTGAGGTTGTACTTGAACCCCGGATGCAGGATCTCGTAGTACCAGGATCCCTCCGCCGTGTAGCGTTTCCACGCGTCCTTGCTGATGCCGTGGAGCGACATCATCCGCATGCGGTCGGCGGCGAGCGTGTCGTTGGTCGTGATCATCCCGCCTTCGCCCGTGGTCAGCGTCTTCGTCGCGTAGAACGAAAAGCAGGTGATGTCGCCAATTCGTCCGACGGGCGTCCCCCGGTACGACGAGGGCAACGAGTGGGCGGCGTCTTCGATCAGCTTGATCCCATGGCGGCTCGCGATGAGCGTGAGCTCGTCCATGTCACAGGGCTGCCCGGCGTAATGCACCGGGATGATGGCGCGAGTGCGCGGTCCAATCGCCGCGGCCACGGCGTCGGGATCCATGTTGAGCGTGTCGCGCTGGCAGTCGACGAGGATCGGCGTCGCCGACATGTACGCGACCACTTCAGCCGTCGCCGCAAAGGTCATCGTCGGCACAATGACTTCGTCGCCGGCCGTGACGCCGGCGGCCTCGAGCGCGAGATGCAGCGCGGCCGTGCAAGAGTTGACGGCGACGGCGTGCTGCGCCCCCACCGCATCGGCGAAGGCCCGTTCAAAAGCCCGGACCTTCGGGCCGGTGGTCAGCCAGCCGGACCGCAACGTCTCGACGACGGACGCGATCTCGGCCTCGCCGATCGACGGGAGGTGGTACGGCAAGGGCTTAGATCGCAACGGTCTGTCTCCTGGCCCGATGCGTCATCAGCATTGGGCGTTTTCCGACGGAATATGAAAGAGCGGATCCGCACGTTTGTTGCGGCCGACAATCAGCAGCAGCACGTCAATCGCCAGTCGCGTGTCGGACCAGAACGTGCGCTCCCGCTCGTATCGCAGGTCGGTCGCAATCTTCAGGGGCATGACGTAGCGGACATAGGCCGTGTCCGGATCACGGAGACCCTGGAGCGCCTTGGCTTCTTCCGCATAAACCAACTGCGACAGACTCGCGAGCCCGGGCCTGAACGCCAGGACGGCGCGTTCGGATTCGCTGTAGTGCGCGACGAACCGCGGCACTTCCGGTCTCGGGCCGATGACGCCCATGTCGCCGCGCAGGACATTCCACAATTGCGGCAGCTCGTCGATTTTCAGCTTTCGCAGCACTCGGCCGACGGGGCTGATCCTCGGATCGGACGTCGCGGTCACTTGAGGACCGCTCTGCTGGGACACGCGCATGGTCCGGAGCTTGAAGAGACAGAAGAGACGACCACCGCGGCCCACACGCATCTGCCGATACAACGGCGGCCCGGGGCTCGTCAGCCGAATGGCCAACATGCCGAGCGCAATCGGAATCGCCGCACAGACGAGGCCGACGAGCGCGAGGGTCGCTTCAGCGATTCGTCGCGGCATGGCTCGTTTCTTGACGAACGGAACGCGTTTCCCAATGCAGACGAATCACGTCATTGGGCAGGACTTCCACACGGATGGCGCGCAGACAATACAGAGGCACGGTGGCGCACTGACCGGTCGAGACGTCGAACTCCCAGCCATGACCAGGACATTCGAGGCGGCCGTTGACGATCTCCCCTTCCGACAGGCGCCACTGCGCATGCGGACAGACGTCCTCGTAGGCAGTCACGCCGGTTGACGTGCGGATGAGCACGATCCCCATGTCCTCGCCCTCGACGCGAATCGGCTGATTCAGAGGGACCGCGTCGAGCGAGATCTCACTTGTTGGCATACCAGTCCTGCAGCTTTCCCGGGTCGGGCTCGTAGAAGAAGTGATAGAGCGGCTCGTTGTAGGCATCGGACCGGCGGGCCAGGCCCACGCGCAACGAGAGAAACAGATCCTCCAGGAAGGGCTGAGCGCCGCTCATGAAGGGATAGAGGACCGCGTCCTCGACGTCGATCTTGTAGGTCCATGCCGGGGACACGCCAGGCATCACGAAAGGCGCGGTCGCGCGCGTGAAATCCAGCGTCCACCCCGCAGCCTGCGGGCCCGTCACATTGAGGGCAACAACCGCGCCGATCCGTTCGCGAATCGACGGCGTCTGTGCCGCGATGTGATGTTCGAAGTACGCCGGCACCAGATCGACGAGATCGGCTTTCGCCGGAGCCTCCGCGTCTTTGCGCGCGCGGACGACCGGTGCCTGCCGGGCCGCTGCTCGCTCGAGATACTCCATGCGCGGCAGCCGGAACTCCTCGGGCGCGACGCGCTCGATGCCCCGCTCGCTGTCCCACACGTCGGTCGCCGCCATGTTCACGGCTTCCGACGACAGGCCCGCGGCGCGCACTGCGGCAACGGCTTCTTCCGGGTCGATGAAAATGCCGTGCTCTTTCGAGTTCAGCCACAACAAGTCGGGGTCGAGAATCGTGCACGGACCTGCCGCCGGGACCGCGATACGCGGCTTCGTCAACTTGACGCGCTCGACGAACCCGCGCACCAGGGATCGGCGTCGACGCCGGACTTGCTCGAGTTTGACGTCGGGATCACCCTCGTACAGCATCGGGTACCAGTTCGCGCCCGAGAACATGTAGAACCCGATGTCAATCTTCTGGTCGGCCAGCTGCTGGAGTTCCCGATAGCCGAGCTTGCAGTCGGTCTCGTTGAACATGACGTGGCCATCGCCACGCACGAGGATCGCGGAGTCGTTCGTGTATTCGGCCGTCCCGAAGATCGTGACGTCCAGTCCATCGCCGAGGTCCAGCGTCTCGCCGGAATTCAGTTCGCGGATGTTCGTCAGCCCGAGGCCCTCGAGATACTTCCGGAACTTCGGGGTCGTGAAGCGGCAGATGAGGATCGGGATATCGCGCCGAAAGTGCCTCAGGGTCTCGGGATCGAGATGGTCTTCATGCTCGTGCGAGAGAAAGATGTAATCGACGTCCTTAGGGATCGTCTCGGGGGTGACACCCGCCTCCGCGAGGACGTGCGTGTGGTACCACGTGCCGGAGTACGCCCCTTCGGTCAGCCAGGGATCAGTGAGAATCCGCCGGCCCGCGGCTTCCGTCAGCGTGCAGGCCTGCCCGTAGTACGTCACTCTCATGTGCTCTCCTTGTGCCCCAATTCCGGTCGTCTCAACGGGTCACCGCCGACGGTGTCTTCTCCCCGCCATCGATTCCAGAATTTCAGGAGCCCGACGAGACAGCCGCTGCCGTAGGAGGCGTGCAGAATGGCGAACGCGATTGGCAACACCATGCGGCCTGTCGCGTCCGGCACACGCGAGCGTGATGCCAGCGTCGCCGCGAGATTTGCGACGACATACAACCCGGCCACCGCCGCAAGCCACAGACGACCGGCGGTCCACGGCGACGTCACCACGCCCGCGAGGAGCGCGGACACGAACAGCGCCGGGATGAACTGCCGCGGCCGCATCTGACGCGGATGCTTCTGAAGAACCCGAACTTTCCAGTACCCGTACTGGAAGTACTGTCTCCACAGCGAACGCAGCGAGCTGCGGCTGTAGTACCGCGCGTGCACGTCCGCTGCGAGCAGCAGCCGTCCTCCACGCTTGCGGAGGCGATAGTTGTACTCGTCGTCCTGATTGCGGACGAGCTCGACGTCGAACGGCCCGACCCGATCCATCACGGCCCGCGTGTAGGCCGGGAACGCCACGGTGTCCACGATCATCGAGCGGCCCGTCACCGTGCGAAACGCGGAATTGCCAACGCCGAACTGCGAACTCATCGCGACCGCAATCGCGCGCGCGACCGGCGTCTGGCCGATCGTCTCGAGCGGACCGCCGACGCCGTCGGCTTCACCGGCAACGAGGTGCGCGACGCAGTGACGGACGTAGTCGGGCGCAATCTCGCAGTGGCCATCGACGCGCACGACGATCTCGCCCGTCGCCACGGCCAACGCCTGGTTCAAGCCGGTGGCGACGATGCGGCCCCGGTTTTCGAGGAGCCGGACACGCGAATCGGCCGCCGCCATCTTCCGGACGATCTCCGTCGTCCCGTCGTCCGAGCACCCGTCCGCGACCAGCACGTCGAACCGATCCGCGGGATAGTCCTGCGCCAGCACGGCGCCGAGACTGCGGGCGATGAAATCCGCTTCATTGCGAATCGGCATGACAACGGAGACCGTCGGCACGGACGCAGACGACGTCATGCGGTTCGTTCCTCCATCGGACGAATCAGACCGACGTAGTGCGTGCGCAGCCAGGGCACGGCGTGAAGCGCGGCGTAGGCGACACGCGACCGCGGCGCAATCCGGCGTGCGATCGGTGCCGCCAGCGTCACCCGGCGGAGGTCGATGCGGCACTGCGGGAACAGTTCATGAATCTCGGCACGCGACACGCCGCGTACATCGGGGTTGTTCGGGTTGTTCACGTGGTAGTCGTACCAGATGATCGCGCCGCCCGGACGGAGCACGCGGCGCATGGACTCGGCGGCCGCGCGCCTCACGCGACCGTCGAGCACGGACGTAAACAGCATCGATTGAAGCACGAGGTCGAATGACGCCGCGGCAAACTCGAGGTCCGCCGCGTTGCCGACCTTGAACGTGATCCCCGGGGGACAGAGCCGTGCCGCTTCGGCGATCCGATCCTCGAGCAGATCGACGGCGGTGATGTGCTGGGGCTGCACGCCCCACCGAACCAGGTCACGCACCCACCCGCCGACACCGCACCCGACCTCGAGCACGCGCAAGGACGCGAGCGCGGCAAAGCCGTGACGCCGCAGCAGGTCCAACACGTGACGCTCCCGCTCCTGCACGGCCAGCATGTGGGCGTCGTTGAACCACGAATAGCGATCGTCGGCGGCGCCAAGCGTGCGGCGGGCATAGGCGGCACGGATGCGGTCGCCCTCCACGTCGAGGGCGGTGGCGTTCACCGCGCGTGTGGGCATGTCGGTCTTAGTCAAGATTCAGTCGGAATTCACTCGGGAATGACGAAAGGCTCAGCTCGCGACGGGCGTCCGCGCCTTCGACGACAACTGACTGACGACCGCGCGAAACTTGCCGTGATCGGTGCGCGGCACGTGATCGACGGCCTCACAAATCACTTCCACCGCGCCCAGGTAATCCCTCAGCCGTTGCGCCAGACGATCCTCGACGACCGCCGACGACCCGTTGGCCGGCACGTACTTCAGCCGGAACCGGGTGTACGTTTCCTGGATGATCTGGGCTTCCGTGACGCCGAGCCCCTGCTTGAAGACGGTGTCGAGCCGACCGACCTTGCGACCGTCCTGCATGACGACGAGATCGTCTGTGCGGCCTTCGAGCGCCCTGACCACCGGCAAATGCCGCCGGCAGATGCACGCGTCGGTGGACAATCGCACGGCGTCGCCGGTGCGATAGCGAATCAACGGCATGTCGGCATTCAAGAGGCTCGTGCTGACCAGATCTCCCAGCACTCCGGGCTGCACGCGGCGCGTGCCACTGACGGCTTCAACCACACCGACTTCGGGCCACATATGGAGACTGCCGCATTCGCATTCGCTCGCGCCCGCGACGATTTCAGCCATGCCATACGTTTCCCGGACGGGACACCGGAAGGCCGACTCGATGGCGTGCCGCTGATGATCCAGCAGCGGCTCGGCATTAGTGATGGCGACGGCGAGCCGGACGTCGGTGCGCCCGAGGCGGAGCGCCGCTTCGGCCAACGCGTGCAGGCCGGAGCTGTATCCGAACAGGTAGGTCACGCGGTACTTGCCGAGCGCGTCGAGATACGACGGCAGCAGGTCCGGGGATAAGTGATACGCCGACATGTACAGCTGGCGCATCGAGGAATTCCAGACCCAGAACGGCGGCCGCCGCGCCGTGACCGGTGTGACAAGTCGTCCGCCGATGATCGCCCAGCGATCTTTCCGCGAGATGCCGTACCACCGGCGCGATCGCGCTTCGTTCAGCGCGTACCAGTGGCGAACCGTGTCCTTGCTCCACCAGAGTTTCAGGGGCTTCCCCGTGGTCCCGCTCGTGTGCTCTTCGAACATCGTGCGCGGGTTGACGTCGTCGGCAAGAAAACGTTCGGGATGTTCTCGGAGCGCGTCCTTTTCGAGGATCGGCCAATTCTCGAGCTGCTCCCACGACGACGCGTCTCCGGCGGCACGGCGTGCCGCCCACTGATCCCGGTAGTACGGCACGCGTGTCGCCGCGCGATGCAGCACGTACGCGAGACGTTCCTGCTGATACGCCTTCCAGCGCTCCGCGGGCCACCGATCGCGCTCGAGCGCTTCGGCGACGAGCTGGTCCGTCTTCGGGCCGTATCGCCAGCGGCGCAGATACAGCCCCACGGCGGCCGCCGCGACCCACTTGGCCTGCGGTGGCAGGCGGTGATACACGCGAATCAAGTCCTTGGACACGTCACACTCCTGCGTCTAGCCAGCTACTACGGCTCGATCAGACCTGGCGGCGCGCCGCCGCGACGTCACATGGCGTTGAGTGCCGCCCAGCCGACGGGCCAGGCGTACGCCGTTCTCCGCCGCGTCGAACAGCGTCTCCGCGCGCGTGCGCGCGACCCGTGCCAACACGGATCGGCGTGCGGGATCGTCGAGCAGCGTCGTGATGGCGTGGGCCAGCGCCGACGGCACCCGCGGAGGCGTCAGCACGCCGCACCGGCCGTCGTCGAGCAGTTCCGGAATGCCCGCCACCTCGGATGCGACGACGGGTGTCCCGATCGCCATGGCCTCCTTGATCGCCGTCGGCACGGCATCGCCAAGGCCAATCGACGGATGCACCAGCAGCGCCGCCTTCTCGATGTAGCCCGCAACGGCGCCCGGCGGTTGCCAGCCGGTGAAGTCCACTGAAGACTCGACATTCAGCTCGCGCGCGAGCCGCTCGAGGGCCGGCCGCTCGGGACCGCCGCCGACGATGACGGTCTTCAGCTTCCGTCCGCGGCGCACGATGTCCGCCGCCGCACGAATCAGATCGTCGAAGCCCTTGCCCGGGTGCAGTCCACCGACAGCCACGAGACGGCTGGGATCGCGCGGCTTGTCCACGAACTTCATCTCGACGAGATTCAGCCCGAGATGGTGGACATAGATGCGCGGCGCCCACTCGTCGAACCGCAACGGATATGTCGTTTCGAGAAACTGACGATTGAACGAGCAGACGACGATGATGTTGTCGGCGTATGTGAGCTTCTGTTCGAGATAGATCCGTGAGCGATAGAGATCGGTTCCGGCGTGGAGAAACGTCGAGAACGGAATCGGCCGGCCGGCGGCGCGATGAAAGAGATACGCGCACGTCGCTGCGTAGTTACCCCAATACGCGAGGACATGGTCGAACCGGTGACCGTGCTCGGCCACCCACCCGAACGCCTTGGGCATCGTGTAGAGCGTCTTCGCGAGGGCGCCCGGGCCATGCGCGACGGCGGAAGCCGCGACAGCCGCGGCCGCCGTCACATGAGTCCACGCGCGCGCGCTCAACACCGCGCGCATCGCACTTTCGGGCACGGACACGTGATGCACCTTCGTTCGCGGGAGCACTCGCTCTGAAAGACTGTCGGGCACGTGCGACCACAGGCCCGGCTCCAGCGGATGCAAGACGAACACTTCCACGTCAACGCCCGCGTCAATCAACGCCCGGACATCGCGCGCGAAGAATGTATTGATCAAGCCTGGAAACTGGCTCGTGAAGACCGCAAGTCTCATGGGGCTTCGACACGCACCGTCGATACCTCGCCACCAGACGCAGGGACATCGCGGTCGAGACGACCACGCTTGCGGAGGCCCGCCTGCGCATAGATCGCAAGGAGTTGCTCCGCCAATCGGTCGCCGCGGTACGTCTCCTCGACGCGTTTCCGCCCCGCCTGCCCCATCGTTCGTCGTGTCGACGGCGAAGCGGCGAGCAGCGCCATGCGATCGGCCAGGCCGTCGACGTCACGGAAGGGCACGACGAATCCGGTCACGTCGGGGACGATGACGGCTGCCGCATCCCCCGCCGGGGTCGTCACAATCGGGACCCGCGCGGCCATGGCCTCGAGATGAACGTTGGGGAATCCTTCATGGTCCGACGACGACACCAGAATGTGTGCCCTGCGCAAGAGTGCGGGCACGTCCGCGCGTCGCCCGACGAAGCGCACGGCCGTCTCGTCCAAATTCAAGCGACGGGCTTCTCTCTGGATAGCGTCCCGCTCGGGCCCGTCGCCGACGATCACCCCGTGCAACGACGGGACCCGTTTGCGCGCGACGGCGAGCGCGGCGAGGAACAGATCGAACCGCTTCGCGCGCACAAGACGGCCGACGCCCATCGCCAAAGGGCGCTCGTCGCTCGCGCCGAGGTCGAGATCGCTCTCGGCGGCATCGAATTGCGGCAAGTCGATCATGTTCGGCAGCAGAAACACGCGATCGCGACGACCATGCGTCTCGGCATACCGCGCGCCGGCGCTGGAGTTGGCGACGATCGCATCCGGCAGCCGTAACAGCACGCGTCCCCATCGCCGGTTTTCCCGGAGTTCGAACGCGCCGTCGTTGCGAATGGCGCCGACGGACAGCGCGCCGCATGCGCGCGCGCCAAGCGCGGCATACAAGTTCGCAAAGAAATGCCCGGCTTGGACTACGTCCGGACAGAACTCGCGGAGAAGGCGGGCCAGGCGCATCAATCGAAACGGCGGCGCCTCACGCTGACCAATCCACACCGGCGTGATCCCGAGTGCTTGGAGCGATCGCTCGTGGAAGTCGCCCGTCGTCAAGCAATAACACCGCACGTCCACGCCGCGCCGCCGCAAGGCTCCAGCCATGTAGACGAGCTGCTTCTCCGCGCCGCCCTGCGAGAGGCCTCCGGCGACCATCGCCACGCGTCGAATGGTCCGTGTGCTCATACGCGGGTGCGCGCGGCGACGTCGGTCGGCACGAGGCGCCGGGCCCGCCCGACGAACCGTTCGACCTCCGCGGTCAAGCAGCGTGTCATCTCCTGGGGATGCAACTGCGCGGTGGCAGCCGCCGCCAGAAACCACACCGCCTTGCCTTGGAACTCCGTGGAAAGAAACGACGCGGCAAGCGCGACCGAGACAAAGACCCCGAGCGAGGCGTGTCCTTCGACCCGACTTCGGATCCCCGAGAACGCAAACGAACCGATGTAGGCGGCCATCAGCAGAAAGCCGGCCCAACCGTTCTCGGACAGGACCTTGATCCACGCCGAATGGGCTGGAAACTCCTCGCCCCGCTTGAACGAGGACAGTCCCTTGACGAATCCAAGGTGTGCCCATGTGTTCGCAAAACCACCGGTGCCGACACCGAGGGGCGCCCGCTCGACCATGTACAGCCCTGCAATCGCGAGGTCCGATCGACCGCTCGTACGGCTCGTCGCCGACTCCTCGTCGTCGAGCATCTTGGAGATGCGGTGCAGCGCGAACGACTCCATGTCTCCGAACACGCTCAACGCGGTCGTCGCGATGACGAGGCTCGTCACGACGAAGGCGATCCAATGCTTCGTCTGTTTCATCGTGAGCAAGATGAACGCGAGCCCGACGAGAACGATGAGAATGCCGCCGCGACTGCCGCTGAAGAAGGTCCACATCGCGTTGGCACCGGCCAGACCGCCGAGGATCAGCTGGCCGTTTGGACGGTTGGCCGCGTAGCGAAAACCCAGGCAGGTCGCAAAGACCGCCGTTTCCGGAAAGAGCGCCCACGCGTTGGCGTTGATGTACGGGATGTCGTGTTTGAGGATCAGGAATGCGAGCCCGCCGGCCGCCCCAACCAGCCCGTTGACCACGCCGACCATGTACCAAAGATCCGCGTCATCTCTCCCCTGGGCCAGGTACGCAAGGATGCCGAAGAGCGTCACGATACCCAGCACATGTTGAATGCCATTCGCGACGTCCGGGGTGATCACCAGCCCAATGACCAGAAGGACGATGAAGGCCTTCAGCAGCCGCGATTGCAGGTCGGCGACGCGCCAGACGAACGCCGAGGAGAAGGCCATGATCATCAGGAGCGCGTAGTTGAACGTGTTCCATCGCAGGAACGGCGTGCCGAGAAGAAAGTGGCGCACCATGGGGTCGATGGTGCACAAGAGCGTGATTCCGATGACGCCGATCGCCGGACGCCCAAATCCCGCGAGCGTCGCCGCGAAACCCACCAGTGTCAGGATTGAGAGCGATGTCAGGAACCCGATGAAGGGCGCGGCGCACCAGGTCAGCACAATCAACCACGAGAAGCCGCGTCCCCATTGCATCGCGGACGACCCCTCGCCGAAGAGCCGCCACGCGCCGCGCGTCGCACGCGTCTGACTGGTCCAGCGCCCGCTCATACCCGTAACTTGCCCCCCGCGAGTGTTCCGCCCCACTGCTCGGCGCAGATCGCGCCAATCTCCTGCGCCCACGCTTCGAGCGTCCAGTCCTGCGCGGCGGCCTGACAACGACGCCTCAGGACCGGCCACGCGTCGTCTCGACTCAAGGCCGATCGGATCGCATTGGCGAGCGCGTCGACGTTACCCGGCGGCACCAGCCATCCGCGGCCCCCGGAATCGCCGATGACCGCGGCCGCGGCGCCGACGCGGCTGGAGACCACAGGCACGCCGTGAACGAGCGCGTCGAGCCAGGCCTTGCTGAAGCCTTCCGTCAACGAGGGCTGCACGCACAAATCGGCGCCACGCAGATACGCCGACAGGCTCGCGCGGTTCTGATACCCCGCAAACGTCACGTGACCTTGAATCGCCAATGCCTGTGTTTCACGCTCGAGCCGATCGCGGTCCGGGCCATCGCCGAGCAATGTCAGGTGCGGCATGTTGGCCATCCCGGATTCGCGTAATTTCGCCATCGCTTGAAGCAGGTACCGGACGCCTTTTTCCGACGACAGCCGCCCGATGTACACGAGGCGCGGCGGATCGGCGAGCGCTCGGTCGAGATCAGGGCGGATCGACGCGACGTCGGCCTTGCTGAGCGCCGTGGAGAAGATCCAGCGCATGCGCGGCGCGGGCGGTGCGGACCCGATTCCCGTGGCGAGCATCACGTTTCGGCCGCCCGCCGACAGGCGCATGAACCATCTCGTCACGCGTTGAGCCGCCGTTGTCTGGCGGGTGAGCACCCAGGAACTGCCGTAGCGTCCGATGACGCGTTTTCGAAACGCGAGCGCGACGACGAAGCCGAGCAATGAGATGTCACCGGGCAGCGGCACATGGACGACATCCGCCTTTCGCACTTCCCGGCTGATGACCTTCAGGTAGTACCCAAGACCCGCCATCGTCGACAACTTGCGTGAACCGTCCGCGCCCTTGGGCGATTTCAACCCGACGATCGCCGCGTCGGCAGGAAGCGCCAATCCCCCACTGCGCGGAGCCACCTCGACGACGACAAGCGTCGTGGCGTCAAACAGCGACGCGACCGCGGCCATCTGAAGCGGAAAGCCCCCGTCGGACATCCAACGGCCCTCGGCATCGCGCCAGCACGGCTTGAACGAGACCACGCACAGTCGCATGCGCTATTCGGCCCACAGCTGTCGCGGAAGCACGACGTCGAGACGGCCGCGGTCGACCAGCGCACGCACGTGCTGAAGAAACGGCACGAGATGACGTTCGTCCTGCGTGCCGCCGGCGTGCAACGAATGCGGATGGCCGTACACCACGACGAGGCCGGCGCGATCCACGCAACGATCGAGCATCTTCAGGACGGGCGCGTGAAACCCGCCCGAGGTATTCAGCCGCACGCACCGAACCCCGCGAATGCGTTCGACGCGGGAAGGCGCATCGAGCCGGCGGCGCACGCACCACTCTGCGAGACGTTGTGTCAGCGGCCGATAGGCGACGCGACAGAACGCGTATCCCGTTTCCGCCAGCCCCTCGCAGAGGCGGGACAGCGTCGTTCGCGCGCGACCGGCTTCACGACGCTCGGCGAGACTGACGGAATGTCCCTGGATGTAGTCGAATGGCTGATTGAACGGCGGCACGAAAGTGCGCACGGGCTGTCCGATGCAGTCTTCGAGCGCCGCCTTGCTCGATTTCAGCGTTTCGATCAACTCGGGACGGCGCAGTCCGGGCAGCCACTCATGGCGATGCGAATGACTTGCCACCTCGTGGCCTTCGTCGTGAATGCGGCGGACTTGCGCCGGCTCGTGGCGATGACGTGCGCCCGACAACGCCACGGATCCGACGACCGCAAAACACGCCGTCAGGTTGTACTGCGCGTGCAGCTCGAGCAGCCGATCCGTGCACGACGCCTCATCAGCGCCCCACGCTTTGGCCCCCCCCGGAAGGCGCGATCGTTCCGCTCCCCACGGGCCGTCGTAATCCCAGAACAGGAGCATGCGGGCGCGCCCACCAAGTCCGCTCAGTGATGACGAGGGCTGGGGATTCTCGAGCGCAGTCACGTACGCATCCGTTGGAAAAGCACGCGCGAGGCGCCCTGCACCCGCCCAGCGATGCGCAGCAGCCCACTGGCCGCGTGGCGCGGACGAACGGCATCACGCGTCAAGAGAATGGTGTCGAGGGTCCACGCATACGCGAAGGCCAGGTGGTCCGTCAGCCGGGGTTGTGGATACACCTGCCGCCAGATGCGGTAGCGATTCCAGATCTCCATGTGCCCGAGCTTGAACGCGTTGGGACGCCCGGGAGGCGCGTGCAGGTGCTGACACATCGCGGCACCTGCCAGCGCGATGCGTCCCCATTGGCGCAACCGCAACGAAAACGCGAGATCCTCGCCCTGGCCGTAGCCGGTCAGGGCCTCGTCGAAGCCGACACGACACGCGACTTCGGTTTTGAGCATCATCGCGCAGCCAGGCAGCCAATCCCCGTCAACCACTTCCGTCGTCGGCGCGTGGAACCGCCAGGGCACCGACATGCCGGTATGCGTGTAGCGGCCCGGCTCGAGATGCGGCACGACGCGCAGCGCACGGCGCATCCGCCAGAGAAGCGTTGGGCGCATCCAGGTCTCGGCAAAGCACCCGAGACCGGCCAGATCCGGTGCGACACGATGCGCACGTTCCATCTCGGCGATGCATCCCGGGTGCAACACGACGTCGTCGTCAAAGAACGCGACGAGGTCGTAGGCCACTAGTTCGAGCGACATGTTGCGCTGGCGCGTCAACCCGCGCAGCGGATCCTCGACGCGCCAGTAGGACACGTGAGGCGCGCCACGCCACGCGGCGACGGCATCGCTCGTTTGCGTGTCACGACTCGCGTCGATGACGACGACTTCATCGACGGTTCTCGTCTGGCGTGACACCGACTCCAGAAAGCGCGTGACGCTCTCGGGCCGCTGGTACGTGCATAGCACCAGCGAGATCCCGGTTCGAAGCGTTGACGCCTGCGACGACGGCTGTCCGGCCGTCCAGTGCTGGACCACCCCGCGGCGACTCACAGTCTCAGGCTTCGGGGCGACGACGGTGTGATGGCCGTTGATTCCGTTAATCATGGTCGTGGCGACGCCGTGTGGAGCATGAACGGGCCCTGCGCGGCGTGTTGGGGTACGCCCGACATCACTTCGGCGACGGCAAAGACCATCGGGCCGGCGCCGGTAATACGGCTGTAGAGCGCGCCCAGCTCCTGGTGCGCGCGCCAGACGGCGCCTTTGATGTCGCCTGAGAACAGCCGCCCGGTCCACTCCCGCAGCGGATACGGATCCAGTTGGAAGGTGCTGACAGTCTGGACGCTGAAACCAGCTTCCGTCAGGATGCGCGCCAACGACGCGGCGGTGAACAGAAAGATATGCGCGTGGGGCGCGAGTTCGGGCGTCCATCGGCGCCCGAGGAGACGAAAGACACCCGACTCCATGTTGGGAGTGATGACGACGATGCGTCCACCCGGCTTCAAGTAGCGCCGCAACTCGGCGAGCACGACGTGCGGTTCCGTCAGATGCTCGATGACGTTGTCCATGATGCAGAGATCGGCGGACGCGAGCTCCATGTCCGTCTTCGGAAGCGGCCGATCGAAAAATCGAAGATTCGGATAGCGCCGCCGCGCACGGGCGACGCGCGCGCGCGAGATGTCGATTCCCACGACATCGGTCCAGCCCGCCAACTCCAGCTCATGACACAGCTGGCCCTCGCCCGATCCGAAGTCAATGACGGTCCCGGTCTGCCCATCTAGGTCGGGGACTTGCCGGACGACTCGCCAGTACCGCGACAGACGAGTCGCGACCGTCTCGGCGCCGTCGGGACCGGGAACATTACGCATCGCGTAGTAGGCCGTATAGAAATCGCTGGCCTGGTCGTCGCGCATGACCGGCGGCGGATCGATCTTGAACGTTCCACACGAGGCGCAATGAAGGAGACGAAACGACTCCGCGCGCACATGCGACGGCTCGAGCGGGCCGCCACACCAGCACGTGAGGGGTGTCACCGGAGTCGACGTCATCATAATCATGCGTGAGTGCGTGGACGGGCGATCACGAGCCACATCAAACTGCGCGCAGGCTGCTGCGGCAAACAGGCGTCGACCATCGCGACGCCGCGCGCCAGTGCGCCGACGACGCGGCCGGCGGCCGGCGACATCTCCGCGCGCGCCCAATCGAGCTGCTTGGCCATCGTCCCGACCCGTCCGATTGAAGGCGCAATCAGATCTGCGGTCAGCCCGGCCTCGTCGCAGAGCTGCGTCAGGTCTTCACGGGTGAACACGCGATGCCATTGGGGCCGATCGAACGGCTTCACGAACGGCGCCTCATCCGCGCACCGCGGCACGAGCAGCACGAGCTGGCCTGATGGCGCCAGCCACCCGCGCATCCGTTCGAACAGCGCCCGAGAATCGAGGCGTGTCGGACCATAGTGCGTGGAGCAAATCGACAGCACGACATCGAAGGGGCGCGTGGGCACGAACGCCGCGAAATCCGACACCTCGAACGCCGTGTTGACGTGGCGCTCTCGCTCGGCACGGGCGCGGGCGCGGCCAATCGCCTGGGCGTCGCGATCGATGCCGGTAATCGTCCAGCGGGGACGCCGGCGGGCAATCTCCGCGCTCCAGGCGCCGTCACCACACCCGGCGTCGAGAAGACGGACGTCCTCGTGCGGAAGTCCCGCCAGGTGCGGCCAGACGGCGCACCACTTCTGATAGAAGTGCAGATCGCGGAACGCGCGCGCCCGTGTGGAGATTCCGCCCATTTTCGCTGCGCTGGCCGTCATCCGCGGTCCTCGGTCCTCAGCGGCGTCGGGCGCTCGCCCATCCGGGCGGACGTCCGGAGAGGCGAGGCGGTCGCAACGCGACGCGCGTCGATGCTGCTGCGGTAAAACGTTTCGTTCGCCGCCAGCACGCCCTCCACAGAAAACCGTCGCTGGACGTTGCGCCGGCCGTTTTCTCCGACGGCCTGCGACAGACGTTCGTCCGCAAGGAGCCGCATCATGGCCTGCGCAATTTGCTCGGGTTGAGCCGGATCGGCCGTCAGTCCGGTGCGGCCGTCCTCGATCTGTTCCGGGCCGCTGCCGAGCGAGCTGCCAATCGTCGGGCACCCGGTCGCCATGGCTTCGAGCGGCGCGATGGCAAACGCCTCGGCAAAGGACGGAAAGACCGCTACGCGCGCCGTCGCCATCTCTTCGAGGACCGTTTCGCGCGACACCCGTCCGTGAAAGGTCACGCGCCTGGCCGCCTCGCCTTCCAGTCGCGATCGCAGGAATGTCGTCATCGAACCGCCGCCAGGTGCGACGCCGTCTTTGCCGAACAGATGCAACGTCGCGCGGGGGTATCGCACCGCAACCTGGTTCCAGGCGTCCATCAGAGGCACGACGCCCTTCTTTTCCGTCAGCGTGCCGGAGAACACGACCGCGCCCTCGCGGCGTCGGGCCCAATCTGTCGCCGGCGCGAGTGAGACGGGATTTGGAAGAATGCACGACGGGTCGGAACGCAGCCCAAAGAGCGCTTTTGTCCGGTCCGCCGTGTAGCGGCTGACGGAACTCCACGCGTCCGCGCGCGCAAGCGACGCGCGTTCGAGCGTTCTGGTCAGCCACCGGGTGGGGCGCGCCATTTCCGCGTCGAAATACACCGCAGACCCGTTCAGCCTGACCACGACCGGCACGGGAAGCCGTGGCCAATACGCGGCGAGTCCCTGCCAGTCGGGCACTTCGATCACGTCCACTTCCGCCCGGCGCGCCCATGCGGCGACGTGCCGGAACAGTTGCACGCGGCCTTCCATCCACCGTAACCGTCCCCGCTTCACGGGCAAGCGCCACACGCGCACGCCCGCATCGGCGTCACACGCCGGTGCGAGCACATCGGGGTAGAGACCGGCGACGCGCACCTCGTGGCCAGCGCGGACGAACGCGCACGCCAGGGTCTGCACCATACTGCCGATGCCGCCATGCGGCGACGGCGGGTACTCGTTGCAGACGAACGCGATTCGCATCTACTTGATCGCCGCGACGCGGCCGAGCGCCTTCTTCATTGGCCGATGGAGCGCCATTTGGCGCTGGACTCTCCGGGGCGTCAGCGCCAGCGCGCGTTCCGCCGCGCTCACGAGCCAGGACGGCACGAATTTCACGAGGCCACGGACCTGGACCGGCACGCGCACGTCGTGGAACCCCGCGGCGCGTAAAGCCGCCGACAGCTCCCAGGTGGTGTACTCCTTGAGATGAAAACCCGTCGCGATGCGGTCGAAGTACTTCGAGACGTCGTGCGGTCCCGAGAGGCGATTGGGCGTGAAAAAGACATAGAGCCCGCCAGGCTTGAGCGCGTTGTAGATCTCCCGCAGTTGCTCGACGGCATCATCCGGATGAAGGTGCTCCATGAGCTGGTCGCTGAACGCCAGGGTCACGCTGTTGGCCGGGACCGGGATCCGGCAGCCGTCTGAGACGATGAACTCGCAGTTGCGCGGGAATGTCGCGTGCTTGCTGATCTCCACGGAGACATCGACGGCGAACACGTGCCGCACGCGCGCGGCCATGGCAATCGCGAGCTGACAATCACCCGAGCCCACTTCCATGAACACGCCATCGCGCGAGATCATCTGCTCGAGAAACGTGACTTGCGTCTGGACCACGCGCTTGCGCAGTTCGACGTCAGGCGCGATGAGCGGATGGTCGGTCACCTGCTGGAACAGCAGGTCGTACACTTCCTGATACAGGTGGCGGCGCTCCTCAGCGTTCGCCCGGCGCAGCCGCTCCGCCAATTCGCGTTCGACGACGTAATGATGACGGCGCGGATCGAGCGTGCCATCGACCACGGCTTCGAGGGCACGAAGCAGTTCTTCTTTCCGTTCAGCCGACTGTTCAGCGGACATTAGTCAGCACGGCATCCGGTACCGCGTGCGCCATCAAGTTCAACTCACGCAGGAGCCGGTCGAGATTCGCTTCGGAGACGCCATGTCGTTCGGCAGCCAGAGCGACCGTCTCGGCGGTCGCATGGGGACACCCTCCGCAGTACAGCCCGTAACGTCCCAGCAGGCGTTCGGCGCGGGTGCCGTACCGCTCGATGAGTTCCGCGATGTCGACATGCGCCCCAATGTCCGTGGTCCGGGCCATCGCGGGCCGGACGTAGTACGGCGCTTGCAGCAGTCGCCAGAACCCCGCGGAGAACACATCGGGCGCCCGCGAGAATTCACACCAGAAGCCGACGTGCGCCTCATCCCACGACGCGTGCGTCCGCACGATGTGACGCAGGATGTTGACCGGCAGCCGGATCGTCAGATTGGGCGTCTCCGCGCGATCGCGAAGGATGGACAGATGCCCGTCGACGACCGCGAGGGACCGCTCGATGACGACCGCGTCCCCTTCGGTCCCTTCGATCGTCGCCACGATGTCTTCGCAGAAGGCGATGTCGGGGACCGCGTTGAGGCCGTCGAGATACTCCTCGAGATCACGCGGGTCGAGCGGCACCGACGGCGGGTGATGGCGTTCGAACACGGCCGGGTCAAACGTGTCGTCGAGCCACTTCGACATGCGGTCGCGATCGTAGAGATGCTCGCGCCCGGGACCGTGGAGGATCGTCTCGCTCGCCGGGTGCCACGAGCCGCCTGGGAGCAGGTCGATCACCGTCACCGGCGATCGCTCGAAGGCATGTTTCACGTCGTCCAGCGTGTTGCGGCGCAGTTCGGCCTCATAGCGCCGGTGCGACGGATGCCAGAGCGCGAAGTGCGATGCGAACGGGAGCAGATAGCTGGCTTCGTAGCGCTTCACGGCGTTGTGAAGCATCCTCAGCACGCCGAGACGCGCGCGTTCAGCGATGTGCGCTCGGGCTTCGGTGGTCAGATGCGTCCACGCGAAGGGGTAACTCGACGCCGGACTGAACGCCGACGACAGGATGTCGATCGGCCCGACGAGTGACGCGATGCGGTGATTGACCCCGGCGTCATTGATGTTGAGCAACCGGATGTCGCCGCTCTCGATGAGCACGACCGAGTCGTTCCACAGGCCGGACGGCTCGAAGCACGTGATCCTGAAGCCAGAACCGAGATTGTAGGGACGCCCGAACTGCATGGGGTGCACGTGCAGGAAGCCCATGGCCGCCAGCTCACGCTGCATCCGGCCGTTGGGAAAATCCGGAAAGTAAACAGGCGTGCGTCGGGAGAACGCCTCGAGCGTCGGCTTGTGAAAATGGTCCGAGTGCTCGTGCGAGATCCAGATGGCGTCCGGCCGGATGGTCGACGGATCGACCGGCGACGGCGGATACGTGACCCAGGCGCCCAGAAACGCGGGGCCCGTGATCCACGGATCGGTCAGCAGCGTGAAATCCGCGCGGCTGATCTCCAGGCTGGCGTGTCCCACGAGGCGCACGTGAAAGTCCTCGGGCCACCGGACGTTTCGTCGTTCCGGAGCCGGAGCGAGCGACTGCGCGCGTGGAATTTCCGCGATCAATCGTCCGTCGCGGACGCTTTCCAGCACAGTGGGATCCGAAGCTTGGAATTCACGTGACTTGAAGTCGC
>JADMIO011283408.1_pt1 | contig 43864 bp, 37 predicted proteins | sample 8958161 | NCBI WGS metagenome assembly JADMIO01 (sample SAMN16585339, study PRJNA669376) | soil metagenome | isolation source: Crop rotation soil | place: USA: Cullars Rotation, Alabama | collected 2011
GCAATGGCGCAAGCCGTTCCCGAACAGGCGATCACGCCACAGGGGACGACGCCGACCCCCGCTGCGACGACGACCGCGACCGCGGCCGCGACCGCCGACATGGAAGGCGACCGCGCCGTGTTCCGCTTCCCGCAGGCGAAGGGCCGCGCCATCGCGGTGTTCGAGCGTGGTGAAACGACGTGGATCGTGCTCGACCGCCATCCTGCGATCGATGCGACGACGCTGTTCGCCAACATCGCCTCTGTGGTCACCAAGGCCGAAGCCGACGTCGTCGGCAATGCTTTCGTCATCCGCATCCGCTTCCAGACGCCGCTGGTCGCCAGCGTCGGCGAGGACGACAACGCCCTCACCGTGAGCTTCACCGCCATGGCCGACCCACCGCAGGCGGCGCGCTTCGTGCGCGCGAGTGCCAACGGCCTTCCGCAGTTGCGTGTCGAAGTATCCGGCGCGGCGCGCGCGCTGGTCATTCCCGATCGTGAGGCGGGGGACAAGCTTCTGGTCGTGTGTTCACGCCCCGGCACAGGCGTGCCGGTGACGCGCCGCTTCGTCGAACTGGAGACACTGCCCAGCACCGCAGGCTTCGCCATTGTTCCGCACGCGGATGACCTGTCGATGCAGGTGAATGGCGGCGTGATCGAAGTCACACGGCCCACCGGCCTGCAGATTTCGCTGCTCTAGCTACCGCTTCGCTTTGATCTCATCAGCGAGATCGCGGAACACCTCGATCACCTTGGCATAGGTATCGCGCTTGAACGGCACGATCAGCGCCGGCAGCTCGTCCATGGTCAGCCACTTCCAGGCCGAGAATTCCTGGTGAGGCGTTTCCAGATCGATGTCGGAATCCTCGCCGAGATATCGCAGCGCGAACCATTTCTGCGTCTGGCCGCGGTATTTCCCCTTGAGCGCGACGCCGATCAGCCGCTGCGGCAGGTCGTAAAACAGCCAGTCCGGATGCTCGCCTACGATCTCGGCATTGCGCGTGCCGATTTCTTCTTCCAGTTCGCGTAGCGCCGCTTCGCGCGCGTCTTCGCCCTCGTCGATGCCGCCCTGCGGCATCTGCCAGCCTTCCAGCGTTTGATCGACGCGCTTGCCGACAAAGATGCGGCCGTCCCGGTTGAACAGCATCATCCCGACGCAGGGCCGGTAGGGGAGCGATTGCGGATCGACGCGCTTGGCCATGTGCTCAGGGACCGCCCTGCGCGGTCGCATGCGGTGCGGCCGTTGCCGTAACGGGCGCGAGCGAGAAACCCTGCCGCTCCGCCCGCGCCGTCCAGCGTGCGATGCGTTCGATGCTGACCGGATAAGCAGACGCCACGCCGACCGCCGAGCCGTTCTGCTTTGCAAGCGCCTCGAGATCGAGAAGCTTTTCGTCGATGGCCTCCGGCGTCTGGATCGCGTCAATCCGCATGGCGCCCGATACGCCCGGCGCCTTCAGCCGCGCGATGACGGCGGGCGAGGCGGACGTCTCGGTGCTGGACACATCGACCCACAGCACGCCGCGTTCCGCCAGATAGGCGACGATGGGTTGAAGCGCGCTCGCCTCGGCGAGAAGGCGCCCGCCCTGCGAATTCACCGCGCCCGCATAACCGGTAAAGCGCGTCAGCGACCAGGTGAGGCGTTGTTCGTTTTCCGCTTTCGAGCCGGTCGCGAGCAACGTGCGCGGACCGGGATCGCTGTCGGGAAAATCGAAGGGCTCCATCGGTACTTCAATCAGCACCTCGTGGCCCTTGCCACGTGCGGCGTCGACCAGCGTTTGCGGCGAGGACGAATACGGCGAGAAAGCGAGCGTGACCTGAGGCGGCAGCTTGGTCAGCGCCTCGGTGGTTTCGCTTTTGCTGATGCCCAACCCGGTCAGCACGATGGCGATGCGCGGATGGTTGGCCGCCGGCGCGAACGCGCGCGCGTAGGCCGCCATCGGCCGCCGTCCGTCGGCGCCGATCTTGGGCAGCGGACCCTGCGGCGTGTCCTCGATCAGCGCCGGGTCGGCAACGAGGTTGCCGTTGACCAGACGCTTCTGTCCGTCTCCCTGCTGTGCGGGCGGCGCCTCGGCCGTGGCGCCCGGCGGGGGCTTCAGCGGCAGAACGACCTCGGGACGGCCGTCCCTTGCCGAACCGAAGATGGCGATCCAGGCGATGAGCAGCGCAAACGCGCCCGCGGCGCCGAGCGCGGTCAGCATCAACGGCGAACGCCTGCCCGGCCTCATCGTGCGTCACCAGCGTGCGGCACAATCGCTCCAGAAATAAAAAGCCAGCAATAAGGGGCCAGTGATCAGGGGAAAACGGACCCGCGCCCCCGGTCCGGCGCGATTAATGCGACAGCAGACCCGTATCCGCAACGCCTTTGCACCGCCTGCGACGATGCCGTTTGCGCAAAGAAAAAGGCCGGAAGCTTTCGCCTCCGGCCTTTGATGTTGTGTTGTTGGCCTTAGCGGCGTTGCGGCTGCGCCTGCGGCCGCGGCGCCGGACGTGCCTGCTGCGGCTGCGGCTGGGTCTGCGCCACCGGCATGCCGATCTTCCCGTTCATGCGGTCGATCGCATAGGCGAGCTGGAAGTCGTCATAGGTCTTGCCCGTGGCCGGCCGGATGATCGGGCCGGCGCGGCGCGGACGCTGCTGATCTTCGCCCGCGAGATGACCCGGAAGTTCGGCCTCGCTGCGGAGGAAGCGTTCGTCCGCATCGTCCTTGGCCGAAAGCTGCGACACGGCGATGTCGGGGACGATGCCCGACGCCTGAATCGAGCGCCCCGACGGCGTGTAGTACTTCGCCGTGGTCAGCCTGAGCGCGCCGCCGTGGCTGCCCGACAGCGGGATGATGGTCTGCACCGATCCCTTGCCGAACGAGGTCATGCCGATGACCGTGGCGCGGCGGTGATCCTGAAGCGCACCGGCGACGATTTCGGACGCCGACGCCGTGCCTTCATTGACCAGCACCGTGATGGGCTTGCCGTCCGCGAGGTCGCCGCCATGCGCGTTGTAGCGCTGCGTGTCGCCGGGACGGCGGCCGCGGGTCGACACCACTTCGCCGCCGTTGAGGAAGATGTCGGCGACGTTGACCGACTGGTCGAGCAGACCGCCCGGATTGTTGCGGAGATCGATGACGTAGCCCTTGAGCCGCGGACCGATCTGCGCCTTCAGCGCGCGCACCGCGTTCTGCACATCGGCCGACGTGCGCTCGCTGATGAACTGGCTGACGCGGATGTAGCCGATGTCGCCTTCGCGCCGGAACTTGACGTTCGCGACCTTGATGACCGAGCGCGTCAGCGTGACGTTGAACGGCTTGCGCTCACCCTTGCGAAGGATGGTGATGGTGACGCGCGAACCCGGCGCGCCGCGCATCTTGTTGACGGCTTCGTTCAGGGGCAGGCCCTGCACGCTCATGCCGTCGATATCCGAGATGTAGTCGCCGGCCTTGATGCCCGCGCGCGCCGCCGGCGTGTCGTCGATCGGCGAAACCACCTTGACGAGGCCTTCCTCGACGGTGACTTCCAGACCGAGACCGCCGAACTCGCCGTGCGTCTCGACCTGCATGTCGGCGAATTCCTTGGTGTCCATGTAGCTCGAATGCGGATCGAGCGCGGAGACCATGCCGTTGATCGCGGCGTCGATGAGCTCGGAGTCCTCGACCTCGCGCACGTAGTTGGCGCGGACGCGCTCGAAGGCGTCGCCGAAGAGATCGAGCTGGCGATAGGCGGAGAGAACATTGGGGGCGCTCTGGGCGGCCGGCAGGATTGCCAGTGCCATGATGAAACCCATGACCGCGCCGATACCGGCGATTCCGAAACGCTTCATGATCCTCGTGCCTTTCTCAACTCAGCGCTCATCCACGGAGCCACGTTAACCGTCTGACCGTCGCGGCGTAGCTCCATGTACAGCCGCGCGGCTCTGCCCCCGGACAACACCCCAACCGGTTCCCCGGCCAGCATCAAGTCCCCGATTCGGACATCGATGCGGCCCATATGCGCCAGCAAGAGATGGTAACCGCCCGCGATTTCCAAGATCAAGACAGGGCCGAACTTTTGGTAATTTCCGGCAAACACAACCTCGCTATCCGTGGGCGCGACGACGGCCGCGCCCCCCTTCCCTTCAAACCACATGCCGCGCGGGAAGCTGCCGGGAACCGAACCGGGGCCGGAGGGGTCGCCCGCGGCCATGGCTCCGGTTACCGGGCGGCGAAGGGCGCCGGGGCGCAAGGTTGCGTCGTCGCTGTTCTGGGCGGTGACCACCACCATGCCTTCCTGGGCGTTGCCCTGGCGGCGAACGACGGCGATGCGATCGATGAGCGTTTTGAGGTCGCGCGCCTGGCTCGCGATCTCGTCGGTAACCACGCGGATTTCGCCAAGCCGCAGATTGGCCTTCTGCGCCTCCTGCGTGCGCTGGACCTGAAGCGCCGCGAGCTGAGCCTTGGCCCGGCTGAGCGCGATCTCTTCGTTGCGCATCTGAACGCGCTTCTTTTCGATGGCAGCGCGAGTCGATTGCAGCGCGCGCAGCTTGACGGCGAGCGCGTGGGCTTCGCTGTAGACAGGTTTGAGAAGCGTGCCGACCAGCATGGCGCCGCGCGCCGCCGAGAGCGAATCGTCGGGCCGCAGCGCAAGCGCCGGCGGTTGATCGTTATCGACGCGCTGCATCACGGCCAGAAGCCGCGCGACCTTGTCGCGTCCCCGCGCAAGCTCGACCTGAAGCGACGACGCCTGCCGCGACAGCAGCGCGAGTTCGACTTCGGATTGCGAAAGCTGGAGCTCGAGTTCCTGCACGCGAGCGGCATTGGTCACCAGTTGTTGCGCGATCGAGCGCGCCTCGGCGGCGAGCCGATCGCGCTCGGCCTGCGTTGCGGTTTCGCGCGCGCGGCTTTGTTCGAGCGTCTGGCGCGCATGTTCGTAGCGTTCGGCGATGCTTCCGGGCGCAGGCGCCGCGGCGATCAGGACGCCGGCAAGAGGAAGAAGAAGGAGACGCGCGTTCATCTCGCCTTCGTCTGCTCCGCGACGGCTTTCGCCTTTGCCGCGATGGCGGCGGCATCGCCCAGATAGCGCGCCTCGTCTGTCTTGTTGAACGATGCATCGAGGCGGTATCCGCGCGGGCTCGCCGTCGGCAGGTTCACCTCGGCGATGGCGTCGTCGGAAATGCCTTCGAGATGTTTCATCAGGGCCCTGAGCGAATTTCCGTGCGCGACGACAAGCACGCGCTTTCCGGCCTTCAGCTCGGGCACGATAGTGGCGTGCCAATATGGCAGGACGCGGGCAAGAACGTCATTCAGGCTCTCCGATTGCGGCCGTTCGTTGTCGGTAAGCGCGGCGTAGCGCGGATCGGATTTCGGATAGTCCGGCGAACTCATGTCGACCGGCGGCGGACGCACCGCATAGCCGCGGCGCCAGTCCTTGACCTGCGCTTCGCCGAACTTCGCCACTGACTCGGCCTTGTTCAGCCCTGTGAGCGCGCCGTAGTGCCGTTCATTCAGGCGCCAGTCTTTGACGACCGGGAGCCACATTTGATCCATCTCGTCGAGCCCCAGCCACAGCGTTTCGATCGCGCGCGACAAGACCGACGTGTAGGCGACATCGAAGCTGAAATTCTGCGCGCGCATAAGCCGCCCGGCCTCGCGCGCCTCGTTGCGGCCGAGTTCGGTCAGCCGCACGTCGCGCCAGCCGGTGAACAGGTTCTTCCTGTTCCACTCGGACTCGCCGTGGCGGACGATGACGAGGTTGAACCCGTCGGGATTCGTTGAAGGACTTGGGGAAGCATCCGGGGAAGGATTCGCGGCCATGCGCCCGGTTTATCGTGCAGAACGCAGGCACGCCAGCACGGATTGGCGGTGATTAGGACGCGACCTGAACGCGCGACTGCGCTTCCTGGAAGGCGCGCGCGAGTTCGGCGGCGATGCGCTCGGCGCCGCGGCCGTCGATGGTGGTGCGGCCGGCCTCGCGCATGGCGGCGCGGCGGTCGGACTGCCGCATGAGGTCGAGCACCGACCGCGCGATCGTCTCTTCATCCGGAGCGCGGCCGAGGCCGAGCACGACACCCGCGCCCAGATCCTGAAACCCGCGCGCCGCTTCGAGATGCGGCTGGTCGACGCCGAGATAGAGTGCGGGCACGCCCAGCGCCGCAAGCTCGTAAGCCGTGACGCCAAACGACGCGAGCGCGAGGTCGGCCGCGGCAAACTCCGCCGCAACGTCGCCGTTGCGCACGGCGGAAAAGTTCGGTGCGAAGGTTTCGATCTCGTGGGCGACCGCGTCGGCGTCGTCACACCCCGGACCGATGATGAAGCGCGCGTGGAACGGCGCGGAAATCTTCGCCAGCGCGCGGGCGGCGAGCCGCGTCTGGTCGTTGCGGTCCGAGCCTCCCATGCTGACGACGACACGCAGGCGCGCGCCCTCGGTTTGCTCGCCGAGTGTCCGGTCCTGCGCGTGCGCCGCCGGATCGAAGCCGATCACCGGCCAATGCCAGCCGATCGATGCAGCGGTGTGCGAATCCGTCCAGGCGAGCGCTTCGGCCTCGCCGGTCGGCGGGTAATAGGCGTGCGTCGCCGCAAGACGGCGCTCGCTCATGTCGTCGATCACGGCAACGACCGGAACACGCTCGCCGATTTTCGCCAGTGTCGTACGGTCGATGCCCGCGCGCGCGGCGCATACGACGATGCCCGGACGCCGGTCTTCGACAAAATCGAGGAAGGCGCCGCCGGGATCGCGCGGCGACAGGATCGCGGTGTCGATGCCCGACGCGCGCAACAACTTCGCCGCCGCGTCGTCGCCGTACAACGCCACGGTGACGCCGAAGCATTCACGGTCGCGGAGGTTCTTCGCGATCATCGCGGCCTGGCGCACGCGGCCAAAACCGGCAGCGACGCCGCCGTCGCAGAAGACAAGCGCGCGGTCGCCGTGACGCAGCGATTTCTGCCGCACATGGGCGTTGATGGTCTTGAGACCGGGCTCGCGTTCGATCAGCCACAGCAAGTCTTCCAGCGAAGCTTCGCCGGCGTTCGCGGCGAGCCGCGCATGCACGGCCTCGGCGAACGCGACATCGTCTGGCGTATCGACCGTAAGCCGCGGCATGTCCTTGGCCAGCGCGGCGACGCCGGGCGCATGCACGACATCGACGAAACCGGGATTGAGCTTGAAGTAGCCGGTGACATGCTCGCGGGCCACGGAATCGCGCGCCGCCTCCCGCGCCAACTTTTCGAGTGCGCGGCGCGTGAACGGATCGACGCCTTCGTGCGCGCATTGCGCGCCGGGTTCCAGCACGACGTAGTCGCCGCCCTTGGCGATGAGCGTTTCGACCAGATGGTCGATGAAGGCCGCATCGACGAATGGCGCATCGGCGGAGACGCGCACGATGATCTCGGCGTCGGTCTGCCACGCGGCAAGAAGATAGCGCGCCAGCACGTTGTGCTCGGAGCCGCGCGCGAGTGCGACGCCGTGTTCGTGCGCGAACGCCGCGATCGGATCGTCGTGCGCGGAGGTGGACGTGGCGACGGCGATGTGGTCGAGCGTCTTGCAGCGGCGCAGACGATGGATCACGTGCCACAGAAGCGGCTTGCCCGCGATCGGATGCATGACCTTGCCGGGAAGGCGGGACGACGCCATGCGCGCCTGCACGATGGCGACGACACGGGGGCGTCCCGTCTCGTTCGACGCGCTCACCGTGTCACTCCGGATGGAAATGCAATGGCGCCAATGACACTCAAACCCATGCGATCCCCCACGATTGCCCATGAAAACAGGCTCCCGCTAAGGCTGCGTTAACGGACGGCGAGTCCCGCGTTAGACTTGGGGTTACTGCGGGAGGACGGGATGAGGAGCTTTGGCGCTGCAATCGGGCTGTTGTTGCTGGCGGTATCCGCCGCTCATGCCGCGGACGCGGCGACGCCGCCACGCGGCGCCAACAGCAACCGGGTCGTGCGCAACGACTATCCGAAAGAGTCGCTGGCCGCCGGCGAAACGGGAGTCGTCATCGTCAGGACGTTCATCCGGGAGGACGGCACCGTCGGTGAGGCTTTCGTGGTGCGATCCAGCGGCTTCAAGCGGCTCGATGATGCCGCGGTCGCCCTTGTCCTGAGCCGCTTCCGCTATACGCCGGCAACGCAAGGCGGAAAGCCCGTAAGTACGTGGATCAACCAGGGCATCAAGTGGGAGCTCTCGGATGTTGTCGACGCGGCGGCTCCACGCACCGTGATGCTGCGGATCCACGTCAGTGAAACGGGAGCACCGGGCGAGATTCAAATTGTCCGTTCTGCCGGCACCACTGCCGACGACGCCGCAATCCGCCTCGCGCGCGAGTGGCGGCATGAGCCGCAAAAGGATGCGAACGGCAAACCGATCGCGGGCTGGATCACGTTTCCGGTCGGCATACAGATCGACTCGAACAGGAACGTAACGGCGCGCGTCATGCCGCGGCCTGCCGTGCCCTTTGGGCTTCAGCGCGCAGACTATCCGCCCGAGTCATTGCGTCTCGGCGAACAGGGCGTGGCGATCGTCAATGTCTTCGTCACCGCGGAGGGGGAAGTCGGCCAGGTGAACCTCGCCGGATCGAGCGGCCATGCGCGGCTCGACGAAGCGTCGCTCAAAGTCATCCGCACGCGCTTTCGCTACACGCCGGCGCGGGATGCGAGAGGCAGGGCCGTCGGCGCGTGGATCCGGCAGGCGATCAAATGGGAATTGCAGGACGACGCCGGAGCACCGGCGGAATGATCAGGACGGCGACCAAGTTTTCGGCGGGCGTTCTGGTCCTGATACTGGTGTCGTCGCAAGCGTGGCCCGCCGCGGCGCCCAAACCGAATGTCCCGGCATCCAATCGGGCGACCGCGGAGCGGTGCTGGCAACTCGATCCCACGGTTCGCTTCGGCCACGAGGACTACCCCCCGATCTCGCGACGGCTAAAAGAAGACGGAGACGTCGTGATGCAGGTCTCGATCACCGCGGACGGAACGGTTGAGGACGTGCAGCTTGCGCAGTCGAGTGGGTTTCAGCGTCTTGACGAAAGAGCAATCCAGATTGTGCGCGAGCGATACAGATACCGGCCGAACCCAAACGTGCATTGCGCGCCGGCGGCCACAACGCTCACCACAACGATCAGATGGCACATGGACAAGTTCGCCATGCCTATTCACGGCACCTGCCGTGATCAGGCGCACGCGATGACGGAAGAAGAGTTGAATGCCGTTCGGCCGCGAACGCGATACCGGGTGGACGTGAAGCTCACCCGGCGGCAGATCCTGATTAAGGAGGATGGCACGATCGAGAAGATTCTGATCCTCACGCCAAAGGGGTGGACCGACGCCGGACCGGATGCGCTGCGCACCGAAAACCGCAAAGAGTTCTACATCCCGGCCCAGAAGAACGGCGTGCCGGCGAAGTGCTGGATCGACGACGATGAGGTGATCGCGCCGCCGCGCCCCAGCAGTAGCCAATAATTAACCGTAGCGCGTCATCGTCCCCTGACGACCGGCAGGAATTGCCGGGTTGAGGGGAGTGCCATGTCCGACGTCTGCGATCTGTGCCGCGCGCACGCGCTTGAACCGATCTACTGGCCCGAGCGCCCAGCCAAAGATGTTGGCCGCGACACGGTGGTGCATTTGTGCCCCGCCTGCGGCCTGGTGCAGAGCCTGCCGCGTCCGTGCGACACCGCATCGGCGCTGGCCGCTGTCGCCGCCACCGCGCGCAAGGGCTATCGCCGCAGCAACCGCACCGCAGCCTGCATGAAACTGCTCCGCGCGCATGCCGATCTGGACGCGCCGGTTTCGGTTCTCGACATCGGCTTCCATCGCGGCGTCTTCGCCAGCGCGATCGCCACGTCGATGCCGCAGGCCACGATCAGCGAATTCGCGCCGCTCGAAGAGATCGACCTTGCGCCCAACTGTTTTGATATCGCGCACTGCTCGGGCATCGAGCGCGTGCCGTCGCCGGCGGCGCTGCTCAACCGCATCTGGAATGCGTTGAAGCCCGGCGGCCTTCTGATTGTCGATGCGCCGAACCTCATCAGCATCGGCGCCGACGACATCGTCGACGAATGGTTCGAAGATGCGATCCGCTATTGCTTCTCGCCGGTGACACTCGGCCGCGTGCTCGATGCCGCGGGCTTTGCGATTATCGACGGGCCCAACCCGATGGACCGCGAGAACCTGACCTTCGCCGCGTTGAAGCGCACCGTCGCCAACCGGCCGGTGCCGCAGGACGGCGGCGAAGCCGAACGCGCCCGTGCGCTGGTCGGTACCTACAGCGCCGCGCGCGCCCGCAACATGATCGCGCTCACCGCGGTTGCCGCGGAACTGAAACACCTCGCGCCGCGCCCTATCGCAATCTGGGGCGCCGGGCGGCTGTTCGACGCCGTCGTCACGCATGGCGGCTTCGACCCGAAATCAGTCGACGTCGTCATCGACAGCCTCCTCGCCGCGCGCGGCAAGGAAAAGCACGGGATCACCTTCGCCTCACCGGACGTGCTGAAGACGGCACGGCACGGAATTATCGTGGTGATGTCGCGCACGTTTGCCCGCGAGATCGCGCGTATCGCGCGCCGTTACGCGCCCAAGGCCGAGATCGTCCTGTACAGCGATCTCTTGACCCGCGCGCGCATGGCGCTGGCCGCGTAAGGCCCAGCGTCGGCCTAGAGGAAATTGTCCTCGTCGAACGCGGCCATGTTCGCCGCGTGTGCGAGATTGATCACGAAATCCTCGTGCGCCTGATACCCGGCCACCCCGTTCTCATCGACCAGCAGAAACGTCTGCCCTGCCAGCGTGCCGCCGTCCGGCGTAAAGAGAACCGCGTGCCGCGCCGCAATGGAAAGCGCCGCCAGATCCGTGTCGAAACTGCTGCGCGACAGATCACCGCTCGTGATCGGCGTATCTACGGCCACGGGCCGCGCCAGCATGTTGAAAAAGTCGTGCAGCGCATCGAAGCCGGCCACCTTGTCGTGGTGCTTGCCGGTGGACTCGGAGGCCGCGGCGTAGACGAGAACGTCGACGGCCTTGCCGCCGATGAGCGTATCGGCGCCATCGCCGCCGTTCAGCACCGTGTCGCTCTTCTTCGCGCTGATCAGCTTGTCATCGCCGCCCTCGCCCGACACGGCCAGGTCCGACGCCGTGAAATCGCTGAAGTCCAGAACGTTGCGCGCGGCCGTGCCGTGCACCTCGCCACTGACTTGCTCGAAACCCGAGTCCGAGGCGCTGAAGCCGGCGAGGTCCAGTACCGTCGTTCGTCCGAAGAAGATCGTGTCGAAGCCCGCACCGCCATCCAGCGATCCCGGCGTAATGACAAAACTTCCATCGACGCTCGGTTGAAGGATGACGGTGTCATCGCCCTCGCCACCGTAAAGGCCGAGCACATGACTGAACAGGCCGCCGCCAAGCTCGAAGACCACGATCTGGTCTTCGCCGTCGCCGCCTGAGATTACGTCGTTCGATCGCGCCTGGATGTCGTCGTTGGCGGCGCCGCCGTCGATCACGTCAGATGCGAAACCGTTGAGCACGCGAATGATGTCGATGCCGTCGCCGGCGCTGATCGTGTTGCCGTGTGCACCGCCGAAGACCGTGTCGTTGCCTGCGCCGCCGATGAATTCGACGTGGCCCTGCGCGTTGCCCGCGAGCAGCTTGGATATCGTGACCGAACTGAGTGCGCTGGCGTCCACCGTGAGACTCTCGCCGGGCAGCACCGTCTCTTCCGCGAGCGTCAGCTCATAGTCATTGCCGCCGGCAAATTCGATCCGTTCAATGCCGATCAGTGTCTTGTCGCCGAGCGTGACGTGAAACCCAAACTGGTTCAGCACCAGCGTGTCGAACCCGCTGCCGCCCCAGATCCTGTCCTGCGCGGTGAAGGTGAGGCCAAGCACAAACGTGTCGTTGCCGCCGAGACCCAGCAGCTTGTCCTTGCCGCCTTGCGAAAAATCGAACGTATCGTCGTCTTCCGTGCCGGCCTGCTCGTCGCCGTGTGATGTGCCGATGAATTCCGCCATGACACCCTCCCCTGCGCGATGCGTGGCATACGCGCCTCTCATGTTGGGCAAAGCGCAATAGGATCAGCGCGGACTGCGCTTCGCCAGAATCCGTTGCAACGTGCGGCGGTGCATGTTCAACCGCCGCGCCGTTTCCGAAACATTGTGGCCGCACAATTCATAGACTCGCTGGATATGCTCCCAGCGCACGCGGTCGGCCGACATCGGATTCTCGGGCGGTTGCGGCTTGGCGCCGGGCGCCGCCAAAAGCGCGCCGAGGATATCGTCGGCGTCGGCAGGCTTCGGCAGATAATCGATGGCGCCGAACTTCACAGCCGCCACTGCGGTCGCAATGTTGCCGAACCCCGTCAGCACCACGACGCGCGCGCCGGGGCGCGTTTCGTGCAGCGTCTCGACCACGTCCAATCCGTTGCCGTCTTCAAGCTTCAGATCCACCACCGCGAACGCCGGCGGCGCATCGCGCGCGATCTGCACGCCTTCCTTCACCGTCTCGGCGATCGACACGGTGAAGCCGCGCGTCTCCATGGCGCGGGCCAGCCGCTCGCGGAACGGGCGGTCGTCCTCGACGATGAGAAGCGTGCGTTCTTCGGGAACCGGTGTTTCGCGGACGCTCATGGGCGCGGGTTTGGGCCTTTCAAAAGCGGGCGGACAATAGCCGCCCCACCCCCCAAAAACACCCCCAAAACACGGTCAAAACGCTAAAGCCAGAACTCCAGACTTGGCGGCTTTTCGCCATCTATCGCGCCACGCGGCCAGCGCGCGGTCACGCTTGCACCGCCCTCGTCCCGGTTCTGGGCGGCGAGCGTACCGCCGGTCTGCTCGATCAGCGTCTTGGCGATGAAGAAACCCAGCCCCATCCCCTCCTGCTTGCCGAGCGCGCTGGTCGTGCGCGAACGCCACGCCGGGCGCGAGGTGACATAGGGTTCGCCGATCCGCTCCATGATCTCGCCGGAGAACCCGGGACCGTCGTCGGCGACTTCGACCGAAAGCGAGGCGGCGTCCCAGCGCGCGCGAACACGCACCTCGCGGTGAGCAAAATCGGCGGCGTTCTCGATCAGGTTGCCGAGGCCATGCACGATCTCGGGCGCACGCCACACCTTGGGCGGCGGACCTTCGGCGATCTCGATCTTGATCTCGACGTCGAAGCCGCGATGCGGCGTGGCGATGTCGTCTAGCAGCGCGCCGAGCGGCATGCGCTCGACGGTGCCTGACACCGCCTGTTCGGGTTGCGACAGACGCGTGAGGATGGCGCGGCAGCGTTCAGCCTGTTCGCGCAGGAGACGAAAGTCGTCGCCCGCGGGCGAATCCTTCGGCAGATCGCGCTCGAGTTCGCGCGCGACCACCGCGATGGTCGCAAGCGGCGTGCCGAGTTCGTGCGCGGCGGCCGTCGCCAGCGCGCCGAGCGCCGCCAGCCGATGCTCACGCGCGAGCGCGAGCTGTGTCGCCGACAAGGCCGCGCTCATGCGCTGCGCCTCGCGCGAAATGCGCCAGGCATAGACCGAGGTGAACCCGATGCCGAGCACCAGCGATACCCAGATGCCGACACGATAGAGAAGCGGCGCCTGAAACCCCGACGGCGTGATCCACGGCAGCGGTTCGTGGACATTGGCGAGCAGCGAAATCGCGATGAACGCGAGGCCGCCGAGCATCAGGGTGTCGCTGAGTTCGAGCGACGACGCCGAGATCACCACCGGCGCCACGAAAAGAAGCGCGAACGGATTCTCGATCCCACCGGTGAGATAAAGAAGCGCCGCCAGTTGCAGTATGTCGTAGGCGAGGAACGCTCGCGCCTCGCGCGCGGTGAGCCGCTTTGCCGCCGGCCACGCGATGGCAAGCACGATGTTCAGCACCGCGCTTGCACCGATCAGCAGCATGCACCAGAGGATGCCGAAATCGTAGCGCAGCACGACATAGACGATGAACAGCGCGATGCTCTGACCGGCTATGCCGAGCCAGCGCAAATTGTTCAGCGTGCCAAGGCGGATGCGACCGCGCGTGGCGGCGCTTTCGCGCTCGCTGCGTTCGAGGCGCGGCGGCGCGTCGGTACTGATTGCGTCCTGTGCGATGTCCGCCATGAACTCTGTCCGGCCCCGCGCGCTCTATAGCATTTTCGCGCGGGGCCGCTGGACGCAGAAAGGCGCCCCCGGCGGATGCCGGGAGCGCCTGTTATCTCAATGCATACAGCCGTTTACTGGGTCGCCGGCGGCGGGCTGTTGTCGTCCGCGCGATCGATCTGCCGGGCCTCAGCCAGATGCTGGTTGATGGCCGTGACCGTCGTCGCCGCGAACTGCTTCAGCGCTGCGCTGTCACCGTTGTCGGCATAGTTCTGAAACAGCGTCGACGCTTCGCTGTGCGCGCTGCGCTGCTGATCCATGTAGCGGCCGTCGAAATCCGCATCGGCGGCGCCGGTCAGATTGTCGATCATGCCTTTGCGGCGATCATCGAGCGCGGTGGGCAGCGCCACGTTGATCTTTTCCGCGCCGATGATGCGCTTGATCTCGGTGGTCGTGCCGGTGTGCGCGTCGATCATCTTCTGCGCGAAGGCCTTCACGTCGGTGCGCTGCGAACGCTGCAACGCGATCTTCGCGGCTTCGACTTCGTACATGTCGCTGATCGCGGCCGCTTCGACGAAGCCCTGCGTCGACGTCGTCGTCGCGGCGTCGACCGTGCCGACCGCGCCGCTCACCGCATCCTGCAGCGCGCTCACGGTTTCGGAATTGGTGCCTGGTGCCGGCGTTGTGTTCTCGGCCGTCGGGCTCGGCGCGGGGGGCGGCGCCTGGTTTTCGGTCTTGTTGCAGGCGGCCAGCAGCGCGATCGACGCGGCGGCCACCGTTCCCAGAAGAATTGTGCGGGGCATGGTTATTCGCTCCTGAATGCGCGAGGGGTAACCCATGACGCGGCGATTTGTTCCGGCCGAGTTCACGATGCAAAGCTTGACCTTATCGTGCATCTCGGTTGGAACAGGACATGCGCCTGCCGGTGATGATCGCACCTTATCTATTGCTCATCGCATTCGTTGCGGGCGGTTATCTCTGGCATGTCGGCGACATGAAAGCGGGGCTGTCGCCGTACGATTCGGGCGAAGCCACCGTCGGCGGCCCCTTCACGCTCACCGATCAGAATGGCGTGATCCGCAAGGACGAAGAATTCCGCGGCAAGTTCATGCTGGTGTTCTTCGGTTTCACCTATTGTCCCGACGTTTGCCCGACGACGATGATCGTTCTGAAAGAGGCGCTCGAAAAAATCGGCGGCAAGGCCGATCGCGTGGTGCCGATTTTCATTTCCGTCGATCCCGAGCGCGATACGCCCGCCGTGCTGAAGCCCTATCTCGCGGCATTCAGCGCGCGTTTCGTGGGACTGACGGGAAGCGTTGCCGACGTCACCGCGGCTACGCGCGCCTATAAGGTCTATTTCCAGAAGAAGCCGCAGCCCGGCGGGTATTCGATGGACCACTCGAGCATCATCTATCTGATGGGGCCCGACGGAAAATACGTCACCCACTACACGCTCGAACAAGGGCCCGACGCGATCGCCGAGGATCTGGCGAAGCGGCTCTAGCCCTCCAGGGGTCTTGGTATCTCGACGAGACCCATGCGGTTGCCGGCGGGATCGGTGAACAGCGCAAACGTCACGACACCCGGAACGACGGTGCGCGGCACGTTCGTCGCGCCGCCCGCCGCGATGATCTGTTCCAGCGCGGCGTCGATGTTCGGCACCTGGATGTAGAGAATCTTCTCCGCCGGGTCCTGACGCAGGGTGCCGTTGACCTGACCCGCGCCGGTAATCGCTCCATTCCCATCGATATTCCAGCCGAACACCGATGAATAGAAGGAGAGGAGCTTCTCCGGCTCGGGTCCGGCGATATCGAAATAGACGATCGGCGACGCCATCTTCGCTCCCTCAGATCGCGGGCGCCGGCAGACCTGCCTGCGCGTGCGCGGCCAGCAAGGTATTGCGCAAGAGGCACGCGATGGTCATTGGCCCGACGCCGCCGGGCACCGGCGTGATGGCGCCGGCGACATCGATCACCTCGGAAAACGCCACGTCGCCGGCGAGGCGCATCTTGCCTTCGCCGCGTTCAGGTGCCGGGATGCGCGAGGTGCCGACATCGATGACGACGGCGCCCGGCCTAACCCAATCCTTCTTCACCATCTCGGCGCGGCCGACGGCGGCGACGAGGATATCGGCGTTGCGGCACACCGCCGGCAGATCGCGCGTCTTTGAATGCGCAATGGTGACGGTGCAGTTCTCGGCGAGAAGAAGCTGCGCGACCGGCTTGCCGACGAGGTTCGAGCGGCCGAGCACAACCGCGTGCTTGCCTTCGCACTTCTCGCCCAGCTGTCTCAGCGTGTCCTTGATCAGAAGCACGCAACCCGACGGCGTCGCGGGCACAAGACCTGGCAAACCGCTGGCGAGACGCCCCGCATTCATCGGATGCAGGCCGTCCACGTCCTTGTCGGGATGGATGGTCTCGATCACGTGCTGCTGCGATATCTGCTTCGGCACCGGAAACTGCACCAGGATGCCGTGCACGGACGCATCGGCGTTGAGGTCCCGCACGGTGGAAAGCAGCGCTGCTTCGCTGGTGTCCTCCGGCAGCTTGAATTCGAACGAGTTCATGCCGGCTTCGCGCGTCTGGATGCCCTTGTTGCGGACATAGATCTCGCTCGCCGGATCGCTGCCGACCAGCACCACGGCCAGCCCCGGCGTGATGTCGTGCGCGCTCTTCAGTTCCGTCACGTGTTCGGCCACGCGCGCGCGTAAGGATTCCGCAAAGGCCTTGCCGTCGATGATTGCCCCGCTCATTCCTTCCACCCTCAGAGACCGAACCGCGGCGCGTAATAGATGAGCGCGTATTGCAGGAACGCGATCAGAAGGCACACGATCAGGGGCGACAGGTCGAGGCCGCCGATGATGGGGATGACCTTGCGCACCACACGGAACACGGGCTCGGTCAGCGCCCGCAGCACATTGAGGATCTGCCGCGCGACGGGGTTGTAGGCGTTGATGACGCCGAAACCGACGAGCCAGCTCGCCACCACCGCGATGATGACGATCCAGAAATAGATGTTGAGGACCTGGTAGATCAGCCAGAGGACAGGCGACATCGGCGGTGCGGGGATTCGTGGCGGCCAAGCCTTTTAGCGGGACTGGCGCGTGGCGCAAAGGAGCCGGAGCAGCGGCATTGACACCCAACAAGGCCGCCATACATAACCCGCTGCCGGTGGACTTGGGGCTGTAGCTCAGTTGGGAGAGCGCCTCGTTCGCAATGAGGAGGTCAGCGGTTCGATCCCGCTCAGCTCCACCAGGCTCCACTCCCGCCTCGACTTGGCCACAGTGTCGCGTAAGGCTGTGACGGCGCGCGGGGGTCATCAGTTGCAGTACGCATCGTCCTTGAACCGGCGGCACATGTTGCGTGGGTCGGCGGCCATCGGCGCGCTTGCCGCGCTCGGAGGGTGCGCCGCCATGGGCCGGATGCCAGCGGCGGCGACGGCCTCAAACATCTCCCCCATCGATGCGCGCATGGACCGCGTCTTCGACATCACCGTCTGCACGCGCCCCTTCCGGGCGCAGGGGCCCCGCCTCGACGTCGAGCACATCGGCCGCACCACCGTCGTGCACAATTACGGACACGGCGGCAGCGGCTGGTCGCTGTCCTGGGGTTCGAGCACCATCGCGGTGAAGCGCGCCATGGAATCGAGCCCGCGCGAGATCGCCGTGATCGGCGGCGGCGCACTCGGGCTCACGTCCGCCATCCTCGCCCAACAGGCGGGCGCGAGCGTCACCATCTATGCGCGCGATGTGGTGGCTGATGCGCGGTCGTCGCGCGCGACCGGATTGTGGTCGCCGGATTCGCGCATCGCACTCGAGTCCGCGGCGCCCGCCGGATTCCCGGAGATGTGGGAGCAGATGGCGCGCACGTCGTTCAAGACCTACCGGCGCTATCTCGGTCTCGCGGGCAATCCGATCGAATGGATCGATCAGTACTATCTCTACAACGATCATCCGCCTGCGCCGGCCGCGGCGCCCAGTGCGCCGCCCGCCGCCAATCCGCCGGCGCTTGATTTCGCGCGCTATCTCGACCGCATCCGCGATATCACACCGCGCTTCGAAGACATGCCGATCGAGGCGACACCGTTCCAGTCCGATCACGTGCGCCATTCCGAAGTGCTGACCTTCAACATCGCCAGCCTCGGGCACACGCTGATGACCGACTTCTTCCTTGCCGGCGGCAAGTTCAAACACATGGAATTCCACGCGCCGTCGGAACTGACGCGGCTGAAAGAAAAGGTCGTCATCAACTGCACCGGCTATGGCGCGCGAGCGCTGTGGAAAGATGAATCGCTCACACCCGTTCGCGGCCAGATCACGTGGCTGATCCCCGAGCCCGAAGCACACTATGGGTTCTTCTATCGCGGCGTCGGCGTGGTGTGCCGCCGCGACGGCGTTGTTGTTCAGGGACTCGCGGGCGGCGACATGCGCGGCTACGGCGACGCGAGCGAGGCACCCGACCGCGCCGAAGCGGAACAGGCCGTCGGCATCGTCGCCGACGCATTTTCACGCACGCGAGGCGCGGCGAGTTAGCCTTTCCAGCTCACACGCCAGACAACGTTGGCGACGTCATCGGCGATGAGAAGGCTTCCGTCTTTCGCAATCGCGACGCCGACCGGACGGCCCCACACCTGCGCGCGGTTCCCACCCGACTGCCAGAAGCCGACGGCGAAATTGTCGTAACCGCCGGCGGGTTTGCCGCCCTTGAACGGCACGAACACCACCTTGTATCCGGTCGGGCGGTTCGAATTCCACGAGCCGTGCAGCGCCACGAACGCGCCGCCGCGATACTGCGCCGGGAATTGCGCGCCGTTGTAGAACACCAGACCCAACGCCGCCGAATGCGCCTGGAACAGAACATCGGGAGTGCGCGTGCGCGCTACCATCGCGGGCTGGCGCTTCCCGAACTCGGGATCGGGGTTCTTGCCGATATAGGCATACGGCCAGCCGTAGAACGCGCCCTGTTCGACGCGCGTCATGTAGTCGGGCACCAGACCATCACCCAATCCATCGCGTTCGTTCACCGTCGTCCAGAGATTGTCCGTACCCGGATAAAACGCGATGCCGACCGGGTTGCGCAGGCCGGACGCGAACGTCACCAGTTTGCCACCCTGCACCACCGAGATCGCCGCGTGCGGCTTCGGCTCCTCAGCGATGTTTCCCATGGATCCCACGGCGACGAAGATGCGCCCCTTGGAATCGATCGCAATGTTGCGCGTCCAGTGGCCGCCATCGCTGCCGAGCGAGCCCGGCGGCATCACCGGCTGGCGCGCGCCCGCGCGGGTATCGCCGTTCTTGTACGCGATGCGCCAGATGGTTCGCGTGTCGCCGACATAAAGAGCGCCGCCGTGGAACGCGAGGCCGTGCGGCCGCTCCATATCGTCGGCAAAGGTGAAGCTCTTGTCCGAGACGCCATCATTGTTCGCATCGCGGAGCAGCGTCACCTCGCCGGAATTGGGTTCGGCGACGAAGACGTCGCCGTTCGGCGCCACCGCCAGCCAGCGCGCATGCGCGAGCCCCTCGGCGAACACGTTCACCCGGAATCCCTTCGGCACCTGAGGCATCGTGCCCTTGGGCCGCACGATCTCTTCCGGCGGATTGCCGGCCGAGCGCGTCGCATAGGGCTTGGGCAATTGCGCCGGCTGGATGTCGAAATGCGCGCCGACCCGCTGCTCGGGGAGATTGGGCGCGGCCTCGGGTTCGCCGCCGCACGCCGCCGCGGCGACCACAAGAATAGAAAGCATGGGAATAGAGCGATGCATGGGACGCGAACGCCTCCTTGATGCGAATGTTCCGGAATCTTCCCCAAAGCCCCGCCGCCCGCAACGGGCACCCACCCTAACCGACTGCCGCGTCACGATGTTTTGCGCCCCCGCTTGGATCATCCACAGGGTGCGTGTTACGAAGGCCCGGGGTCACGGGAAGCGCGAATACGCGAGGCTGGCGCTTCCTCGAGGTGGGTATTCGGGGGCATGCGCCCGACCATTGTCAAAAGTCTGCTGTGGGCGGCGCCGCTTCTGGCGCTGATCGCCGTGCTCGCGCTGCGCATCTTCGCGGCGCCCGAGTTCATGGCAGCATTGCAACAGCCCCTGTTCGAGGTGCTGCAACCGCTGGCGTCCAAGCCGCTGACACGGCCTGCCTATGCCGACCGGCTGGAAGAAGTGTTCCTCGCGCTCGCCGGTCTTGGCATCGTCGTTCTCTGCGGCCGCGCGCGCATTTTCTGGGCGGGCCTCGCACTCGCCGTCGCCATCGCGGCCTCGGGCGTGTTCGCCTGGCAGATGGCTGCCAACAACGCCGAGTATTTCGACGCCATCTATCCGTCGTTCGCGCTGATGCTGGTGTTCCTCGCCGGCGCAATGGTTCCCGCGATCACCGGCGGCGGCGAACGCACGCGGTTGAAGCGGTCGATGGACACGCATCTTGCGCCGGCCGCGATGGTCGCGATCACGCGTCAGCCGGAACTTCTGAACCTCAACGGCGAAACGCGGACGATGAGCTATCTCATCTGCGGCATCCGCCGTTATCCGGCGCTGGCCGAAGCCTTCGCCGACGAACCCGAAGGCCTGCGCCGCGTCACGCGCCGCACGCTGACCGCGCTGTCGCAGACGGTGCTGCGCTATCACGGCGCGGTCGATCGCATCACGCCTGGTGGCCTCGCCGCCTTCTTCAATGCGCCGCTCGAGGATCCCGAGCACGCGGTGCATGCGTGCGAATGCGCGCTCGCCATGACGCGCGCGATGGAGGCGGTGAACCATGCGCTGGAACAACAGCGTCGCAGCGACGGTTCGCCCTATGCACCCGTCGAGATCGGCATCGGCATCCATTCCGGCACCGGCGTGGTCGGCGATTTCGGCGCCGAGACCAAGCCCGAATACACGGTGGCGGGCCGCGCGGTGCAGCTGGCGCACGAGGTCGAAGCCGGCAGCACCAAGTACGGTCCCGCCGTGATCGTGACCGACGCGGTGCGCAAACTCGCCGAGCGCAATTTCGCGTTCCTGGAGGTCGACACCGTCGTCACGCCGAATTCGGCCGAGCCGGTAAAGCTGTACGCGCTTCTCGGCAATCCCCTGTTGCGCGCGAGCCCAAAATTCCGCGCGCTGGCCACGTTTCACGATCACATCTTCCAGTCCTATCGCGCGCGCGAATGGGGCAAGGCGAAGGCGCTGATCGAGCAGTGCCGCACGCTGTCGGGTGCAAGCCCGCAGCTTTACGATCTCTACATGCAGCGCATCGCCTGGTTCGAGGCCAACCCGCCCGGTGAAAACTGGAACGGCGCGGTCCGCGCACCCATCATCTAAATCGGGGGGAATATGATGTCGCGTTTTCTGAGCAGCGTCGCCGCGTTTGCACTTCTTGGCACTGCACTCTCAGCGGATGCCGCTGCCCCAGCGGCCGCCCCCGCGCCTGCCGCCGCCGCGCGCGGCGATCGCGTGCCGCTGCCGCCGCCCGAAAACCGCCGCCTCGCCCGCGAGATTTTCGCCGAGCTGGTCGCGATCGAATCCACCCACACCAAGGGCACGCGCGAGGCCGCGCGCGCGGTCGAGAAGCGCCTGCTCGCCGCCGGGTTTGCCCGCGAGGACGTGCAATACGCCGCGCCGAAGCAATTCCCGCATCAGGGCAACGTGGTGGTCCGCCTGCGCGGCAAGGGCCGCGCCAAACCCATTCTTTATATCTGTCACCTCGACGTGGTGCCGGCGAACGCCGCCGACTGGTCGCTGCCGCCGTACAAGCTGACGGAACAGGGCGGCTATTTCTATGGCCGCGGCGCGTCCGACATGAAGAACGAAGATTCCGCGACGCTGGCCGCGCTGATCCGTCTGAAGCAGGAAGGTTATGTTCCCGATCGCGACATCATCGTCGCCTTCACCGCCGACGAAGAAGTCGGCCTCGACGAGAACGGCGTCGCGTTTCTGTTGCGCGAGCACCGCAAGCTCGTCGACGCGGAATACGTGATCAATCCCGACGGCGGTTCGGGCGCGCTGGAAAAAGGCCGCCGACTTTATTTCGGCGTCCAGACCAGCGAGAAGGTCTACGTCACCTACACCGCCGAAACCTTCAACCGCGGCGGCCATTCGTCCGAGCCGCGCCCCGACAACGCGATCTACCAGTTGGCGTCGGGTCTGGTCCGTTTCGCGCGCTATCAGTTTCCGTTCCAGACCAACGTCACCACGCGGTCGTGGTTCAAGAACATGGCGCAGCTGCAGACCGGCCAGGTGAAGGCCGACATGATCGCTGTGTCGAAGGAGCCGCTGGATGCCGCGGCCGCGTCGCGGCTCGCGCGCAATCCATCGTTCAACAACATGCTGCGCACGACGTGCGTGGCGACGCAGCTTTCCGGCGGCCACGCCGAGAACGCGCTGCCCCAACGCGCGCGCGCGATCATCCAGTGCCGCATCATGCCGTCGGACACGATCGAGGGCGTGAAGCGCCTGGTCGAAGTGGCGCTGGGTGATCCCAACATCAAGGTGACGCTGACGAACCGCGTGGTGTCGGGCAAGGAAACCACGCCCTCACCCGCCGTGATCGCGAAGATCGAAACCACCGTGCGCCGCATGTGGGGCCCGGTGATGGTGATGCAGGTGATGAGCGCGGGCGCATCCGACAGTCTCTACACCACGACCGCGGGTCTGCCGTCGTACGGCGTCGGCGGTTCGTGGGGCGAGATCGGCGACGGCCGCGCGCACGGCCGCGACGAGCGCACCTCGGTCACCGGATTCTACGAAGGCCTCGAATTCACCTACCGGCTGATGAAGGAACTGTCGTCAGTTCAGCGGTAGGTCACGCGAACAGGCGAATGTCGCGGCGTGATGCGGGACGCACTCCCGTTCGATCACGGTCTCGCGATGTCACGAACACCAACACTAGTGCTACAATTCCAGCAGGCGGGACAGACGACTGCCGGAGAAGTGCAGTGAAACAATGCGCCAGCGCTGCATCGGGAACCCGCGAGGCCGCGGCGGCTCCCGTGAGCACGGGGGAGAGCGTTCGCTTTCGTCGCGCCTCACATGTGGCGGGGCTCGAGCTTGCGACAGCCCGTTATCGCCGGCGCGCTTTTCCCCGTCATTTCCACGATGAATTCGTGATCGGTGCCATGACTATGGGCGCCGAGAAGCTCACCATCCGGGGCCGCGACCGCACCGTTCGGCCCGGAAGCTTGATCCTCATTGAACCCGGCGAGCCGCACGCCAATGCCGGCGTCGACGACAATCCCTTCGGCTACGTTGTTTTTTATGTCCCGCCCTCAGTCATGTCGAACTTCACGAGCGACGAATTCGACGGTGACGCGCGTGCGTGCGTCCGGTTCCAGGATTCTGCGCCGCACGCTCCAGATGTCTGTGTTGTGCTGCGCCAAGCGCACGAACTCCTGGCGGCGGGCGACACCCCGCTCGCGGAGGAAAGCGCTGTGGCAGGCCTTCTCTCCGCACTTTTGCAGGGCGGCCATCTCGTGGAGGCGCGCCTCCCCGTCGGCGTCGTGCGACAAGCCGTGAAGCATGCGCGCGACTATATCGAGGAACATTTTCGAGAGCCCATCTCGTTGCGCCAGCTTGCGGATCTCGCAGGCGCCAGCACGTTCCACTTGCTGCGATCATTCAAACAGGAGGTCGGACTGCCCCCGGCCGCCTATCAAATCCATCTGAAGGTGGCCGAAGCAAAGCGTCTGCTTCGATCGGGCAGCTCCATCGCCGATGCGGCAGCGGAGCTCGGTTTCGTCGACCAAAGCCATCTCACCCGCCATTTTTGCAGGATCGTCGGCACGACGCCCGGCCGCTACGCGGCGCAATAATCGACAGGTAAGTCGATCAATGCATCCGTTCGTTTGCCCACCTTGTGGTCTTGTCAAAAATACCGGGGACGTAACGGCTGTATCCCGCCAACTCGCGATGATCGAGACCCGTCTTGGTGTAATAGTAATTGTGGTCGGCGTTCGGGACGATCTCGATCGTCACGTCGTTTGAGCGGCCGTAACGAAGGGCCTCCTCGAGCCATGCCCGTGCCTTGGGAACGGCCACCACAATGTCGCTGGCCCCAAATAGCGCTTGCCAGGCGCCCTTGAAGTTCCGGATGGCCGCAGTTGTGTCGTAAGAGAATGCCTTGCGGAGCCAGGCATGATCCGGCGAGTCCTTCGCCGGCAATCCGCCGATGAACGTGGCCATCCAGTATTCGTTCTCGACCTGCTTTACCGCGGCTTCCACCTGCTCCCAATTCCCACCGCTAACGGCGTAGTCATCAATCATGTCGCGGATGTCGAGCGCGCGCTGGATCTCGGATCGAGGATATCGCTCGGCTTCCATCATCACGATAAGCTGATCGCGGTTGGCATCGCGAACGCTCATGGGCGCAGACGAGCGCATCTGTATGAACCGGATGTCGGGCACGCGCGTCGACGCCCAGGCCATGATCCAGCCCGCTTGGCTGCTGCCTGTGAGGCCGATTCGATCAGCCTTGATTTCGGCTCTTGTCCTGAGAAACGCGACGCCGGCGGCAACATCGTCCGCCAGGATTTCAAAATTTGCAGTTTCCCAATCACCCTTTGATCGGCCGGTCCCACGCTTGTCGAAGGTGAGCACGGCAATTCCGGACCTCGCATAGGCTTCTGCCATGAAGCGGATATTGCCGAAGTAGCCATTGCGAGTTTGGGCGTTTGACCCGTGGGCGAACACGACCGCGGGGTGCGGCCCCTTGCCGGAGGGCAACAACAGCGAACCGGCCAGTTGCGTGCCGTCCTTGCTGATGAATCGGACTTCCTCTTCGGAATGCGTCTCGACCCTTGGCGCATCGATCGTGCGGCCGTTGATGGTTACGCGAACGCGCTGGGCGCGTCCGCTCTGACGCGGGTCTAGGCTGACGCGCAGATATTCCGGTCCGGGGCAATACATGCAGGGACCGCCCGTCAATTCGCCATTCGGCAAATAGAAGAAGGCCCCTGTCCGGCCGGACGGGAGCTCCAGGTAATGGAAAAGGTCCGAAAAGTTGCTGCGTGACAGCGTCAGGAGCCGGCCCTCGCCAATCCGGTAAGTGCCTTCATAGCGCTCAAGCACTTCCAATGAGGGAATGTCCTTGGGGCGCGTCCGGAAATAGGCGGGTCGCCGGTTACCCTTCTCATCGACCACCCAGCCCTGAGCACCAAGATCAAATTGTGTAAGCTCGAAGTGAAGTTGATCGGCGTCGAAAGTTAGGTGGCCGTTGCGGACTGTCAGATTGCGGAGCGGCGGCTCGTCCGTTCGATCAAATGGCTGCCGGATGATGCGTTTCTCAAATTCGATGCGCGTGTAGACGAAATTTCCAGGAGTGCCATAGCCGCCTGAGTAGTACGCCGGAGTGGTTGGCGTGGGAGTCGTTGGCGTGGCCGTCTCGCCTGCTGCGGGCCCGGCAAGCGCCAGCAACGCAACCATGATTGCAGCTGCGAGATTGCGGACAAAGGTTTGGGCCGCTTCCATGTTTTTGCCTGCGAGCGCCAGTGCACGATTACGAAGCACGAAAGGCCTCCCCGGGGCCTCCCTGAGGCTCCTGCTGCTCTTGCCGTCAATATAGCGGTCCGGTTGATCGACATATTGGACGTTATTGCTGTGTCTCGCAGGAGCGCGCGCTCATGATCCTTGGCGGTTTGCCGCCCCGCGCGGTGTTGGGGTATGAGAACGCCAGGCGCCCGTAGCTCAGCTGGATAGAGTGCTGCCCTCCGAAGGCAGAGGTCACAGGTTCGAATCCTGTCGGGCGCGCCAGCAATTTCAATGGGTTAGAGAGGGCCTCGTTTCAGCCGAGTCTGTGCCGGAAGCACGCCGGAAGCACGGCCAGACGCTAGACCGGGCCCGCGCGGCCGCTTCGAAGGGTCGGGTTTGGGCCATGCCATTTGCGGCGGGAGCGGGTCGAAACTTACTGTTGAGCCGGGCGGCACGGGCAATCAGCCGGGATGACTGCATTCCACCCCGAGGACCAGGCGCGATCATCGATTGATGATCAACTCGTGGCGTGTGGGTGGACCGTTCAATCTCGCAGCACGATGAACTTGGCCGCCGGCAGTGGTGTGGCCGTTCGCGAATTCGGCACGGCCTCCGGTCCGGTCGACTATGCATTGTTCGTGGACAAGCGGTTTTGCGGTGTCGTTGAGGCCAAGCCGGCTGGAACAACGCTCAGCGGATATACGGAGCAAGCGGCGCGCTACATCGCCGACGCCCCGGAGTTTCTTGGCACGGACCCTCAGCATCGGCGATTTGAGTATGTCGCGTCTGGCTCCGAGATTCTCTTTCGCGATCTTGCCGATCCTGAATCACGATCTCGCCGCGTTTTCACCTTTCATAGACCTGAGACATTGAAGCGATGGCTCGCCGAACCGGAAACGCTTCGGGCGCGGCTGCGGAGCATGCCGCCCCTCGCCACTGAGGGCCTGCGGCAGTGCCAGATCGAAGGAATTGGAGGGCTTGAGGCCTCTTTGGCCCGGGACGACCCGCGAGCGCTGGTGCAGATGACGATGGGGGCAGGCAAGACATTCACCGCCTGCACGGCGTCCTATCGCTTGCTCGCGCACGCGGGAATGCGGCGCATCCTGTTCCTCGTCGACCGCCGAAATCTCGGCAACCAGACGGCGACCGAATACGCAGCCTACCGACCGCCGGGAACGGGGCGCCTCTTTCCTGAGCTGTATGGCGTCCAGAAGCTCGGTCCGGCCGGCTTGGACAACAATTCCGCGATTGTGATTGCGACGATCCAGCGAGTCTATTCGGTCCTCACTGGCGATGAACTGGACGAAGACGCCGAGGACGCATCCGCCTTCGAACACGCCGACGATGAAGCCAAGCTCGTTGCTTACAATCCTTCGATTCCTATCGAGACATTCGATCTCATCATCACCGATGAGTGCCACCGCTCGATCTACGGCACGTGGCGGCAGGTGCTCGAATATTTCGACGCTGCGATCGTCGGCCTGACGGCTACACCATCGGCGCATACGCTTGGCTTCTTCAATCGCAACTTGGTCGCTGAGTATCCCTATGAGCGATCGGTCGCCGACGGCGTGAACGTAGGTTACGAGGTCTATGGTATCCGAACCCGGATCGGCGAAGGCGGATCGACGGTAGAGAAGGGGTACACGATCCCGGTGCGCGACAAGAAAACGCGCGCCGAGCGATACCAGACCCTCGATGCCGACCTTGTTTACACGAGACGCGACCTCGATCGATCCGTCATTGCGCCGAACCAAATCCGCACGGTACTGGAGACGTATCGCGACACGCTGTCCACCGAGCTTTTCCCCGGCCGTGAGCACGTACCGAAGACCTTGATCTTCGCCAAAGACGATCACCACGCCGAGGAGATCGTACACATTGCGCGAGAGGTGTTCGGCAAGGGCAACGATTTCGCCAAGAAGATCACCTACAAGATCGATGGCGCCGATCCCGAACATCTCATCAAGCAGTTTCGGAACGACTTTAATCCGCGCATCGCCGTCACTGTCGACATGATCGCCACCGGCACCGACGTGAAGCCGATCGAGGTGCTGATCTTTCTTCGTGATGTGCGGTCAGAACTATACTTCGAACAGATGAAGGGACGCGGCGTGCGCTCCATTGAATCGACGGATTTGCGCGCCGTGACACCGGATGCGGAAGCGAAGACCCGGTTTATCCTGATCGACGCGGTCGGGGTCACCGAGAGTCAGAAGTCAGTCGCGCCCCCCCTGGAGCGCAACCGCACGATTCCCTTCGACCGATTGCTGGATCAGGTCGCGGCCGGCGACCGCAGGGACGACACATTATCGACTCTGGCGGCGCGGCTAGCGGCGCTCGACCGGCGTATCGATCCGGAGACTCGGGCAGACCTTGCCAGCCAGGCCGAGGGACGCACCCTCAGCGACCTCGCCGGCTTGTTGCTGGATGCCATCGATCCCGACACGTTGGAGAGCAAGTCCCAGCCGGCACCAAACATTGATCCTGCGACCGATCCGCGGGAGTCGGTGCAGGCAGCACTGAAGGAAGCCGCCTGCAAGCCGTTTGATGCGCCTGCGTTGCGCAACGCCCTCAAACAGGCCAAGGCCGCGGCCGACGTGAAGATCGACACGATCTCGACCGACGAGGTCATTTCATCCGGCTACGACGAGACCCAGGCCCAATCGACCGTTGAGCGGTTCAAGGCTTTTCTGGAGGACAACAAGGACACGCTAGTGGCTCTTCAGGTGTTCTATGGCCGCCCATTCGCACAGCGCCGCCTCACATACGAGGGACTGGAGGAATTGCGCGACGCCTTGCGCCGGCCGCCCTGGCTGCTCGAACCCTTCAATATCTGGCGCGCCTACAAGCGGTTGGACGACCGGCGCGTACGCGGCAATTCCACGCGCATCCTGACCGACATCGTCATGCTGGTGCGGTATGCGCTGGGCCTCGATGAAATTCTCGAGCCATTGCCTTCGAAGATCGCCGGTAAGTTCAACTTGTGGCTAGGACGTGAGCAGAGGGCCGGCCGCACATACACGGAAGAGCAATTGGCGTGGCTCAACGCAATCCGCGACCATCTGGCGGTGAACGCCGAGGTCACGGCGAAGGACTTGCAGGACGTGCCCGCTTTCGGCGACAAAGGCGGCCTCGTCCGCGCACGTGCGCTGTTCGGTGCGCGGCTCAACGATATGCTGGGTGACCTGTCCGACGCGCTGGTGGCGTGATCGGCGGGTGCGGCTTGCTCCAATGCAGAGCGAGCGCCGAGGGGTGATGGTGAATGCCGATCGACATCCATCGCGATGGACCGTGGGAGCTACCCGAGGCCTGGGTCTGGGCGCGCCTTGGCCAACTTGGCCGTTGGACCGGTGGGGGGACACCATCAAAAGCGAATAAGGCTTTTTGGACCAACGGCACAATTCCTTGGGTTTCTCCCAAGGACATGAAGGTCGACGTAATTGATGACACCGACGATTTTATCACGCGGGACGCAATAGCCAATTCGAGTACAAAGCTCGTCTCCAGCAATTCCGTGTTGATGGTCGTCCGCTCCGGAATCCTGAACCATACATTTCCGGTCGCTCTCTGCGACCGGGACGTGACACTGAATCAGGACATGCGGGCGCTGACTCCCCTCGAAGGATTGGTGCCGCGGTATGTGGCGTTCGCGCTTCGACGTCTCCAACGGATCATTCTCGACGAATGTTCAAAGGACGGTACCACGGTCGCAAGCGTTGAGCCGTCTCGACTGGAACAGATTTGGATTCCGATTCCACCGACGGCGGAGCAGCGACGCATTGTCGATCGGATCGATCGGCTTTTCACTGAGATTGCTGACGGGGACGCGGCGCTGACCCGTGCCCGCGATGACCTTCGCACATGGCGCAGCGCCCTCCTCAAGGCTACTGTTACCGGCGAACTCACCCGCGACTGGCGCGAACGGACCAACCTCAACGAAACCGGCGCGAATACGGTCTCGGAGGCGGCGCGTCTGAAGGCTACCTTTGGCGTTGCCTCTAAGCGCAACCGCGACGCGCACGGTGACGAGAAGGGCGATATGGCAGACCTCCCTGACCTTCCCGAGGGATGGGTTTGGGCCACTCTTTCAGATTTCACGTTAGCAAGCTCTTACGGTACGTCAGTCAAATGCTCGTTGGACGCCGGGGGCATTGCTGTACTTCGTATTCCCAACGTGCGTGCCGGTCGGATCGACTTGACCGACTTAAAACGGGCAACTGCTGATCTCGCGCTGGATCAAGCGGAAATGCTCCGCGTAGGTGACCTTCTCGTTGTGAGAACCAATGGCAGCGAGGACTTGATCGGTCGGGCCACAATCGTTGAAGAGGCGCTTCGGAAGCCAACCTATTTCGCGTCCTACTTGATCCGGTTTCGGATCATAGAAGATGTCAATATCAGGCGATGGATCGCTCTTTATTTTGATACTCCCGTTGCTCGTACTTGGGTACGGAAGAACATTGCTAGTTCAGCTGGCCAATACAACATCAGCCAACGCTCGCTAATGAAGATGCCAATCCCAGTCCCACCCAGCGCCGAAATCTCGATGGCGCTGGAATTCTTTTCTGAAATTGAGGGACGCCGGGCCGACGTTCACGCCGATACGTCTATTGCCGCGCGTACCATCCCAGCGATTCGTCAATCCATCCTCAAGACCGCCTTTGAAGGACGCTTGGTCAAACAAGACCCGCGAGACGAACCAGCCGAAACGCTGCTCGCCCGCCTGAGCCAAAGCGCGGCCCGATCGAAGGTACGCGGGCGCCGCCCGCGCCACGTTGCGCGAGCCGCAGCATGAACGAGTCCGCGCTCATCCAAAAGGTCTGGAACTACGCCACGGTGCTCAAGAACGAGGGTATCCACTACGGCTCGTACATTTCTCAGATTTCCTTCCTTCTGTTCCTGAAAATGGATGATGAGCGCACGCAGCTGATCGGCGAACCATCGAAGCTGCCTAAGGATTGCCGGTGGAAGGCGATCAAGGATTTGCAGGGTGAAGCGCTGGCCAAAGCCTATGTCAGGATTCTGGAAAAGCTGTCGAAGCAGGACGGGTTAATCGGCACGATTTTCCTCAAGGCCAAGAACGAGATCGAAGATCCGTCCAAATTGCGCCGGCTCGTTACCCTCATTGGGGACGAGGAGTGGATGGCCAAGACCGTCGATACCAAGGGCGCGATTTACGAGGGGCTCCTCGAGCGCAATGCCGCGGAAGTGAAAAGCGGCGCGGGCCAGTACTTCACTCCTCGCCCGCTGATCGACGCGATCGTCACCGTGATGAACCCGGAGCCCGGCCAGACCATCCACGACCCGGCCTGCGGCACCGGCGGATTTCTTCTGTCGGCGTGGGATCACATGAAGCGAAATCCAAGCGCGACGGACAAGCGCGTGCAAACAAGGATGCGGGCGGGACTATCCGGCGTCGATATCGTTCCCGATGTTGTCCGGCTGTGCGCGATGAATCTCTATCTGCATGGCGCGGCGACGGCCGAGAGCCCGATCGAGCGCGCCGACGCGCTGAACAAGGCGACTGGCCATTACGACATGGTGCTGACAAACCCGCCCTTCGGACGCAAGCAAGGCTACAAGATCGTCGGTGACGACGGCGAAATCGAAAACGAGCGCGAGGAGTACAACCGCCCCGATTTCATCAAGTCGACGAGCAACAAGCAGCTCAACTTCCTGCAACACATCATGTCGATCCTGAAAACAACCCCCGGCCGGGCAGCCGTAGTACTTCCCGACAACGTATTGTTTGAGGGCGCCGGCGCCGAAATCCGTAAGCGCCTCCTCGACATTTGCGACTTCCATACTTTGCTGCGTTTGCCGACGGGAATCTTCTACAAGCAGGGCGTGAAGGCCAATGTCTTGTTCTTCGACCGCAGGAAAGCCGCCGAGACACCGTGGACCAAAGCTCTTTGGATTTACGATTTCCGCACGAACAAGAGCTTTACCTTGAAGGAGCGTCCGCTCAAGCGGGCTGATCTCGACGATTTCGTCGCGTGCTATGCGGCTGGCAATCGTTCGAGGCGTAGGGAGACGGAACGCTTCCGACGGTTCGAGTACGACCAGCTCGTCAAGCGGGACAAGGTCAATCTCGATATTTTTTGGTTGAAAGACGACAGCCTGGACGACCCCGATCTTCTGCCCCCGCCCGATGAAGTCGCGGCGGAGATCGTCGAAAGCCTGGAGGCAGCATTGGATCGCTTCAAGAAGGTCGCGGCGAGCCTGCTACCTCCGAACGGGACAGCCACGAAATAGGCACACACTTAGCCCCGCGGGGCGGGCCCGCATCGCGGGGCCGTTCAGAGACTCGGGAGCCCTGCGCCGGCCATTCCTAGCTACCAAATTGAGGGGTGCGGATCAGACAGCATCAGATGCAGGTCATTGCGTGCGGGCTTTGTGGCATCGGAAGCCGCGCGATCGGCCCTCGCTCGCACGCTGGCAGCCCCAACGCGGGCCGCGGCCTGTGCGGCGTGGTCGTCGGAACGCCTTGTCTCCGGGCGCGAACTGTTTTGATCGCTCATTACCTTGCTCCTCAGCTTCTCGCCGTTGGCGGGCACGCGCCGCCGCGGCTGATTTCTGTCTTGAGCGACGTAGGACTGGTGCCATAGAGATTCGAGATCGCGACAAGCGACGATTTCTATAAACGTCATATGCGCGCTGTTCTGCGCCGTTCCGCGCAAATCGCATAGCCCGCCTATATCAACGCGCCGCACAGGCAATCTCGAATCTATATCGCGACGTGCCGATGTTCTCGCGCGCCGGAAGCGACGGGCGATTTCGCTCCGCAATTCTGGCGCGAGAGAAGCGCTATGCTCTGGGATCAATTCGAATCGGACCGCCACTTTGACGCTGAGCGGCTGAGGCCGGATCGTGACCGGACGATTGGCCAAGACACTCCGAAGCCGAGCGAAGTGCTGTCCGAGGCTGGCCTGACACTTGCTATCGCGCTGGTGTTCGCCGCCGCAGTCTGCGGCGCGCTGAGCATTTTCAGCGTCGGCTGACGCGGCACGGAACGTCGCCTATACGTGCTTTATATGTCGCGCCGCACCGGCCGCTCTCGAACGTATACGGCCCCATAACGGATTCTTCCCTCCGAAATGCAGAGGGATGGATCATGAAGAGAGGATTTGGGCTGCTCGCGTGCGCATCAATTATGGCTGCGTCCAGCGCGGCTGCTGCGGCTGATTGGAGTGTCGCAGGTTCGCTCGCGGTCACCAGCGACTACCGCTTCCGCGGTATCAGCCAGAATGATCTGCGCGTGGCGCCGCAGGGCTCGCTCACTGTCACCGGACCTGACGGTTGGTATGGAGGCACCTGGGCGTCGCAGCTTGACTTCGACGACCATGCCGGCACCTCGATTGAGTGGGACATCTGGATCGGCAAGCACTTCGATCTGGGCGACGGCTTCGATCTCGACGTGCGGCCTTACTATTACGCCTATCCCGACCACGATTCCAGCAAGGCGGGATTTCCCGACAGCTATTTCGAGCTGATCACCGTTCTCACCAAAAAATTCGACAAGCTGACGCTGGCCGGCACGGTGGCGTGGTCGCCTGACTGGTTCGCGGAATCCGGCACCGGCTGGTGGCTGAATGCAACCGCCGCGTACCAGATCAATGACTGGCTTTCGGTCAGCGGCAATTTCGGTCGGCAGTCAGCCGAACACTTCGATGACACCAACGGCATCGGCTTCCCCTATCTCGTGTGGGACGCGGGCGTAACGGCCACATGGAAGCAGTTCGTGTTCGACGTGCGCTACGTCGACACTGACATGAGCGAGAACGAATGCGGCGCCTTCAACGGCGCGACGAACCGCAAGTGGTGCGGCGCGACCGTCGTCGGCACGGTGACCTGGAACTTCACGCTTCTCTGAACCGGATCAACGCCTTGCATTCCCCCTCGAATTTATATGCCCGCGTGCCGATGTTCGCCGCCGGAGGACCGCAATGCTCGATCTGATCTTTCTCGGCGCCGGTGCCGCGTTCTTCGCCGCGGCCATCGCGTACACCTACATCTGCGACCGCATCTGAGGCGCGCCCGATGTTCATCGACTATTTGCTCGCCGCCGCCGTCACCGTGGGCCTGCTCGCGTATCTCGTCTACGCGCTGATCCGTCCCGAAAAATTCTGAGAACTCACCAATGACCATCAACGGCTGGATTCAGATCGCGCTCTATTTCGGGCTGGTCCTCATCTGCGTGAAGCCGCTCGGCGCCTACATGGCGCGCGTGTTTTCGGGCGAGCGCACAATCCTTTCGCCCGTGCTGCGGCCCGTCGAGCGCGGGCTCTATTGGCTGTCGGGCGTGGACGAAAAGAAAGAACAGCATTGGACGACCTACACCGTCGCCATGCTCCTGTTCAGCCTCGTCAGCTTCGCTGTGCTCTACGGTTTGCAGCGGCTGCAATCGGTGCTGTCGTTCAACCCGCAGGACTTGGCCGCCGTATCGCCGGACTCGTCCTTCAACACCGCGGTCAGCTTCGCCACCAACACCAACTGGCAGGGCTACGGCGGCGAGACCACCATGAGTTACCTCACCCAGATGGCGGGGCTGACGGTGCAGAATTTCGTTTCCGCCGCCGCCGGCATCGCGCTCGCCATTGCACTGATCCGCGGTTTCGCGCGGCGGCAGGCGCACACGGTCGGCAATTTCTGGGTCGATCTGACGCGCGGCACGCTGTACGTGCTGATCCCGCTGTCGATCATCGTGGCGCTCGCGTTGGTCGCGCTGGGCGTGCCGCAGAACCTCTCGGGCTACATCGACGCCACCACGCTCGAAGGCGCGAAACAGACCATCGCGCAGGGCCCCGTCGCCTCGCAGATCGCCATCAAGCAGCTCGGAACCAACGGCGGCGGCTTCTTCAACGCGAACTCTGCGGTGCCGTACGAGAACCCGAACATCATCGCCAATCTGATCGAAATGTGGGCCATCCTCGCGATCGCGGCGGCGCTCACTTACACGTTCGGGCGCATGGTGGGGAACGTGCGCCAGGGCTGGGCGATCTTCGCGGTCATGAGTGTGATCTTGGTCGCCGGCCTTGGCATCACCTATTGGGCCGAGGGTCAGGGCAATCCTGCCTATGTGGCCGCGGTCGATCAGGCGCCGAGCCTCACGCAAACCGGCGGCAACATGGAGGGCAAGGAGGTCCGCTTCGGCATCGCCAATTCCGCGACCTGGGCGGTGGCCACGACCGCCGCATCGAACGGTTCGGTGAATGGAATGCACGACAGCTACACGCCGCTCGGCGGATTGGTGGCGATGGTCAACATCCAGCTGGGCGAGGTGATCTTCGGCGGCGTCGGTTCGGGCCTTTACGGCATGCTGCTGTTCGCCGTGATCGCCGTGTTCGTGGCTGGGCTCATGGTCGGACGAACGCCGGAATATCTGGGCAAGAAGATCGAGGCGAAAGAGGTGAAGATGGCGATGCTGGCCATCCTCATTCTGCCGTTGTCGATACTGGGTTTCACGGCGCTGGCTACGGTTCTCGATGTCGGTCTGTCGAGCCGCGCCAACATGGGGCCGCACGGATTTTCCGAGATTCTCTACGCCTTCACTTCGGGCACCGGAAACAACGGCAGCGCCTTTGCCGGCCTCTCGGCGAACACGCCGTTCTACAACACGACGATCGGCTTCGCGATGCTGATCGGCCGCTTCGTCATGATCGTGCCGATGATGGCGATTGCCGGATCGCTCGCGGCGAAGAAGGTGGTGCCGCCGTCGGCCGGCACGTTCCCGACGACGTCGCCTCTCTGGGTCGGCCTCTTGGTCGGCGTGATCCTGATCGTCGGCGGACTCACCTATTTCCCGGCGCTCGCGCTCGGTCCTGTGGTCGAGCACGTCTCGATGACCACGGGCCAGCACTACTGAGGCACCACGATGGAAACGGTCGCACGCAAACGCACGTCAGCCACACTCACCGACCCGTCGATCCTGGGGCCGGCCATCGTACGCGCGTTCGTGAAGCTCAACCCGGTCCACATGATCAAGAACCCGGTCATGTTCGTGGTCGAGATTGTGACCGTGCTGACGACGGTCCTTTTGCTGCGCGATATTTTTTCCGGCGCGGAGAATCTCGGCGTCGCCATCCAGATCAATCTCTGGCTCTGGTTCACGGTGCTGTTTGCGAACTTCGCTGAAGCCGTGGCCGAAGGCCGCGGCCGCGCGCAAGCCGCGAGCCTGCGCAAGACGAAGACCGAGACCCAGGCCAAGCTGCTCGGCTCAGTGAAGGGAGCGGCCAACTGGCGCACGGTTGCGGCGACCGATCTGAAGCAGGGCGACATCGTCCTCGTCGAAGCCGGCGACCTCATCCCGAGCGACGGCGAGGTGGTCGAAGGCGTCGCGTCGGTTAACGAGGCCGCCATCACCGGCGAGTCCGCGCCGGTCATCCGCGAATCCGGCGGTGATCGCTCGGCGGTCACGGGCGGAACGCTGGTCATCTCCGATTCGATCAAAGTCAGGATTACCGCAGCGCCTGGTTCCACGTTCCTCGATCGCATGATCGCGCTGGTCGAAGGGGCCGAGCGCCAAAAGACACCGAACGAGATCGCGCTGAACATTCTTTTGGCCGGAATGACGATCATCTTCATCTTCGCGGTCGCTTCGATCCCGTCCTTCGCGGCCTATGCCGGCGGCACGCTCACCGTGCTGACGCTGGTGGCGCTGTTCGTCACCCTGATCCCCACCACCATCGGCGCGCTGTTGTCCGCCATCGGCATTGCCGGCATGGACCGCCTCGTTCGGTTCAACGTGCTCGCCATGTCGGGCCGCGCGGTGGAAGCCGCCGGCGACGTGGACACGCTCCTGCTCGACAAGACCGGCACCATCACGCTGGGCAACCGTCAGGCGACGGAGTTCCTGCCGCTTCCCGGCATCAGCGACCATGATCTTGCGGACGCCGCACAGCTTTCATCGCTGGCCGACGAAACGCCGGAGGGACGTTCCATCGTCGTCCTCGCCAAGGAGAAATACGGCATCCGCGCGCGCGACATCGCGGCGCTAAACGCGAACTTCATCCCGTTCTCGGCGCAGACCCGCATCAGCGGCATCGACTGCGAGGGCACGTCGATCCGTAAGGGCGCGGTCGACGCCGTGCTCACCTATGTGGAACAAGCGAACGGCGTGAAGTTAGCGGCCGTCGCGGGCGGCGCACCCGCCGCCGCTATTCAGACGATGGGCTCGCAGGGCGCCCAGGCGTTCCTCGTCATCGCCGAACGCATCGCCAAGTCGGGAGGGACGCCGCTGGCCGTCGCCAGGGACGGGAAGCTGCTGGGCATCATTCACCTGAAGGACATTGTGAAGGGCGGCATCCGCGAGCGTTTCGCGGCGCTCAGGAAAATGGGTATTCGCACCGTGATGATCACGGGCGACAATCCGCTGACCGCCGCCGCCATCGCCGCCGAAGCGGGCGTCGACGACTTCCTCGCCACCGCGACGCCGGAGACGAAGCTCAAGCTGATCCGCGACGAGCAGGCCAACGGAAAGTTGGTCGCCATGTGCGGCGACGGCACCAACGACGCGCCGGCCCTCGCCCAGGCCGATGTCGGCGTTGCGATGAATACGGGCACTATGGCCGCGCGCGAGGCTGGCAACATGGTGGACCTTGACAGCGATCCGACCAAGCTCATCGAGATCGTGGAAATCGGCAAGCAGCTTCTCATGACGCGCGGCGCGCTGACCACGTTCTCAATCGCCAATGACGTGGCGAAGTATTTCGCCATCATCCCGGCGATGTTCATCGCAGTCTATCCGCAGCTTCAGGCGCTGAACGTGATGGGCCTGAACCCGGAAAGCGCGATCCTGTCTGCCATCATTTTCAACGCGCTTATCATTGTCGCGTTGATTCCGCTGTCCCTAAAGGGCGTTAAGTATCGCGCCGCCGGCGCCGCCAGCATCCTGCGCCGTAATCTTCTCATCTACGGCATCGGCGGCATCGTCGCGCCGTTTGCCGGCATCAAGGCGATCGACTGGATCGTCAACGCCGTCGGTCTCGTCTGAGGAACACGCCATGTGGAAGGAAATCCGCCCCGCCATCATGATGATTGTCCTCTTCACGATCATCACCGGCTTCGCGTACCCGTTCGCCGTCACCGGCATCGCACAGGTCGCCTTCCCGGATCAGGCGAACGGGAGTCTCATCGTGCGCAACGGCACTGTGATCGGCTCCTCGCTCATCGGGCAGGAGTTCAAGTCCGACCGCTACTTCCACGGCCGGCCGTCGGCAACGTCGCCCGCGTACAACGCCGCCGGTTCGAGCGGATCGAATCTCGGCCCCACGTCGAAGGCGTTGATCGAACGCGTCAACACCGAAGCCGCCAAACGGCAGGCTGAAAATCCCGCCGTGCCGGTGCCGGTCGATCTCGTCACCACATCGGGCAGCAGCCAAGACCCCGACATCACGCCAGCCGCGGCCTACTTCCAGATTCCGCGCGTCGTCAAGGCACGCGGAATCTCGGAACAGACACTGCGGCAACTTGTCGAGAGCCACATCCAGAACCGCATTTTCGGCGTCATCGGCGAGCCGCACCTGAACGTGCTTAACCTCAACCTCGCGCTGGACGCCATGCAGCGGCCGCCCGGCTAGGGTATTCTCGGCACACGATGGCGGATGACTCGTACGACAAGCGCCCGTCTCCCGAAGCCCTCCTTCGCGCGCAGGCATCAGAAGGCCGAGGGCGGCTGAAGATTTTTCTTGGCGCCGCGCCGGGCGTCGGCAAGACCTTCGAGATGCTCAATCAGGGCCGCGCGCGCCGTCTCGACGGCGCCGACGCCGTGATCGGTATTGTCGAAACACACGGCCGCGTCGAAACCGACCTGCTCACCAAGAGCTTCGAAACCATCCCGCGCAAGCGAATCCCTTACAAGGGACACGTGCTGTCGGAGATGGACATCGACGCCATCCTCCAGCGCCGCCCGCAGCTCGCCCTTGTCGATGAGCTCGCGCACACGAACGCGCCGGGGAGCCGCCACCCCAAGCGCTATCAGGATGTGGAGGAATTGCTGGACGCCGGGATCGACGTCTACACCACGCTCAACGTCCAGCACGTCGAAAGCCTGAACGACGTGGTGGCGCGCATCACCCGCGTGCGCGTACACGAAACCGTACCGGACTCCATCCTCGACCGCGCCAACGAGATCGAGCTTGTCGACATCACGCCCGAAGACCTGATCAAGCGCCTGAAGGAGGGCAAGGTGTATGTCCCCGAGCAGGCCGAGCGTGCGATCCAGAATTACTTCATGCCAGGCAATCTCGCCGCGCTCCGCGAGATCGCCTTGCGCCGCACCGCCCAGCGCGTCGACGAGCAAATGGTCGACTATATGCGCGCGCACGCCATCTCCGGCCCGTGGGAAGCTAGCGAGCGTGTGCTCGTCTGCATCAGCGAGAGCCCCGGCGCACCGTCGCTGGTGCGTTACGCGCGCCGGCTCGCCGACCGGCTACACGCGTCGTGGAGTGCCATTCATGTTGACACGCTGCGTACAGGGCATTTGAGCGAAGCCGCTCGCGACCGTACCGCCGAATGTTTGCGCCTGGCGGAACGGTTGGGCGGCGAAGCCGTGACCATTCCGGCGAGCGACGCCGCGCGCGGCATCATCGAGTATGCTCGTGCCAACAACTTTACCCATATCGTCGCCGCCCGGTCGCAGCGTTCGCACCTGTCGGAGTTGTTTCATCGCTCGGTAACGCAGTGGCTGGTCAAGCACGCGGGCGAGATCAGCGTCCATGTTGTTGCCGAGGATGTTTCGGCCAAGGCGCCCGTCGATGACGAACGCATCGCGACGGCTCCCCGCAAGACGGCATTCGACTGGGCTGCCTATGCGCTCACGACGCTGATGGTGGTCTTGGCGCTGGGCATCGCCCTTACGCTGGACCGGTTCTTCGGCATTTCCAACGTCGCGCTGGTCTTCCTTACAGCCGTTCTGGCGACCGCAATTGCCTATGGCATCTGGCCTGCGCTGTATGCCTGCGTTCTCAGCACTCTCGCCTACAATTTCTTCTTCTTGCCGCCGATCTACACCTTCACCATTGCCGATCCCGAAAACGTGGTGGCGCTATTTTTCTTTGCACTGGTCGCCGTGATCGCGAGCAACCTGACCGCGCGTGTGCGTGCCCAAGCGGTCGGCGCGCGGCAACGCGCCAAGATGACGGAGGATCTCTATCTCTTCAGCCGCAAGCTGGCCGGGGTGGTGACGCTGGACGATTTGTTGTGGGCCACCGCGTACCAGATGGCGTCGATGCTGAAGGTGCGGGTGGTGCTGCTGCTCCCCGAGGACGGCGCCATCGCGGTGCGCGCCGGCTACCCACCGGAAGATACGCTCGATGACGCCGACCTCGCCGCCGCCAAGTGGGCCTGGGATCACGGCCAACCTGCCGGACGTGGCGCGAACACGTTACCCGGCGCCAAGCGGTTGTTCCTCCCGCTGCGCACGGGGCGCGGTGCCGTCGGAATTGTCGGCCTCGACAACGACGGCACGGGTCCGCTGCTGACACCGGACCAGCGTCGGCTGTTCGACGCGCTTGCCGATCAGGCTGCGCTCGCCATCGAACGTGTGAACCTTGCGCATGACGTGGAGAAGACGCGGGTGGCGGCGGAAACCGAACGGCTGCGCTCGGCGCTCCTGACCTCGCTCTCGCACGACCTCCGCACGCCGCTTGCGTCCATCCTGGGGTCGGCCACCGGCCTCAAGACGTATCGCGGTACGCTCTCCCCGGCCGAGCAGGACGAACTGATCCAGACCATCCAGGATGAGGCGGGGCGCTTGAACCAGTTCATCTCCGATCTCCTCGACATGACGCGGCTCGAATCCGGCATCATCGAACCGAAGCGTGAATACGTGGATTTGAGCGACATCGTCGGCAGCGCACTGCGCCGCGCGGCCTCGATGCTCGCCGAGCACCGCGTCGACATCGATATCGCGCCCGACTTGCCGATGCTGATGCTCGATCCGGTGCTGTTCGAGCAGGTGCTGTTCAACCTCCTCGACAACGCGGCCAAGTACGCGCCGCCCGGTTCGCATGTGCGAGTCGAGGCGCGCCGTGACGGCGTCAAGGTGCGCATCGCCGTACTGGACGAAGGCGAAGGCATTCCGCCCGGCGATCTGGAGCGCATCTTCGACAAGTTCTACCGCGTGCAGGCGAGCGACCGGCGCCGCGCCGGCACGGGTCTGGGCCTCGCCATCTGCCGAGGGTTTGTCGAGGCGATGGGCGGCACCATCGAGGCCGCGAACCGACACGACCGCAGCGGCGCGATCTTCGTCATCGCCTTTCCTGTGCCGACCGAGGCTGCGCGGCCAGAGGAGACAGTCGCATGACCACCGGCTCGACTCCCCTGCGCGTGCTGATTGTGGACGACGAGCCGCCGATCCGCCGTTTTCTGCGTACAGGACTGACGGCGCAGGGCTACCAGACCGCGGAGGCCGAGACTGGCCAAGCGGCGCTGACCGCTCTCGCGCGGGAGCGCATTGATCTGGTCGTCCTCGACCTCGGCCTGCCCGATCTCGACGGTCTCGACATCATCAAGAAGCTGCGCGAGGGCGGGTCGGCGGTCCCCATCGTGGTGCTGTCCAGCCGCGCCGACGAGGCCGGCAAGGTGAAGGCGCTCGATCTCGGCGCCGACGACTACGTGACCAAGCCCTTCGGCGTGGACGAATTGCTCGCGCGTGTCCGCGCTGCGCTACGCCACCGCCTCCAGGAACAGGGCGAACGGCCGGTCTTCAAGAGCGGCGATCTATCCGTCGACCTCGTGCGCCGCATCGTCACCGTGCGCGGGCAGGAGGTGAAGCTGACCCCGCGCGAATATGATCTGCTGCGCATCCTCGTTGCGCACGCCGGCAAGGTACTGACCCACAAATTCCTGATGCGCGAGGTGTGGGGCGCGGAAACCGACGTTCAGTACCTGCGCATCTACATCCGCACCCTGCGCCAGAAAATCGAAGCCGACCCGGAACGCCCGCAGCACATCCAGACCGAACAGGGCGTGGGCTACCGCCTTCGTCTCACCGATTGACACGACAAAATTTGGCCTCCCATACCGTCGCTCGCTTTTCGGGGCGAACGCGAAAGGCCAACCAGCGTTGAAGGCGAAATCCGATCTCTCATCCAATCGGACTAAGAATCCTTGCAGTGGAATGACGTTCGCTAACGCACACCGGCTTTCAATATTTGGCGAAGCGAAACGGGTTTTGAATTTCCCGAAATACGCACGCATATCGCCCCGCCGCGCGCCCGCATTCAGTAGGAGCCTAGGGGCCCCCGGTCGCCAGCAGCGCCTAAGTCCCTTTGTGGCATGATGGTCGAGCATCACTGACGCCGGTCTTCGCAGATGTCCAATGTGGCAAGAGAAAGAGCGTGGCCGTCTAAGCGCGCTCGCGACGCTCGCTCGCCGAAGGGGCTCGCTGCTCGCGCGCGCATCCTCATCGCGCCCATATCCCCCTCCTGCTCCGTCCCGAGATATCGAGAGTGGTGGGGGATTCCCCCATCAGGAGAGTGGTGCGGGTTTCCCCCATCGGACATGATCTGCTTTCGATGGGGGAAACCAACACCGATCTCGGGGATTTTCCCCCATTGGGTTTTTGCTTTCGTGCGCCAATTCTTCGTGGCGCCATACGAGCGCCACGCGAAATCTCGTGCGCTTCTGCCAAAGTTTTGATGGCTCGCCATTCGTCCGTGGGAGCCTCGCCATTTGGACCATGGCGATATGTGAGGCGAAAGCGACTTGGCGTGCGAAACTCTGCATTGCCAGCCCTACCCCGCTCCGTACAACGGACGAAGCCCAAGGCCTCAAGCTCGTTTAGCGCGGGCGCGATAGCGTGCCGGTCCAGTCCAAACGCGACCAAATCTGCGAACGTTAGTGGCAGTCGGCCGTTTTCCTTTCCACCGTGATCTGCCAGTTCGATTTCAAGGCGATCGAGCACGCGCCGTGCGGACAGACTCAGCACCCTGTTAGCCGGTGACCGCAGCATATCAACGAGGCGCCAGACGAACTGCCCATCTATCCTGCCCCGTTTGGCGCGACTGGGTCTCATGGGGATGCCGCCCGAGACCAATCCTGCGAGACGGCGTCCATCCATGCGTGGATGCCATCGGCGCCGCCTTGGCTGCAAATCTGCCCTTCGTGATAAAGCGACAGCGCTGTCGACACGCAGGTCTCCCATGGCGCCGCGCAGGCGGCCAAAGGTTGCCCAAAGGAATTTTCAGAGAGCGGTTCTAGAGACGTAAAGCCGACAACGGATCGGATGTGGATCGCCTAGTTTTTTCAGCTGTCCAAGCCTCTATGTCCGTTGGCCGATACGCCACGCGACGACCCATCTTGATGAATGGAGGGCCATGGCCAGTCATCCGCCACTTTGCCAGGGTCGACATGCTCACGCCCAGATGTCTCGCCGCATCGTGGGAACTCCAGTTACTTTCCACCGCACCTATCTCCATGCCGTTCAATGATTCGGAACGGCATGGAACGATCAGGGGGCCGCCGGTGAAACGGAATAAATCCCCCCCCCTCGACCTTTTTCTTCGCTTCCTCGATCCACTCCGGCGGCACGTTGGCGAAGTAATCAGGCCGCAATTCCGAAAAGGTCGCCTTAAGCGTGGCGGCTAGGAGGAGGGCATGCTTGGCGACCGGTTCGGGCCAATCGCATGTGTTGACCAGTTTCTGTCGAACCTCATGGGCCGCTCGCAGGGTGGGCGCCTCGAAAAGTGCTTCGAGAATATCGGCAGCCTGGCCTACTTCAGCGTAATCACGTGCCGCCTTGGTGCGGGTACTATTGACATGCGTGCCGGCCCACCGCTGACGGGCGTAGATGTCCTCGCTTATTTCCGGGTCGGACTGCGCCTCCGTACACTTTTGAGGAAGAAAAAAGGACATCGTCGAGTTATCGATGAACTCGTAGGCACCGCGTGCGTTGGCGACGCGCACGCATATGCGCCACCGATTAGCGATGGGCACATTTCGGCGGGCTAGGAATCGATCAAGCGCAATGAAAAGCGCATCCTCGCGCAGTGTTCGTTGATCACGCGGCCGGCCAACCGGCTTGCCCGTCTTTCCCTTTGGCATCTGCGCACTCCCCGCGCTAGTTGACCGCCGACGGCCGAATGAGGAGCGGCGTCGCGATAACGTCGGCCACTCGATCGGCCGCATCGTGTAGGAGACTCCGTTCTAGGTGCGCATAGCGGGCAGTTGTTTCCGTGGATCGATGGCCAACGATACGACCCATCACGGTGAGGTTCATTCCACCGCCAACGCCGACGCTCACGAATGTATGCCGGAGATCGTGCAGCCGGACGCCTTCCAGATCGGCCGCCTTGCGAATCCGGTCCCAAGTCTTTTGGATTTCCTTGAAGTGGTTTTTGCCTTCGCCCATCAAGACGTAACCGCGATCCGCACCGTCGTAGCGCGCCTTTCCAGCACAGTGGGATCCGAAGCTTGGAATTCACGTGACTTGAAGTCGCGGC
>JADMIO010996600.1_pt1 | contig 43858 bp, 39 predicted proteins | sample 8958161 | NCBI WGS metagenome assembly JADMIO01 (sample SAMN16585339, study PRJNA669376) | soil metagenome | isolation source: Crop rotation soil | place: USA: Cullars Rotation, Alabama | collected 2011
CGCGACAACTTGTCCACGTGGAATTCTAAGCTTAGGATCCCAATGTGCTGGAAAGCCAACCGCCGCCCGTTCCAATCGTCTTCCAACGTCCCGCGCCGATCGCCGCCCAGTAATTAACCGCGATCGTCTGCGCTCCCGAGATCATGATCGCGTCGGGCGGGACGTGTTCGAGTCGATGCTTGTACTCCTTACTCATCGCGCGCCGTTGAATAAACTCGTAACTCACCGGCCGCATAAACATGTAGAAGATCACTGCGAGCAGTGAGATGAGAAACGCGCAAGCAAAAAACGCGCGCCGCTCAGTTCCCACCCGCTTCTTCGCAATCCATAACAACCAGTACGCACCCAACGGCACGATCCCCGGCAACCCGGTTAAGAAGTATCGCCAGTTAACAGTCGTGCTGTAATTGAAAAACAGCAGCAGGTTTGCGAAGAACGCCACGGCCCAGAGCAGCCACATCAACGATGGTCCACGCTTGCGCCATTCGAGTATTGGTGCAAAGAGGTTCGTTAGAAACACGAGTGGCGCGCTGATGAAGTAGAGCATCACGTACGGGATCAGGTTACTGAGCTGCACCGGATGTCGCGACGACTCGTCACGCATCGACTCCCGCCAGCCATACCAAACCCAGCGATAATGCGGATCCGCGATGAACCAGTAACCAAACCATCCCAGCGCCAGCACCAGAAACACAAAGCACGATCCAATGATCCACCAGTCTTTGCGTTGATACTTCCAGCCAACCATGACCGGCGCCAGCACTAACCACGGCGCATAGAAGCCGATCGTCTCACGCAGGTTTACCCCGAGTCCCAACAGCGCTGCACCGATCACCAGCAGCCAAACTCTTCGCTCCTTAACTCCGCGCAGGTGAATGATCAGCGCCGTAGCCAGCAGCAATACGGACGGAACATCAGTCATCACCTGTCCGCCGTAAAGCACGAACACGGGTGAAAAGACAATCAACAGCGCCGCCGTCGTCGCCGTGTAAAGTGAACCGCTGATGTTGCGCGCGAGTATCCAACACGCAATCACGGCAAGTGGAGCCTGCGCCACCACCGTATATTTAAAAACTAGATAAGCCTGATCCGGCTGAACGTTAAAAAGCTGGTGCGCAATCAGGTAGAGGAAATGATTGCTGAAGATGAAGAGGTTGCGACCAAGCGCCATCGACGACGGGTAACCGTCGAGCGAGAGCATGGTGTAATCCATGCCGTCCCAGTCGCCGATAAACGGATCGGCAAAATACAGAACGAGCGTTAGCGCGATGACGGCCGGCGGCAACCACCAGCGCCATGCACGCCAAAATGAGGCAGTACCGGCTTGTTCGAGTGGGAACGTCTCAGACGTGTTTGTCGTCAGGGGTATTTGGGTCAACGAGTTGAGCTTCAACCGGAGCTTCCGGTCTCTTGATCATCTTTACGCGATTACCCTGCGCATTGTACTCAACCTCGTCCATGATGTTGTAGATAAGCAGCACGCCACGGCCGGAGGTGCGAAACAAATTCTCTGGATCACACGGATTCGGAATCTCCCGAATGTCGAACCCTTCGCCTTCGTCTTCGACAGTAAAAGCCGCTTCTTTGGGCGACAACTCCGCCGTGATCTTCACCAGCTTCGTTAGATCGTTCTTGTTCCCGTGCTTGACCGCATTTACGAAAGCTTCATCGAGCGCGACGAAAAGATTCGAGCGTTCCGGACGAATCAAACCGAGCTTCGCGACGCGCTCCTGTAGAAACTCGAGCACGCCATTCATCAACGCGAGATCGCTCGGCAGTTCGAATTCGATCTTCTCGTGTACGTGAGAAAACGCGCTGGTGTCGTCGCAGTAGCGGAGTTTATTGGCGAGCGTCTGTTCTACTATTTCACGCAGCTCATCGCGGTTGTAAGGCACGCGCAGATAATTCGCGGCGCCCATTTTGAACGCCTTGATCACGCCGGGACCGTTGTGTTCACTGAGCGGAGTTACGAGATGCTGGCGGTGGAATTCGCTGATGGGTTCGCCGTTTACTTCCGCTTCGGAAAGGTCGCTGATTATTAGATCGAAACTTTCGAGGTCGTCGCGACGGAGCGCCTTCTCTCGTTCGCCGGTCACGATCACTTCGTGACCCAGGCTTCCGAGGGCCTGTTCGAGCAGAACACGCAACTCATCGTTATTATCGACGATGAGGATCCGGCGTTTTTCCATCAAGCTCCAATCTAAAAGAATCGTTTGAGGAGAGATACCGCGTTGACCTGTACGAAAATGTATCGCCTCGCGTTCGAAATATATCAGAAACTCGGGACAGGATTACAGGACAGACGGGTTTGCAGGATGCGCCTAATCCTGATAATCATGTAAATCCTGTAGTCCTGTCCGACTGATGGCTAAACACGGAAAGCTTCGCACTTATCTCGAATACGCGCCGGTAAAGCTCGCTTTGACGACCCTCGGCCACTTGCCCCCTCGCACGGCATACGCTGTTGGCCGTTCGCTCAGCAAGATCGCTTACCTTTTGGCCGGCGAGCTTCGTCGCACTGGCGCGATCAATCTACGTCTCGCATTTCCAGAAAAGACGGAGGAAGAACGCGCCGCGCTTTTGCGTGAATGTTTTGACAGTCTGGGCCGTCAACTCGGACTTTTTAGCCAGATGGCGACTCGATCTCGAGAAGAGCTCAAACAGCTTATCGAACCAGTGGGATGGGAGAACCTCGAAAACGCCAGGGCGGAACGTGGCGACCGTTTGATCCACTACACGGGCCATCTCGGCGCATGGGAAATGACCAGCTTCGGCATCTCGCTGCTCGGCTACCCGTTTACGTTTCTCACGCGCAGGCTCGACAATCCAAAGATCGAGGAGCTTGTCGATGGTGTGCGCACGAAGTTTGGCAATCGAACGATCGATAAACTTTCCGCCGCGCGGTCGATGCTTAAACTGCTGCGTTCGGGTGAACACGCGTTGGGATTGTTGCCAGATCAGAACGCGCTGGATGATGAAGCAATCTTTGTCGACTTCTTCGGTGTTCCCGCGGCGACGACATTTGTCATCGCGAAGCTCGCGGTGCGGACAAACACGCCGCTTGTTCCGTTTTTTGCGCCGTGGAGTGAGGAGAAGGGAAAGTATCTACTCATCGCTGAACCACCGATTTTGCCGGAATGTACTGGCGATGAAGAAGCTGACGTGCGGCGAGTGACGATCGAGATCACGCGGCGCGTCGAGAACCAGATCAGGCAGTTTCCGGGGCAGTGGCTCTGGATTCACAAGCGCTGGAAAACGCGCCCGCCCGGTGAGCCGCAAATTTATTAGCCACGGATTTCACGGATGGATACACGGATCAATCGGGCGTACGAATTCGCTGATCTGGCGCAGTATTCGTTTCTGGACCGGTTGAAGATCCGGGCTGCGGATTTGGTATTTTATCTGCTCATAAATCTTATCGGGCTAACGGCGCGATTCGAGGTCGTCGGGTGGGAGAATCACGATAAAGCGGAACAGAACGGTGGACTTCCGATCTACGTCTTCTGGCACGATCGAATCTTTCTGACGACGTACTGGTGGCGCAATCGACGCATCGTGGTGATGACGTCGCGCAGTTTTGACGGTGAGTACATCGCGCGGTTTATTCAGCGATTCGGATATGGTGCGGTGCGTGGTTCGAGCACGCGCGGTGCAGTCGGCGCCGTGGTTGAGATGGCGCGGCTGATGCGCTCCGGCTGCACCACGGCGTTCACGATCGACGGTCCAAAAGGCCCGCGTTATGTCGCGAAAATGGGCGCGGTGCTGCTGGCGAAAAAGTCCGGTCAACCGATCATGCCAGTCACGATGGCGCTCCACCGTTACTGGACGATGCCGAGTTGGGATCGCTTCCAAATCCCGAAGCCTTTTACCCGCGCCCGCGTCTACGTCGCGCCCCCGATTTACGTGCCCGCGGACGCCGGCGAGGCGCTATTGGCTGCTAAACGCGATGAATTGCAGCAAACTCTCGACCATTTGAATCATCAGAGCGAAGAGTGGCGCAAATCGCTCCGAAAATCCGCATAATTCGCGGTTAATGAGAGGAACAATGAGATCAATACTTGCTTCCGTGCTTTGTCTAGTCTTTTTGGGTGTCGCGAATGCCCAACTCAAACCGCCGACTGAATCAGTCATGGATCGGTTTCTTCGCTACGTGAAGATCGACACGCAGTCGCAGGAAGACCAGACAACGACGCCCAGCACGCGGAAACAACTCAACCTCGCGAACCTGCTTGCAAAAGAACTGACGGCGCTGGGAGCACAGAACGTGCGCGTCAGTGAGTTTGGCATTGTGTACGCCACCGTGCCGGGTAACCTCGCTGACAACTCGAAAGTGCCTGTCATCGGTTTCATCGCGCACATGGATACGTCGCCCGCGGTTTCGGGTGAGAATGTCAATCCGATCATTCACAAGAATTACCAGGGCGGCGACATCACGTTGCCGAAAGATCCGACTCAGGTGATCACAGTCGCGAAAAATCCGGTGTTGAAAGAGTTGATTGGGACCGACATCATCACCGCTGACGGCACGACGCTGCTCGGCTCCGATGACAAATCAGGCTGCGCTGAGATCATGACGATGATCGATATCCTGCGTCAGAATCCGCAGATCAAACACGGCACGCTCGCGATCGCGTTCACGCCCGATGAAGAAGTCGGCGGCGGTATCGAGAAGTTTGACGTGAAGGGTTTCGGAGCAAAGTTCGCCTACACGGTCGACGGCGAAGAGCTCGGTGAGATCAGCGACGAGACGTGGAGCGCGCGCACGGCGACGGTAACGTTCCAGGGTAAGAGCACACATCCGGGAACAGCGAAAGGGATCATGATCAATGCGATGTATGCGATCGCGGATTATCTCAATCGGTTTCCGCACGACATCTTGCCGGAAACAACGGAAGGCCGCGTCGGTTTTATTCATCCATACGCGGGCGTGATCGATGTTGAGAGTTCGAATGTGAAGATCCTTTTGCGCGACTTCGACATCAGTGGTCTTGACGCGAAAGAGAAGTTGCTGCGCGACCTCGTGACGCAGACGGCGGCGAAGTATCCCGATGTGAAGATCACGATCGACGTCAAAGAGAATTACAAGAACATGAAGGAAGTGCTGAAGAACTTTCCGGAGCTGACGAACAATGCGATGGAGGCGGCGAAGCGTGCGGGATTGAAGCCGTTTTTGAAACCGATTCGCGGTGGGACGGATGGATCGAATTTGACGTTCCGTGGATTGCCGACGCCGAACTTGTTCACGGGCGGCGGAAATTTTCATGGGAAGCTGGAGTTTAACTCGCTCAAGGGCCTCGAAAAGTCGACGGAGACGCTGGTTAACCTGGTCCAGATCTTCGCCGAGAAAAGCTAACCACAGATAACAGGGATTAAATCCGGATTTAAAATCTGTGTAATCTGTGGCTAAAAACCGACATGAATAGTGGTTACGTTGCCCTAATTGGTCGCCCGAACGCAGGGAAATCCACTCTCCTCAATCGACTCGTGGGGCAGAAGATCGCTGCCGTTTCCGATAAGCCGCAGACGACGCGATTCAGGATTCAAGGGGTAATTACAAAGCCGGACGGGCAGATCGTTTGGGTGGATACGCCGGGTGTGCATCAGCCGGGTTATGAGCTCAACCGGCGCATGATGGCGTCGGTGCAGGAGGCGCTGCTCGGCGTCGATCTCGTTTGTCTCATTCGCGATGCTTCGGTTTCAACCGGTAACGGCGATCGGTTCGTTCTGGATCTCGTCAAACGATCTGAAAAGCCTGTCCTTCTCTTGCTGAACAAGATCGATAAGCTCGAAGAGAAGTCGGCGCTGTTGCCACTGATTGACTGGTATCGCAATGAGCACGAGTGGCGCGAGATCATTCCCATCTCAGCACTCAAGGATGAGATGACTGACGTGCTGATCGAGAGTGCGTTGCGACACTTACCGGAAGGTGAGCCGATCTTTTCCGAAGATGAGCTGACCGATCAGTCGTTGCGCGTGCTGGTTTCCGAGATTGTGCGCGAGAAGGTTTTGCATGCGACTGGCGATGAGATTCCTTACGTCACAGCAGTCGTTACTGAACGTTACGAAGAAGTTCGTGAAGACTTCACGCGCATCTACTGCGTTATTGTGGTCGAGCGGACGACGCAGAAAAAGATCATCATCGGCCGCGGCGCCAGCCGTTTGAAAGATATCGGCATCCGCGCGCGTCGGGATATCGAAACGCTGTTGGGCCATCGCGTGCATCTCGAGCTGTTTGTGAAAGTCGAAGAAGACTGGCGCAACAAGGAACAATTGCTGGATGAGTACGGATTGAGCGGTAATTGAGCCATAAAAAGGCACAAAAGACATATAACGCGCTCGACGTCGATATTGAACCGCAGGCAAGCGAGGCGGTCGAGTATGCGTTGATGGAGGCTGGTGCGCTCGGAACGGAGACGACCGATCGCGGCGTCACGGCCTATTTCGCTGAGACGCCTGACCGCGAACGCGTTCGCAACGAGCTGTTCGAAGCATTGCGCATTTACGATCTGCCGTCGTCGTCAGTGCGCGACATGGACCTTCGCGAGGTGGCAGACCGTGATTGGCTGGAAGAGTGGAAACAGAGTTGGCAGCCAGTCGAGATCGGTCGCTTCATCATCGCGCCGCCGTGGTCCAACCTTGGCGACACCAGCGATCGGTTAGTGATTCGCATCGAACCGGGCATGGCGTTCGGCACCGGCACTCACGAGACCACGCGCCTCTGCCTGCACGCGATTCAGAAATATTATTACGGCGGCAGCTTTCTCGACGTCGGCACCGGCACGGGCATCCTTGCAATCGCCGCCGCCAAACTCTTTCCTGAGGCCCAGATTGAAGCGTGCGACACGGATGAAACCGCGATCGCGATCGCGCGTGAGAATGCTGCATTGAATGGCGTCGCTGAGCAGATCAATTTCTGGGTCGGTACGATCAACGACTCAACTGAATCCGTGGATCTTGTGGCGAATCTGACTGCCGGCGTGATCACGTCAATGATACCGACCATGGTCAGCGTGACCTGCGGGAAATTGATTCTCTCCGGCATCCTCGAAACGCAGATCGGAATGGTCCAGGAAGCGCTACACGAATCCGGAATCGATAACTTCGAAATCACGCAGGACGGCGAATGGGTCGCGCTGATTGTCTAAGAATTGTTTCACGCAACGGCGCAACGAAGAACACACGCGTTGCGCCGTTGCGCCGCTGCGTGAGATAAACTTCTGCGCTCAATGACTCGTCGAAGATTTCATGCCCCACCACGTGCCTTCAACGAACAAACCGTCACGCTCGATGCTGACGAAGCGCGACATCTGCGCGATGTCCTGCGACTGAAATCCGGCGACGAGGTTTACGTGTTCGACGGCCATGGACACGAGTTTCGCTGTACGGTGTCTAACACCAAACGCGACTCTGCCGAATTGCGCATCGAAGCCGAGGTTGAGCCTGCAAAGCCTGAATCACAGTTGCAGCTAAATCTGTGCGTCGCGTTGTTGAAGGGCGAAAAGTTTGATCTCGTCGTGCAGAAAGCGACCGAGCTCGGCGTAACCAAAGTGACGCCACTCATCACGCGCTATGCTGACATTCATTTGCGCGATCAGAACGATGCGACGAAGCGCGTGACTCGCTGGCAACGCATCGCCCTCGAAGCGGCGAAACAGTCTGGCAGGGCGTTTGTACCGGAGATTAGTTTGCCGGCAACGTTCGAAACGGCGCTCGAAGTAGAAGGCACGGGTGTGATGTTCTCGGAACGCGGTGGCGAGTCGTTGGACAGTTTAACCGGGGCCAGCTCGATTACGGCTCTAGTTGGCTCGGAAGGCGGTTGGTCTGATGAGGAGCTCGACGCGGCCCGGGCACGGAATTTTCATATCGTGACGCTTGGCGGAAGGATCCTGCGGGCCGAGACGGCGGCGATCGCGGTCACGGTTTTAATTCAACATAGATTTGGAGATCTAAAGTAAGCGGATTTTCGCGGACGAACGCGGATTTTGATTTGATTATTATGAGTCTCGGGCTCAGAATGTAGGAGCTAATCGCCGGAACAAAGAATCCAAGGGGGACGTTTGAATCTCTTATGGCAATCGATAAAGACTCCGCAGTCGAGAACGCCCGTAACGACCTGGCCAGGCGCCTGAATATCAACGCCGCCGACGTCAAACAAAAATCAGTCGAAGATTCCGACTTCCCGGACATGGCCCTGGGCGCGGCCGAAGACGACGAGATGAGCGGCCAGATGATCACAAACGGCTGGCGCATCAAGCTCGAAGCGCAAGGCCAAACCTACGAATACCGCGCCGATAAGAACCAGGTCAGAGCTTATAAATTTAAAGGTAAGAATTACAGAGTTTAATAGGTCCTATTGGCCCTATAGGTCCTATTTCTTTTTTAGAGGTACCACCATGAACCGCAATAACTTCTTCATCCACCTCGCGCTCGCACTCGTTCTCGTACTCGTGGCCGCTTTCGCCGGTCAACTGAGCCGCTGGAAGAAACAGTGGAGAACGCACCTCGGTCCCGTTCCCGCGAGTGAGAAGAAAAAGCCGGCGACTGTCGAAGAGATTGCGCTCAGTGAAACGCGCAGCTTCGGTCGCCCTGAAGTGCTCGTCAGATTCAAATCCGGCGTCAGTCAGGAAACTATCGAGCGCCTGACCGCCGAGCGTCACGACCGCGTTGAAGACCGCATCGAGAATGTCAGCGGTCTCGACGCGATTGACGATCTCGACAACGCTGACGTGGCAACAGTCGTGAGCGAATACCAACAGCTTCCGGAAGTCGAATACGCGGAGCCGAACTTCGAGATCGAGCTGGACGACGTTGACGCACCACTCGTACCGATTCTGCCGCACGATCCGCAGTTCAACGATCAGTGGGCGCTGGCTAATTCCGGTCAGCGTGGCGGCAAGCAGGGCGCAGACATCAGTGCCACCGTCGCATGGGCCACCACGACCGGCAGCGACAAGGTGGTGGTTGCAGTGCTCGACAGTGGCGTCGATTACACGCACGAAGATCTGATCCAGAACATGTGGATGCGACCCGCGAACCTCGCGCCTTATCAGGACAACGAGCTCGGAACGATCGACGACGAACACGGCTTCAACGCGATCGACACTGATTCCGACCCGATGGACGATAACGGTCATGGCACACACTGCGCGGGCATCATCGGTGCTGAAGGCGAGAACAACGTCGGCATCGCGGGCGTGAACTGGAAAGTTCAGATCATGCCGCTGAAGTTTATGAATTCCGGTGGATTCGGGACGACAAAGGACGCGATTGAGGCAATCAACTACGTCATTGATCGGAAGAAAGCAGGAGTAAACGTTCGCATCATTAGCGCGAGTTGGGGTTCGACGCAGCGGTCGCGAGCGCTCGAAGACGTCATTCGCAAGGCGTATGAGAACGATATTCTGTTTGTCGCGGCGGCAGGCAATGCAACGACGAATAACGATCGTAATCCGCACTTCCCGTCGAGCTACAATGTGCCAAACGTGATCAGCGTTGCGGCGCTTGATCGGCACGACGAGCTCGCGAAGTTTTCGAATTGGGGTGCGAAGAGTGTCGCGATTGCGGCGCCCGGTGTTGATATTCTCAGCACGTGGCTCGGGAATGCTTACGAGGAGAAGTCGGGGACGTCGATGGCGACGCCGGTCGTTTCCGGTGTGGCCGCGCTTGTACTCGCCGAACATCCACGCATGTCGGTGGATGAATTGAAGAAGAAGCTACTTGCTTCAACCGATCCGATCGTCGCACTGAAAGGCAAGATCGTAACCGGCGGCAGAATTAACGCAGCCAAAGCTCTACAGAACTAATCCATCTTTATCCGTGTTATCTGCGGTTAATTAACCACGGATAACACGGATTTAAGGCTGATTTAGTTTCTTCTTCCCTTCAACCGCCTCACGATAAGCACCGCCGCGTACGTCGCCGAGCTTGATCGCCTCGTCAAACTGCTTCGCGGCTTCCGCATTATTCTCAAGGAACAGATTGATCCGCCCCATCGCCTCGTGCGCGCGCGACATGATCGCCTTGTCCGTTTCCGGTGACGATGCAGCCACCGCCATGCGGTAGTGGCCCAACGCGCGGTTCAATCGCTCAGCCTGCACGTTCTCATCCGTCGCATCCGACGCCGCCAGACTCGCCGTTTGTCCTAATGCAAAGAAGATTCTCGGCTCGCGCGGGTACTCCTGCAACATCTCGCGCAGACGATTTTCCGCGCCGTTGTAATCCTTGTTGCGCAGCGTTTCTTCGATCGACGAGAGGTCACGCACGAGTGCCGCTTCTTTCCCACTCGCCTCGACACTCACTTCCGCGGCAGATCTACGCGCCGCCGTCCGCGCCTCACGCGCCGCTGTCGCTCGTTGGACCGTCTCGGCATATTCCGACGGGCGCTTCGCTTCACGGATCGGATCGAACGACGCGATCATGTCAGGAAAGAAGTTTGCGAGGTCGAACCCGGCACTCTCGATTCCTTTCAACTGATCCGCGAAGTAAAACGACAGCACCGCGCCTTTCTCGTATTCCGCGGCGAGGCGCGCCACTGTCTCATCCTGGATCGCTTTCATCTCGTCGGTTGCTGCTTTGCCGATGGCCGCGCGATCAGCTTCCGTCTTCGCAGCCGCCAGCCGGGCGCGCGCATCACGCGCCAGAAACTCGAGCCGCCGCATCTCTTCGTAACGCGCGTCAGCCGCAGTCACGAGCGAGCGACTGACACTCAAAAACACATCCGGCGTTACCTGCGCTCCCGCTTTCTGTCGTTCGGTTAAGAGTTGTTTGACCTGCTCGCGACGCAGCGCGATGTCTTTGTTGAATCGCAAGACGAGCGCGTCGATAACATACTGGAGATACGCACGACGCAACTCGGACGACGCCGGATCCGTTCCCTCCGGAACGACCGCGTAGTAATCGTCACCGATGATGCGGAAGTTGATGGCGCCACGCGCCGCCAGCAGATCAGGAAGTATAAAAAAGCGACGTTCTTTCTGGCGGATCGAATACGTCTTTTCTTTCGACTTCTTATCTGGATTCTTGACTTCAACTCGTTCCGCGGAGCTCGTGATCGGTCTGGTGTGAAGATAAGTCAAAAGACCCCGGACCATCTCCGTCGTGGGCGCGCGCAGCCGATCGCCTTCAGCCTGGTAGGCGCGGACATACTCGACCATGTGTTCGTCGAAACCTGATCGACGATGAAACTCCTGCACGAGCGGTGCGAAATCGAGCACCTCGAGCAGTCCGGCGGGCAAATCCTCGGAACGTTCCGGCGCATCGAAGCTCGGCGCTGGGCCAAGCGCGAGCGCGAGCGAAACGTAACGCGCCGCCTGATCCGCAAGCGTCGCGGGCGCGGGCAGTTTGTTGCGCTCGTAAAAGACTTTCATCTTCTCGCGGAGCGTCGGGTCGATATTGGCGAGGTCCTTGCGCAGCTTCACACGAAAAGCCGAGGGCTGCCGGCCGGCGGGCGTGGTATCGAGCCCGGCGACGTCGAGCGCCGCCATCACCAAAATCAAACGCGGATCGGCCTGGAAATCAACACCGTATTCCGAGACTTCGAAACCGGTTTGCGGCCGTTGCTGGACGGGCTGTTGCGGTTGTTGTTGGGCCGGCTCGCGTTGAACTGTTTGCGACGAAACCACTCCGGCAGACAAAATTGTAATTAGCAGGATCAGTAAAAAATGCTTCAATCCGTGTTACTCCGTTTGAATCTGTGGCTTTTTTCTTCGCCGGTAAGCGCGCAGCGCCCGCAATGTTAGCGGATAAGCCACTACCGAACAAACCGCCGAGAGCACCATGCCGCCTACCGAAAAGGGCCACACCACGTTGCTCCAGCTCTGCACAAAAAGCAGCTTGTAATAGTCGCCGGAAAACAGCCGCGGGTTTTTCAGTAGCTCGACGCCTTCGTCTGGGATGCGCAAAGGCTTGCCAAGGATGAATGCACCGACGGTGTAAGACGCAATAATTATCGGAACGAGCGTCAGAAACGGGTTGTTGACAAAGGTTCCGGTGTAGATCGCGATCTTGTTGAAACGAAACATGAAGGCGAGCACCGTCGCGAGGATGGTGTGCAGGCCGAGGAACGGCGAGAAGGCGATAAAGACGCCAATTGAAAATGCAAGCGCCGTCCGCTCGGGTGGATCATCGATCGCAAGCAGACGGCGAAATGCAGCACGAAACATTGCTGTATAGGTCCTATTTGTCCTATAGGACCTATTCTTACTGAAAACTCTTTAAAGCGTCAGCTTCGTTGTCGTAAGCATCGAAGACTGTCAGCAGCTTGGTAATCACCAGCAGGTTCTGGATTCGATCCGTCAAGTTGAGCAACTTGAGCTGTCCACCCTGACGTTTGACGGTCGTGTAGTTGGCAATCAACTCGCCGACGCCAGTGGAATCCATATACTTGACCCCTGCGAGATTCAGCAAAACATTCTTTTTGCCCTGATCGGCGAGGTTCCGGATCGAATCGCGCAACGAAATAGCGCCCTCACCGATTCGCACGTCACCACTCAGGTCGAGAATGGTGACGTCTCCCGCTTGTCGTTCTTTCACATCGAGCTCAGCCATAGCTTTCTCCGTTCCGAGAGAATCTTACACGTTGCGCTTACTTGAAGCTGTTGAGTGCGTCGGCTTCGCTTTCGTAAACGTCGAAGACGGTCAGGAGTTTCGTGATCGTCAGCAAGTCCTGAATTTTCTGGGTGAGATTGAGCAGCTTGAGCTGTCCGCCTTCTTTGTTGATGGCAGTGTAGCTGGAGACAAGCTCGCCGATACCGCTCGAATCGATGTAGCTGATACCAGCAAGATTCAGAAGAATGCGCTTCTTGCCTTCTTCGAGCAGACGCCGGATCGCGGTGCGCAACGCCACGCTTCCCTCACCGATGGTTATCTTTCCGCTCATGTCAAGAACGGTGACATCTCCGGCTTGACGCTCGTTGATATTCAACTCAGCCATTTCAAAAATCTCCTTTATGCAATTGCGAATTAACGTCGCTTGAGCATGCGCACCGTGGTACCACCGCCCGGTCGGATCAACCAGTCGACTTCGTCCATAAAACTGCGCATGAAAAAGATGCCACGGCCTGAGGCTTTTAGAATGTTCTCTTGTGCTGTTGGATCTGGGACTGTTTCCGGGTTGAAACCTGGGCCCTGGTCATGCACGCTGATTTCCACAGCGTCAGGCGAGCTCTTCAAAGTTATATCTACGGTTTTATCCTCGTCCTGACGATTACCGTGAAGCACTGCGTTGGTGACAGCCTCGCGCACGGCCATGTCGATACCAAACGCAGCGTCATCGCTGATGCCTGAACGGCCAACAAATTCGGCGATCGCGGCGGCCGCGGTGGCAATCGTGTCAATGCGACTGGGCAAACTTAACTCGGTTGTCTCTACGGTCACAATGCTTATGCATGACCTCTCCGAAAGCCACTGCGCGAGGACTCTGGCTGCTTTCTAATAACACCTACACTTATCAGGAGTTTGACGGTGTAACACGGTGGGTACGGCGCTGTCAAGAATAGGCTAATTAAGGTGGTGTCTTAAATTGATCGGTTTTCTCTGTGTCCTCGGCGTATCTCAGCGTTCTCTGCGTTAAGACGCAACTCAAACGCAGAGGGCGCAGAGGTACGCCGAGAACCGCAGAGAAGATTTTTCAAATTCATACACCACCCTAATTAAACGATAAAACCCAGGTCCTTGAGCGCGCGATCGAGATCTTCCAAATCAAGGGGTTTTTTCAAGTAAACGTTGGAACCAAAATCCTTCGCCGCCTCCTCCATGCCGTACACGTCGTACGCCGTGATCGTCACGATCGGCGTGTGGTCGCCCTCGCCTTCAAGCCTGCGGAATTTCTTGATCGTCTCTAAACCGTCCAGAACAGGCATATTCAGGTCGACGACAATCAGGCTCGGATGATAGCGACGCGCGATCTCGAGCGCCTGCTGCCCATCTCCGGCTTCTAAAACGCGGTACCCTTTTAATTCAAAGGCCCGCTTGAGCATAATGCGAGTGTCGATTGAATCTTCAGCAACCAGCACCGTCGGATAAAGTATGGCAGACACGGCTGAATTCATCGGGCTCACTGCCCTACCCCTTGTTATAAAAATGTGTTCGGGGGAATCCTACTCTGAGAGAACTAACATTTGCAGGATGCAGATTTATAACACATTGTTGTCTCTTTTGTCCCCATACGTACAGTTGCTGACATTATGAAACTAACCCCAGCCCGTTTTCTCAGTGGTAGCTTTCGTTTACCGGGCGATAAGTCGATATCGCACCGGGCCGCTTTAATTGCCGCGCTCGCAGATGGCAGTTCGGAGATTCTAAACTTCTCAAGCGCGGCTGACTGTGCGTCAACGCTCTCGTGCCTGCGCGAGCTTGGTGTCTCCATCGAACAGCAAAACGACAAAATAGTGTTTGCCGGCAGCCAGAAACTCGCTGCCCCTCGCCGTCCGCTGGATTGCGGTAACAGTGGCTCGACCTTGCGCATACTCGCGGGCGTTCTCGCTGGTCATGACTTCACCGCGGAGCTGATCGGCGACGAATCACTGAGCTCACGACCCATGCGACGCATCATCGAGCCTCTCGAAATGATGGGCGCGAAGATCGAGTCAACGGATGGAAAAGCACCGCTGAAAGTGCACGGCTCGAATCGGCTGAATCCGATCACTTACAAACTTCCCGTCGCGAGTGCGCAAGTAAAATCTGCGATCCTATTCGCCGGACTTAACGCGCCAGGACGCACAACCGTGATCGAAAGGTCGCCGACACGCGATCACACGGAACGACTCTTCAACGGTTTCGGCGTTCCCGTAACTACAAACGCCGATCTTTCCGTGACGCTCGACGGACCGGCACGTTTCACTGGCGGCTCGATCACGATTCCGGGCGACGTCTCGTCAGCAGCATACTTCGTCGCCGCCGCGATGCTGTTGCCGGGATCAAACCTGACGATCGAAGGTGTTGGCTTGAATCCGACGCGCGCTGCGTTTCTTTCAGTGCTGAGTTTGTGGGGCGCTGACATCTCAACTACCGATCTGCAATCTGAACGAAACGAGCCGTACGGAACGATCAATGTTCGCGGCGGGCTTAGCCGAACCACATCGGATCGAACGTTGAGCGAGTCAATGATTCCGTCGCTGATCGATGAACTTCCGTTGCTCGCTGTCGTCGGTTCACAGATTGAGGACGGAATTCAGATCCGCGATGCCGCTGAGTTGCGATTGAAAGAGAGCGACCGGCTCGCAACCACTGCCGCAAACCTGCGCGCGATGGGGGCTGACGTCGAAGAGTTTGACGACGGCCTGCGCGTTTACGGTCCTACCAAACTCCGCGGCGCGTTAATCGACTCGCACGGTGATCACCGGATTGCAATGGCGTTCTCAGTCGCGGCCCTGCTCGCCGAAGGTGAGACGGAGATCACCGGCGCTGAATGCGTCGCGATCTCGTTTCCCGAGTTTTTCACGCTCCTCGAATCGTTGGCGAAAAGATGAATCGTACCGGACCAATCGTCATCACTGGTTTCATGGGCTGTGGTAAGAGCAAGGTCGCTCGCGAGCTGGCTTTTAGGCGCGACGCCGTTTTTGTGGATCTCGATAAATGGATTACTGCGCGCACAGGTCGCAGTCCGGCACAACTCATCACTGAAGACGGCGAGCGCGCGTTTCGCACAGTCGAGACGAACGCGCTGCGCGAGCTTTTGCAGAGCGGTGAAGCGGGGGTGATCGCGCTCGGCGGCGGCGCGTGGATCGAGGAAGAGAATCGCCAGTTGATCGAGCAGTACGGATGTACCAGTGTTTGGCTCGACACGCCGTTTGAGATTTGCTGGGAAAGAATCTCCGCGTCAGAGGAAGATCGCCCACTCGGCCGGACCCGCGAGGAGGCCGAGGCTCGCTACACTCTTCGTAAGCCAATCTACACTTTGGCCCACCTACATATCAGCATGGAACAAACCCTCGAGGATCTAATCTCCACTATTGAGACCCAACTTGGATGACTCTGGACACTACCAATGCCGGGTAGGCACAGTACCGAGCGCGGTAGCGCCGGGTCAAACACAACAAACACGCCTGATGATTAAATTTGACCCGGCGCTACCGCGCTCGGTACTGTGCCTACCCGGCATTGGTAGTGCCACTCCAAAATGCAACATTGACAGTAGATGGCGCGGTGTTATGATTTCGGCAACCAAGGTCAATCCGAGATCAGTCAAATACTCAAGGAGCACAACTCCCCTGTGAGCTCACCACTATTTGTTTTGGCTGCTTCAGCTACAGAAGCTAGCGAATGGAACCACAGCATCTGGCAACAGATGCTGTCAGCTACAACTCCGCAAAAATTCTGCGAGAGATTCTTCAACAAGGAGACCTTCAACAACGAAACGTGGCCCGACGGGCGCGCGAAATACGTGCCCAACGGCCTGCGCATGGTCGAAACGTTGTTGCTGCGTGAGTATTCGGAAGACGACGTCGTAGTCTGTTACGTCGATCAACTAGAGCGCTTCGTTGGTCCAGAAACAAAAGTCCTCGCGATCCACGCTCACAACCCACTCGGCATCTCTTACGCCACTGACGTCTATGCAAAACTCGCCGGCGAAAACCTGATGCCTGTAAATGCTCACCAGTTCATCAGGATCGTGAAGCATCCGGTGATCGAGAAGTTCAAGCCGAAGATCGTCGTTGGTGGTCCAGGCGCCTGGCAACTCGAGAAGGCAGACCGTCTCGACGAATTCAAAATTGACTACCTGATCGATGGTGAGATCGAGCGCGTGTTCAATGATCTCTTTCGACGAATTCTCAACGGCGACCCGACCCTGCCGCGCGTCGTCAAGATTCCGAAAGAGATGCAGGCGCCGGTTGAAGAAATTCCCGTCGTCAGGCATCGCTCGACGTTTGGCGTCTGCGAGATCACGCGAGGCTGCGGTCGCGGCTGCCAGTTCTGTTCGCCAGCCACGAAAGTCGGGCGCTCGTTTCCGCTCGAACACATCATCGCGAGCGCGGAAGTTAACGCGCGCGAAGGCGCAACGGAAGTGATGCTGGCCTCGGAGGACATGTTTCTTTACGAGCAACTGCCAAACTTCGAAACGAACGTGCCCGCGCTCGAGAAACTCTTTCGCAGTGTGGCCGCCGTTCCTGGGATCGAGACGATCCAGACGTCGCACATCACGCTCGCGCCGGTAGTGAAAGATCCATCGATCATCGAACGATTGACGCCCCTCGTCGTGCCTTATTCGCACCTGCGTCACAAGGATTCAACCGATCCGGACAAGCGCGTGGCTGATCCAATTATCGGCCTTGAAACAGGAAGCGCGCGGCTTTTCAACACATACATGAAGGGCAAGGCTTACCCGTACAAAGCTCATCAGTGGCGCGACGTGGTGTTGAAGGGAATGGAGATTCTAAATCGTCACAACTGGTTCCCATTCTGCACGTTCATCATCGGCCTGCCCGGCGAAACGGACGAAGATACGAAGCAGTCGCTTGACCTGCTCTACGACCTGCGACAAGCGAAAGGAATGTTTGTGCCGACGTTCTTCGTACCGCTCGAAAACACGCGCATGGAGCAGAAGGCCAGCGCGAAGCTGATCGAGATGACGGATCTGCAGTGGGAGTTTTTCTTCACGTGCTGGAAGTTAAACCTGGAGTTCTGGCGTAGTGGCAGCAGAGCGAATTTGAAGTTTACAGCGGGCGCGCCGCTCTATTATTCGCTGCTTGGGAAAAAACTTTTCGGGAATGGGATCAAGTATCCGCTGTTGCGCTTCGCGGGCGTGCCTGATCGGTTATTGAGACGAAGATTGTATTTGGATTTTACGGGTTATAAGCGCGATCCGAAGGGATTAGAGCAATTCCCGGGAGAGATTGTTCCCGGTTTTCAAAGCGTTCGTGAGCAGGGCCTCAACATGATCGACGCAAGTATTTAGTCCACAGATTACACAGATTGCGCAGAATCTGTGTAATCTGTGGATGCCTGTCTTAGAACTTATACTTCAAAGCAAACTGCATCTGCCTCGACGATCCGGAATCGCCCGTCGCGAAACGCGTGTTGGTGATAACACCAAAAGCCGTGCTACCAACCTGCGCGGTCCGTCCCGGTTGACCGAAGTTCGCGTGATTGAACACGTCGAACACTTCCCACCGGAATTCGATCATCTGCCGCTCACTCAGTTTCGTACGCTTGATCAGCGATAAGTCTGTGTTGTGGAAGCTTGGTCCAATAACAACGTTTCGTCCCAGGCTGCCGAAATGGTAGATGGTCTTCCCATTTATAAACTGCACCGGCAACACCACAGACGCACCGGATGGGCATGAGCCGCCTGGTCTCGGATCGCAAACGAGATTTGGAAACCACTGCACACCGATTCCAGTCGCGGCCGCCGTCGGTGAAATCGTGATCGGACCGCTGACATCCGGACGGAGTGTGGCGAGACCTGTCAACGAGTTTGCGTTCGCAGCGGGTATCCCGCCCGGCAACGCGCCAACATTACCGGCTAGCAGTGTCACCGGATTTCCGGTCTGCGACTGCTCGATAAACGAGAACTGCCATCCTTCCTTGAATTGATTACCCTTGAACGGCAGTTCGTACAAACCGCTGATCACAAATCGATGACGCACGTCGAAGTCTGACAAGCCGCGATCGCCGCGCAGGTTGAAACTGTCTTGCACAGTCACGCCTTGTGAGCTTTGCGAGTTGTAATCGATCGATTTCGAGAAGGTGTACGAAGCGTTGAACTGAAGCCCCTTGCCCATCCGTTTGTTCGCGGTTACCCAAAGAGCGTTGTAATTTGAGTTACCGGTGCCTTCACGGAACGTGATGTTCAAAAGCGGCACATTCGCACCGATCGGGCTGCTTGGTGACAGTGTCGGGAACGGTCGTACCGGATTGAGCGCGGCATTCAAAAACGTTTGATTCAGGTTTCGAGTGAGCCGCAGGTGCGTGCCCTTCGATCCGAAGTAGCCCACGGTGACGGCCAGTCCTTGCCTGACCTCGCGCTGCACGTTCAGGTTCCACGATTGAATGTAAGCGTTGTCGAATTCCGGATCGGAAGAACTCGGCGAAATCGTCGCGCCTGGTACCGCGTTACAGCCCTGCTGACAGCTCGCGTTGGAGAGTTTCGTAATGCTATTCGCCGGCAATGCTACAGCAGTCGCAAACGGCGGGTTCGCCGCGTTGCCGGTTACGAGGTTCGTAATCGGCTGGTCGGCAAGAATCGCATAGGCGCCACGGACCGAAGTCTTGCCGTCCTTAAAAGGATCCCAGGCAAACCCGAGGCGCGGTTGAAAGTTTTGCGCGTTCGTATGGTAGACCGGAGCGATGCCGTTATTGACCCGCACCAACTGATTGGTTTCGGGTACGTAGTCGACGAAGCGATCAAACCGCTCGGTCGGCGACATCAACCAGTCGTAGCGGAAACCAAGCTCGAGCGTGAGATTGGGACGCACCTTATAGTTGTCCTGCACGAAGAACCCGAGCGCGCCCTGGGCGATCGCTGAAGAAACGTCGCCGAGAGTGACGGTGAAAGCATTCGCGTTGCCGGCGATAAATGCAGCCATATTTGCGAACGTGAAGCTTCCGGTGTCTTTGCCGGTGTTGTTGTTGTAAAAGCGCCGCCATTCACCACCGAACCTGAACGAGTGGTTACCGCGCAGATAGTTCAGCGTGTCGGAGAACACGTAAGTTGTGTCTGAACGCCCTTGCGGGAAGCCGGTTGGCCCGCCAAGGTTCAGGTTTGTGCCGGTGACTGCTATCTGCGGCAAACCAATCGGTTCAGTAACACCGTCGTTGATGCCGAAGTCGAGCGGATTCAGTTGCGCGTTCGGCACGAAGGCGATGTGGATGCGATTGAAACCAAAGCGCGCTTCATTAACGAGTGCGGCGCCGAAAGTGTGTGTTTCGTTGAGCGTGAATATTTGCCGGCGAGATGTGCGCGTGTCGCCAAAGCCGGGGACTGTGTTTCCCTGGAGCGTCGGCTCGCCGCGCTTGTCGCGTTGAAGCGCGTAATAACCGTGGAGGCGATCGTTGACGCCGAAGTTATGACTCATGTCCATCGTCCACTGATCGATATTCACCGGCGCGGTAGCCGCGCCAGCAAATCCGTTCGTGCCCACGTTGGGCAGTGGAATCAAGGGCAGCAACTGTTGTATGACGCTGTCCGTCACTGCGGCGCGCTGCGCCAAAGTAGGAACAGTCACACCCGAAATCGTCAGGCCCTGTCGTTGCCGCAGGCCTTCATAACTCATGAAGAAGAATGTTTTGTTCTGGCCTTTGTAGCCAAACACCGACGGACTGCCCTCGCCGAAATGGAAAAGGTTCAGAGGGCCGCCAAGATTGAACCCAAACTGGTTTCGTTTGAAGGGCGCCGGGTCGGAAGTGCGCTCAAAGAAATTGCGAGCGTCGAAAACGTCGTTGCGGAGGAACTCGAAAAGCTCGCCGTGATAGTCGTTTGCGCCCGAGCGCGTGGCAATGTTCACGATCGCGCCGGAGTTGCGGCCGTACTCAGCGCTGAAGGTTGAGTTGTCAGCCTTGAACTCCTGAACCGTGTTGATGGACGGCTGGAACGTGATCTGGTTCTGGACCATGTCGTTGAGATTGATGCCGTTGATCATGAAGTTCACGGTGTCTTCGCGATTGCCGGCGGTGTTAATGGCAAACGAACCCTGGCCGCGGAGTGGCGCAGTCAGGAAGCCGTTTTGCGGCGGCGTCACGGAGCCGGGGATGAGCAGGCCGAGGTCGACGAAGTGACGGCCGTTTAGTGGAACTTCCTGCACGGTTCGCTGGTTGATAACGGTTCCGACTGACGTGGTCGCAGTCTCAATCACGGGCACGTCCGACGAGACCAGCACTTGTTCGGAGATCGCGCCGACATCCATTTGAAAGTTTTGGACGACGGTTCTGGCAACTTCGAGAGTTACCTGATCGGCGACCTGCGTTTTGAATCCCTGAACCCTGACCTCGACTGTGTAAACGCCGACAGGCAAGGCGGCCACCTGGTAGTTGCCGTCGCTGTCGGTTTGCGTGGTCCGTTCAGCGGAAGTGTTTCTGTTTCTGACGACTACAGTCGCATTCGGCAGCACCGCGCCCTTGGAATCGGTGACGGTGCCCTGGACCGTGGCGGTTGATTGGCCCAATGCTGAGGAAGTCGCAAGGAGAGCGGCTACGAGCGTTAAGAAAATAGCAATTCTTTTGCTTAGCATGTTACCTCCAAAAATGCGGGCGGTTGATAGGGAAGGAGAAAACCTCCTTAAGCAATGAGAGTGCCGTAGGTGCCCAGAGTTTTCTTTAGGAAATCGTGGTTTCAGAGGCGTCTAAAAATCCAAAAACCACAAGCCCATCCGAAATTTCAGCCGCGAAATCCGCGGCTAAAATATTTGTCTACCAGCGGACCAGAAACTCCTTGAGCATCCCGTACATTTCGTCGAATGAGTCAGCACAAAAGAGAAGCGCCTGGTAATGCGTCGGATCGTAGACATTACTCGCCGCTACTTCCAGATTCAGCGGGACCAGCTGAGCCTTATGCATCTCCGCCAGCTCGCCCGCTGAGGACAACAGTCCGGTCCCGTACGCTTTGACCTGGCCGTTCTCACGCAACACCCCAAATTCCATCGTGAACCAGTAAATGCGCGACAGGCGATCGAGCTCGTTTGCATCTTGAGTGCGCTTCACCGCTTCGCCGAAGAGGCGGTTGAGTTCGGCGAGGCGCGTGCTGGCGAGCGTGACGGCGTGACCGATGATCTCGTGGGCCACGTCGGGCTCGGGTGTGTACAACGGAGTCGAGTGATGACGAATGTATTGAGTTGACAGAAAAACTCCGCGGGCGAGCGACTCGAGAAAGATCCGCGGCTCGACCAAACCCGCGACCGGCTCCAACCGGAACCCGCTGATCGCTTCGACTTTCCGGCTCACTTCATCCAGTTGCGGGATGCGGTCCATGTCAAACGCAAGACGATCGACGCAGTCGAGATACTCGGCGCAGGCGTGCTCGCGATGGGCCGGACCGAGCGCCTGCCAGATCGTCTTCCACACGCCGTGTTCGAGCTCGGTATAGGGCGCGGCGGGAATTGGTGAGCCCGGCTTGTAAGTCATGGCTATTTCCGCGATGGCGTTGCGGCGCGCGCGGTATTCCTGGTCGCGAAAACCGGGGTGGTCAGGGTCGAGCTGCACCAGGGCGATGTCGACGTGGTCCTGGAAGAGGGCTTGTGGTTCGGTTGCGGTAATCATTAGTTCACCTCGAAAAAATAAAAACGGCCACCAATCCTCTGGGATTGATGGCCGGTTTTAGGAAACCTGTCTTTGGTGCTACATGCGCCGACAGCCCATCGCCTGACCGTCCCTCCCATAGGAGAGCGGGCCGTAATAGTAATAATAGCGATTCAGGCTCTGACTCATGACGCGCTTGGCATTATAAGCAACAGATCAGCGCTGATCAAGAAAAGATCCGTCTTATCTGTGGTTCAAAACTTCAGCGCCTGGCGGGAGGCGAAGAATTCCTTCCACGCGTCACCCTTTTTCTTCAACAGTTCCGGCACGTTTGTGATCATGAAATCATCGATCTTCACGCCCTTCGAGATCTGCTGCCACGTCAACGGCATCGACACCGTCGCTTTCGGCTTCGCACGCGCCGTGAACACCGCCGCTAGACTCTTTCCACGCGCGTTCTGCATCCAGTCGACGTAAACCTGCGTGCTCTTTCGCTTCGCAATCGTTCTCTCAACCGTCGCCATCTTCGGCGCGCGCCGTGCGACTTCGCTCGCGAACAGTCTTGCAAACTCAGCCACCTTGTCGTACTCGTTCGTTGGCTTGAGTGGAACGTAGATATGAATGCCGGACGATCCGGAAGTCTTCGGAAACGCCGTGAGCCCGATCTCGTCCGCGACTTCTTTCACGACGAGCGCCACTTGCAGCACGTTTTCCCACGGCGCCTTTTTTGGATCGAGATCGATCGCGATCCAATCGGGCTTGTCGAGTCGTTTGACGGTCGAGTGCCACGGATGCTGTTCGATCGTGCCGAGGGTGACGAAGTGAAGCACTGATCCGATCGTCGAGTAAACGCCGTAGTCGAGTTCCCTGCCTTCCTGATTGACGAGCCGCGCGGTCTTGATGAACTCAGGCGCACTTTCGAGGTCCTGTTGAAAGAACATTGGCGCGTTGATGCCGCGTGGATAGCGCTGCAGGATCGCAGGCCGGTCCTGCAGGTACGGCATGATGTAGTCAGCGACTCTTAAGTAGTAACTGAGCAGATCGAATTTCGTGAGCTTCTCGTTGGGCCAGTAAATACGGTCCAGGCTCGTTACGGCCACCTGCTCGCGGCCCACCTTGATGATCAGGTCGCCTCTGGGCCGTTCGAGGCTCAGAAACTCTTCCGCCGTCACGACCGTTCCCTGCTTTTGCTTCGTTCGTTTTACTTCTTCTTTAGGCATGTTAGATTTAAGCCATGCGAATAATGAAGGTTGGCCTGATCATCGCCGCACTCATCGCCTCCGTTTCACTGGCTGCGCCGCCCGCCACCGTAACCTATAATCTCGACGCCAGCCAGAGCAAATTCATGGCCCACGCGAGCCGCAGCGGTCTGCTGTGGTTCAAAGGAAAGAGCCATCACCTTGCTGCCAGTGACTTCAGTGGACAGGTCGAGATTACGCCTGACACGATCACGCCCGCGTCGTTGCGACTCGTCGTGAAAGCCGCATCGCTGCACGAAACCGGCGCTGACTTCACTGAACCGCAGAAGCAGATCATCGACAAAGAGCTGAAAGAGATCGTGTTGCTTCCGGACCAGTATCCGGATATCACTTTTCAAAGCACGAACGTGACGTCGCAAAGTTTGGGCGGCGGTCGCTACGACGTAAGGATCAACGGCAACCTGACGCTACACGGCGTCACGCGACCCGTCATGATCCCGGCAACCGTCACGCTCAATGGAAGCACGTTGCGTGCGATCGGAAAATTCAGCATCGATCGCGATGATTACAAGGTCAAGGCGACGTCAGCGTTTCATGGCATGGTGCGCGTCGACGACGACATTAAGTTTGAATTCGATATCGTTGGAAGAAGAAATTGAGCCGCGGATGAACGCGGATTAACGCAGATCAGCGTTTATCCGCGTAAATCCGCGGCTAAAAATATCCCTCGGGGTGCGACTGCATCCACTTCCACGCGGACTCGATGATCACGCCCAGGTCCTGGAACTGTGGCTCCCACCCAAGCTCGCTCTTGATCCTGTCTGAGCTCGCGATCAGCACTGCCGGATCGCCCGCACGCCGTGGTCCCATGCGCACCTTAATGTCTTTCCCGGTTACGCGCCTCGCCGTCTCGATCACATCACGCACGCTATACCCGTCACCACCACACCCGAGGTTGTAGATCGCGCTGCGCTCACTCAACACGTCGAGAGCGAGAATGTGCGCGCGCGCCAGATCGATCACGTGAATGTAATCGCGAATGCACGTACCGTCAGCCGTCGGATAATCATCACCGAAGATCTCGACGTGAGCGCGCTTCCCGGTCGCAGCCTGCAACGTGATCGGAATGATGTGCGTCTCCGGATCGTGATCCTCACCACACTTCTCACTCGCTCCCGCCGCATTGAAGTAGCGCAACGACGCATACCGCAGCCCGTACGCCCGCTCATACCAATGCATCGCGCGTTCGAACGTTAGTTTTGATTCGCCGTAAGGATTCGTAGGATTGGTTGGCGCTGACTCGAAAATCGGCTGCGCCTCGGGCTCGCCATACGTTGCCGCCGTTGAAGAAAACACGATGCGACTGACACCGCAGTCGCGCATCGCGTCGAGCAAAGCTAGTCCAGCGACAACGTTGTTTTGATAATACTTCGCGGGCTTCTCAACCGACTCACCGACGAGCGAGAATGCAGCCATGTGAATGACCGCGTCGATCCCATTCAATGTTTCGCGCAGCTTGTCTGCTTCGAATAGATCGCCTTCAACAAAACGGGCGCCGTCAACAACGGCGCCGCGATGTCCTTTGGAAAGATTGTCGTAGACCACTACGTCGTGGCCATCTTTTACTAGTTCTTCACTGACGACACTGCCGATATATCCCGCGCCACCCGTTACCAGAACACGCATGCATTCCCCCTTGAAATTTATCGTTAACTGATGGCGACGTTCGGCTGTGTCGTCGCTGCATCCGCCTTCACTGGCTCCGGCGGCGCGACGTAAAGTATTCGCCCACAGTTATCACACGTGATGATCTCATCCCCGCGCCGGATTTCGGCCATCATCTGCGGCCTGAGCGACATGAAACACGCACTGCACGAACGATTACGTGCTTCCGCAACCGCTACACCATCACGGATTCGTGCACCGATTCTCGAGTAGAGCGCACTAATCGGTTTCGGCAGCCCGGCAAAGACTTCTTCGCGTTCCTTGCGCGCTGCGGCCAGACGCTCACCGATCGTTCCCGACTCTTCGTCGAACGCTTTCAGCTTCGTCTCGCGATCCGAATTCATCGTGGCGATCTCTTCGGCACGCTCGTTCAAGGCTGTTTCGGCTTGTTCGAGTTGCTCCATTTGTTCGAGGATTTGTGTTTCGAAGGTTGAGATCTGTTTGCGCGCTGCGTCTGCTTCCCGGATGGCGGCGGTGTATTCATCCGGCTTCTTCGACGACATCAGGTTTCGTTCGGCCCGCTCCACGCGACCCTTTTGTTCCGTGACTTCGTTTTCGAGTCGCGCGCGCGTGTGTTTGGCTTCGTCGCGGCGGTTTTCGAGCGCCCTAATTTCAAAGGCGCGCTGATCGAATTCTCTTTCGATCTCGGCGCGCCTTTCGGGTGTCGCTTTTTGGTCTTTTTCTAGTTTTCGTATGGTCGTATCAAGATTCTGCAAAGCGATTAACTTCTGCAATTCCGCTTTCACTCTTTATGCACTCCTCAAAAGATCAGGGCTTTTTATGACGGTTCCCATCGCCTTTGGATCATCACACAACCAAGAGGGTTGACGCAAGTATCCACAGATTACACAGATTCAATCTGCGCAATCTGTGGATACTGGTTGTTGTATAAGCTAAATGGGGCCGTTCACCCTGCGGATGCGCGCTCGCGGCGTCACGCGCACGCGCGGCATGTTGATGTTGATCGATGGAAGCGACATCGCCGGAATCACCAATCTCGGCATGGCGATATCAACGTCAGGAAAATTGATCCGCGGAATCACGATCCGTCGTCCAATCTGCGCGCGGTCCAACGTTCCCGGAAACTTCGCTTCACTCGGCATCACGCGAATCGTTTGCTGCGACTTGTTACGAACGATCGTCAACGCCACGTCACCCTCTTTCTTGCGATTGATTACGCGCGAGAGATCGCCCGGCGAATCGACTGCTTCACCGTCGATCGCTGTGATCACGTCGCCCGCTCGCACACCCGCCTTCGCGGCTGGTCCATCGTCAGTCACTGAAGTTACCAACACGCCTTTGCCACCCGTGATGCCAAAGTAATCGGCCAGCTGCTTCGTAAGCTCCATCGTGCTCACGCCGATCCGGCGACTGTTACTGAACGAGAACGAGAAGTTGCCATTGTTGCCAAACAAATCGCCACGATCGATAAGTGGACCTTCCCACTTAAACGTTCTGGGATTGGTGCCTTCCCATTTCCAAATCTTGGAATCGCCGCCCAGCAGATCACCAGCGAAGCTCGAGTTGTTGCGTTTGCCGATCGTCGCCGAGACTTCCTGCTCGGATCCGCCACGACTAAAACTCACCCTTACATTCTGGTCAGGAGCTAACTCCGAAACCAGTCGATTGAGCTTGCGAACGCTCGTGACGTTATCGCCGTCGATGCGAAGGATAACGTCGTCCTTGCGCAAGCCGGCTTTCTCGGCCGGACTGTCTTTGATCACTTGCGTGACGCCGACGCCGCGCACCTGGTTCATGTGATAGCGGGCCATGTTTTCGCGGCTGATGTTCTCCGCGTAAATTCCAAGGAAGCCGCCACCATCGATGAAAAATGAGAACGTTTGATCCGACGGTTCGTCGGGCGGGGAAGGAGGCTCCGGAGCGTCTTGAGCGACTGCGACGCCGGCAGCCAGAATAATAGCTGACAGGAGACTGAGAGAAAATTTTGCTTTCATGCGTGTTTCCTCCGGAAGAGTTTTGCGGTTACACGCAGCTTAGGTGGGTCGGTTCCAAAAAAATCTGTTTTTAAAAATCCGCGTCATCCGCGGTCAAGAAAGTGGCTTATAAACTTCCGTCTGATCCTTGAGTTCGAACGCAATCTTTCCTTCGGTTTGCGCCAGATCGAGGTGCGCAACTGCTTCGGAAACTGACAAAAACCGGTGCACATCGTCAGCCTGAGGAAACATCTTGAGCGCTACCTCCCACGCCGTGACGCCGTTCTTCGGAACGTGTCCAATCACCTGCGCCTGCCTATCCTGAAACGCACGGAAGTAGCGGTGGAAGAGTTCTTCATAATCACGGATCGGTTCGCCATGCCCACCGTAAACGAGGGTGGGCGAGAACGATCGCAACCGCGCCAAACTGACCATATACTCCGCGAGCGACGGAAAGCGCCGCGACGGATCGATCGGATCGGGCGACAACACCGGATTCGGCGTAATTCGTTTCAACACGCAATCGCCGGCAATGATCGTGCGATCCGCTTCACGCAAGAACGAGCACGAGCCGGGCGTGTGACCCGGCGTGTGCAAAATACGCAGGCTCCCAGTCTCAAACTCCAGCTCAGCTTCATCCCACAGCGACGTGTATTCGTCGTCGCCAAACGAATCAGCGTACTTGCGCATGTACTCGTACAACCCGCGCATGCGCTCGATCTCCGCATCGGGAACACCCGCGCGCACGAGCAACATGCGATGCTCATTGTATTCAAGACGGCTGTGACGATGTCCCGTCTCCCAGTTGTGAACAAAGACTTCGGCGTTCTTTGCTTCGTCACGCAGGGAGCGGGCGAGTCCGCAGTGATCTTCGTGGGCGTGTGTGAGTACGATGCGACGCAGATCGGAAACGAGGAAGCCGGCTTTGCGCAGTCCCGCGCGCAGCGCCTCGATCGTCTCCTTCGTCTTTGGACCCGTGTCGATGATGGTCAAGGGATCTTCGGCGATGAGATAGACGTTTACCGGACCAATATAAAACGGTGTCGGCAAAGATATCGGAATAATCCGCATTTATCCGTGGCCGTTTAATAGATCCACTTGTTGGCTACGATGAGATCTTCGGCGATGCGCTGCCGCGCGGCGATCGTGTTCATCGGCTGCAACTTCGTAAACCGTCGCAGTGCCGCTAACAGTGTCCGCAGCTCGTCACCTTCCGACATGCCCGCGAGCGTGTGCTTCGCTTTCCCTTCGATGCGCTGCACAGCGTCATTACAGAACACGCGCGTCATGTCGAGATAACGCTCAGCGGCCTTCTCACCCTGCGACGCCGCGAGTTTGCGCGCCCGCAGGATCGCGCTCTCCATCGCGTACGTGTCCATGATGATGTCTGCGATTCCCATCAGGATCTCCTGCTGATCGCCGAGCTTCATCATGTACTTCTGGGCCGCTGTGCCGAGCGTCATGAGCGCGACTTTCTTCGCGTTCGTCGTCAGTTTCAGTTCGGCGGCCAGTAACGAATCGTCGTCGTCAAACCCGGCCATCTGCGGCGACAGCACTTCATCCATCAACGCCTGCGCGGCCGGAAGCAGAGCCAGGTTGCCGCTGAGCGCACTCTTCATCAAGCGACCCGGAATCAACATGCGATTGATTTCGTTCGTGCCTTCGAAGATGCGATTGATGCGCGAGTCGCGATACGCGCGCTCTGCCGGATAATCAGCAGAGTAACCATAGCCGCCGTAAATCTGGACCATCTCATCGACCACGAAATCGCAGTATTCAGTAAGCGCGACCTTGATGATCGAACACTCCGCGGCGTACTCCTCGATAGCACGTAACCGCGCGTCCATATCTTTCGCATCAACCGCGCCGATGCCCGCTTCGATCATGCCGAGCGTGCGGTAGATCATCGACTCGCCGACCCACGTACGAATCGCCTGCTCCGCCAGCTTCGCTTTGATCGCGCCAAACGACGAAATCGATTTGCCAAACTGGTGACGCTCGTTCGCGTAACGCACCGACTCATGGACCATCAACTTCATACCACCGACGCACATCGCGCCGAGTTTGAAGCGACCGATGTTCAGCACGTTGAAAGCTATCTTGTGACCTTTGCCGACTTCACCCAGCAGGTTTTCGACGGGCGTGCGGACGTCGGCAAGCACGAGCGCCGTCGTGCTCGATCCCTTGATGCCCATCTTGTGCTCTTCGGCGCCTGACGTCAGTCCTGGCTGACGCTCGACGATGAAGGCGCTGAACTTATCGCCGTCAACTTTCGCGAAGACGATGAAGATGTCAGCGAAGCCGCCGTTGGTGATCCACATCTTCTCGCCGTTGAGAATGTATTCTTTGCCGTCGTCGCTCAACCGCGCCGTCGCTTTCGCCGCCATCGCGTCAGAACCTGAGCCCGCTTCGGTCAGCGCGTAAGCCGTGATCAACTCGCCCGACGCGATCTTCGGCAGGTACTTTTGCTTCGCGGCGTCGGTAGCGAAGTAAACGATCGGCAACAGACCGATGCCACTCTCGGCACCAAGCGTGGTGGCAAACGAAGCACAGCGTCCGATGTTTTCGCCGATGAGGGCGCCGCTTGTTTGATCGAGACCGAGTCCACCGTACTCTTCGGGGATGTTGGCGCCGATGAGGCCGAGGTCAGCCGCTTTAGCCACGAGCTCGCGCGCCAGTTTCCAGTCGTGCTTTTCGAGTTCGTCGGTGCGTGGCACCACTTCGTTATCGATAAACTGCCGCGTGGTGCCGGCGATCATGCGATGCTCTTCGGTGAAATCTTCCGGCGTGAAGATCTCCTCCGGCGCGCGCTCCTCGATCAGGAACGAACCACCCTTGATAAGCTTTTTCTGTCCGGCTACGGCTGACATTGATTGCTCCTCCTTCAAACCATCCACAGATTACACAGATCATTTTCTATGTAATCTGTGAAATCTGTGGATCATAATCTTTCCAAAATACCGGCGGCGCCCATTCCACCACCAACACACATCGTCACCATCCCATACCTTCCATTCCGTCGCTCAAGCTCCCGCAAAATACTCGCAGTCAACTTCGCGCCCGTACAACCGAGCGGATGGCCCAACGCGATCGCACCGCCATTGACGTTGACCTTATCCGGATCCAATCCCAACGTCTTAATCACCGCGAGCGACTGCGCCGCAAACGCTTCATTCAACTCGATCACATCAATATCGTTTAGCGTCAATCCGGCGAGCTTCAAAGCCTTCGGAATCGCGAACACTGGTCCAATACCCATCTCTTCAGGCGGGCAGCCCGCAGTCGCGTAAGCAACAAAGCGCGCCATCGGCTTCGCGTCCAACGCTCGCGCGCGTGAGTCAGACATCACGATCGCCGCCGCGGCACCGTCAGACATTTGCGACGCGTTACCCGCCGTGATCGTTCCCATCACATGAAACGCCGGCTTCAGCTTCGCCAATCCCTCGGCCGATGAATCGCGCCTGACACCTTCGTCCTTATCAAACACGACTTCACGTCGCTGCTTCTTACCGTTTTCATCCATGTCTTCGAGCACGACGTGCAACGGCACGACTTCATCCTTGAACTTGTCGGCATCCAGCGCGGCGGCAGCCCGCGTATGCGAGCGCAGCGCAAACTCATCCTGCTCCTCGCGCGTCACTTCATACTTGCGCGCAACGTTCTCCGTCGCGAGTCCCATGCTGAGATAAAAGTCAGGATAGTGTTCGACGAGATAAGGGTTCGGACGAATGATGTGACCGCCCATCGGGATCATCGACATCGTTTCCAAACCACCGGCGACGATCACTTCCGCGCCACCACTTTTGATCCGATCAGCCGCCATTGCGATCGACTGTAAGCCCGACGAACAAAAACGATTGATCGTCATCGCGCTCGTCTCGACCGGCAAACCGGCGCGAATCGCAGCCGCGCGCGCCACGTTCATCCCTTGCTCTGCTTCGGGCATCGCGCAGCCCATGATCACGTCTTCGATTTCCGACAACTCAAGTCCCGGAACCCGCGCGAGCGCTTCCTTGATGACAGTCCCACCCATCTCATCCGGACGCGTTGTGCGCAACGTCCCCTTCGGCGCTTTCCCCACCGCCGTCCTCACTGCCGAAACAATCACCGCATCTCTCATAACTATTTCCTAATCTGATCCGTCTTATTCTGCCTTGAAAGATCCGTAAAATCCGCGGCCTAATTTCTGAGTGGCTTGCCGGTCTTCAACATAGCCGCGAGCCGCTCCTGCGTCTTCCTCATTCCCACCAACTTAAGAAACGCCTCACGCTCGAGATCCAACAGATACTGCTCCGAAACACGCGTCGGATGATTCAACTCGCCGCCCGTCAGAATGCGCGCGAGCTGCGTTCCAATCTCGGCATCGTGATCCGAAATATACCCGGCGCGCTTCATCTGGTGAATGCCGAGTTTCAAAGTAGCGAGCGCGGGCGCACCCAGCGCGAGAATGTCTTTGCGTTGCTGCGGCTGAACGTAACCACTCGCCGCGAGTGCCAGCACTTCCTTCTTCGCGTCTGCGATCAAGCGATCGGCATTCATCGAGATCGAATCGTCCGCGGCCAGGAAACCAAGCGAGCGTGCTTCTTCTGCAGAAGTCGCAACCTTCGCGAGCGCGATCGTCTCGAACGCGCGCTTGACGAATGGAAACGGATCCGCATCGTCAACGCCTTTCGGAATCGAATCCATCGTCCGCAGCAACATCTCCTTCGTGCCGCCGCCCGCGGGAATGATTCCGACGCCGACCTCAACGAGCCCGATATAAGTTTCCGCCGCGGCTCTCACTCGATCGCCATGCAGCACCATCTCACAACCGCCACCAAACACCATTTGAAACGGCGCCACGACAACGGGCTTCGGCGAGTAGCGCAAACTCATCGTTGCGTTCTGGAAAACGCGGCCCATCATGTCAAGTTCTTCCCAGTTTTCCTCCTGCGCTTCCATCAACATGAGCATGATGTTTGCGCCGACGCAGAAGTTTACGCCCTGATTGCCGACGACGAGCCCGACAAAGTTTTTCTCGACTTCGCCGAGTGCGAATTTCAACATCTGGAGCGTGTCGCCGCCAATCGCGTTCATCTTCGAGTGAAACTCGAGACACGCAACGCCGTCGCCAATATCGATCAGCGAAGCGCCCGCGTTTTTCTTGATGACGCCGGTGCGCTCCTTGATCGACTTCAAAATCAAAACGCCTGGCTGATCTGAAAGCGGCACGTACTTGCCACTCGCGAAGTCGAAGTAAAACTGCTGTCCCTGTTCTTTCTTGTAGAACGAGGTCGCGCCGGACGCGAGCATCTGCTCAACATTCGCCGGAACCGCCAGGCCTTCTTCTTTCATGCGCGCCACAGACTTCTCGACGCCGATCGCATCCCAAACTTCAAATGGACCAAGCTCCCAACCGAAGCCCCAGCGCATCGCGCGATCCACTTCGACGACGTTGTCGGCGATTTCGGGAATTCGCTTCGCAGCGTAAGTGAGCGTCTTCGAAAGCGTCTTCCACAAAAACGCACCCGCGCGATCTTTGCCCCACGTCAGTGTCTTGATTCGTTCGGGAAGATCCTCGATGTTCTTCGCCATGTCGAGCGAAGGAAGTTTGACCTTTTCTGACGGGCGATAGTCGAGTGTAGCGGTGTCGAGCGCCCAGATCTCGCGTTTGTCACCCTCGCCTTTCTGCTTTTTGTAGAAGCCCGCTTTGGTCTTGTTACCCAAAAGATTACGTTGGACCATCTTGCCGAGCACTTCAGGCACGACAAACATTTCGCGCTCTTCGTCTTCGGGCAGCGCTTCGTAAAGGTTCTTGATGACGTGTGTGAAGACGTCAAGTCCAACTAAATCAAAGGTCCGAAAGGTCGCGCTCTTCGGGCGACCAACCGCTGGGCCAGTCATCTTATCGACTTCTTCGATCGAGTAACCATCATCAAGCATCGTCTTGATCGTGAAGAGCGCGCCGAACGTGCCGATGCGATTCGCGATGAAGTTAGGACGATCCTTCGCGGGCACCACGCCTTTGCCCAATCGTTGATCGAGAAAGCCATAAATGAAACAGGAGACTTCCGGCTTGGTCCACTCGGTGCGAATGATCTCGACGAGGTGTAGGTAACGCGGCGGATTGAAAAAGTGAACGCCGAGAAAGTGTTGTTTGAAGTCGTCGGAGCGACCCTCGGCGAGCAAGTGAATCGGAATGCCGCTCGTGTTTGACGCGACGATCGAACCCGGACGTCGATACTGCTCGACTCGTTCGAACAGCGAGCGCTTGATCTGTAAGTTCTCGACGACAGCTTCGACGATCAGATCGCAGTCTTTGATCTTTGGGAGGTCATCATCAAAATTTCCCGGCGTGACCAGTGCTGCGTTTTCCGGCACAAAGAACGCGGCCGGCTTCGCCTTCACCGCAGCCTCGAACCCACCACGCGCAATCCGATTCTTCACCTGCGGACTATCTAGCGTGAGCCCCTTCGCCTGCTCCTCGGGCGTCAGCTCACGTGGCGGAATATCGAGCAGCAGCGTGGGCACACCCGCATTCGCGAGATGCGCGGCAATCTGCGCCCCCATAGTCCCCGCCCCCAGCACCGCCGCCTTCTCAACGCGCATCCTCACCTCCGACACTCCCACCAGATTATCAGCCCCGCATAATACTGAATGAACGCTCATTCAGCAAGTATCGCCGGAGCTGATTTAGTTGTAGAGAGGAGGTGTGGGTTCGGTCATAAAGTGAAATTTGTCGGTCATAAAGTGAAATTCGTCGGTCATAAAATGAGAATTTTATCGGTCATAAAATGAGAATTGCGCGCACGATCTCATACGAACCGAGCGCAGCAAAAACGTAAACCCATGATTTCGGTCGGCTTTGCGCGCGTTAGCAAGAAACGTCCGTGTCGGATTTGTGGCAAACCCACTTATTGTGGCTTCTCAAGGGACGAAGGTACTTCTATCTGCATGCGTATCAGTGCGGGATCTCGCGGGCTCTCCCGCAACGGTGGAAACATACACGTCCATACGGACATACCCTTTATAACAATTCAACCAAGAATCATGGGACCAATTAGCCAGTCAATTCCACTGGCTCCTCCAGAAATCAGAGACGCTGTATTTCGGGAGTTGATTAAGATGTCTCCCGCTTCAAATTACAGAGAAGAACTGGTTACCGGCCCAGGCGGGTTGCTGTCACGAGGACTGCTGGAGCAGCACACAACCAGCTACGGAGCGCTGCCTCCAACAAACCAACAGCGCGCAATTCTTGCTGGAATCTTGAATGACTATGTGCGCGCCAACTTCCCTGAACATGCTGAGTCTCATCTAGGAGCAGGCATCGTAGGCGTACCCGGATTCTGGCAGGAACTATCTGGCGTGGTCCACATTTGGAAACCTCGCAACTACCTAATGCCGCTTCTGGTAATACCGTATAAAGACGCAAACCGACTGATCCAAGCGTGCCAAATCAGATTACACGCAAATGATATTTCTTCTTATCAGAAGAGATACTGTTGGCTCTCATCACCACTTGAGCGGCATGGCACCAGTTCTGGAACACCAATACATTTCACTTTTCTTAAACAGAAACTTCCCCCAGGCGAGACAGTGCTTATCACCGAGGGAGCGTTGAAGGCTGATACAGTAGTGCGATTCAGACCGAACGCCCATGTGATCGCAACATCAGGAGTAACCTGCTCTCACAGTGAACTGGTCAAAGCAGCCAGACCTTACACCGCGCTGATCGCCTTTGACGCAGATTACAGAACGAATCCCGCGGTATGTCGACAGCTCGCAAGATTGATCGTCCAGCGGCTAAACGATTCCAGAGAACAACAATTACGCGGCACAACAAACGTCCTTTGCTGGCATGGACCCAAGGGAATTGATGACGCAGTACGAGCGAATGTAAGACTCAGAAGTCTTACGATCTCTGAATGGTACGCGACTCTTCGAAATGAACCTCTCGACGAAGTAAACAGATTCTGGAGCGAGATCGGTTTCAAACCTTAGCCAGTCATAACTGGCCGTTCACGCGAATCACTCACCAGTCCCTAAACAAAAAGGAGCGTAAGTGCTCCTCGTTTTTTCATTCTTTAGAAAGCAGGAAACTCACAATGCATTTTCTCTTAGGATTCCTTTTGGGCTACTACACACGCAATAAACCATTATTGGCAGCGACGCTTCTGGGCTTTGCCCTCGTCTGTTTTATAGTGCTGCCCGCGATCGCACTTTCAGGGCTCGCCTTATCAGTTAGACGTGAACGACTTTCACGACCTCCGCAAACACGCGTCCCTCCGCTTATAGGCCTTGATTACAAGACAGCCGAAACCACACTGCACAATTCGAAGCTCAATATCCGCGTCCTAGCCTATCGGTACGATCTTCCAATCGAACCTGGCAAAGTTGTTTTTCAAACTCCCCAAGCTGGTGAGTCTGTAGACTGCGGAACTTTCGTAGGAATAACGATCAGCAAGGAAAACTCTTTTAAGAAAAGCGCATTCGATGAAATCAAGTTATGGAAATCTGTTATTCCTTCCCACTAAGACTCTCGCGGACGTAAGTAAAACGAAAGTTGATCCAGCAGCAATAAACCAATCGTTGCAGCTTTGAGCGAAAAGTCATTGGCGGGGGCCACGCCGTGCGCAACAGAATGGCGAGATAAGATCTCCGGGTTTTTAGGATCAAAGTTTGCAAAGTACACGTCAGTGAGGTATCGACTAAAATTATTCGGAAGAAGAGCACTGTAGTCGTGTCGGTTGGTCACATTCGCGTCGATTACAGAAGTAACCAAGTTTTTCGATGATGGCTTCACACTCGGCTGATGAAAGTTCACGTACGATCTCATCAAACCCTCAATTCGCGGATACAGAATTGCGGAAGCACTGATGTAATCACCCGCAAGATATCGATTAACTGCCTGCTCAAACAAGGGGATGTGGGAATCAAATAAGGTATTTCGCGGCCATTTTCTTACTATTGAAGGAAGTTGAACTTTGAGGTCCTCTGCTACACGCTCAGTGAGATCGTCGATATTCCAGTCGTTTCTGGCGTAGGCAATTATTTCTTTCACCATCTGGTTTTTCAGACTAATAAAAGGAAACCACTTTTGGTCCAACATGACACTCCAGTCTGACTCCGTGATCTTAAACAGATGCTGAAAAACGAGATAGGCAAAATATTGGCCCAACAGCTTCGGTAAATTGTAGTTTCTGGGAGTAAATTCTGGAGGAATAAGCGGTACTACATCAAAGAAAAACCCCTTACGCCATCCTCGGGAGAAAACAAAGACGATTCCGGCGTCGTCTGGTACCGAAATATCAAGAAATCTGAGTGCTTGGATGTCAGCGATATTATCTAAGAAAACTGCTTCACCAGCCTGAAAATCCTTTCCTTTAATGGTGGAGCTAACCAGCAATTTCAACTCATCATTGAAATATACCGTGGCATGCTGGTCGCGCCGAATCACCGCCAAAAAACGATCAATTGATGACGGCTTGATGGTTCTGTCTGGTATCGCGGCGAGAATTTCAGAAGGAATTCCCTCTAGTCGGCTAATAAACAGATCACCATCTTCCGATGACGTAAATTCCCTCACTATGATCGAGGCATTTTCACCTTTTTGGGCGGACGTCTGGGCATAGCCGACTGATACCTCCTTTAGCTTTATTTCAATTGGCATCTGAGAACACCCTGGCAATGACAAAATCTCTTTAGCGAATCTTCGGATCTCCGAACATTCCCTGCTCTATCTTACGACTTCCAACTCGCGAACATACGACATATTCTAGACCCTGTGGAAGTCAAAAGCGTTTCCGATTTACTTAGACTCGAATCGTTTATTAAGCGCGAAATAGAACCCTATAAGCTTGAGCAGGTTCTATTCGGACTGAGGAGGGTTGCCGATAAATATGAACCATTTGTACTTGGTGGAGCGTCTCTATTCGCGGTTAGATTTTGCAATGCGGGACGTCGCACGACGCGCGTGCCGGTGCTGAGCGACGACGTTCTAACACCTTGGCTTCATTTAGTAACCTGTTATTTGTTGGCCGGCCCTATTGGCTATGACGCGGTCCTGCAACAAGAATATAAAAATGCCAATCCAGTGTTTACGTTTCTTCGAATTGTTGGAAGCCAAATGCCCTATAACGTCGGCTTGTTCGGTCATCACGCTCAACCTATATTGCTCTACCACGAGATACCGAAGCGTTTAACTCAGCTTTCAACTACACCCAAATTCGATTTTGAAGAGTCCTTTAGAGAGCTATACGGCGCCTCCTCTCGCGAATACATCAATATCGGATTTGTATCTTCGGTCGCTGCCTTAAGGAACGACGGTTTCACCCGAGGATATTATCGCAAGGCACGAGAGCAAGGTATACGATTGCCATCTGAAGGAAAGATGCTTTCTGTGCTGGATAGACTTTCCGCGGATCCTACGCAGCTGAGAAATGCCTATCGCAAGTACCAAACAACTGATGCGCGATTTGCCATCCATAATTTCAACCCGTTGTTTTTACACCCTCTAGTGCGCCCTTGGCGGCAGAAAAAGCACGTTCCGATGGACGACGATCGCATGATCGCACCGATTCCTAACCTGGTCGTCCTAAAGAATTCAATTGGTATCTTTTATGAAATGTTCAATCGATATGGTGTCGATTTTTCAAACTACTTTGGGGATGTCTTTGAGGCTTATATTGGGCAAGTGCTTGAACACTGTGGTACCTCGATAAGAGTGATTTCAGAACGCACTATTCGGAAAACTTATCCAAGTTCCAAAGGCAAAGCGCCGGATTGGGTAATTATTGATGGCAGTTCTGCCATTCTGGTTGAATGTAAAGCAACTCGCTTTTCACGTGCGGCAGTATCAACTGGTGATGAGTCTTCAGTCCGTGAGAGTTTGAAGCAGCTTACAAAAGGACTTCGTCAACTCGCCGATTTCAGGCAGGCATGTCTGACCAAGGCGCCAGGATTGGAGGTGCTACATTCGTCCAGTTCGTTCGTTCCGTTGTTAATAACTCTGGAGCCCTTATATCTAATCAATAGCATATTTTTCCGCGAGTATGTTGATGATAAGCTAGCATCAACAAACGTCAGGAAGCTTCCCTGGCGGGTGTTATCTATTGATCAGTTGGAGAAACTACAACCTCACTTGGGACACGGAGTGAGCTTTGCATCGACTCTGAATGAAATGGAAACGCAAACACTGGACTCGATATTAGCTAATCTTTACGAGAAAACCCGCTTGACCTTCAAGGATTCATTTCTCTACGCGATGGACCGCGAGTTGTATAGAAGGCTAGGGGTGGGCGCGTAAACTTCGCACGCTGGCTTAGAACCTGAGCGACTCAAATAGTAATTTGCCATGGCACAGCTAACGCCACCAGAACATGCTTGATGAACGCTTGTCAGTCTAACCGCGGTCCACGATCTTCACATCGGCTGCATCCGAGTATGTTTCTTTACTCTTCCGATCATTCCACTTCGCCAGGGCTCTGCCCTTGGAATCTTTTGGCCAACGGTCAGGAACACTTCGCGCCGTTACTTCTCCATATTGAATATCACTGAATCGACGCACAAAGTGTTTAATATCACGCACCGAAGTACCTTCCGGCAATTCAGAAAACGCTCTCAACACGAGTTCAGAAACAGATCTAACGTCTGGAAATTCATGCCGTAGCATTTTAACTCCCAGGTATACCTTCTCAATCCCAGCATTGTCGGGCTGTGCATGTTTTCTCTTCGCCGGCTTTGTTGGCTTTGTTTTCCTATTGCTGGTGAGATTAACCAACCCTAGAGTTAACCGTGAAACGAAGTCTGAACCTTTCTCAGGAGGTTCACTTCCTGCACTCCTGCCATTTACGCTGGTTGCCGAGGAAGTGTTAGGTTGGCGCGTCCCAGCAAAGACCCAAACGCAAGGACGAATTGTGAACGTTCTGCCGCTATGAACATAAGTGCCATCTTCCAAGGGAGTAAGGAATGCTCCATACACGAAGGCATTCTCGAGTTTAGCGTTGATTTCATCAATGAAAACCAAAAAGGGGCTGTCCGGGTTTTGCGCCTGGACCGCAACAATAGTATCCAAGCATTCGAGAATGTCAGCCTTGGCTCTCATTTGAGTTATGTTGAAAGGTATGAACTGCAAGCCGGCCGTTTCTGCAAGCCGTTTCGCGAGAAACGTCTTGCCTGAGCCGGGAGAAGCGACGAGCATGCAACTCGCATGATGACGAGGTTGTTTCGCGAACGACTGGATGCCACGCAGAAGACGTCTCAGATCATCACGCATCATCTCTTCACAGCACACATACCCTTCGACTTCAGGCATTGCGCGCCAGAGCTCAATCACCTTGCGGGTACCGCGCTGAATTATGCCGACATCGGTGAGAGCTTCTTGCCACTCTCCACTCTCTTCATTCCACTCTTTAGATTTAACCTTACCAAACGGCTTAATTGGGTCTTGTTGCTTTTGACGGTGAAGACGCGCTCTGATTTGCGCAAGCGCCTGAGTTCGATCAGGTGCCCACTTGGCGGGATCAGATTGCCACTTCCCAGGATCGAGCACGCGCTGCGCCTCGCATTCCACCCATTCGTGAGCCGCTCGAAAAGCCAGGTTCATCTGCCCTTCCAAGTCCAATTGCTCATCAAAATAATCCGACATGCAGGCGATCAACGCTGGGAACACGATACTGGCGTAACCCATTTCGACCGTGACTCGCTCAGGCATCGCTTCCGACTGAACGGCACAACTCAGGACTTTGCCGGCATCACACTTGCACGCAAGCGCAGAAAATTTGTCAGGTAAGATAACCAGCGTCTTGGCTCTAGTACGGATTGCCAAATCCTCGATTGCATCCACAGCTTCCTTCGATGGCCTGCCTGAATGCGTGATCCAGCACGTTAACTTTTGACTTTTACGAATCGCAGTCTCTGCTGCTACTTGCGGAATCATCACTAGTCGCAGGTCAACCTTATCGCCCAGGCTCTCGAGCCAACCTGGCTTCCATCTCTTGCTGGATATGAACCAGGCAGGGTTTCCAAGCTTCATCGAACTGATCCAATTAATAATCTCTTCATTGATGGCGCCCTTTTGTAGATCCTTGATGATAACAGCACGCACAGGTCTTCCGTTTAGCTTGTTTTGTATTAGCTCTTCCAGCTTTTTCAGTTTTTCTTTCCACTCAACGTCTCCTGAAGCGAATGGACCTACGGGTGTCTTCGGTTCCCAATCCAGACGGTCATAAATCACGTTGCCGGTTCCATCGTTGGTATATATCCGGATTATTCGAGTAGTGTACTCTCTGGCGTCGCGGGCGGTGTCGGCGAGGGTGAAGTTTAGTGCATCGTTCATGTTGATGAGTTCGATCCCCTGCGGAGTTCTAGGACCAGAAGTCGTCAAACGATAAGGCGTCTGAGCTGGGCTTTCCAGATCAAAGAGTGACTCCAATTGCTGCGTATCCGCTCGGTGCCAAAAACCCAGGCCAATCACAGAAGCCAATGGGTAGGTGTTCGTTGGGTACCTGTAAAGATAATGTAGAAACTGGGCTGACCGGCCTGCACCACAGAAAGCTCTAATGTTGCTCTTGGCGGTGTGAAGCGCGCGCAGATGACTTCGGCCCGTTCTGCTGCTGGTTGACGACCGATGAGTGCCGCACACCCAGTGCTCGTCGACAAACCAGTCACCAATCACGAGGCATACTCCATCCTGCTCAATGCCACTTTCCAACGCTGCAAGTTCATCGAGGTAGTTAGCTTCTTTATGAGGCATAGAGACTTCTCCTTGGGGTTCGGAGTTTATTGAGGTCTTCCCCGCACGAGCGCGGTTGATTAATCTTGCGAGGTAACTATCTGAGCGAAATGAAGTAAATGATGCGAAAATGATACGCCTTTTGATAGGGACGAGCAAATCATTCTAGGTGCAGTTGCGGCAATAAACATTCGAGAGTGGTATAAAAGCAGATATTTGGAATACTGATTGTACGATAGTGGGCGGTCAAAGACGGAAACCTGAGATTTCCATGTCCTTATCTAGTAACTACGGCAGAATACCATCCTCGCCCAGAGTTAATCCTTGGTTTTACTCTTAGTGCCCTTGCGTGACTTGCGGGGACGGCCCACCTTTCGATCCTTCACGGCGTCGAGATCTTTCGGATCAATCAGCCAGTCATGCCCGACTTTTGTAGCTTTCAAACGCTTTGACCTAATCAGCACGCGCACCCGATTAGCGGTTACGCCCAAACGTCTTGCTGCTTCAGCCGTGCTGATAATCTTCATTGGCCCAAGTATAGCATTCTGGAAAAAGTGACCCGATATCGGCATAATTTTCTTGACAAGCGAAAGTCCTATCTCTATAGTGACCGCACCCACCAAAAAAGAGCGGGCTGGCAAGTGCTAGTAACACTCGCCAACCCTTACACAGCCGACTCCTATCCGGTTAAGAATGAGGAATCGACCATGCCGAATAATAGTATCAGCACACGCAACAAGGGCGAAACGCCTTACGCCATCGTAAAACTGACTCCTAGCGACCTTGAAGGGAGAGATTGGTCATTCCTGCGGGAATGGGCCACCAACCTCGGCGTGTCGCTCGAAGTCTTATTACATCGCATTCTGGTCGCGGCAATCATCGGCCAGCTTTACGTAGAGAAGATTCCTGAGATTTGAGACAGCCTTATGCGGATGAGTGACGCGTGAGGCTTGGGGGAGACAGCCTCACACGTATGCCCAGCGACGCATGAGGCTCGGGGCGTCGGAGTTTTGTGACCTCACCACAGGGTGTGACCTCACCAAATACGCACACGACGCCCCACAGTTAGCGTTATCGATCCGAGAGGGGGCAAAGGACCGGTGACGCTTTGAGGGCGCTACGGGTAGGTGGGTACCTGTAGCGCTCTTGCTAATGGATCAGCAATCAACCAGTTGTGACTCACCACGTACTTGACCTCTCCATAGAGCACGACGCCCCATAGTTAGCGTTATCGATCCCAGAGGGGGCAAAAGGATCGGTGACGCTTTGCAGGGCGCTACGGGTCAGATAGGCCGTGACTTGTAGCGCCCTCGACATTTTCAAAATGCAATTAAGAGTAGGTATCGATAGAGAGCTTGCACGGGCAGAATTCAGGGCGCGTATTCATTGTCTCGTTTTTGTAGTACCCCTTGAACATGATCCGCTTGCGCGCTCACCGAAACATTTGCACATTGTGATCGCCTGTGGATCATGTAGTGTTTACACTCTGAAAAGGTCCTGAGCTTGCCCAAAAATCAACTTTGAGAGACTTAGGTGCATAGCCGCGTTGGACTTCTGCCTGTCTCACATCGCCGATCGCTGCCAAACAACTGAAGTCGCGGAATTGTAAAATCAACGAATTGTGGAGCGCAGTGTTTCGCCGCATTTCTTCCAAATCAGATTCTTCACGCGGGGTTGAATGGTATCAATTCCGTTGCCTTTAGTTCGCTCCTGCGCAGGACTTTTAGAGTTTCATTTACGAGCCAATCAGGCAACGTGTCAAGTAACACGATCGCCCTCGCAAAGTTCGTAGCGGTGACGCCGCCGAATCCAGGTCCCACAGCGGTTCTACTACCTCTAACCCTATCGTTCAGCCTAAGCAATTCGAGTATGGCCAAGTCTACATTTCCAGCGCAGAGTAAGTCATAGATCCGGCCGAGACGATCCTTTGCAGCATTACGTTTAGGAGAGGCTCTGTAGCCTGCTCTGTCCAGCATTTTTTCGAGTGGAACACCCAATGCCGCAGCCATCGCCGGCATCCTCTTTTTCAGAACCTTCGATCCAGATTCATACCGCATCCACTGCTGCCTTGAAATCTTCACAGCTCTCGCCGCTTCGTATTGTGTGAGACCTCGGTTGTTTCTCTGCATCGTGAGCCATTCTCCGAAAACTTTCCATCTTCCATAGATGAAATCGTGGTCGAGCTGCGTTCGTGTCCTTCTCGGCATGGTGAAACTATGTCCAGTTCAATCGTTGTTAGAAGAGCGTGGCAGAGGTCTTCTGCTTGTAACACTTAGACTGTCAAACAGTCGCAGATCCCAGAAAAAAATGAGACCAAATATGTTGCTTCCTAAAAGCTCATTTTCCCAAGTTCGTGAAACTTAAGCACCGCTCGTTCTGTTTCTTAGGGCGTCGGGAGTAAATCACCACCTGCGCCAGGAAGCCTTAACTCGAAAATCCGGCGGCAGGCAAATTTACGGAATCTGAAACTTTAGTCCAAAGGAAATTCTAATGCCGGTAAGAAACATTCCCAGGTACGGCGCGGGCCGAAAAAATCTTGGCAAGTTTGCAAGTGTTAAGACGGGACGTGTGGCATGGTACGAATCGCTCCTCGAGAAGGATTTCATGTATCTGCTCGATTACGACCGCGACGTGAGTTACTGGCATGAACAGCCGCTGCGAATTCGCTTTAACCACGGAGGGAAGGTCCACCGTTATACGCCTGACTTAGAAGTTCATAGGGCTGCTCAAAAACAACTGATCGAGGTAAAGCCCAAACGCAAAGTAGATAGCGGAGAGTGGGATGTTCTGTTTCGAGCAGCCTCATCGATCTGCGAGCAAGAAGGTTATGAATTCCTGGTTGTCACTGAGGAAGTAATTAGGATGCAGCCTCGGCTTGAGAACGTAAAACTACTTTGGAAGTACGCTCGCACACCGGTGCTCCCGCAGCACCAAATAATATGTAGCCAATTCTTTCAAAGTCGAAAGGATGAACCGGTCACACTCGGTGATCTCATTCAAATCTTCACGACCAAACAAGTGCCCACGCAAACCCTCTACTCCCTTCTTTTTTGGGGCGCACTTGAGTTCGATCTGATGCAGCCGCTGGATCGGGATAGTCGAATAACAATGCCTTCGTCCTC
>JADMIO011298020.1_pt1 | contig 43840 bp, 41 predicted proteins | sample 8958161 | NCBI WGS metagenome assembly JADMIO01 (sample SAMN16585339, study PRJNA669376) | soil metagenome | isolation source: Crop rotation soil | place: USA: Cullars Rotation, Alabama | collected 2011
GCGACAACTTGTCCACGTGGAATTCTAAGCTTAGGATCCCAATGTGCTGGAAAGAGCACGTTCTTGAGCCGCACGCCCAAGGCCAGCACCGCCTGCACGCTCGGCGACGCGCAGGCGCCCAGGGCGCCGGCGATTTCGATGGCTGCACAGCATTCGCAGCACTCCGCAAGAGCGATGGCATACGCGCGGCTCTTGTCCGGCAGCGTCTGCCGCGCCGCGCCCTCAGCGGCATTGAGCGCGGCCGAAGCCGCACTCTTGCGCGCCTGAGCGCGGAGGTGCGCATCCGCGATGCGGGTGCGAGCGACCAACTGGACGAGCTCGAGCGCCAGCCGATAGCCAACCAGCCGATGATGAGGGAACGAATAGGGTTCTGGAGGGGTCGTGTGCGTCATGCCCCCCCCCACGCGCAGCTGGCATGCCGGCACCCCAACTTAGAACGTCGTATTGCGTGGTGCCGGCAGGCCAGGTGCGCGCTCTCGCATGACGCACACGACCCCTCCAGAACCCGGTCCCCAAAATCTCGGCGCGCCCGCTCCCGATCCCGGCCCCCAAAATCTCGGCGCGCCCGATCCCGATCCCGGTCCCCAAAATCTCGGCGCGCCCGATCCCGATCCCGGTCCCCAAAATCTCGCCGCGCCCGATCCCGATTCTCCCGCTCCCGCGCCCGCTCCCGCGCCCGATCCCGATTCTCCCGCTCCCGCGCCCGCTCCCGCGCCCGCTCCCGCGCCCGCTCCCGATTCTCCCGCTCCCGATTCTCCCGCTCCCGCTCCCGCTCCCCCTCCCGCGCCCGCTCCCGATTCTCCCGCTCCCGATTCTCCCGCTCTCGCAATCCCGATAAGGAACCGGCGCTCAGCGAGCAAGCCCCCTATCGAAGCCGATCCAACACCTCAACCGTCGCCGGCGAGCGATTGAGCGTGTAGAAGTGGATACCTGGGACGCCGCCCTGGAGGAGCTCGCGGCATTGGCGGGTGGCGTGCTCGACGCCGATGGCCTGGACGCGGGCGGCGTCGTTGCCGGCGCTTTCGAGCCGCGCGAGGAGCTCGCGCGGAATCGACGCGCCGCACATGGCGGTGAAGCGTTTGACCTGGGAGAGGTTGGTGATCGGCATGATGCCGGCGACGATCGGCACGCCGATGCCGGCGCGGCGCGCGCGCTCGACGAACGCGAAGTAGTCCTTGCTCTCGAAGAATAGCTGCGTCACCAAAAAATCGACGCCGCGATCGACCTTGCTCTTCAAGTTCGAGAGATCGCGCTCGGCGTCGGGCGCCTCCGGGTGGCGCTCCGGGTAGCAGGCAGCGCCGATGCAAAACGGGTGGCTCGAGCGCACGAACTCGACGAGCTCGCAGGCGTAACCGAAGCCGCCCTCGGTCTTGACGAAGCGCGTTTCGCCGCGCGGCGGATCACCGCGCAATGCGAGCAGGTTGTCGATACCGCCCGCGCGCAGCTGATCCAACACCTCGCCGATTTCGGCGCGGCTCGCGCCCACGCAGGTGAGGTGGGCCATCGCCTCCAGGCCGACCTCGCGCTTGATGCGGCAGACCAGCTCGACCGTGAGCGCGCGCGTGCTGCCGCCGGCGCCGTAGGTGACGGAGACGTAAGCCGGATCGTAGGCCTTGAGCCGCTGCACCGTTTCGAACAGCCGATCGACGCCCTCGCGATCCTTCGGCGGGAAGAATTCGAAGGAGAACGCGGGCCGAGTGCGAGCGAGCTTGTCGATGATTTTCATGTTGAATGACGCTCAACACGAGCTTGAGCGAAAGAATGAACGAGGACACTAGCAGCGCCGAAAGCTCCGTGCCAAAAACCAGTCTCAGGCCAATGCACATTCACGTGATCGCGGTTGCAGGTACGGGCATGGGCGCTTTGGCCGGCCTGCTCAAGGAGCTCGGGCACGACGTTTCGGGCAGCGACGTCGCGTTCGATCCGCCGATTGGACCCGCGCTCGAAGAGTGGGGCGTGCGCTGCATGCGCGGCTTCGAGCCCGCGCACCTCTCGCCGCCACCGGAGCTTACGGTGGTTGGCAATGTTTGTAAGAAGGACAATCCGGAGGTGCGCGCGGCGATCGACGGCGGGCTGCCGTACACGCACATCGCCGGTGCGCTCGCGCGCTTCGTGCTGGAAGGAACGTCACCGCTGGTCGTTGCCGGGACGCACGGTAAGACCACGACCACGGCGCTGGCCGCGCATCTGCTCGAGTCCTGCGGCTTCGAGCCCGGCTTCTTGATCGGCGGCCTGCCCAAGAATTTTCCGCGCAGCTTCCGCGCACCGAGCAAGAAGACGCGGCTTTTGCCGAGCGACGCGCCCAAGCGCAAGCCCGCTTTCGTGATCGAAGGGGACGAATACGACACGGCGTTCTTCGAAAAGAGCGCGAAGTTTCTGCACTACCGCCCGGAGGTCGCGATCCTGACCTCGATCGAGCACGATCACGTCGACATCTACCCGAGCCTGGATTCGTATTTGGAGGCGTTCCGGCGCTTCGTCGCGCTGGTACCGGAGCACGGCCTGATCGTCGCGAACGCGGCGGATCGCGAGGTCGTCGCGATCGTGGACGCGCACGCGCGCGCGCCCGTGTCGTGGTTTGCGCTCGAGGGCGAGCCCACACACGGCAAGCCGCCGCATTGGCTGGCGGCGCCGTCCCAGCAGGGGCCGGACGGCACCACCTTCGATCTGTACGCGGGCGGCGTCGCCTGCGGGCGCTACGCGCTCTCGCTCTCCGGTAGGCACAACCTCAAGAATGCATTGGCGGCCGTCGGCGCGGTCTCGCAAGGCTACGGCGCGCGCTTGGCGGACCTCGGCCCGGCGCTCGCGCGCTTCGCGGGCGTGCGCCGCCGGCAGGATTTGCTCGGCTCAGCGCGCGGCATCGCCGTCTACGACGACTTCGCGCACCACCCGACGGCGGTGCTCGAAACGCTCGCCGCGCTGCGGGCGCGTCACAGCGGCGGCAAGCTCTGGTGCGTGTTCGAAGCGCGCAGCGCCACCGCCTGCCGGCGCATGCACCAGGACGAGTACACGCGCGCCTTCGACCAGGCCGACCACGTGCTCTTCCCGCCGCTCGGCCGCACGAACCTTCCGCCGGAAGAAGCGCTCGATCTCGCGCGCCTGGTGCAAGATCTCCGCGCGCGCGGCAAGGACGCCGAGAGCTTCTCGAACATCGACGCGATCATCGAGCGCCTCGCGCAAAACGCCCACCCCGGCGACCTGATCGCGCTGCTCTCGAACGGCGCCTTCGGCGGCATCCACCAGAAGCTATTGTCGCGCCTGGCTTCCTAGATCTTCGGCACGCGCTCCCAGCTTCCGCTCTCCGCGCTGCGCTCGCACGCGTCGAGCATGGCCTGTATTTCGGCGCCGCGGAACAGATCCGGCTGCTCGGCGTCCCCGCTTTGTACCGCGCGCACGAAGCGCTGCCACATGGACGGCGCGGGCTTGAGCTTCTGCGTCTTCCAGCGCGCCTTGTTGCGATCCGGTCCCAGGCACACGTCGAGCTCGTCGTACGAGCGATCCAGATCGAAGCGCAGCGCGCCCTCGGTTCCGTGCACTTCCAGGCTGAGGTGGTTGGCGTGGCCCGTGGCCCAGCGTGAGGTCTGCAGCACGCCCAGACCGCCCGCAGCGAACTTGAGCTCGATCACCGCCGAGTCGTTCGCGTCCAGCTTCTTGCCGCTAAAGCTGGTGTGCTCGCGACCTTCGTCGTCTATTTTCGGGAAGCAGCCGAGCGCGCAGCGCACCTCACTCACCGCGCCGGTGACCGACGTCGCCAGATCCAACAAGTGACAGCCGATGTCGCCCAAGACGCCGGCCGAGCCCGCGCTCTTCTGCATGCGCCACAGCCAGGTTTCGTTGCTCCAGTGGCCCCAGATCGGCGTCGCGATCCAGCTCTGCAGGTAGAAGCCGTGCGCGTGGCGGAGCGCGCCCAGCTTGCCGGCCGCGGATAGCTCGATCGCCTTCTGCAGGGCGGCGGAGCGGCGGTAGCTGAAGTTCACGAGCCCGACCTGACCCTTCTTCTGCGCCGAGCGCGCGGCCTTCACGATCTCCTTGGCCTCCGCGAGCGTGACGGTGAGCGGCTTTTCGGTCAAGAGGTGCTTGCCGGCGGCGAGCGTGGCGAGCACGCCGGAGTGGTGCGCGCGATCCGGCGTGACGAGCGCCACGGCGTCCACCTGCTCGAACAAGTGATCGAGGCTCGCCGCCACGCGCGCGACTCCGTGCTTGGCGGCGAAGGCCTCGGCGCGGCCGGGTACGACGTCCAGACACGACGCGAGCTCGACGCCACGAATGCGCTTGAAGCTGTCGGCATGCGCGTTGGCCATGCCTCCGGTACCGACGATGCCGACTCGAATGGTTTTCATCAGGGCTTGCCCCTTTTACTCCGGCCGAGAAGTCGTGCTAAGTGGCTGTGCACCGTGACCTGCCCCTGTGGAAAAGGCGAATCGCTCGAAACCTGCTGCGGCCCCATCCTGAACGGGACCCGCGACGCCGAAACGGCCGAGGCGCTGATGCGCGCCCGCTACACGGCCTACGCCACGCACGACGTGGACTTCGTGGTGAAGTCGCACGACCCGGACACGGCGAACGAGGTCGATCGCAGCAACACCGAGCTCTGGTCCAAGAATTCCGAGTGGCTCGGGCTCGAGATCCACTCGACCGAGCGCGGGGGAGCCGGGGATACGGACGGCACCGTCGAGTTTACCGCCCGCTACAAGATCAAGAGCATGAAGCTCGACCACCGCGAGCGCGCCACCTTCAAAAAGGTGAACGGCCGCTGGTATTTCGTCGACGGCGTCGAGGTCAAGGGTCCGCCCGTCAAGCGCACCGAGCCGCGCGTCGGTCGAAATGACCCGTGCCCGTGCGGCAGCGGTAAAAAATACAAGAAGTGCCACGGCCTGGCCGCGTAACCGTCAGCCAGGTTCGGGAATAAGATCAGGTAGCGTCGCGCTGGCCCCACGAGGAGCGCGCGCTCCCGACCCATGTCCGAGCCCATCGAGCCGAGCGAGATCACTCCGCCGGAGGTGTATTTACGGCGGCGCGAGTTCATGCGCTCCGGGGCGTTGTTCGTCGCGACGAGCGCGGCGCTGGGTACGGGTCTGAACGCGCTTTCGGAGCTCGGCAGCGCGGATCCGCCGGCCGCGCCGCCGCCACTGCCGAAGCCCGCGCCGGGTACGGCTCCGTGGGTCATTCAAAAGCGCGGGCGCTACGCGGGGGACGAGGCAGAGACGCCGTACGCGGACGTCACGACCTACAACAACTATTACGAGCTCGGGCTCAGCAAGTCGGAGCCCGCGCGGCTCGGCTACCGGATCAAGACGCGGCCGTGGACGCTGCGCGTGACCGGTGAGCTCGCCGAGCCGCTCACGCTCGACGTCGACACGCTGGTCCGCTGGTTCGGGCTCGAGGAGCGCGTGTATCGCATGCGCTGCGTGGAGGCGTGGTCGATGGTCATCCCCTGGCTCGGCTTCCCGCTCGCGGATCTGATCGCGCGCTGCAAGCCTACCTCACGAGCCAAGTACGTGGCCTTCACCACGCTGATGGATCCCGAGCAGCTGCCGGGGCAGGAGAGCCGCGTGCTGCGCTGGCCGTACGTGGAGGGGCTGCGCATGGACGAGGCCACGCATCCGCTCGCGTTCATCGCGCTCGGTCTGTACGGCGCGCCGCTGCCTGGCCAGAACGGCGCGCCGCTCCGCCTGGTCGTACCCTGGAAATACGGCTTCAAGGGCCCCAAATCCCTGGTCGAGATGCGCTTCGTCGAGCGCGAGCCCGAGACCACCTGGAACCTTGCCGCGCCCGACGAGTACGGGTTCTACGCGAACGTGAATCCGCGCGTGGATCACCCGCGCTGGAGTCAGGCCAGCGAGCGTCGGATCGGCGAGCTCGAGCGCCGAAAAACGCTGCCCTTCAACGGCTATCAGGAAGAAGTCGCGAGCCTGTACCGCGGCATGGACTTGGCGAGGTACTTCTGAGCATGACAGCGCGGCGGCGCTCCCTGGCCTGGCTCGAGCCCGCGGTGATCACGGGCTCGCTCGTACCGTTCGTCGCGATCGCCTGGCGCGCGCTCCATCACCACCTGGGCCCCAACCCGGTCGCGACCGCGCTCAACCAGCTCGGACTGCTCGCGCTCGTCTTCTTGATCGCGTCGCTCTCGTGTACGCCGCTCAAGATCTTGTCCGGCTGGACCTGGCCGATCCGCATCCGGCGCACGCTCGGCCTGTTCGCGTTCTTCACGGCCCTGAGCCATTTCCTGGTCTACTTCGGGCTCGACCAGGGCTTCTCGTTCGCTGCGTTCCTCACGGACGTGAAGAAGCGACCGTTCATCGCGCTCGGCTTGAGCGCGCTCTTGCTGCTCGTGCCGCTGGCGCTCACCTCGACCAAGCGCTCGGTCACGCGCCTCGGCTTCCGCGTCTGGCAGCGGCTCCATCAGCTCGTGTACTTGATCGGCGTGCTGGCCGTGGTGCATTTCTACTTGCGCGTGAAGGCGGACCACACGCAGCCCTGGCTCTACATCGCCGTGCTCGCCGCGGGCTTTGCCTTGCGCGCGCTCGCTGCCTGGCAAGCGCAGCGAAACACCCGGCGGCGAGCGCTCGCGCGCGCGGGCCGCGCGGTGTAAGCCAGGGCGACATGCCGCGCCCGCCCGAAGAGCTCGCCCGAGTCGCCCTCCAGGTCGCCGAGCAGGCGGCCGCGTACTTGATGACCGGCTTCCGCAAGCATCCTGTGCCGAGCGAGAAGGCGCGCGCCGACCTGGTGACCGAGTACGATTTCGCGAGCGAGCGCGCGATCCGCGCCCGGTTGAAGGAGCTCACGCCCGAAATAGCGATCGTGGCGGAAGAGGAAGGCGGCGAAGCCTCCACGGACGTGACCTGGTACGTCGACCCGCTCGACGGGACCACCAACTTCGTGCACGGTCACCCGTTCTTCTGCGTGAGCATCGGCGCGCTCTCCGGCGGCGTGCCGATCGCGGGAGCCGTAGTCGCTCCGGCGCTCGGTACGCGCTGGCTCGCATTCGGCCCCGGCACTGCGCAGCGCGACGGCGAGCCCTGTCACGTGAGCGCGACCGACGAGCTCGGACACGCGCTCGTCGCCACCGGCTTTCCGAGCGATCGCAGCGGCGTGCCGCACAACAACTTCGACTCGTTCACGCGCATCAAGCGCGTCGTGCGCGGCGTGCGGCGCTGCGGGTCCGCCGCGATCGATCTGTGCTACGTGGCCGACGGCACGTACGACGGCTACTGGGAGCGCAAGCTGAACAGCTGGGATCTCGCGGCCGGCAGCGCGCTCGTGCTCGGGGCGGGCGGGACGCTGACCGCCCTCGACGGCGGCCCCGCGGACCTGAGCGTCGGTCACGTGCTGGCGACGAACGGCGCATTGCACGGCTCGCTCGTCGCGTTGCTTACATGACGCACCTGAGAATTTGTAGCGTCAGCCTGTGTGGGCGGACGTAGGCCTGGCAAACTCCTCGCCGGGTGGTGTTAGGATGGAGGTTGCGATGGGCAACGACCGCTTGCCGGCGAAACCGTCCCCGTCCGCATCATTCAACCTGCGGCCGGCACCGCCGAAGAAGCCGGTACGACCGAGCGTACGGCCGACGCCGCGCAAGCCGAGTCAGCAGAGCGCGGCCTCGATCGAGCCTACCGTGCTGCTCGTCGGCGGGGACAGCGTGTTCGAACCCGCGCTGCGCGCCGCGCTGCTCCGCCACCGCGTGTACCTCGAGACCACGCCTCCGGATACGGTCGCCGAGAACGTGATCGCCACGGCGCCCGACCTCGTGCTGCTGATGGGCGACGCGGCCAAGGACGGCGGCACGGAAATCCTGGAAACGCTAATGAGCTCGCCGGTTTGTTCGGTCGTGCCCGTGGCGATCCTGGACGACAACGCCGCGCTCGACGATCGCCTGAAGGCGTTTCGGCACGGCGCCGCCGCGGTCATCCCGCGCTCGGCCAGCATCGACGCGATCGCGGAGAAGGTCGGAAAGCTCGCGCGCGAAATTCCCGAGCGCGGCGGCGAGAGCCTCGGCACGATCGGCGAGGCGACGCTCAGCGAGTTCGTGGGCACGCTCAGCAAGGAGCTCCGCTCGGGCATCCTGTCCGTGCACACGGGCAAGGATCAGGAAGCCGTGCGGCTCGTGCTCGGCGGCGGGCGCCCGCTGGCCGCGTTCATCGACGATTTCGTGAAGCGCGTGAAATCGCACGTCGTGCACGCCGAGCCGCTGCGCTACGAGTTCGCCGAGCACGCGGGCGGCACGGTCGCGCTGCTCGATCCGGATACGCCGAGCCCCGAGCCCACGCGCCCGAGCATCGCGGGCGTACGCGTCGCGCTCGCGGACGACGACACCGGCCGCGCCGACAGCGTCTCGCAAGAGCTCCGCTCGCGCGGCGCGACCGTGGTCGTGACGGATCTCGCCCCGACCGATCTGCGCTTCGCGCGCCTGCGCCAGGTCGATCCGGAGGTCCTCTTGATCGGCGAGGAGCAGGTCAAGACGCAAGGCTACGAGCTGCTCCGCCGCATGCGGCGCGACACGCGCCTGCGCTGGGCGTCGCTCTTGGTCGTGCGCTGGGAGGAGATCTGGTCGGAGGCGCTCTCGGTGCCCGCGCTGGATCGACTGGAGACCGCTCTTCACACGCTGGCCGAAGCCGATCGCACGCTCCAGAACTGGTCCGGTTCGGGCGAGGTGTTCGACGCGCGGCTCGAAGCGACCGGGCCCGCGCGCTGCCTGCGCGCGATCGTGAGCAGCCCCAAATCCCAGCGAATCACCGTCACCAACCCGCGCATCTCCGTCACGATCGACGTGTCCGACAACCTGGTGGTCGGCGCCTCCGCCGAAATCCCCGGAAGCCCGAGCGACCGCTGGGAGGGCGCCACCGCGCTCTCCGCGTTCATGGTGCTGAGCTCCGGCCGCGTGCGCGTCGAGCCGGTGCCGCAGCCGGCCGCCACCAACGTGATGGCGACGATCGACGTCGCGCTCAATATGGCGGACTCCGAGCCGTCGCCGATCACGCCCTCGGTGCCGAGCACCGCCGGCCCGAGCCTCCGCCCCGCCGCGCCCCCTCCGGACGAAGCCGCGCCCACGCCGTCCAACGCTCCGACTCTCTCGCCCGCCTCTCCTGCTCCCCAAGTCATCGCAGCCCAAGACGCTGAGCTCCCCCCAAACCCTCACGCCAAGCGCCGCACGGGCATCAGCTGGCCCGCCGCCAGCTTCCTCGTCGGCCTCGCCGCCCTCCAGGGCCTGCTCCTCGTCCTCGCCTACAGCGCCCTCTCCCACAAACCCAAACCCATTCCCGCCGCCGTCTCCCCCGCAACCCCAACTCCAGCCCCTAGCCCTAGCTCTCCCCCTCCCCCCGCGAGCGCAGCGAGCCCAGCTAGCGCAGCGAGCGCCGCAAGCCCCGCGAGTGTGGCGAGCGCCGCGAGCGCCGCGAGCGCCGCGAGCGCCGCGAGCGCCGCAAGCCCATCGAGCGTCCTCGACGAAACCGGCCTTCACGCCCCGAGCTGCGAATCCCTGTTCGGCGGCAGCAAGGTCGATCTCGGCGATTACCCGGGCTCCGCGTTCGTGGAGATGAAAAAGGCGAACCGCGCGCTCGTGCAGGGCGACATCGACACCGCGCAGCGCTCGCTGTGCAAGGCCGCGCGCTGGGATCAGAAGAACCCGGCGATCCCGCTCGAGCTGTCGCACCTCTTGCTGCTGCGGCGCGACGGCGCCGGCGCGGTCGACTGGGCCATGAAGAGCCTCGCGCTCGATCCGAACAGCGTGCGCGCGCAAGAAGCGCTCGGCGACGGGCTCGCGCGCGTGGGCAAGTTCGACGAAGCCAAGAAGGCGTGGTTCGCGTCGGCTCACCTCGACATCGAGGGACCCGACGTGAGCAAGAATCTCGCGTTCACGAGCACCAAAGAGGCGGACGCTTCGATGCGGCGCCTCGACTACGCGCGCGCCGAGCGCTTTTACCGCCGCGCGGTCGTGCTCGACCCGGACAACGTGAACGGCAGCAACGGCCTCGCGAACTCCTTGCTCAAGCTCGGGGACATCGCCAACGCCCTGCGCTGGGCGAATCACGCCGTCTCCGTCAACCCGCGCGATCCCACGGCGCGCGTGATCCTCGGCGATGTGCTCTACCAGCAAAAAGACAAGCAAGCCGCTGAGGTCGAATGGCACGAGGCGCTCCAGCTGGACCCCGCGAACGCGATCGCCGCGCGGCGCTTGAAGCGACTCAAAGCCGGGCTATAGAAAGCCCATCGACATGACCTGTTCGAGGAATTGGGCGGCGAGCCGGCGCTGCGCCGCATCATCGATCGTTTCGTCGATCGCGTCTTCGACGACGTGATGATCGGATACCTATTTCGCTCCGCCGACCGTGAGCGCGTCAAGGCCAAGGAGTACGAGCTCGCCGCGGCGCAGCTCGGCGCGGACGTGAGCTACACCGGTCGCCCGTTGCGCGAAGCGCACCAGCCGCATCGCATCAAGGGCGGCGAGTTCATGCGCCGCCTGCAGATCCTGAAGGACGTGCTCGCGGAGGAGCACGCGCCGGAGAGCGTGGTCGCGCACTGGCTGCGCCACACGGAGTCGCTGCGCGCGGCTGTCACCGTCTCCGGCCCCGACGAGTGCGATCCGGCCGGCATCGCGCCCCGAGGCGAGCGGTGACGCCGCGGGCCCGCGCGGCGCTGCTCTGCGCCGGCTCGGCGCTCTGCGCGGCCTGCGCCACCGCCGGCTCGACCTGGATGGCCGAACCCATTTCGGACTCCGACGAGGTGTGGGGCGACCGTCCCATCCCGAAGGATCTTCCGCCCCCACCCGGCGCAGCGAGCGCCCGAAGGCCGCTCGGCGTGCAGGAGCGCGTGATCGAAGAAGAGCCGATCGGCGGCAGCCCGCGCGCCGCGCCCGGCGGCGTCGCCCTCGGCGGCCGAGCGCTCGGCACATTTCGCAACACTTATTACGATTTTCCGAGTGAATCGGATTTTCACGGTGACAAGGTCGCGCTCAAGAATCCGAGCTGCAAAACGATCCGCGACGTGGCGAGCGGGTTCTACGAGGCCGTCTGCGTGCAGGGCAGCGGCATCCTGAGCAGTGGCTCGACCGTGAGCTTCGCCAAGCGGGATTGCGACTGCGCCGCGATCTGCCCGCGCACCCAGCAACGGATCTGTTTCGACGAGCTCGACGCCAAGAGCTACCCCTGGGGTCGCGGCGCCACGGGCCGCGCCATCACTCCCCAACTGACGGTGGCGGTCGACACGGACGTGATCCCGCTCGAAACCGCGATTTACATCCCGGAATTCGATGGCGTACCGCGCTCGCGCGACGGCCAGGTGCTGCACGACGGCTGTTTCATCGCGCAGGATCGCGGCGTGCGCGTCAAAGGCAACCACGTGGACGTTTTTACTGGCCAGCGGGCGGTGACCGAGCTCTGGAACGCGCTCGTTCCGAGCAACAAAGGCGTCACCGTCGTGCTCGATAGCCCGCGCTGCGCGCGCGCACACTGAACGCGCGCTGCAAAAGTCCGCCAGCCCGGTCTTGCAGAAATGCCATGGCGAGCTGCCAAGTGCGCAATTTTGGCCGCTCATCGCATCAATTCGAATCTCTCGCGAGCGCGCGACGTAGATCCGAAAACAACGACACCGCTCCACGCGAGCCCTTACCGTTTTCAGGCAAACCCATGAACAAACTAGTTGCTGGATTGGCTGCACTCTCTCTGACGGCATCCCTCATCTTCCTGGGTTGCGGAGCCGAAAGCGGCGAGATCGACGCGACGGCGGGCGCCCCCAGCGGCACGGCGGGGTCCGGTGCAGGCGCCGCGACCGGCGCGGGTGCGGCGACCGGCGCAGGCGCTGCCACGGGCGCGGGCGCGGCAACCGGCGCAGGCGCGGCAACCGGCGCGGGTGCGGCGGGCGGTACGGAGAGCTCGGGCACTGCCGGCACCGTCGCCGCGGGCTCCACCGCAGGAGCGCCGCCGAGCGGTAGCGCCGGAGCACCGGCCACGAGCAGCGGCAGCGGTAGTGACGGCGGTGGTTGCAGCATGGGCCACCTCGCCGGTTCCGAGCTCGGCGCCGCAGCGCTCGCGCTTGCGTTGATTTTCGCGACGCGCCGCCGGAAATCCCAGAACTAGCTCTTCCGTTCGAGTCCGAGCTCGAAGGCCAGCGCCTGCTCGAGCTCGGGCTGGCGGAAGCTGTAGCCGTAGGCGAGCGCCTGCGCGGGTATCACGCGCTGGCTCTTCAGCGCCTCCTCGCTGAACTCGCCGTAGAGCAGGCGTAGCGCGAACGGCGGCACGACCAGAAAGGCCGGCCGCCGCAGCACGCGGGCGAGCGCGCGCGTGAGCTCGGCGTTGGTCGCGGGTTCGGGCGCGACGCAGTTGAGCGGTCCCACCAGACGCTGGTCGCGGAGCGCGTGGTAGAGCAAGCCGACCACGTCGCAGAGCGCGATCCAGCTGACGTATTGCCGGCCCGAGCCGAGCCGCGCTCCGAGGCCGAGCGAAAAGGGCAACAGCATCTTCTCGATCGCGCCGCTTTGGCGCGCGACGACCACGCCGATGCGCGCGAGCACGACCCGCACTCCGCGCTCGCCGAGCATGCGCGTCTCCGCCTCCCACTTTTGGCAAACCTCCGCCAGAAAGCCCGTGCCGGGTGGGCTCGTCTCGTCGCGCGAATCGCTGCCGGTGTCGCCGTAGAAGCCGATCGCCGACGCGCTCACCAGCACGGGGGGCGGACTCTCGAGCGACGCCAGTGCGCGGCAGAGCGTGCGCGTGCCGAGCACGCGGCTGTCCTCGATGCGGCGTTTTTGCTGCGGCGACCAGCGGTGACTCGCCACGCTTTCACCCGCGAGGTGCACGACCGCGTCCAGGCCCGCGAGCTTGTCGCTCGCGAGCTCAGCGTGCTCGGGATCCCATTGCACTTCGCCCGGACCGTTGCTCGCGCGCCGCACCAGCCGCACGACCGCGTGCCCCTCCGCCTCCAGGAAGCGCACCAGCGCTTGCCCGACCAATCCGCTCGCGCCGCTGACCAGCACGCGTAGCTCGCGACGCTCGTTCATGGCGCGCGAAACCCGAGCCCGTGCAAGAACGACTCGATGCGATCGAAGCACGCGTTGCGCCCGACCTGCAGCAAGTGGCCGCCGTGCCAGGCGATCAGCGGCGCGCTGAAGTGCGCGGCCAGGCGCCGCGCGTGCTCCACGGGCGTGATCCGATCCGCCTTGGCGCCCACCACCAAGACTCGCTCAGGCGCGATGCGCGGGGCGCGCGCCAGCGGGCTCACCACGCGATAGACCCGCTCGAGCAGGGCATGCTCGTGCGCGGCGACCTCGGGAGCCGGGTTGAGCTCCCCGTGCTCGAGCGCGAAATCCGGCAGCGAGGCGAGTGGGATGATCGGCACCAGAAACGCGAGCGACGGCTCGACCGTGGCCGTGAGCGACGCCGTGTAGCCGCCGAGGCTCATGCCCATCACGCCGACCGCGGAGTGGCCGCGCTGACCGAGCCAGTGCACGAAATTGCGAAGATCCCCGACTATCTGGCGGAAGCCCTCGTTCGTGAAGCGCGGATCCTGGCTCGGGAACTGCGGGCGCCCATTACGGTCTGGATTCGCGCGGAGCGCGTGGAAGGGCAGCGTGAAGAAGGCGACGTCGAAGCCGGCGCGCCTGAGCCGCGCCACGGGCCACACGCGCTGCTCGAAGCTGAACGATCCGGCCAGGTACCCGTGGATCAGGATCGCGACCGGCCGCGGCGCGCGCGAACGGAACAGGCGCGCGCAAGCGGCGTGATTCTGGACCGTTTGCAGGTAACGCTCGCGCACCACGGGCAGGTGCGGCTCGTACGGACTCGGCCAGGACAGATCCACCGCCTCGTCGAAGCCGAGCGCGCTCGGCGCCGGACGTTCGCGCGGCGAGATCTCGCGCACGGGCAGGAAAAAATCGTCGCCTGCGAGGCCGGCGTACTCCGCGGCCATCTGCTCGAGCACTCTGGCGCGATCCGCGTGGGCCGCGACGGGCGCCATCGACGTGCGGCGCGCGTTGTGGCGCGCCTGGACGGCAGCGGCGGCGGCCCGGTCCAGGGCTGCTGCGGCGCCGCCCAGGACTTTGCGCGTCATGCGACCGATCACGCCGGCAGCCTAGCATGAGCCGATCCCATTCCCGGGGGCGGAGCCGACGGAGCAGCACCACATTTCGAGCGGCATTCCTGGGGCGCAGGGGCAACGCCCCGCAACGCGGCGCCGCAGCCACGGAAAGCAGATCTCGGAGAACAACAGAGAGCGAAGCCCAATGAGAGCCGGCGAGACCGGCGCATGCTTTCCTGCAGCAAGCAGGAATCGCGAGACGCTGCCTGCGCGACTACTCAGAACCAAAAACCAAAGCACGATCCTGGAACAGGAGCAGCTCGAGGCAGCCGACCTCGCGCAGCCAGCGTTGATCGTGCGGCCCCGGAGCCAGGCTGAGCTCGGCGGGAATGCCGTGCTCGCTGAGGCGCCGAGCCAGGAGCTCGCTGCTCGCACGCGACGGGTCGTAGCTCGAGGTGTTCAAGTGGAACGTACGCGGCCCGACCTTCGCGACCGCTTCACGGATGCGCCGGGCGTACACCTCCGCGAGCTGTACGCCGAACGCGCCCTGGGTGCTGCCCACGCTGCCGAAGCGCTCGGGGTGCCGCAAGAAGATCTCCAGCGACACGTAGCCACCGAGCGAGACTCCGTCCACGCCCCAGGCCGACGGCTCGTCGTACAGCGGCAGCCGCGCGCGCGCCGCCGGCAGCAGCGTTCGTTCCACGAACGCGGCATACGCGTCCAGGATCGGCGCCGAGCGCGCATCCCGGTACGGATTCGGCGTGAACGGACAGATGATCGCGAGATCGCCCATCGGCCGCTCGGCGAGCTCTTGATTGAGCTCCGCGATCCGCTGCTCGCGCAGGTAGTCACGCGCGGGCATGGTGCGCGTCACGGGCGGGGCGAGCAGGCGCGCATACGCGTCGAGCAGGCCGTAGCGCTCGCTGTAGGCTCGAATGCCGAGCGCTTCGCTCTCCGTCTCCCCGAGGCCGTGGAAGAGCACGAGCGCGCGCAGCTTCTTGCCGCCGGCCCGCTTCGGCAAGAACGCGAAGCAGCGCCGTCCGAAGCGCTTGCCGTCGAACGCGAGCTCGACCCGCTCGAACGCCGAAGGGATCGCCGTCTCGGCGGCGGCGCGGCCGGCGTACGCGCCGAGCGCGAGCAGCGCGAGCAGACTGCGGCGGTCGAGCGCGTGGCTCATCCGTGCCTCCGCGGCAAGCTCGCCAAAAGCTGGCCGGGTGAGCTCACCATCGTCAGCGTGCCGAGCGCCGCCACGCCGAGCCCGATGCCCACGCGCCCGTAGGCAAGCACGTGCGACGAGGGCCCGATGAAGCGCTCGGCCAGGATCACCCAGGAGTTGTAGGCGGCGTGCGCGATCATGCAGGGCACGAGCGACCCGCCGTAGAGCCGCACGAGCCCGAACGCGACGCCGAGCACGAACGTGCCCGCCATCTGCGTCGGCTCCAAGTGCGCAATCGCGAACAATAGCGCGGGCACGAGCACCATCGCGCGATGCGAACCGCGCTCGAAGGCGCGCGTGATCAAGCCGCGGAACATGGACTCCTCGATCAGCGCAGGCAGCGCCGCGCAAACGAGCAGCACGAGCACGAGCTCGCCCGGCGACGCGTCGCGCGACACCTGCAAAACCATGTGCTCCGCCGTCACGTCGGGTTGCACGTGGCGATACACGAGCTCTCCGGCGAACTCGGCGAGCGGCGCGAAGCCGAACACGATCAACAGTCCGCCGACCAGAATGCGCCCCGTGGTCCAGCCGATCGGAAAAACGTGGCCGATGTGCGGCCGGTGCCGCACGACCCAGATCGCGAGCGTGACGGCGATCGCGAGCTCGTTGGCGGTCGTGAGCGCGAGGATCCAGGGCGCGCTCGTGAACAGCGGCGAGCTGTGCGGATCCTGAATCAATTGGATCGCACGCTCGACGGAGAGCCCGGAGTGCACCGCGAGCAGACCGCCCACCGTGCTCACCACCAGCGCCGCGACCGCGACCGCGACCAGAGCCATCGCCCATGCGATGAGTGCTTGCAGCCGAGACGGAATTTCCTGTCCAGCGGGCTTCGACTCACGCATGAAGCCGCGAGCTTACGACATGCCAAAGACTTCGGCTCGGCCGCGCGGAAGTGTATGGTCTCGGCCATGAGTGCTCGCTGGCTTTGCCTGGTTTTGTTGGCTTCCCTCGCTGCGTGCTCGAGCGAAAAGACGAGCCCGGAGCCGCCCAACCCGCTCGCGACGAGCGACGGTTTTTGCCACCAGTTCGGCGTTTCGGCCTGCAGCGACGCCGCGGTGACCGCCTGCTCCGGCGTGGCCACCGCGACGGAATCCCTTCGCTCGGCCTGCCAGCTCAAGCAAGAGCTGTTCTGCAACCAGACCCTGCCGACCGGCTACGCCCCGACGCACGCCCAAGCCTGCATCGACGCAGTGACCACTGCCTACGCGGACGGAAAGCTGACGAGCAGCGAAGCGCGCACCGTGCGCGACTTCGCGGCGCCTTGCGATCGCTTGATCAAGGGACCGATCGCGGACGGCGGCAGCTGCACGCAGGACATCCAGTGTGACACGGTCAGCGGCAGCATCTGCATTCCCAAAGGCACGAGCGGCATGTGCGGCTTGCCGACCGAGGTGGGCGCGGGCACCTCGTGCGCAGGCGCCAACGCGGTGTGCGGCAAGGGCTTCTATTGCGACAGCGGCATGCACTGCGTCGCGCGCCAAACCGAGGGCCAGACCTGCAGCGCGAGCGGAGAATGCACCGAAGGTCTGGTCTGCACGAGCGGCATGTGCGCCACCAAGACCGACCCTTCCATGTGCATGCACGACACGGATTGCGTGGACACCACGGTCTGCCTGCTCGCGACCGGCGCGTCTACCGGGAGCTGCGTCGAGCAAATCGTACTTTCCCCGACCACCCTGGCCTGTCAGGATCTCAAATGAAGTCGCAATTCTCGGTGATTTTGTTGGGGTGCGCGCTGCTCGTCGCCGCGTGCGAGGACAAGCCGAAGACGAACCCGTTCGATCCGCCCAAGGACGCACCCAAGCCGCTGCCGCCCGCGAGCGCCATGCCGGCCGCGCCGCAGGGACCACCGCAATTCGAGATCGACCAGCTGAGCGCCAAGGTCGGCTTCGAGCGCGCCCTGCTCGACAAGAGCGACGGCCACACGAACCTGGTCGAGCTCTTGAAGAAGCAAACCAAGTACATCGAAGGCGACGACGTGCCGCTGATCGTCGCGCGCGACGCCAAGCTGCCCTGGGTGTCGACCTACGTCGACGAGCTCGGCAAGCTCGGCGCCAAACGCGTCACGATCAAGACCGACTCGCGCAAGGAGTTCTCGACCTCGCTGCCGTTCAGCCCCGAGCTCACGCTCAAGGCGCCGCGCTCCTGCAGCGTCGTCGCCATGATCCTCGAAGATCGCGGCACCGCGGTCTGGAAGCTCTCGGGCGGCGCCGCCATCAAGCACGGCAAGGGCATGGCCGGCCCCGATCTGAGCATGACCAACGACAACATCGAGCGCGCCGAAAAAAGCTGCAAGGACTCGACCACCCTGTTCGTATCCGCCGCCCCCAGCGTCGAATGGGGCCTGGTCTACGATCTGAGCGCCTCGGCCAAGACGATCGACAAGAACCCGTTCGACACCTTCGTGCTGCTCGGCGAGACGCCGGTCGCAGGGCACAAGGTGGATCTCCGGAAGCCGTAGCCGACAACAGCCTCAGTCACCTGCCAGCACCCGCGCGGCTCCACCAGCCGAACGCGCGTGCCGATCATACGGTAAGCGCGCCGCATACTCAGGAGCCATAGGGCCCAGCCAGCAAGCCACCGACTCACACCCGTGCACGGTTGAGCTCACGTCGCGCAAACCCTGTGCACCCGAGTATCGCGGCGCAGCCCCACTCACTCTCGCCTCTAGCTCTAACACTACCCCTGCCTCTAGCTCTGCTCTAGCTCTACCCCTGCCCCTGCCTCACGCCCTCTCTAAAGCTCCGTTACGTAGTCGCCCCAACAGGCGCTCCACGTCGTCGATCGTGAACGGCTTTTCGAGGCGTTCACCGGGGTGCTGCTCGAGGAAATCCCGGGCCTTTTCCGTGAAGGCGCCGCCGGTGATGAACACGAAGCGTGGCGCGAGGTTCGGGCGGTCGCGTTCGACGGCCTGATAGACGCCGGCGCCGCTGATGTCGGGCATCATCAGGTCGCACAGCACGAGGTCGAAGTGCGTGTCCTTCTCGAGGCGGGCGAGCGCGTCGCGGCCGCTCGTGCAGCTCACGACCTCGTGACGGCCCTTGAACGCATAGGAGAGGGTTTGTCCGAGCAGCGGTTCGTCGTCGATGATCAGGATGCGCGAGGGCGGCGCTTGCGACTCGGGCGGCGCATCGGCGCGCGCGCGCTGGGACGGAGTCTTGGCCTTTGCGAGCGGCAGGGAGACGCGGAAGGTGGAGCCCTTGCCGAGCTGACTCTGCACGGAGATTTCGCCGCCGAGCGCGGTCACGATCCCGTGGCAAATGGCGAGGCCGAGGCCGGTGCCCTTGCCGGTGGGTTTGGTCGTGTAGAACGGATCGAAGATGCGCTCGAGCTCCTCGCTCGAGATGCCGGAGCCGGTATCCGTCACTTCCACGATCGCGCGCTTACCGTCGGTGCTGGTCGTGAGCGTGATCTCGTTTTGTGCGGGGTCGCCGTCGATGGCTTGCGCGGCGTTGACCAGCAAATTCAGGAAAACCTGGCCGATGCGCGCGTCGTCCCCCGCGACCGGCGCGACGCCGCCGTAGCGCTTGACCAGGCGCGCGCGGTGGCGAATCTCGTTCCAGGCCACGCGGATCGCGGAATCGAGCACGTCTTCGAGCGCGACGGCGCCGTCGCCCGGCGTACCGGCGCGCGAGAAGTCCATCAGGTCGCGCACGATGTTGCGCACGCGCTCGGCGCCCTCGCGCGCGTTCTGCAAGGCTCCCACGGCTTCCGCCAGCGAGCTCGCCAAGAGCGCGCGATCATCCCCGGTCAGAGCGCGCGCATCCGAGAGCTCGCGCGCGCCGAGCTCGAGGCTGGCGAGCATATAGGCGAGCGGATTGTTGATCTCGTGAGCGACGCCCGCGGCGAGCGTGCCGAGCGAGGCCATGCGCTCGGTCTCCGCGAGGCGCGGGCTCTGGGCCGGCGACTCGTGCGCCGGGCGCACCGCGATCAGGGCGCCCACGCCGTCGATCAGCTCCACGCGCGAGAGCGACGCCTCGACTTCGACCGAAGCGCGCTGCTCGCGCCGATGAAAATGAAAGCGACCGCGCACCGCCACGCCGCTGCGCAGGCGCACGGACTCGAGCCCGCGCACGAACGCCGCGCGCTGGTCTGCCCGCAGCTGCTCCGAAACGAGCTCGCCCGTCAGCTGCCGCTCGCTCTCGAACCCGAAAAACTGGAGCCAGGCGGCGTTCGCGTAGAGAAATTCGTCGTCCTGCACGACCGCGATCGGATCGACGACCGCTTCGAGCACGGCGCGATAGTCGAGCTCGGAGCGGTAGCTTACAGGATGAGTTTCGGTGCCTAAATCCATGGTCCCCTCGACCAAAGGAGTCGCAGGATCCCACATTCTACGACGGCCGGCGAGCGGAAGCTTGGCTTCGTTATTGCCTCGAATTTTTCCGGGCTATACTCGGCTAACTCGTGACAACCAAAGTGGAATCATCCAAGCGCGGCCGGAGAGCAAAAGACGCGCCGCCTGCGCCTGCGTCGCATGAACCCGCCGCCGAGTCCGACGCGGACGGTGCCGAGGGCGAGGGCGACGATCCCGAAGCGCTGCTATCCGACGGCGACGCGCTCGAGCCGGCGCTCGAAGACGAGAGCGAACCCGAGGATACCGGCGAGCCCGCGGCCGAGGCGGACGACGACGGCGAAAGCGAGCGCACGGAGGAGCGCGGGCTCGCGAAATTCGACGCGCTGCAGGCGTACATGCGCGAAGTGCAACGCCACCCGCTGCTCTCGGCGGACGAGGAGCACAAGCTGGCGGTCCAGTACCACCAGGACCAGGACGTCGAGACGGCAGCGCGGCTCGTCACGGCCAACCTGCGGCTGGTGGTCAAGCTCGCCTACGAGTACCGGCGCGCGTATCGCAACATCATGGACCTGGTGCAAGAGGGCAACATCGGCCTGATGCAGGCCGTGAAACGCTACGATCCATACCGCGGGGTGAAGCTCTCGAGCTACGCGGCCTGGTGGATCCGCGCGTACATGCTGCGCTTCATTTTGAACAACTGGCGGCTCGTGAAGCTCGGCACCACGCAGGCGCAGCGCAAGCTATTTTTCAACCTGAGCAAAGAGAAGGACAAGCTCGCCGCGATGGGCATCGAGCCCACCCACGCGGAAATTGCCAAGCGCCTGAACGTAGCGGAGGCGGAGGTCGTGGAGATGGACCGCCGGCTCGCGCGCTCGGACGCTTCGCTCGACGCGACAGTGAACGAGAGCGACGGGCGCACCACCACGCGGCTCGAGCTGATGCCGTCGCCGGGCGCGAGCCCCGACGCGCTCGCCGAAGGCTCGGAGCTCAACGAGCTCTTGCACGAGCGCCTGGACGAGTTCAGAAAAACGCTGAGCGGTAAGGATCTGGTGATCTTCGACAAGCGCCTGGTCTCGGACGAGCCGCTCACGCTGCAGGAGCTGGGCGACGAATTCGGCGTGTCGCGCGAGCGCGTGCGCCAGCTCGAGTCGCGCGTCACCGGCAAGCTGCGCGACTATCTGCGCTCCACGCTGGGCGACGCGGTCGGCGTGGGCTGAGCCGACCGTGCCGGGCACGCTGTTCCTCGTCGGCACGCCGATCGGAAATCTGGGCGACATCACGCTGCGCGCGCTGGAGACGCTGCGCGCCGTCCCGCACGTGGCCGCCGAGGACACGCGCCGCACGCGCGCGCTGCTCACGCATTTCGAGATCGCGGGGAAAACGCTGCACTCACTCGACGCGCACGCCTCTCCGCAAAGGCTCGACAAGCTGCTCGAGCTGGTGGCGAGCGGCGCCGACGTGGCGCTGGTCACCGACGCCGGCATGCCCTCGGTCAGCGATCCGGGCACGGAGCTCGTGCGCCGCGCGGTGGAGCGCGGGCTCGCGCTGTCGCCCATCCCGGGCGCGAGCGCGCTCACGGCCGCCGTGGCGGCGTCGGGGCTCGTGGATCAGGGATTTTCGTTCTTGGGGTTTTTGCCGCGCCAGGGGCGCAAGCGTCGCGCGGCGCTCGAGCGCGTCGCGAAGAGCGTGGAGCCGTGCGTGCTGTTCGAGTCGCCGCTGCGGCTCGCGCGCACGCTGCGCGAGCTCGCCGAGCTCGCGCCGGAGCGCCGCGCCGCGGTGTGTCGCGAGCTCAGCAAGCTGCACGAGCAGGTGCACCGCGGCACGCTCGGCGAGCTCGCGCAGAGCGAAGACCCGTGGCGCGGGGAGATCACGCTGGTCGTCGCAGGCGGCGAGGCCGAAGTCGAAAGCGACGACGAGGAACGGCTCGTGCAGCAGATCAGCGAGCGCCTCGCGGCCGGTGCGACCGTCAAGACCGTGGTCGGCGAGCTCAGCGCGAGCGTGAGCCTGCCCCGGCGCGAGCTCTACGCGCTCGTGCAGGAGCTGCACGAGGAGCGCGCGGGCTCAGCTCCGGCGGCGACGGACGAGCCCGAAGCCGACTAGGCCGAGCACGGCCGCGAGCCCGAGCGCGTTGTGACGGCCCGGCACCGAGCAGTTACAGCTCGAGCCGCCGCCGGGCTGCAAACCCTGGTCGCCGCCGGTGGAGAACCCGCCGCTGAAGCCGACGCCACCGCTGCCGCCGCTACAGGTGAAACCACCCTGGCCGCTGCCCGCAGGCCAGCCTTGCGCCTCATTCCAGCGCGCGAGCTCGGCGTCGACCGCCTGCGAGTTGTCGGCCACGGTCATCAGATCGCCGAGCAGCGGCGCCTGCTCGATGCGCTCCGCCCAGGGCATGAGGCTCGAGAAGGGCGGCCAGCGGCCGGCATCGAGCGCCACCTCGCGCCCGGGAACGTCGCCCTGTTTCGGAATGTCCAGCACCTGCTTGCCGCAGCAGGTGGTGCGCAGGTTGCCGAAGGCGCCGGTATTGCTGACGGTCTCGTAGTCGTGCTCGGGCATGGCCTTGAACGTCGGATCGAGCGTCATCTCCTCAGGCGAGATGGTCGTGTAAAGGCGTGTGAGGTACGTCCAGCGCTGGAGCAGCGCTTGCGCGTGCAACGCCGGGTCGATCACGCGCGTCTGCAGATCGTCCGCGAACGCATTGCCGTCCCATTTGCTGGCGTCTATCGGCGTGTTGTTGCAGCCGGTGCAGGTCCCCGCTTCCGGGTCGCAGGTCAAACACGCGTAGTCGGCGGGTGTACCAGTCGGCGAAACCGGCAAGTATTGCAGGAGCAGCGGCAGCACCAGCGGCTGCGGGAACGCGCACTGGTAGGCGGCGTAACAGCTCGTCAGTCCCTGGCTATTGAGCAAGTTCACGACATTCCCCGGGGACGCCGTGCGGAACGCCGCCGCATTCCAGGCCGGGTCGTAGAGGCCCGCAGGATTGACCACGCTGCTCGTCGACCCCGCGTACTCGGTCACGAAGCCGTGGCCGTCCGAGCCCGGACTGTCCACGGCGCGCGAGACGGCGGTCTTGTAGTTCGAGGCGTTGGTGGACCAATCGACGCGCACCGGGTTCAGCACCACGTGCGCGTAGTTACTCGGAAAGACGCGATCGTCGCCCAGGAAGAACGTGCGCACGCCCATGTCCGGCTGCGCGGCGACCGCGGTGAGCTGGAGCGGCACGCACGGCTCGTTGCCCGCGTACCTGAAAACCAAGGGATGAATTTCGGTCACGTCCGCGTCGGCGGTGAGCTTGATGGCGGCGAATACGAAGCTCTTCTGCACGTACGGGGCGAGCAGCGTCTCGGCATTCGCGGTCGTTTGATAGCCGTTGCTCGCGAGCCAATCGCTCACTTCCCGCGCGGTACCGCCCTGGAGCACGGCCACCTCGAACGAGCCCACGATCTTGTCGAACACGACGGTCGGCCCGCCGTCCACGGAGCCGCTGGTGCCACCGGTGCCGGGCAGCAAGATGGGGCCTCCCGAACCGACATTGCTGGAACCGGCGAAGCCATTCCCGCACTGGTCAGACGTGCGCGAGACGCCGTAGGTCGGCACCGTGCCCTGCATCAGCGCGTTGAACAGATTCTGAGAACCCACGCTGACCTGCGGGATCTTCGGCATCGGCACGATCCAGGCAAAGCGCGTCGCGCCGCCCACGTACTGGATTTGCACGTGCGCTTCGACGGTGGCGCCGTCGAGCACGAACAGCACGTTCTCGCCGGTCTGGTCGACCGGAGTCGCCGCCGGCCCCGAATCGCAGAAGGTGCCGCCGCAGGCCAGCAAATCCTGCGACACGAGAGTCGCGGTCAAACCCGCGCAGCAGAGGGTGAGCGTGGTCAGCGTTCGCTTCATGGTTTCATCCCAGCACCCGCAGCGGATGGACCGAGGGGCATCCGCTTAGAGCAATACACGTGCCCGACGCGGTTTGGATATTTCCCGAGAAAAGTCGGGATTTATCGCTCTCCGCCTGTGCCAGCCTTTGGCACAGCGCGATCGGCTACCCTGATCGACTCGTCGTGAAACCCGGCCCGGCGCGTGGCCGTGTGGTAGGCGATTTGGGAGCTGGTATGGGATCTGCACAGCGACGGACCACGATGAAGCTGGGACTCGAAGCGGGGATCGTTTGCGGATTGCTCTGCGCGCTCACCGGCTGCGGCTCTTCGGACCCGCAGGGTGACCCGCCCGCTCCGCCGCCGGTCGCCGTGCCCACGCCTGGCAAGGTGACCACGTACGTGGGGAACGGGACGCAGGGTTGGGATGGGGACGGACACGTGCCGCTCGCCAGCTGGCTCGACGAGGCGACGGAGGTCGCGTTCGCGCCGGGCGGCGAGCTGTGGGTGGACGACTGGAACAGCCACCGCATCCGCTGCGTGAGCAGCGACGGCACGCTGAAGACCATGGTGGGCGGCAAATTCCCCGGGGACTGGCCGGTGGGCGCCGCGCTCACGGACAGTGTGAGCGGGACGGATCTCGCCATCAATCATCCGATGGACCTCGCGTTCGAGTCGGACCAAAAGCTTTTGATCGCAGGCTGGCATAATCACAAACTGTTCGAGCTCGATCTGGCGACGGACAGCGTGCGCGTGCTCGCCGGAGCCAACAAGCCCGGCTACGCGGGCGACGGCATGCCCGCGCAGAGCGCGCTCCTGAATTTCCCGTCGTCGCTGGTGATCGCCGCGGACGGCGCGATCCTGCTCACGGATCAGCGCAACAACGTCGTGCGCCGCCTCGCGCCCGACGCGGACCGCACGATCAGCACCGTCGTGGGCGTCAAGGCGGCCGCCGCGTACGCGGGCGACGGCGGACCCGCCGCGCAAGCCAGCCTCGCGACCGCGCCCTACAACGAGGCCGGCGGCGCCGACAATCCACCGCCCGGCGGCAACCTCGCGCTCGACGCCGAGCAAAATCTGTACATCGCCGACACCTTCAACCACTGCATCCGCAGAGTGCTCGCCGGCTCGGACGGCGTGGTCGGCGCGGGGGATCCGGCGGAAGAGCTGATCGAAACCGTAGTCGGCAGCTGCGGGCAAAACTCGTCCGGCCTGAGTCAGAACGGCGACGCCAAGTCGATTCTCTTGAACCTGCCGCGCGACATCGAGATCGCCGACGGCATGCTGTACGTCGCGGACTCTCACAATCACCTGGTGTGGCGCGTGGATCTGACGAGCGGCCAGGCAGAGCGCTGGGTCGGCACCGGCGTGGCCGGTGACGGCCCCGAAGCGAGCGATCCGCTCGCGTTCGCGCTGAACGAGCCCTGGGGCCTCGGCATCGACGCGCAGGGCAACCTGCTCATTGCCGACACACTCAACAGCAAAATCAGGATTTTCTGGAAATGAGGCAGATAGCGCTAAGCACGGGGATCTTGCTCTGTCTCGGTTGGAGCGTCGGCTGCAGCTCACCCTCCGACAAGGGCTCGGAGCCGCCGCCCGGTCCCGGCGACATCGTCACGGTGATCGGCACGGGCGCCAAGGCCACCGACAAGATCGAGGACGCACAGGGCAACCCGCTCGCGCTCCCGCCCACCAGCGCGCAGCTCGATCAGCCGCTCGACATCAGCTTCGCGCCGACGGGCGAGCTGTTCGTGCTCGATTGGAACGGTCACAAGATCCGCTGCATCCATGGCGACGGCCTGCTCTACCCGTTCGTCGGCAACGGCGTGGAGGGCGACGCCTGCGAATCCGGCTACGACGCCACGGCCAAGACCTGCCCGGCGTTGCAAGCCGAGCTCAACCATCCGGCGGACATCACCTTCGACGCGAGCGGCAACGCCTGGATCGCGGCCTGGCACAACTCCAAGATCAAGAGGGTCGACGTCGCAACCGACAGGGTGGTGGACGCCTGTGGCAGCGGCGGGCGCGACTACAAGGGCGACCTCGGACCCTGCTTCAGCGCGGACGGCACGATGCAGCCCGTGGTCTTCGATCTGCCGAGCGGCGTGGCGTTCGACACGGCCGGCAACCTGTTCATCGCGGATCAATCGAACCAGGTGGTCCGCCGCCTGGGCACGGACGGCATCGTCAACACCGTCGTCGGCGTCTGCCCGATGGGCGGCTTCGGCTGCCCCGACGGCGAGGGCTACGACGGCGACAACGGACCTGCCACGGCCGCGCACCTCAACAACCAGGTCGGCCAGGCCGCGCTGCCCTCCGGCAAGATCGCCTTCGACGCGCAGGGCAACCTGTTCATCGCCGACACCTACAACCACGTCGTGCGCAAGGTCACGCCCGGCTCCGACGGCATCCTCGGCAGCGGCGAGCCCAGCGAAGAGATCATCACCACCGTGGTCGGCGACCACAGCGACGCCTACGGCGGCGACGGCGGCCCGGCCACCGCCGCACAGCTCTCGCTCCCGACCGACCTCGCCTTCGCGCCCGACGGCACCCTCTACATCGCCGACCGCGGCGCGCACTGCATCCGCCGCGTCGGCACGGATCAGATCATCTCCACCGTGGCCGGCGAGTGCGGCATCCAGGGCGCGAGCGGCGACGGCAAGGCCGCCAAATCCGCGCTGCTCGACTCACCCTTCGGAGTAACGGTCGGCCCCGACGGCGCGCTCTACATCGCGGACACCGGGAACTACCGGGTACGGAAGATCCTGCCCGGCGGCTCGTAAATCTTCCTTACGAACCCGGCTTCCGCCGCCGGCAGCTTTTTCCAAAATCCCCCAGGATCTCGGGCAAAAACCTGCCCCATCCAGATCCGGTCGCCGAGCCCGCGCATCGATCGTATGCTCTCGTTCATGCGTACAGCGCTTGGCTTGGGTATCGGGTTCGGTCTCGTGTGTGCGGGGTTCGCGTGCAGTGCAGGCAAAGCAAGCCCGAGCACCGCGAGCGGCGGTAGTGGCAACGGCATGGCCGGCGCGGGCGGCCTCTCGCTCACTGGCGGCGCTGCTGGAACTGGTACCGGAGGCTTCGCGGCCACCGCCGGCAATCTGATGATCACCGCTGGCAGCTCGCCGGTGCTGGATGCAGGTGACGACTCGGGGTTCGACGCAGGGTCGTGCGCGACGCTCAGCGTAGAGACCGTCGAGATCGTGCCGACCGTCGTGCTGGTGGTCGACACCTCGAGCAGCATGTTCGACCCGCGCGCCTCGCTCTGGGATCCGCTCTACAACGCGCTGATGGCGCCGACTACCGGCGTCGTCGCGTCGCTGCAAGACAAGGTGCGCTTCGGCTTCGTCAGCTACAAGTCCGTCACCCGACCTACGCTCGATCCGACCTGCCCGCTCTTGCAGACGGTGACACCGAAGATGATGAACTTCACGGACATCAACACGCAGTACGCGGCTGCCGGCGTCACGCCGACGGGCGACTACAAGTGGGAGACGCCCACGGGCGCGTCGGTCGCCAAGGTTGCGGCAGATCTGGCAGCATTTGTGCCCGTGCCGCCGGGCCCCAAGTTCATGCTGCTCGTCACCGACGGCAACCCCGATACCTGCCAGGTGCGCGATCCGCAGTGCGGCGCTGACGAATCGATCAAGGCCGTGCAGGACGCCTACGCGATGGGCATCGGCACGTTCGTCATCGGTATCGGCGAGATCTTGACCAACAACGCCGGCTGCGTCGGCCGCTGCGGCCTGGATCACCTGCAAGATCTCGCGAACGCCGGTAGCGGCCAGCCGGTGATGATGAACACCAACGAGTACGGCTACCAGCAGTGCACCGGTCAGCCCACGAACGAGAAGGCGACCTACTCCGCCGCGGGCGGCACCGCCAAGTACTACACCGTCTCCACCACCGGTAGCTCCACCACGGACCTCTCCAACGCCATCCTCCAGTCGCTGGTCCAAACGCGCAGCTGCACCTTCGCCATGACCGCCACCGTCCCCGGCGGCGGCGTCACGGGCGTGCACATCACGACCAACGCGCAAAAGGGCATGTTCAGCCTCAGCGGCACCCCGCTCGGCTACAACGACCCGAACGGCTGGACGCTCACTCCGGATCAAACCGGTATCACGCTCAACGGCACCGCCTGCAACACCTGGAAGACCGCCGGCGGCACCCTCACCGGCTCCTTCCCCTGCGACGTGATGTTCGACCCGGTACCGCCGCCTCCGCCGCCGAAGTGAGCGGCGCCTCAGGCGCTCGGTTTCGACTTCAACCGAAACCGCAGCACATCCAACCGATTCTTCACCGTCGTCCCGGGCGGCTCTTCCTGAATCACCTCGCCGGACGAGACCATCGGGCCGAGCGCATTGATCACCTTGCCGCGGTTCATGAAGCCGTCCTTCATGCCGATGCGGGTGACGAGCTCCGGAAGCGCGAGGCTTTCCGCTGTGGCGAGCTGCTCGCGGAGCTTGGCGCCGAGGGTCGCGTTCTGGCGAGATTGGCGAACGAAGAAGATGGCCAGGCCGATGCCCACGGCGAGCGCAGGGGCGAGCTTGAGGATGTCGTCGAAGTTCATCGAGTTACTCCGTGAGCTGGAGAAACCAAGTCACGCCTTCGCTCACCGAGCGCAGCAACTTGGGTGGCACCGTGCCTGCGAGCTCACTCAGATCTGTTTTGTTGACCGTGGCAACCTGCGATGCGTTCGCCACCGAGTCACGCGGGAGACCGGTCGCACGTTTGGGTAAGAGCGTATTGCCTGGAGCTCGTGCTAGCGCCTTGTTGCTGGTTAGCACGCACACGACCACGGTATCGATGTTGCTTCGATTGACTTCATCACGCTGGAGCACAAGGGCCGGATGACGGTAGGCCGGCTCCGAGCCGCGCGGCTCGCCGAAGTCGACCCACCAGACCTGACCGCGCTTGATCAACGCGCCTTGCGCCATGATTCCCGAATTACGCGCTTACTCAATGAACGAAATGCTGCGGTTGCGCGGTCGTCCGCTGAACGACCTGCGCCGGCAAGCGCGCGATTCCACGCAGCAGTGGCATCCCCGGCCGGCTCATGCCTGTCGAGGAACTCCACGGCCGCACGAGCCAGGAGACGACTGCGGGACACCTTGAGAGCACGTGCTCTGGCGTCAACACGTTCGAAAAGCTCGTCAGGCAGGGAAATCGCCGTCTTCATCGGTTGAAGTATGACCGGTAATACCGTGGACAGCAAGTGTTCTCCGCTGGGATCGTCGCCCGACAATCCACAAGTACTCGACACGCGCGTGAAAAGCGGGAGCGTGAAATCGGGCAGCTGGTTCGGATCAGCTCCGATACGCCTCTCGCCCTCTGCCCTGCACCGGAATCCCCTGCGCCGGCAGCACTTGATGCTGCAGCGCGAACATGCACGCCGCCGCTTCATCAATCTTTCGCGTGAACGCGAGCGACCCCTGGAGCACCGGCTTCAACTTTTCTTTGTCCTGCGTGCGCGCAGGACCGTATTCGTGCTCCACAATCAAGTACGTGTTCTTCACGTCGAGCGCGAGCAATTCGCGCGCCGCAAGCTGATGGTCGAGCCAGTCGACCGTGCGGTTCTGCAGATACGCGAGCGGGTCATGACGAGCGGTGCCGGGCAGCTCGTGTTCGCAGAGGACGGTTTGTTTTTTCCAGGCGTTGAGCTGGTCGGCGGGGTTGGGCGACGGTTTGCCGGCTTTCCAGTCGCCGCGTTCCACGGTTTGGCCGCCGTAGCCCCAGGCGGACACGCCCTTGGCGTCGACGACCTGGCCTTTGACGTGGAAGCCGTCGATCAGGAAGGCGTAGCCGGAGTCTTTCAGGTACTGGAAGAGGGAGCGCGTGTCCTGGCCCATCAGGATGGCGTGCGAGGGATCGTAGTGGATGCGAAATTGATCGCCGACGCCGTACTTTTCGCAGATGCGGTGGAGCGCGATCCAGGTGCCGGGCGTGTAGGCGATGTTGTTGTGGAAGTTGTCCTGCGTGGTCCAGCCGGGCATCGGGCATTGCTCGACGCGGAAGGTGAGGTTCCTGGCCTTGGCGTCCTTCAGTAGAGGGATGAAGACCTCGGCGAACATTTCGAGATTTTGGTCCATGCTCAGGGTCTGGTTGCGGCCGACGAAGCCGCACACCGCGCGCACGCCGAGCAGCACCGCGGCGTCGAACACGCGGCGCATGAAGTCGTATTTCTTTTGGCGGATGGCGCCGTCCTCATGGAGCATGTTGTCGAAGTAGGCGAGATCGGAGAGGCCCACTTTCGACTCGCGCAGGCCGGCTTCCACGCGGTCGCGGCGCTTGGCGTCGAACGGCGCGCGCAGGTCGAGCGTGTTCGCCACGGGGTCGAGCAGCGCCTCGGCAGGGACGTCCGCCTCGGAGGGATGCAGCGCCGCGGAGAGCTGGATGTAGTCCGCGCCCACCTCGCGCGCGAACGCGAGCCAATCCAGGATCGCGCGATCCGGATCCGGATCGCGCACTTCACGCGGCGTGAGCTCCTGCAGCGCCGCGGTGAGCACTCCGAGCTTCATGAACTCCGGTTCGAACGGGCGTACGGTCATGGCGGGTCTCCGTGGGGAGACCCGAGTCTACGGCAAAACCGGGTTCACACCCGAGAGCGTCGCGTGCTCGATCGTGAACGGCCCATTCAGGTTACCGGTATGCAGGATATATGCGCCGCTCGCTGACGAGAGGCCCATCGCGTACGTGTCGCCCTGCGTGTTCGGCGACCAGGTGAACGGCAGCCCGACGAGCTCGCCCGACGCCGAGAAGGGACAGACTCGCGCCTCGAGTCCCGTCGCGTTCGGCTGCGCGAAGTAGTAGACGCCGAAGCCGTTCGTGCCCAGGTAAGCGCCCGCCGCGCACGGGTGATCGAGCTCGACGGACGTGAAATCGAGCAGCTGCGTATCCGGTGTGCCGGCCGCTGGCCGCGCGATCGAGAGCCGCGTGTAACGCGTGGGATTGTCGCCGGGGTCGATCAGCGCGAGCAAGCTCTGCGTGCTCGCGTCGTAGCCGAGCGAGACCGTGTCGCCGGTCGGCGGCGATGAAAACGCGTAGCTGTTGACGAGCGCGCCGCTCCCGTCGCGGCGTTCGAGCGTCGGGCCGTCGAGCTTCCAGATTTCGGCGCTGTCGAACGGCGTGCTCGCGCTCCAGCCGGCGAGCGGCGCGAGCGTCCAGGCGCCGCTGGTGAGCGCGCCGCTCGCTACGGACTTGCGCTGCAAGAACGCGCAGCTCTTGGCGTCATAGGCGAGCAGTACGTCGCTGCCGGCATCCGAGCCGAGCAGCAGCAAGATGCCGTTGCCCAGATCGTTCGCGCTGAAGAAGGTGCCGAGCCCGGCGTCGGCCGAGAGCGGGTCCAGCGCCAGCGTGCAGCTCGTGGTGTAGTTGGCCGCGGGAGGAGCCAGGTCGAGAACGGCCAGCGCGTCGAGCTCGCTCGCAGCGGACGCGAGCCCGAGTCCGACGTGATCGACGAGCACCGTGTTGGTGTGCGCGGAGTCACCCGTGGAAGCGTAGATGACCGAACCGGCGCCGCTCTGCGCGGCAACGCCGCTGCCCGCAAGGCCGGTCGCGCCGGTCGCGACCGAAAACAGAATTTTGCTCGGCGCGCCCGTGCCCACCACTGCCAAGGCATCGAGCTCGTCCCCCGGCGCAAGACCGAGCGCGGCGCAGCTGAACGCGACCGAGCTCGTGCCGTCGAGCGGGCTCTTGAATACGGTGCAGCCGCGCTCGTTCGCGGCCGTGGCCGCCACGGCGCTACCGGTCAGCCCAAGCGACGCTGAGCCCACCGAAAAATACACGACACTGACGCTTGCCCCGAGCGGAAGCGCGAGTAATCCGGTCAGGTCGTCGCGCGTGCTCACGCTCGGATTCGTGATCGGATTCGAAAGTCCAAGACTCGCCGCGCTCGCGACCAAGCCGTTGTACCCGTACTGATCGCCGGTCGCGCCGAGATCGCGAAAGCTCTTTGTGCCGTCGCTGAAGAAGACATCAGCTCCGACAAAGTCGCTCCGGCTCGCCGCTTCACGCTGCACCCGCGTCGGCGCGATCCCTTGCACACCGCCGTTCGGAACCGAAAAGAGATAAACCGCGCTCGCCGGATCCGGCACGAGCGCGCTGAACGCGTCGACAGTGTCCGTCACCAGTAACCCGAGCGCCGAAGCCGAAACCACACGCTGGTTCATCCCAGCACTCGCCCCCGTCCCCGGCGCACTCGCGCCGAAGATCGAGCTCTCCGGATGCGGCTGCGCACTCGCGACCCCCGTTCCGCTCAACCCGACCGCGCCGGGCGAAACCGAAAACAGCAAGAGCCCAGTAGCCGTGATCCCACCGTCCGATCCCGAATCCCCTCCCGATCCCGATCCCGAATCCCCTCCCGATCCCGATCCCGAATCCCCTCCCGATCCCGAATCCACGCCTCCGTCCAGCCCACCCTCCGTGCTCCCGTCCGGCAAGATCGCTGCATCCGAACCCGGCCCAGGCTGCACATCTTTGTGTGCACTGTCACCACACGCCTCCGCGAGCACCCAAGACAGCGCGACGCTCGTCACCCACGCACGACGCATTGATCTCCTCTGCATGATCGAAGACGCCCTAGGACACTATATCGACAGCACTACGGCCTGGCCCCGCCATTGCATAAGCGCCGCAGCCAGAGCGGAATCGTTCATTAACGACGCGAGATCGCGAAGTTTGTTCGCCGTACAGCCGCGCGCGACTTGCTTCGGCCTTTGGTCCGTGAAAAGTCCATAGATGGAGAGAGGGCACTGATGACCGACCAGACCCACAAACGAACGAGCTCGCGGCCGCCGCCGTCCATCGCGCCGCCGACCGACGAGATCGACTCGGAATGGGGCTCGGCCCCGGACGCCGCCGCGCTCAAGCCCGCGCCGCTGCCGAGCATCGAAAAGCCCGCCGCTCAGCCGCTCGCCACCGCCCGCAAGCAAACGCTGCTCGGCCTCGCGCCGCCCGATCTGACGAAGAACGCGAGCAAGAGCGCTCCCCCCATTTCCGGCAGCGCCACGGCCACGCCGCTCGCCAATCTGCTCAAGCCCGCGAGTGTCGCGCCGGCCGCTGCCAAGCCCGCGAGCGTCGCGCCGGCTGCTGCCAAGCCTGCGAGTGTTGCTCCCGCCAGCGGCAACACCAAGGGCACCTTGCTCGGCCTCGCTCCGCCCGTCATCCCCGCCTCGGCCACGCCGCACGCTCCGGAGGCCGCGGAAAAGCTCGCGAGCCAGCCGCCGGGTAGTCAGGCGGCCGCCGCCGCGCTCAAGCTTGCGAAGGCCGAGCTCAAGCCCGCCGCTACCAAGGACGCGAGCGCGAAGACCGACGTCGCCAGTACGCGCAGCGATACGCCGATCACGGCGGATGTTCCCGCCGCGCGCGCGAAGTCGACCGAAGCGCCGCCGTCGAGCACCGCGGCGACGCAATCGAGCAAGGCGCCGGAGCGTACCGGCCGGAGCAGCACGCCGCTGCTCGCGCTGCTCGCCGTCGCGGCGATCGTGATCGCTTACTTTGCCGCGCGCCGGAACGCGCCGGAAGCGCTGCCCGAAGCCGCAGCGGATCATCCGGTCGGCGTACAATCCGTGATCAATCCGGCTCCGCCGCCGCCCGAGCCCGCAGCGGCGCCGGCGCCTTCGATCACAGCGGCTGCGGAGCCTGCCGCGGCTCCTAGCGCGCCGGCGGCCGAGCCGAGCGCTCCCGCAGCCGCAACCGCGACGGCCGTCGCCGCCCCGACTCCGAGCGCCGCGCCGTCCGCGGCTGCGGGAGAAGCACGCGAGATCCACGTCGTCACGGATCCGCCGGGCGCCAAGCTCTTCTACAAGGGCCGGGACATGGGCGCGACACCGCTCACGCTCCAGCTCCCAGCGGGCGAGACGCGCTCGTACGAGGTCGTGCTGCGCGGCTACATCACGCGCAGGCTCGTGGTCGACGGCAGCAAGAGCGACATCGGCGTGGGCTTGCGCCCGCTGCCCGTGGCGGCGCCCGCACCCGCCGCGCCCGCGGGCGACGCACCCGCTCCGGCGCCACCTGCGGAAGCCCCGGCCAACTGAGTCCGCGCGCGGTGCTATGCTCCCGTGAGGAGGAGCACCGCCTTTGACCCGACGCATCGCTCTCGCCGTCGTAGCTTGTGCGTTCGCGTTCACGCCGCTCTTGCGCGCGCAGTCGGATGCGCCCCCTGTGCAGGAGGCTCCGCGCTCCAGCTTCGAAGTCTCGATCGACCGCGCCAAGGTGGATTTGAAGGCGCACCAGCTCGAGCTCAAAATGAATCGCGAAGCGTCCAAAGTGACGATCAAGGTGATCGGCGAGAGCGGCGCCGTGCTCGCGGACGAGGAGCAAAAGGAGCCGCACCCGGCAAACTCGCCGATCGTCCTGCGCTGGAGTCCGTCGAGCGACGAGACCGTGGCGCGGATCGAGGTTTTCGGGTTCGATGCAGACGGGCACTACAAGGGGATCGCGATCACGCCCTGGTCGCTCACGATTCCGCACGAGGAGCTCAATTTCAAGCGCGACTCCTCCGCGATCGAAGAGGCCGAGAAGCCCAAGCTCGAGGCGAGCCTCGCGAAGATCACGGACGCGGTCGACAAGCACAAGGATCTCGGCACGATCACGCTGTTCGTCGCCGGCCACACGGACACCGTGGGCAGCGCGCAGCACAACCTCACGCTTTCACGCGCGCGTGCACGCTCGATCGCCGGCTGGTTCGCCCAGCACGGGCTGAAGGTCGGCATCGCGTTCGAAGGCTTCGGCGAGTCCGCTCTATTGGTCAAAACGGCGGATGAAGTGGACGAGCCCAAGAACCGCCGCGTCGATTACATCCTGGCGCTCCAGGAGCCGGTCATGAAGACCAGCGGCTTCCACCCCGCGTGGAAGCGCCTTCAGTGACTCTCCGGCGGATCCCAGCCGTAACCCACGATCAGCTTGCCTACCAAGTCGTTGCTCGCTTGGGTCATGCCCAGGCCGAGCCCCGCGTTCAGCTCGAAATTCGGCACGGCGAGTAAGTCGAAGGCCGCGTACAGGTAGTGCGTCTGATCGCGCGGCGCGTAGAGCGAGCCGACCGGACCGAGGCCTGCGTAATACTCGACGCCGCCGGCGACGCCGAACAGCTTGGCCTTGAGCATCGCGCTCGGCTCGAGCTCGGGGCCGTAGTGCGCCTCGTGGCCCGTGTAGGACAGATCGAGGATGGGGTTGATCGCCGCAATCAGACGGTCGTCCTCCCAGGCGGCGATCGGCCGGATCTCCGTGCCGTAGCGCTCCGCGTCGTACACGCGCGGCAGGATCGAGAATTCGAGGTTCACGCCGAGCCGCCAATGCTGATCTGGCTTTGGCAGCGTGACGAACTTGGAGCGCAGCTTGACGCCCGAGTAGTCGAACTGGCCGTCCGGGCGCAGCGTGGACTGCAGGTATCCGCCGAGCTCCCACCAATCGAAGAGGCCGTAGGAGGGCTCGAGCGTGAAATGATTCTGGTGGTGCGGAGCTAGCTCGGGCGGCTCGGCGGTGCGCACGCCCGAGAACACGCGGTTGACGTGCAGCTCGATGCCCGCGCCGCCGCGCGGATCGGCGGTGCCGTCGTAGACCTGGATTTCGAAGGCATCGACGGCGCGCGCACGCGCGGGCACGAGCAGGCAAGCGGCGGCCAAGCCGAACGCCAGGAGCTCGCGCGCGGCGGAGAGCCAGGGACGCGGCGCCGGGGCCGACGCGCGAGCCTTCTCGCGACGCGCTTCGAGCTCGGCCGGATTGCGAGCGAGCGCGACGCACGCATGCGCGAGCGCCGTGCAGTCGTTTACGAGCTCGCCGCCGGCTTCCGGCACGACCAGCGCGCGCGCATTGCCGCCCGCGTGCGCCGCGATCGGCACGCCGAAACCGCGCGCTTCACGCAGCGCCATCCCGTACGATTCCATGCTGGAAGCCGCCACCAGCAGATTGGCCTCCGAAAGCAGGCTCTGCGCGCGCGCATGCGGAAGCTCGCCGAGCAGCGCGATGCGGGGCTCGCCGAGCACGAGCTCCGCGCAGCGCGCGGCGTACTCCGGATCGCGCGTAGGGCTGCCGACGATCGCCAGACGGAACGGATCGGCCGCGCGGAGCTCGCGCCGGAGCTCGCGCAAAAAAGGTTCCACGTTCTTGCCGGGCGTCAGGTTGGCGATCATCAGCGCCACCACGCCGGCGACAGGCGCGGGCTCGGGCGGCGGCAGCGCGTCACAGCCGGGCTCGATCAGCGCGATCGGTCGCTCGCGCCCGGCGGTGAGCGCACGCAGCGTGTCGCGCATGAAAGCGCCGGTGACCAGGAACATGTCCGCGCGTTCGAGCGCCGCCCGCTCCACCGCGCCCAGCTGCTCGAGGCGCACGCCGTCGCCGAAAGCCACCAGCGACGGCAGGTAGTGCAAGAGCAGGCCCACGCGCGCGCGCCGGGCGCGGCCCCGGAGCTCCGGCAGCGCGTCCAAGAACAAGCTGTCGACCCAGACGCGATCGCGCTCGCCGGCGGCATGGATCCGCTCGCGCGCCGCCTCGAGCTCGAGCACCTGGTGCGCGGCGCCGAGCGCGCCGAGCGCCGCGATCAGCTTGGCGTCGTAGCGTGTGCCGCCGGTGATCGGTCCGTCGAGCGGAGGAACGACGAACCAGTCGGCCATCCAGCGTTGCGAATAGCACGCCCTTCCCGACTGGGCGGCCGGAGCCGGCGTATGGTAAGAACCCGGCCGTGTTCGAAGCGCTGACCAAAGGCTTTCGCGAGGCGCAAAATCGCCTCGCGGGGCTCACCGAGCTGAGCGAAAAAAACATCCAGGCCGCCTTGAAAGAGGTGCGGCTCTCGCTGCTGGAAGCGGACGTCGAGCTCGGCGTCGTCAAACGCTTCCTCGAGCGCGTCGAGGAAAAAGCCGTCGGCCAGACCGTGCGGACGCGCATACGCCACAGCGGGCAAACGCACCGCGTGTCCGCGGGCAATCAGTTCGTGAGGATTTGCCACGAAGAGCTGGTCGACATGATGGGCCACACCGACGAGCCCGTACAGTTCGCGAGCTCGGGTCCGACCGGCGTGATGATGGTGGGTCTGCAAGGGTCCGGTAAGACGACCACCACCGCCAAGCTCGCGCGCTGGTTCGAGAAGCAGGGCAAGTCGCCGCTGCTGGTCGCCGCCGACATGCAGCGCCCGGCCGCCGTGGAGCAGCTGCGCGTGCTGGGCGAGCAGATCGGCATTCCGGTCTTCAACGTCGAGGGTGCCACGCCGCTCGCGATCTGCCAGGCCGCCGAAGCGGAGGCCGAGAACCTCGACTGCGACGTGATCCTGTACGACACCGCCGGCCGCCTCGCGATCGACGAAGAGCTGATGAGCGAGCTCTCGAGCATCAAGGCCGCGGTCGCGCCCGAGAACATCTTCCTGGTGGTGGACGCGATGATCGGCCAGGACGCCGTGAAGACGGCGCGCGGCTTCAACGATCGCCTGGGCGTCACGGGCGTCGTGCTCACCAAGCTGGACGGCGACGCGCGCGGCGGCGCGGCGCTCTCGATCAAGGAAGTGACCGGCGCGCCGCTGGTGTTCGTGGGCCTCGGGGAGACGACCGACAAGCTCGAGCCGTTCCGCGCCGAGGGCATGGCCAGCCGCGTGCTCGGCATGGGCGACGTCGTCGGCCTGATGCAGGACTTCGAAGAAGTCATCGATCAGAAGAAAGCCGAGAAGGAAGCCGCCCGCATGATGACGGGCCAATTCTCGCTCGACGACTTCTTGAATCAGGTCCGCACGATTCAGAAGATGGGCTCGCTCAAGGACATCATGGAAAAGATCCCGGGGCTCGGGAACATGATGCCGCCGGGCGCCGCCGATCAGATCGACGACCGCGAGCTCGTGCGCATCGAGGCCATGATCCAATCGATGACGCGCCAGGAGCGCGACGATCCGCAAGTGCTCGTGCGCGAGCCGTCGCGCGTGCAGCGCATCGCCAAGGGCTCGGCGCAGCCGCCGGAGGGCGTGAACGAGCTCGTGCAGCGCTTTCTGTTCATGCGCCAGATGATGGGCGGCTTCGGCGGGGATCCGAACAGTCTGCTCGGCAAAATTCCGGGGATGGGCGGCTTCAACATGGCCCGCAACCTGCGCCGCGCCATGAAGAGCGGGCGCTTTCCGGAGAACATGCCGGGCATGGGCGGCATGCCGGGATTCCCGGGTATGCCGGGGATGGGCATGCCCGGTATGGGTATGCCCGGAATGCCGGGCATGCCGGGCCTCGGCGCGGGCGGGCCGGAGCCGGCGCGCATGCGCGTGCTCTCCAAGTCCGAAAAGAACGCGCGCAAGAACCAGCGCAAGCGCGAGCGCGACGCGCGCAAGAAGAGCAAGGGCAAGCGATGAAGCTCGCACGCGGCGCGCACGCTCTCGCCCTGGCACTCCTGCTCGCCGCCTGCGTCGGCTCCTCCGCCAAGGACGAGCAGCAAGCCCGCGAGCGCCTGAAGAGCTACGTACTCGGCGCCGTTCCCGCGGACGTGGGGCAAAAGCTCGACGTCAGCTACGAGGACAAGGTGGTGCTGCTCGGCGCGCGCGTCGAGCCCGGCTCCAGCGTGCGCCCGGGCCAGCAGGTCAAGATCACCATGTACTGGCAGTGCAAGCAGGCGCTCGGCAGCGGTTGGAACCTGTTCACGCACGTCGTGGACGGCTCCGGCGAGCGGCTGATCAACATCGACAACGTGGGCCCCTTGCGCGAGGCGCACGACGGCCAGCAAGCGCTCCCGCCCGGCGCGTGGGAGGCCGGCAAGGTCTACGTGGACGAGCAATCCTTCGCCGTCCCGAACAACGTCAAGACCGACCGCATTCAGGTCGTGACCGGCATCTGGAAGGGCGACGGCCGGCTCAAGGCCGTGTCCGGCCCGCACGACGCGACGAACCGCGGCATCGCGGCCACGCTCACGCTCGACGGTAAGCCCCCGCAGCCCAAAGTAGCGCCCATCCCCGCGCTGCGCGTGGACAAGCTCGCGCCGGACGCGAAGATCAAAATCGACGGCAAGCTCGACGAAGAAGCCTGGCAGAGCGCGCCCGGCAGCGGACCGCTGGTGGACGTGCGCACGGGCGAGCCGAACAAGACCTTCCCCGTCAACGGCAGCGTCAAGCTGCTCTGGAACGACGAGGGCATCTACGTCGGCTTCAGCGTGAGCGATCCGGACATCATCGGCGGCTTCAAGAAGACCGACAAGGATCCCCATCTCTGGACCAAGGACACCGTCGAGATCATGGCCGACCCCGACGGCGAGGGCGACAACAAGGACTATTACGAGATCCAGATCGGCCCGCAAAACCTGGTGTTCGACTCGCAGTTCGACGACTACAACCAGCCCAAGGTCGAGCCGGACGGACCGTTCGGCCACCAGGATTGGTCGGTGAACGCCAAGAGCGCCGTGGTCGTCGACGGCACCGTCGACAAGAGCGACGACAAGGACAAGGGCTACACCGTCGAAGCGCTCCTACCCTGGAAGTCGTTCTCCAAGGCAAAGCACGTCCCGCCCGAGCTCGGCACGAGCTGGCGCATGAACTTCTACGCCATGAAGAGCAACGGCGGAGTCGCCTGGTCGCCGATCCTCGGCCAGGGCAATTTCCACAAAGCTCCGCGCTTCGGGCGCGTGCTCTGGGCGGAGAAGGGCTGGAACCCGCCGGCAGCGCCGGTGGCCGGAGCACCGTCCGCGGCGCCGCCCGCGAGCGCCGCCGTGCCCGCTGCCTCGACTCTGCCGGTGGGCTCCGCGGGAGCCGTCGCGTCCGTGCGCCCTCCAGCCGTGGCCAAGCCGCCCGCGACCAAGCCGTCCCCTGCCCTGCGCTGACTATTGCAGGCGGTAGCGCCGTTTGAGCTCCGCTTGCTGATCGGTGCAGCGCTCCACCAGCGGGCGCGCGCGGTTGAGCTCGTCTTCGGCGCTCGCCAGCAGCGCGCTCACCGTACCCGCGTCCGCGCCGGCCGCGAGCTTGGCCTTGGCCTCGAGCTCGTGCTCGACGCCGCGCACGTGCAAGCCGTAGGCGTCCGCGCAGCGATCTTGAAGGGCCCTGAGCTCCGGGCGGGTACAGCGGGTGGCCTTCAGCGCGTTCAGCAGCGGCGCTTTTCCGGCGTTTGGCGCGTTGCGGAGCAGGTCGATCGCGCGGCTCAGCGCGCCAGCCTCCGCCTTTTCTTCCGACGAAGGACCGCACGCACACGCGAGCGCGCAGGCGAGCGCCGCGATACGCGCTCTCAATCCGCCGGCTTGGGCGGCGGCCCGAGCTGAATGCGCTCGCCGATGTACGAACCAATCAGCGTAAACAACACGCCGAGCGCCGACATCAGCACGTACATGAACGACGGCATGGTCTTCACGGTCTGATTCGCGTGCAAGAGGAACGCCGTGGGGATCGCCACGAAGAACACCGCGATCATCGGTTCGATGAACGTGCGCCCCGGCGATACCAGGCCGATCAACATGCCGCCCAGGAACCAGACCGGAATCGCCACCAGCATGCCGGCCGAGCCCTCGAAGTCGAACGCCGGCACGACCATCGGCAGCCCCATCACCAGCGCGGCCGTCATCACCGCCATGATCGCGATCGATACGCCGAACCACAGCAGGCTGAAGCCCTCCTGCTGATAGCGGCGCTCGAGCTCTTCCTGGCGCGTGAGCGTGCGCTTGATGTCCTCGATCTTGGCGCCGCACGAGACGCAACGGTTGTTGGCTAGCGGCGGGGTGTTGGAAAAGCCACAGGACGGGCAGAGAATTTTTGCGGGAGCGGCCATGGCGGACCCACAAAACTAGCCCGCTTCCGGAAAAAAGTCCTCCTCTCCGCAGCGCCGGCCGGATCGCCTGGTTTTTCGAAGAGTTTCCGGTATTTTGCTCCGCGCGGAACATCCGGTCGCCGGCCGGTGTCGAGCAGCAGAGTCCATGTCCGAGCACGCTTCCGATCCCACGGCCGACCCGAGCCCGGCAGCCGAGCGCGACCTCGATCTCGAGCAGCTCCCGCCGCCCCGGCGGCCCTGGCGCCGCGCGACGCTCGTCTCCCTTTCCCTGTGCGCGCTGGGCTCGCTCTGGCTGGCGGCGGGGCTTCGTGAAGACGCCGCGTTCGCGCTCAAGGGGGGCCCGCCGCGCGATCTGGGGGAGCTCGCCGGCGTCGGCCTCGACCCGGCGCTTGCCAATACCTGGGTGCACGGCAGCGCGTCGCTCCGCGCGGAAGGCGCCGTGCACTACGCCCGCCCGCTCGAGCGCGACAGCTACCGCCTCGCGCGCATCGAAGGCAGCGACAGGCTCTGGGTGCAGGTGCGCGTGCCGTTCGATCCGTCCGATCCGGAGGCCGAGCACTTCGTGCCGCCCACCTCGTTCGTGGGGCGGCTCATACCGGTGAGTAAGGCCGGCATCCGCCATTCGATCGTCCGCTCGACCGTAGCCGACACCGCGCAAGGCGCAGTGGCCGACGACGCCTGGCTGTTGATCGACGACGAGGCGCCGCAGGGCATCCGCTGGACGCTCGCGCTCGTAGGCATGTTCCTCGGCTTCGCCGCGTTCAGCGTGACGGGGCTCGTGCGGTTGACGCAAAAGGTGAGCTGAGGATTACGCGGTGGCGACGCGGACCATCCCTCGCATCCCTCAAGGCGCCGCTGTACGTTGTCACGAACGGGCAAAGGCTAGAAGTCTGGCAGTCCCAGCCGGTCAGAGAGTGCACCAGAGAGTTTGATGTAGCGATTTCAGAACTTGCCGCCCAGCGTGGGTACTTGGAGGGCCTCCTCTCTGCTTATCGGAGCGGCCAGCTTGACTGGCCCGAGTTGCCCCTCGATCGCCTGACGAATAGGTCGATGTCGCCCGTAGTTCTTGGGAAGCCGTGCGCGGCCAAGGCGTAGGCGCCGACAACCAGGAACTCGACGTGATTGTCGACGAAGCTCCGCGCGATGTCGACGAAGTCCTCATTGATGTCCATCGCACTACGGCTTGCTGCGCAGCAACGTCCCGGGCATGTGTCTGCGCTCGTAGCTTGCGATCGGCTTTCGAGCGACTGCCCACGCCTCCTTGGCCAATGGCCACATCATGGCGATTCGCTCGTCAATGCTGGACCGATCCAGAGGATCACGCGCGGGTTCGCGGCCGAGTTCGTAGCGCCGCAGTGGCCACGCTTCGGCGTGTTGCCTTCGCTGCTCAGCGCGGCGGCGTGCTGCGGGGATCCACACGCCCATTGTACCAGACGGTGGAGGGTTCGGCGCGTGCAATCGCACGCAAAGAAATGCTAGTCCGCGCAGCATGCCCCGCGCTGCCAAATCCCCCGACGTCCTGATCATCGGCGGGGGAATCATGGGCACTGCGTCGGCCTGGGAGCTCGCGCGGCACGGCGCGCGCGTGACGGTGCTCGAGCGCAGCGTGCCCGGCGCGGAGGCGTCGAGCGCGGCGGCGGGGATCCTCGGCGCGCAGGTGGAGACGCATGGGCCCGGGCCGATGAGCGAGCTCTGCCTGGCGAGCCGCGCGGCGTATCGCCGCTTCGCCGAAGAGCTGCGCGAGGAGACGCAGATCGACGTCGGCTACCGCGAGTGCGGCGTGCTCAAGCTGGCGTTCGCGCCGGCGGAGCGGAAGCGCATCCTGAGCGAGACGGCCTGGCAGAAAAAAGCCAAGCTGCCGTACGCGTCGCTGGACCGGCGCGCCCTCGCCGCGCTCGAGCCGGCGCTGTCGCCCAAGCTGTCGGGCGGCGTGCGCTTCGAGCGTGACGCGCGCGTCGAGCCACGTGCGCTGTTCCAGGCGCTGCACATCGCGGCTCAGCGCCGCGGCGTCACGTTCCGGAGCGGCGCGTTCGTGCGGCGCGTGCTGACCGAAGCGGGCCGCGCGCGCGGCGTCGCGCTCGACGACGGCAGCGAGCTCGCGGCGAGCCACGTGGTGGTCGCGGCCGGCAGCTGGACCTCGTCGATCGACGGGCTCGCGCTGCCGGTCGGCACGGTCATCCCGGCGCGCGGGCAAATCGTCGAGCTCGAGCTGCCCGCCCCGGCGCTGCGCCACGTGGTGTTCGGCCCCGGCGCGTACCTCGTGCCGCGCGACGACGGCAAATTGCTGGTCGGCTCGACGCTCGAGTTCGTCGGCCACGAGCGCGAGGTCACCGCCGGCGCCGTGCGCGATCTGCTCACGGCGGCGATCGCGCTGGTCCCGGGCCTCGCGCGCGCCGGCGTGCGCTCGAGCTGGTCGAACTTTCGCCCGTACACCAAGGATCATCTGCCGCTGCTCGGACCGAGCAGCATCGAGCGGCTCGTGCTCGCCACCGGGCATTATCGGAACGGCATCCTGCTCGCGCCGATCAGCGCGGAGATCGTTCGCAAATCCGTGCTCGGACAAAAGCTTCTGCCGCTGGTGAAGAGCTTTTCCGAGCGGCGCTGACGCCCGCGCGATCGACATGCTATGAGAGCGGGCGTGGCGACTCCGCTCTCGCTCGGCGTGCTGGTTTCCGGCAACGGCTCGAATCTACAAGCCATTTTGGACGCCATCGGCGCCGGTCGCCTGGACGCCCGGGTGAAAATCGTGATCTCGAATCGCGCCGAGGCGCACGCGCTCGAACGCGCGGCGCGCGCGGGCGTGCCGGCCCGCGCAATACCCCACAAGGGTTACGCTAGCCGTGAAGAGTTCGATCGCGCGCTGGTCGCCGCGCTGCGCGAAGCCGGCGCGGAGTGGATCGTGCTCGCCGGCTTCATGCGCATCCTGACGCGCGAGTTTTTGGACGCGTTCCCCGGAAAAATCATCAATATTCACCCGGCGCTCTTGCCCGCGTTTCCCGGGGTGAACGCGATTCAGCAGGCGCTCGACTACGGCGTCAAGGTCACCGGCTGCACCGTGCACTTCGCCGACCCGGGCGTGGACGGCGGCAAGATCATCGCGCAGAGCGCGTTCACGGTCGAGCCGGGGGACACGCACGACTCGCTCGCCGAGCGCATGCACGCGGCCGAGCACCGCCTGCTCGTGCAGGTGCTGGGGGAAATCGCGGGCGGACGCGTCGTGCCCGACGTGCCCGCGCTCGCGAGCTCGGAGCGCTGAGTTGACCTCGCGCCACTACGACGTGATCGTGCTCGGCCGCTCGCTCGGCGCCCTGACCGCCGCGGCGCTGCTCGCGCGCCGCGATTTTCGCGTGCTCGTGCTCGGCCAGGGCCAGCGCCCGCAGAGCTACCGCTACGATCAACGCGTGCTGCAGCGGCGCGCGTTCACGCTCCTGTGCGGCTCCTCGCCGGCCTGGCGCCGCGTGCTGCAAGAGCTCGCGCAGAGCCCGCAGTTTCGCCGGCGCGTGCGCTCGCTCGATCCGATGTTCGCGGTGCTGAGCGACGCGCGCCGCGTCGAGGTTCCGCCCGACATGGAGCTCTACGCGCGCGAGCTCGACCGCGAGTTCCCGGAGGTGCGGCAGCTGGTGGACGAGCTCTACCTGAACGTGGCGCAGGTCAACAGCGCCGCGGACGCCGCCTTCGAACGGGATCTGGCTTTCCAGCACAGTGGGATCCGAAGCTTGGAATTCACGTGACTTGAAGTCGCGGC
>JADMIO011417987.1_pt1 | contig 43831 bp, 37 predicted proteins | sample 8958161 | NCBI WGS metagenome assembly JADMIO01 (sample SAMN16585339, study PRJNA669376) | soil metagenome | isolation source: Crop rotation soil | place: USA: Cullars Rotation, Alabama | collected 2011
CCGCGACAACTTGTCCACGTGGAATTCTAAGCTTAGGATCCCAATGTGCTGGAAAGAATTGAGTATTTAGTTTTGCAGGCTGGATGAGTCTCTCCTCCTATTGACGGACGAGAACAAACAGCGCAAATATTCGAAACGTCAAAAGATAAATAAGTAAAACAACGGTCACAAAGATAATCTCCATATTTCTTGCAATTAACGCAGAATTTTGGGAAGATAAGGTCTAGTACTCCCATACTTCCTAATAATACTAAATGGCTGAGATATATATTTTTCGACACGGACAAACAACAGACAACAAAGAGAAAATTTTTTCAGGTTTTAGAAATCCAGACTTAACCGAAGAAGGAATAAGAGAAGCCCAGAATCTCCGGGATAAACTGAAAGATAAAGTCGTCACAAAAGCTTACTCTTCGGACCAAACAAGGGCAATTCACACGCTTCAAATTGTTTTAGAACCCCATCAAAATGTCCAAGTTTTTCAGGATCCAAGGATCCGGGAGCGCGACTATGGAGATTTAACAGGGGGAAGCAAAGTCGAGGAAGAAGAAAAAAATCCAGAGCAATATAAAATCTGGCATAGAAGTTTTGATGTTCCCCCGCCAAATGGAGAAAGCATTGAAATGGTAGAAAAAAGAGTTCTTCCTTTTATTGAAGATTTGAAAAAAGACCTAGAACCAAATGATGTAATTTTTATTTCTGCTTCAGCAAATTCAATAAGACCGATGAGGAAATATTTTGAAAATCTTACCCCGCAAGAAACTGTCGGATATGAATATTCCCCCGCCCAAATCTTCGAATATCAAATTTAGTCTCCTGAATGGTATAATAAGCAAACAATGGAGGGGTCGCATAGTAGGTCCATTGCGAGGGTTTGCTAAACCCTTGAGCTGTTAAAGGCTCGCGTGGGTTCGAATCCCACTCCCTCCGCCAATTTAAATTTTAACTCCAAAGAGGCTTCCGATTCCGTAGGTAACAGCCATAGCGATCGCTCCTCCCACAACTACTCTAAAAATTGCACGAATCGGATCTGCGCGTCCAACTTTTGCGCTAACAAATCCTGTTATAAAAAGCGCTATAAGAACTGCCAGAAAAGCAAAAGGTGCACGATAATTTGCAGGCGGAATTATGATTGCAATCATTGGAATTAAGGCTCCGAGAAAAAAAGAGGTTGCGGAAGCAAAAGCCGCATGCCAGGGATTTGTTAAATCATTTGGATCAATTCCCAATTCTGCATCGAAGTGCGCGGCGATTGGGTCATGTCTAGTTAATTCTTCAGCAACAATCCTGGCAGTTTTTTTAGAAAGCCCCTTTTGCTCATAAATTTCTGCCAGTTCTTTTAACTCTCCTTTTGGATCATTTTCTAATTCAAAAGTTTCCTGTTTGAGAAGAGCCTTTTCTGTATCTCTTGAGCTACTTACGGAAACATATTCACCAGCCGCCATAGAAATTGCACCGGCGATAATTCCAGCAACTCCAGCAGTTACTATTATCGAAATTGATGTGGTTGCACCTGCTACACCCAAGACCAATCCCGCAATTGAAATAATTCCGTCGTTTGCTCCAAGTACTGAGGCCCTAAGCCAGTTAAGTTTTGCTCCGTGTTTTGATCTGTGCTCCAAAGGTTCTGGAATCATAATATTAACCTTGCGGAGAGGGCGAGATTCGAACTCGCGAAGAGCTTGCACCCTTAGATGTTTTCAAGACATCCGCACTAGTCCACTATGCGACCTCTCCAGGCTCACACATTATATCAGTTAAAAGCTAAAAATATACAATTTTAAATTGACTTGGATGAGGATTTTAAGATAAAGTAATCTTATGGATCAGCTGCCCAAACCTCAAGAAGAATTGGATTTACCACGGGATCTTCCCAAAGAGATTACTTCCGGTTTGGAACATCAAAAAGAAGATAGCGATTTTTATCCCAAAACTCTTCTTTCGTGGAGCGCTCCCGGAAGACCTTATAAAAAAAGAGGCAAACAATTTTTCGCAACAAGTCTTCTTCTGGCACTTCTTTTAGAAGTTATTTTATTTCTTTTCAGCCAATACTCTTTAATGCTTGTCGTTGCTTCACTAGTTTTCCTATCTTTTTCATTTGTACTTGTTCCGCCTCGAGATTTTCATTACAAAATTTCCTCAGAAGGATTAACTGTCGAAGATCATTTTTATCTTTGGCAAGAGCTTTACGATTTTTATTTCAAAAGACGAGAAGGAGTAGACATTCTCATGGTGCGCACCCATGATATTTTCCCCGGAGAATTAAGTATTACACTTGGTGATATGACCAAAAATCACGTTCTTCAAGTAATTCTTCCTTATTTGCCATACCGAGAAACCATAAAGCCTACATTCATGGAAAAAAGCGCTGATTGGCTTACCAAAACTTTTCCTCTCGAAAAACCCCTCGAATAATTTGTAACTTAGCTTCCTTTGAACTAAAATATAAAAACTAATGTCCTCGTAGCTCAGCTGGATAGAGCGTGACGTTGCGGACGTCAAGGTCGGAAGTTCGAATCTTCTCGAGGACGCAAAAATAGTTTTGACGAGGAGGAGTGCAAGAGTGGTTTATTTGGCCGGTTTCGAAAACCGAGCGAGTCGTAAGGCTCACACAGGTTCGAATCCTGTCTCCTCCGCATTTGTTATGAAATTTGAATTCTCAGCGGGAGGAACGGACAAGCGAAGCGAAGAAGCTTTCTTGCGAGCAAAGCGAGACAAGGGTGGAACAATATGAAATTTGAATTCTCAGCAGGAGGCATAGTTTATAAGCATACCCAAAATAAAACTCTTATTCTGGTTTCTCAGCATTCCGGTCACCACGGCTGGGTTTTTCCAAAAGGTTTTATTGGTGACAAAATCCAGGGCGAAAAAAAAGAAGATACTGCAATTCGCGAAGTAAAAGAAGAAACAGGAATTGATGGGGAAATCGAGAAGTCTTTAACTCCTGTTTCATATTGGTATGTAATGGACGGAGAAAAGAGAAAAAAGACTGTATATTACTTCATAATGAAATTTGTCGGAGGAGACACCAATGACCACGATTTTGAAATGGAGAAGGTCGAGTGGTTACCAAAAGAAGAAGTTTTAGATCGCCTCACATATCCCTCTGATAAGGACGTTTGGAAAGAGGCTGAAAAATTGATAAAATAGTCCGACAAGGAGGGATCGCATAGTTGGTCTAGTGCGTTCGCTTGGAAAGCGGATATCGCCGTGAGGTGATCGAGAGTTCGAATCTCTCTCCCTCCGCACTTTACTAATTCCAAGAGAATCCATTTGACTTTTTCTGCTTTTCCGAAATATAATCCCCTTAAATGCCGCAGGAAAGATTTAATCCGGCAGTTTCAAGAAGGAAGCTTTTACAAGCCGGAATTTTTGCGGGAACAGCAGCATTTCTTGCTGCCTGCGGAGCGGGATCAGCGGAAACACAGAAACCATCCCCACTAAGTTCACCTACAACTGGGCCAAGCAAAGAACCCACTGCCTCGCCTTTACTAAAACCAAGCATTGCTCCCACTCAAGAAGTTTTGGCAGCAGCGACAGAAAAACCAAAGGAAGAACTTACATTCCAGTTTGTAGCAACAACAGCAAACCAAGTCATTAAAGATTATGACGGAAAACACAGAGACTTTGACAAAAACGGAGAGAATTGGTGCGAAGATATAGTTCAAGAATTAAATAGCCGTTTAGGTTTTCGATTTCTAGAAGGAAAATATGCTTATCAAATTTTCGGTCAATATCCCAATTCTTATGAAGCGATAGACTGGCCTAAAAATTCAGCTCTCGATCCTTCTGCCTCTCTTTCTCCAGAAGAAACTTTCACCGCCCTTATCGGAGATGTGTTTGTTTGGGAAGATGGGTATAACGGAATCGGCGGACATACTGGTTTTGCAACGGGAACTCAGGGTGTCAATGAAAATGGGCCTTGGTATGAAATCTTTGAACAAAATGATCCCTTAGGATCTGTCTGCCATAAAAAAGTTTATAGCGGACATGATCTTTTGAGTTTACGAGGAGTTATGAGACCAGTAACTATCGACGGACCAGATACGGGAAGTGTTTATGGGCCGGGAACTACAGCGATAGCAGCCACCCAAGCACCCGAAGCTACCCCAAACGCCTCGGAACAAGGGTATAACGGAAATGATCCAGTTGAATTTCTTGATTTTTTCATCAAGAGATCCGAAAGGGTCAAAGATTTTGAAACTGGAGCACAACTTTTGGCTCTAAAAACACTTTACGAAATTTTAAATACGCCTCATGCACAACAAGACGCAAACAAACAATATTATTTAAGCTCTAAGATCACTCAAATCAGTGGATATCCTGCAGAACAACCAGGTCTCTATAATATTGTGAATAACCTTGCATTTGGTGGAGACACAGGAGGATTTGACTTCGTAGTTGAGTATACATACGGGGATGTTGGGTATGGAACAAAATTAAGCGGAGAAGCTCTAGTTAAAAACCTTAAAGATGCCAACCGTTATGCAAGAATTCCCAATCAGCCTGAAGGAAAAGTTGTAGATTATTGGGGGATAAAAGGATTTGAATGGGATGAGTTTGAACACGGGCTTTTGGAAAGACTAAATATTAATTCTTCAGTTACTCCTTCCAAAGAAGACTTTAGAACCTGGTTTACAAGAAAAACAGACAAATCACAATTTCCTCCCTATTCGACTGCTTCATATCACCGCGAAGTACAAATGCTAATTAGTAGGGTTGATGGAAAATGGTATGTAGACTTTAATCCTCAACCAAGTGATAGCTATGATACAACCCGAGAAATCAATGCAATTTTTCCTCAGGAAAAAAACGAATACAAACAAATAGGCGTTGACGGATCGCTGATAAAATAATTTGACATACTCTAGGAGTTGCCTCTAAACTAGATATAGCTTATGAAAGCTGCCCGAATCTTTTTTGCTTTCTTTCTTTTTCTGTTTTCATTCCTTGTCCTAAAACCTCAAGCATATGCCCAGGTATCTTCTCCAAATACTCAAACTCAAACTGTCCAAAATCAAATGGGAACTAATTCAAATGTTCCAAACAATTTGCATAACTACACCCAAAACGTTCTTCTTCAACTCACTTCTGGGATGACCTGTCTTATTATGGGGATTGATCCCATAGACCCAAACGCGAAATGTTTGGGCGTAGACAAAAAAACAGGAAAAATCGGATACGTAGAAAATGGCGGAGGAGCCGTGATGGCAATGGGTTATTTTATGTCTCAACTTTACAACATCCCAATACACACCTCAACCTTTACTAATTACTTAGCGGGAAATTTTGGGATAGATAAAAAAACTTTGGCTGCTTCCCCAGCTCAAGATCCTAACACTCCAACAAGCACTGCCGCTGTGGGCGAACAATCAGGAGGTAGCAATAGTAGCTCTCAGTCAAATCCTTGTGTACCGAGCAAAAGCGGAATAGGATACTGCGGGCTTTCTCCTCTACTTGGAGCCTGGGAAGTAATGAGAAACATTGTTTATCTTATTTTCGTCCTTGTCTTCATGGTGATTGGAATTGCAATTATGCTTCGGATTCACATTGATCCAAGAACTGTGATGACTATAGAAAATCAAATCCCAAAACTCATAATAGGTTTGCTTCTTGTCACTTTTTCCTTTGCGATAGCAGGTCTACTTATTGACATTATGTATACAGTTATTTTCCTTGTATTTGGAGTAATGGCTAGTATTCCCGGAGTTAGTCTTGCACATCTAGATCCTATTACTCTTCAAAACAATAACCCTTTCGCTGCAGTTGATGCCATGGTTCCTGGCGCAGCGGGATTTCCTAATGGATTCGCTCCTGCCTCAACAGGAGGAATATTTAGATTCAGCTGGGATGTAGCTGCAAATCTGGGGGGCGCATTTGTCAAGGCATTTAATATAGATCAAAACTTCTGGACATTATTAAATCCGCTGAATATTTTCTCTGACTTAATACAAGGATTAAATGGTGATTTTAATCCAATAAATTTCGTGATAAATCTTGTAAGCGCGGGTGCTGGTACTACTTTAGGATTTCAAGCAGCCAATTTAACAGCACAACAGCTAAATGGGCTCCCCTTTGGTATCGGAGGACTTTTGAATTTAGTAGGAGAACCTGGCGCTTTTGCTCTGGGTTTCGAAACTGCTTACGCCGCATCAGAGACAATTTTGAGAGTTTTAGCTCCGTTCATAATTCCTTTTCTAATAATAATGATCGCTACCATTTGGGCTCTTTTCCAACTCTGGAAGGCTTTGATAATGGCATATATTTTTACGCTTATAGATGTTGTAGTCGCTCCTTTTTGGCTACTCTTGGGACTTGTTCCAGGATCTAAGCTCGGTTTTTCGGCCTGGTTTAGAGATATTATCGCCAATATTGCTGTTTTTCCAGTTGCGATGACCATGCTTTGGACTGGGAAAATGTTTATGGACGTCCTTTCATCATGTGGAACTAATTGCGATCCTACAAAAGTATATGTTGCCCCCCTCATAGGAGGTTCTGCTGGTACAAGCTTTCTTGGATCTATCATTGCACTGGGAATCATTTGGTCAACGCCTGAAGTGCTCAAGCAAACTAGGGCATTTGTTAAAGCTCCAGAGCTTAATCTTAAATCTGTCGGACAGGCAGTCGGAATTGGTGTCGGAGCATTTAACATTCCAGGACAACTTGAGAAAATAGGCCAACAAACTTATTATGCTAGATCAGGAAGAGAAACTATCTCAAGAATAATTGGTAGGGGCAAAGCGGTCGCTGGAAGAAGACCCTAAATCTACTTAGGTAGATTTACAGATTTTGAAAACATATAGAGTAGAAATCCTAGGAAACCTAATTGACCAATATTTACCGCAGCATCTAAAGCTATAAACATTCTACCGCTATTAAGTTCATTTAGCGCCCATTGGTATTGCTCCTTACTTATTTTTTTATGATCATATAGAATTGCAAATAAGTGATGGAGATCTGCGGGACCTACTGCTAACGCATTCTTTCCCCAGAGAACTTGCGCCATTGAATCCTTAGTAAGTCTTCGCTGCATTACTCCCGCTACTGGTAAATAAGTAGATGACGATTTTTCTTTGAAAAGCCAAGCAATTCCTATCGCTTTTTCCATAATTGTTTGATTCGCTTTGGCGGCATCAAAGTGAGACAGTGGAGCCCAGATTTTCTCAAGTCCCTCTGCTATCTGCTCGACACTTTCAATTTTTGGTAAAGCTTCCAAAAGTTCTATCTCTTTTGTGGCAGCCTCCCCTTGAGCCTTATTGTCTCTGGCGCGTCTAGCAAATGCTCCCGTATCGTGAACATCTTCAAAAACATATTCATTTAAATTTGCATCTCCAGTCCATAGAACGAAACCATGCTTATACTCTCTTTCTTTAATCCATTCTTTGTAGTAACCATTAACATTGTCTCCAAATTCGTTTCTCGGAACGTCTCCTTTTGCATTTTGGCTGATAAAATCTTTTCTTACCTCCTCGGCAAGTCTGATCGCATCATCAGCATCTCCAATATCTCTTATTATCCTTTCGCCATCAGGCTTTGCAATATCTTCACGAATAAAATCTGCAATATTAATATCATCAAAGAAGACAGGTATGCCTCTCCCCTCCGAATCTTTCGGGCAGATAGGATCTGTCCCGTCCAGAAGCGCTTCTCTTCTATTGATAATCGAGGTCTCAAGAGCGAGAAGAATTCCTGTAAGCCTCTGAGCTTTATCCATATTTTCCTTACTAAGCTTGAGCCTCTCCTTCTTTATTTCGATCCTTCTTTTCTCTTCCCTAAACTCATCGTGGGATCCCTTCTCGTGATGTTTATCTTCCTCGTCCCATTTTTCCCTAAGTTTTTCCAAGTTTGAGTCAACATTCTCTTTGAAAAGCACGGCGTTAACCCTAGCTCTCACATCATCAGACGTAAGGTAAAGTCGGTGTGGCTGAAAAAGGCTAATTCTTTTAAATAGCTTTTCTGCTTTTGCAATCGTAGTCACCATTGCCCTCTCTTTTGGACTTAAGCTTTCAAGAAGTCCCCGTTCCTCTACATCTAAAGCAGTTAGGCCTCCTAATCTTTTCATCAATTTTTCATAAACAACCTTATCTACTTTTTCCAAATCCCCTCTCATTTTTTCAAAACGTATTCCAGTACCAATCCATTTCGTATATTCCTCTGACCATTCTTGAGGGACGTTTAAATTTCCGTTTCTTGCTTCCCATCTTCCTTTCATTCTCCCTGCCCCTTTCTCCAAGAATCTGTTTACAAAGCTCATGGTATCCTTATCTCCTACAACTCTCCATGAAACCCAAGTAAAAATATCACCCGCGCGATTTGGATTCTGTCTTGTGATATAGCGAAGAGCATCCAGTGATTCAGCGTTTAAAATGTCTAGGCCCAAATGTTCAAATCTCTCTAATGCTCTTTTAAGTTCCTTTAGACCATTCTTATCAAATTCTGAATAAAGATAAGCGGAAAGAGATTGCTCGGTAATCCCAAATTTTCCCAGCAAATGTCTGTACGGGGAGTATTGCTGCAAAACGTCCTGCATCCATGAACTCATATATCTTGAAGCCCCCGGAGGGAGCTTGCTTTCTGCAGCAAGAGACAAAAGTCTTTCGCTTGCAATCATCATTCCGCGAGCGGTAGTAAATATTCTGTCAATTTCCCAAGGCTTTAGATCTGTTACCGGAGAAGATTTTCCTGATTGTTCGTTTATCGCGGTTATTTGTCCTGCGTTCATGAGAGAGATAAATCTTTCTCTTGCAAGCTTTTCTGCATCTGACTTTCCAACATATACGATTCTTTTAATATCATCTGTATCAACGCTTGCTTCTTCAGGGTCAAACGTTTTTCCTGTATCATTTACTGCAATTACTTGTCCTCTAATGTCAGTAGGCGTCAAATACCCTCCATTTTGCATCATTTTTTCCCTCAAAATTTGTTCATAAACATTCATCATTTGGTTAACTCCAGGAAGTCTTATTGCAATATCACCGTGAATTCCTGCAAATTGCTGGAGCGAATCATAAAGCTGATCTCCTTTTATGCTTGGAAGGTAGAGAATTGCATTCAAATCATGGAGCGTTTTTCTAACCTGTATTTCATTTTGATATCTGTAAAAATCTTCAGCAAGCCTATCTCTTTCAACTTGAGTTAGTATTAGGCCAAACTCATCTCTGTTCATCGATCCATTTAGGATCATACTCATATAGGCTTCTACCTTTAGACCATGGGTATAATAGTTAAAAGCTCTGTCCCAAAATTCTGAAGGATTGGCATCAACTGTTGCGAAAATATTATTAAAAACTTCGTCTCTAAATTCCCTGTCCAAGAGAAGCCTTGCTCTTGCTGCTACTGTTGCTTTAGTTTCTTGTCTATCATTAAATACGTTAGCGTTTTCAATTCTTTTTTCCTCTTCAATCTCCGCGGTAGTCATCCCCAGAGATCGACTATCGCCTGAGACAACCTCAGATCTAACGTCATTCAATATGGCATTTTTTTCTTCTCCTCCGAGATTTTCGACAATAACTCTTCTTTGATGATCAGGATGCTGAAAGACGGCGCTTGAGAGATCATCAGGATCCTCGATATCATATCCACCCCTTTGTCTATTTGCTTCTGCCGCGGCAGCTGCCTGCGCAATTTGTCTTCTCTGCTCTGGGGGAATCAAGCTATTCATGAAATCCCTTATTTCGGGTGTGGAACCTGCGAAAATATCTGCAGGATCTGCTCCAGGAGCTCCCTCAGGAGGATGTACCGATCCATCTGCCATGATTCTAGAATACGGGCTTCTCAGATGCCTTGTCAACCTTGGTTCGAATTCATTCATGCCCATATTTTAAACTCATAGAACAAGCACGGCTTGATATTCACATTACAAAAACCTTATAAATTGACTTGATAAGCCTCAAACAAGTAGAATTGGAAGCATGGACGACAAGCATTTTGAAGCACTTTACCCTGAGAATTCAAGGTTTGAGGAAATTGAAAAGATATTTAAATTTGTAAAAGAAGGATCCTCATCACAAATTGTTGGAATTCCAGGAGTTGGGAGATCAAACCTTTTGGGATATCTTTCCTACAACAGAAAAATCCGAATTGCACATGTCGGAGAAAACTACAAATGGTTCCATTTTGTTTTAGTAAATTTTTCAGAAGTCAGAGATAAAAGTAGAAACGAAGTAATAAGACTTATTTTTCTGTCTTTGCTTGACTCTCTCAAAGAAAGAGCAATGGTTGAGGATCACAAGAAGGTTGAAGAAATTTTTAAACAATCGTTTTCAAGCGGTGATGAATTAATTATTTTCCAGGGACTTAAAAAAACTATTGACTATCTATCTTTGGAAAAAGAGCTTACCGTAATTCTCCTTTTTGATCGATTTGAGCAGTACGTTTCTTCAGTTGACGAAACTTTTTTTGCAAATTTAAAAACGCTCAGGGATCGGGCAAAATACAGATTTTCAGTAATACTTGCTCTTAAAAGGCCACTGCCAGAAATTCTGGATCCCCAAATTTATAAGGATTTTGCAGAATTTCTGGAAGACAATATTATTTATCTTCCAATTGAGGACAAAGAAAGCCTCGATTTTAGAATTGAATATTTGCAAAAAGCAACCGGAGAAAAAGTCCCCGATGAAATAGTTGCTGAAATAAAAAAATTAACGTCGGGACACATAAAGCTTACTCGTTTATCTTTGGAAGAATATATTTCTAAAGAAGCAAATATTAAAAATTTGAAAGAATTTTTATTTTCCAGAAACAAAATTCAATCAATTCTTTCTGAGATTTGGAATTCTTTTACTCCAGAAGAACAATCTGCACTCAAAAATATTGAAAATGATGAAATACCTATGCATTTAATGAATGTGGGAATTGTAAAAGATAAGAAAATTACAATCCCTCTTTTTGAAGAGTTTGTTAACAATCAAGAAGAAATGAAAAAAGACGATTCTCTAGTCTTTGATGAAAATACAAATCAAATTAAAAAAGGAGATGTAACATTTTCAAATGGCCTTACCTCTTTGGAATTTAAATTACTAAAATTTCTGATTCAAAATTCCCAAAAAGTATTAAGTCGGGATGAAATAGTAGAAGCCGTGTGGGGAGATTTGGCCTCAACAAAAGGAGTCACAGAGCAAGCAATTGACCAACTAATTTTCAGACTCAGAAAAAAAATTGAAGAAGATCCAAACTCACCAAAACACATAACTACTCTAAAAGGCCGCGGCTTCCAATTTCTCCCCTAAGAACTTGCAATTTATTTATCCTCTAGCTACCATTAAACTATGGCGCGTTTGTTTAAAATTCTTCTTTCTATATCTTTAATATTTAATCTTTTCCAAACAACAGCACTTGCTGCAACCCCCGCTACTCCTGTATGTCAAGTCACAGATACAAATGGAGGAACTTTATCACTTGATAACTCGATGAAGAATTTTTCCTACATTGTAAGATTTCCAAATATAGGGAATTTAAATTATGACGTATATCATCAAGGGCAACACATCGACGATGGAATTCCCTGCGGACAGGGAGGAGTTAATAGGCAAGTGGTAACAAAAAAAGACAGCAACGGTTATTATATTGCGGTTACCGATTGCAAGGATTTAAGCCAAATAAATCCTCCAACTTTAAACGTCCAAGTTGTTCCTCATGGAGAATCATTACAGGATGCCGCTAAAAATAACGACCTAGCCTGCCAAGTTACAGAAAATATAAATACACATGGAGGAGAAAAGGGTGGATGTCAAATTGCCCTTGATACCCCTGTGGATCAGCTAAAACCAGGCCAACCAATAAGTTTTAAAATTACAGAGGATGACTCAAAGAGTAAATTAGACCCAGGAAAAACTTACGGATTTAGAATTCATTTGAAAAATGCTGATGGATCTGAGCTCAAAACAGCCGGCGGCGATTTTCCATTCACTCAAGTAGACCTTTTTCCTTCGGATTTATTTTCTAAGGATATCGTTGTTTCAGGCCTACCTCAAATCCCATCAACAGAAAGATATTGGCCAGAGGTATTCCAAGGAGATAAATTCAACGAAGGACCAAGGTGTATAGGCCAATCATTTGGCATAAACGTAGACACAAGTAAAGTTATAACTGGAGCAAACTGCTTTATTTGCATCAACGGTAGCACGTGGGATGGAAATGCTTGCACGGGAGGAGCATCGGGAGCCCCTCTTTCATCTGACCTCTATTGTGATAACCCAAACCAATGCGATCATACTTATGGATGTCTTAACAAAGTAAAATCTCCTTTTTGCCCACCGCCTTATAAAACCGATACGAACGGATTCTGTACAACAAATACTTTTAATCCTTGCCCTTCGCCAAACAAAATAGACGCTAGTGGAAACTGTAGTGCTGTAGATACAGGACTAGGAATAAGCATTGCTTCTGAAAAAACAGCCTTTGCGGCTACTCTAATGGGAATAATTCTATCAATTGCTGGAATTGTCGCTCTATTCATAATTATAACTACTGGCTATAGACTTATGACTTCACAGGGCGACCCTGAAAAGATAAAAGGAGCAAGAGAGTCGATAACGGCCGCAATCGTGGGGCTTGTTTTTATAATTTTTTCCCTAGCAGTTCTTTCATTCATAGGAGTAGACGTCCTTCACATCCCAGGATTTACAAATGGAAGTAGCTCCAATTCGACTCAAGACTCAAGTCACTCAAGCTCGATAGAAAATGGAGCAGGAGCGAGGAATAATTCAGCGCCAAACACAAATACAGGACAAGGAGTGAAAAACGGTCCTAGACCATAATATGAGATTTTTAGCATTAACATTACCAGACGGAACAAGTGTACAAGCTCCTTCGGGACTTCCTTCAAATCTCACAGACTCATCCACAATTTATAACATTCCACAATTTGCAGTGACGCTTCTTATTGTTGGCGTTGTAGTTCTTTCAATAGTTATGATCCTCTTTTCAGGCATTCAGTGGATCACTTCCCAAGGAGATCCAAAAGCTATCGAAGGAGCTAGAAAAAGGATCACTTACGCAGTAATCGGACTTATTGTTGCAATGGCATCATTTATAATTGTTTCAATCGCAATAACTCTTCTTGGAGGAGACCCAAACTTCTTCCACATGGGAAACTTTACCGGCAACAATCCTCCACCTTGCAGCGCAAGCCGGACTAATTCGGCTCCATGTTAACTCCCCACTTGACAAATGCTTTAAATTGCCCCTATGATTAATTTAATGAGAAAACTTTTAGCAAGCGGAGCAACACTAGCGGGATTTCTTTCTCTGGCTCCTCAAGCTTTCGCAGCAGTCACAAACATTGAGCTTTCTGCTCCACCACAAGCTCTTCCATCAAACACAAATATCGGAGGCATTCCACAATTCATAGTCACTCTTCTTTTCGTAATTGCAATCATAATTTCAGTTGTTTTCTTAATCTACGGAGGAATCAAATGGATTCTTTCAGGCGGAGACAGCAAACAGGTTGAGGGAGCAAGAAACCACATCGTAGCAGCAATAGTAGGACTTATAATTGTGGTCGGAGCATTTGTAATCCTAAATGTGGTATTTACAATTGTTACCGGAAATTCATTCAACTTTAGCAACCTCTGCATCCCTAGCCTCGCAAATACTAAGTGCACATAATCTTCTTGCAAAAGAAACGCTCTCTCTGTTAGTCTAATTCTATGCTTACTTTGCTCGCAGAAACTATCGGAACTTCTGGCACAGATCAAGCTTTAACAAATACCAATTGCGTAGATAATGGCGTAGCAACCCTCAGTTGTATCCCCTACGTTATCCAAAACATTTTGTTCTGGCTTTTTGCTCTGGCCGGAATAGCAGCCATAGTATTTGTAATTTATGGCGGAATCAAATTCGTTCTATCTGGAGGAGATCCAAAGCAAGTTGACGGAGCCAGAAAAACAATAACTTATGCCCTCATTGGTCTTGCTCTAATACTTTCGGCTTTTGTGATAATTAATCTTATTGGTACGATAACTGGAGCAACATGTATTGGAAAAATAGGAATTGGGAACTGCGGCTAGAAAATCTTCTTAATATTTAAAACTACACACAAAGCCCCATCTATCATTATTGCTGGAGTTAAAAATATTGGTAAATTTTTAATACTCTCTGAGTTTGAGTTAAGAAAGTTAGCAACAGCGTAAAAAGGCTCTCTGAGTCCTACTATAAATAGGCCTGCAAAAATAAATATAAGAGGAATAATTATTTCCACAGTCCCCTCAAGATCTTTTGGGCTTGAAAACATAGTATTTCCTATTTCAAAAAGGACGAAGAAAAAAGCTAAATCCAAAAATATATTTCCAAAAAAATCAAACCGGGTGAAATAAAAAAATGTAACAGAAATTATTGAGATTCCCATAATCACAGGCGCAAATCCAATAAGTGCTCTTCTTATCGGATCGGTGCTTCCAATCATAACCCGTCCAAGCCTCACATCATCCTCCCTTATTTCAGGAGTGAAAGAAATTTCGCCTACTGGTACCTGCATAACTCCTGCAAAAAGCATATGAGAAAGTTCATGAATAATTACTCCTGGTAGAAAAAGAATCGCTAGAAGAGAAATAGAAGCAGTATTACTTTTTGTAATATGGATAAAAAGATTTCCTAAGGATTTTATCAAGTAGCGGGACAAAAAAAGAAGTATAAGAAGTTCAACTATGAAAATTGCCAGATACAACACTTTATATGAGTATAAAGGATTTCCAAAATTGACAACAACTAGCGATTTTGAAACACTAGATTTAGAGGAGGTGCAAATGAATCAAGATCAACAAATTCCGGAAGAAGTAAGAGCTTACCTTGATGGCCTTTTGGACGATTCAGGAATGACAGTTCCTGATGATGCAAGAGAAGAGGTAATAAAAGAGCTTTACGCAAGGCTTGATAACTATCTTGCTTCTGTGATTTTGGAAAATATTCCACAAGACCAGGTAGATGAGTTTATCAATGCTTCGGCCGAAAAGAAAACTCTACCTGAAATGCAGGAATATTTACTCTCAAAACTGCCTAATGCAAAGGAGGTTCTGACCAAAGCTTTCGTCGATTTCAGACAGCTTTATCTTGGAAACGTAGCTGTAGCAAGAGAAGAAGATAAGCTAGGTCAATCACAGTAATATGGCTGAAGGAGGAATAGCTCCTGAACTAAAGCCCAAACCTAGACACAGAGTAGAAAAGGCTGCAACTCAGGAAGTAGTAATACGAACTTTTAGAGACGGACTTTCAGAGATGAAGGCCGCTTCTGCACGTCTCTCACCCGAGCAACAATTAACTCTTCAAGCCATAGAGAGAGCAACAGCAGAAACCATAGACGTCGGTCGAGACTCTTTTACCAATACTTTTTCAGATGTAGATCATCCCGATCGAAGCCCTTTTACTCAAAACGAAGGAATTCCAGTAGACGGACTGTTGGAATTTTTAAATGATGAGGCTTGCGATCTTCCCGTCGGAGACCCAAGAGAATTAAAACTTAGAAAAATGATTGGTGTCATCCGCGGAAACAGCTTGTCTTACGAACAAATCAGAGGAAGAGAAACGAAAGGCCGCGCAGATCAATTTCTAAATAGAGTCCGGCAGGAAGCATATTGGATTTCACAAAATGAAGACAGAGGTTCACAACAAGAAAATTTCCTCGAGGCGGAAAGAAGAATCAGAAAAAGACGAGAGCTAATCCTTAAAAAACCCAGAGCTACAAAAGGAGGAACCACCCCGGCATTGTCAGACACCCCGCCAAGTGCGGCAGCACCGACAGACGCAGTAGATTCTGCACCGGCTGAGGCAAAGGCTGATGCAGAAGCTTCCCCAGAACCGGCTTCGGAAGAACCCAAGCCAGAATCAGCAGAAGAACCAGCCGAAGAAGGGTCGCTAATTGACGAAGAAAGGGAGTTTCTTTATGAAGCTTACGTAGTAAATGGAGTCGAAAAACCAAGAAAAAGAGCTTTTATAGAATCTGAAAAGACAATCCAGGAGAAATTCAGAGCGGGTAATCTTAGACATCCAAAAGCCTTTATAAGAAGCGTCGCTCTGAGACTTTCCGAGGAATGGAACAGACAAAGATTAAATAAAAGAGGGGTAGAATTACTTCTAAGAAGCGGAAATTCACTGGCAAAATTAGACCTAGCTAAAGGCGCAGTCGATTCTGCCTCAGAAACTATTGCAAAAGAGAGAGCTGAACTTAGATCAAAAATAGAAGGTTTACGAAAATCAGAAAAGACCACTGTTGCAGGAAAAGATGGAGTTGAAACAATAGAACATGGTGCAGAATCCGGTGCAAAGATAATTGAAGCCAAAGGAGAAATCAAAAAAGCGTTTGTAAGCGAAATAATAGATAAAATTGTCTCGGGCGATATCAAGGAACCTGATATGCAGGAAGCCATAAGAAAGTTTGTACTTACCCATAAAGATGATTCTGTAATTAAGGAGATTTTTGGAACTGACGCCACAAAATACAAGGTTTTGGCAGACTACTTTGCAACCGATATTTGGGATCTTGGACAAAAAATTAAAACAGATAAATCAATCCTAGATAGAGTTGGAAAGTCAATTGATGATGTAGTAACACTCAAGTTTGCAAACGTTTCCTGGTCGCAGGAAGGAGAGGTAAGATTCAACAGAACGGACAAGCTTGTTGCTTGGGCGCAAGGCGGAAAATACAGAGGCTTAATCTTTAATCCTGCCTCTTTAGGAGCAATTTCTTCAATTATTGCTACTCCTGGAACTATCGCAGCCGGAGTCGGAGCAAAAATGTGGATTGCGCCAGTTGTAGGAACTGCACTTGGCTCTGCTTTTGCAGGAATGAGAAGAAATCGAGACTTAAATGTGGGACGTGGGATGACTGAAGTAGAACTGGCTGCTGGAATGCAAATCGGAGCGGACGCAAAAAGAAGAAAAGAAATGACTGAACAAGGGAAAGTTGGGAAAAACATGGTGAGCCTCCGCTCACTTCTGGATGGAGGCCGAGAACTACCTGAAGGAAATCCAGCCTTAGCAAGTGACACAAGAGGACTTAAGGAGCTTAGGCGTTTAGACCTTACCGATAGCGCAAATCAAGACGCTTTAATGAGAAGAATTGCGGAAATTGAAACGAGATTTGATTTCGGAAGAAGCAATCATACTGATCTTCTTTCATACTCAGAGGAAGGACAAATAGAGCAAGAGAGACTTGGAGCAATAATTGAGATTGGCTCTGCAAAAGCAGACTTAAAAAGGTTAGGACTTGAAGATTTACCAGCGGAGGAAGTTGAAAGAAAAATCGCAAGCTTTAGAGGAGAATTTCAAAAAGACTTCACCAAAAGTAAAGAGGACCAAGACTGGGAGTTTAATAAATATAAATTTAGACAAATTTCAAAATCGGTTGCAATAGGAGCAGTTACGGGAGGAATAACAGCAGCTGGATTTCAACAAGGAGTAGCTTGGATTGGAAGAGGGCTTGGAATAAATATCGGGCCTACTGCATTTGAGCAAGTTGGTCCGGCGATTGGAAATTTAGTTAAAGGCCTCACTCCACATGTTTCTGCTGCGGAAGCAACAGCCGCGGGATTAAGGCACGTGACTGAAAACGCTCCCCTACCAGGAGCTCAAGCAACAGAAACAGTAAAGGCGGCATTAGGAAATAAAGATATTCCTCTACCAGGAGGAGGAAGAATAGCTTTTAATAAAAGTGGAACGTCTTTTTCGATAGTTGACGCGACAGGGCACTCTCCTAATCATGAGCTGGCGCATATTCCGATAGTAGATGGGAAAGTTTCCGGAGTTGGAAAACTTCCGCTACCGGAGGACGTGAGGCAGGAACTAATCGAAAATCATATATTAGTTGAAAAACCAGGCGCACCAACGCATGTGACGGAACACGTCACCGGAAAAGATGGACTTTGGGAAAAACTCAAAACTCCAATAAAAACACGTGAACATTACGCGAATAACACAAGAATTCCTGACAAAGAGGAGCTCCAGCTTTATACTTCAAAGCTTCGAAATGGATCTGTAGTTCTCAACATGAGACATATGCAGCCAACCTATGAAAATGGACTTGTTCCATCAAAGATAAATCCTGCAGACGTAATTAAAAACCATCAGTCAGCATTTGTTTTCTCTCTCGGCGGAGACTCAAGACACGTGATTACAATTCCTGATGGAGCAGATGGAAAATGGGACGGACTTCTCCACTTAAATCCTAATGACCACACTCACTTTGTCGAATTAAATGGGCACAAGATAACTTTAGGCGAATTTACCAAAATGGTTGTGAATCAAGAAAAATTAAAAGCACTTCCAAATGGAAATATCGCAACTGAGTATTATGGGAGGTACGATGTTTGGAACTTGGCAGGAGCAGATGGAAAAAGAGGACTTATCGAAGCAGTAAGACTAGTTCCCGGATCTGGCGGAAAACATATCCAGGAATTTGCAACTATACACGGTGGAATGAAACCTCCGGAAACAATAACAATTACAAAACCAGGACAACCAACATGGGAAATACGCCTTCCAAAACCCCCAGTTCCACCCGTGACTCCAGTTCCACCAGTGTTTACACCGGAGAATCCAGTCGATGCTCCACCTGTCGCTTTCCCGTTCACCCCCCGCTTCCCATTGGAACAATTATTTAATTTTAACGTTTACGGAGGAGAATACGGCAGCGACATGGGCCTTTTAGATAGAGCACTTTATCCCTCAAGATTCTCAGAAAGACTTAAAGAGAACAGGGAATCTGTTTTAGACGAAAGTCTAGAAGTCAAAGAGTATCTCGAAAAACAATCTCCAGAATATAGAGAGGAACTTGAGAAAATGGACGCTTCAATTGGGAAGCTTATGGATTCAGAGAGAAGAATTGTCGTAACTGTTCCAGCATACGCTGAAGGGAAAAATATCAGAAAGATGTTAGATTTCTACGTAAACCAGAAAGACTCCGACGGAAACACTATAGATCCCAAGCTATTTGAAATAATAATTGTAGACAATCATCCCGGATCAGTACCAAAAGACGAAACACAATCAGAGCTTGAAAAATTCAGGACTGATCATCCCGAGATAAACGCATTTTACGTTGAAAAGGTCTGGAGTGAGGAAGAAGGCGGAGTAGGCGCCGCTAGAAAATATGCAGCAGACTTAGCTCTATTAAGAGATTCGAAAAGACCTGCTAAATCTGGAGACATGATAATAATTTCCGCGGACGCCGACCTTGATGGACTCACCGATAAGTACATCTCAAGAACAATTGAAACCTTTGACTCAAATCATTATATAGATGCAGCTGTAGGAAAATCTAATTTACCTGAAGAAGCACTAGCTAAGCCAAATATCAGAGCAGCTCAAAGATTTTGGACAACGCTTGACAGACTTATCGCAAGAGATGCAGAAGGAGCTCCTAGCGCTAGACAATTTAGGTCTCCGGGAATGATAGGACGAAACTCAATGTTTAGAGCCTCTATTTATGCAGCTATTGGCGGATATAATCCAAAAGCTAAGCTGGCAGAAGATCTAGAGATTGGATGGCTAATAAATGAGGCCCGAGGGCATAATCCAGACAGAATTCTATACAAAAATTCTACAGAAGTTATTACAAATCCTAGAAGATTCTTAGCAGCAGCGGCACAGGGAATTCCACTTCTAAAAATGTATGGAGGATTTCACGAAAACACAGAAATAAGAAGACTGGACAATAAAGCCCTTCTTGCAAAAATTCCTGATAAGTTTGATGTCAGAAGATTTGAAGAAGACGTGGATGCGCTTTGGCAAGCATCGAAAAGTTCTCAATATGGCTGGTTGGGTCCCAGATTCGAACCTCTTTTTAAAAGAGCAATGGGACTAATGGGAGCAGACTACGAAATAGTTGAAGGGCATGTAAAGGTTACTAACGTAGATAGGTTAACTTCCGGACTGGGAAAAGTTGTTAAAAAGCCTCCCACCTCTCCTTCTTCAAAAGGATCAGGAGTGATAGGAAGAGCTTCGACAAGCACTAAGAACGCTACTGCTTCTGCTGCAGGAGGAATTCGAAAAATGGCATCTGAATCTCTTAGAGACGCTAAAAAAACTACTGAGGAGATAAGAAGTTCTCTAAGAACACCCGATCAACCACTCCCTGCCGGCTGGTCGTCGCTTGATGTTGGGGTGGGGGCGAGGATAAAAGACAACCAGGGACGAGAGTATGAAGTGACCAGAGTTTGGAAAGATCCAAATAAGGATGGGAATCCAATATATGAACTTACAAACAATTCAGGGCAAAATTATCCAAGCGGTGTCATGTCAATTAGTGCCATTAGCCAAGGCCTTTCGGACGGAACTCTGGAAGTTTCCCAGCCTGCGCCGACTACTCCAAAAGGGCCGGGTCCAGCAGCTAGAGCATCTGGGGCTATAAAAAATGCAGTGGGTTCCGCAAGTCAAAACGTTAATCAGACAGTTGAGCGCGTTAAAGATTCACTTTCTACTCCAGATCAGCCGCTTCCTGCGGGATGGATATCTCAAGAACTAAAAGTTGGAGCAAAGATAAAAGATTACTGGGATACTGAATACGACATAACAGGAACATCTACTGATCCAAACACCGGCGAAACAATGTTAGAAGTAAATAATGATCTGGGAATGCATGGCTGGTATCCAATATCTGAATTAGTTGAAAACATCTCTAGCGGGGATTGGAAAATTTCTCAGTTGCCACCAACAGAAGACCAAAAACGGATGGCAGAAGCAGACGCAATTTTGGATCAATATGGTAAGCAAGCAAGAGAAGTAGCCAAAAACGCTAGCGATAGGATATCAGGAATGGCAAGTAGACTTAGGCCCGATCAAGCAAGAATTGCAGAAGTTAGATCGCAAATCGCCAAGCAAGCCAAAAATGCTTGGGTCCAAAATCCTGACGTTCCCTTTTATGAAAGACCTGTAAGCGCACAGCCCCCTTCCCAACCAATACCCTCAATTAGAGATAATGGTGGAGCAAATCCAAGAGGAGCAGGCTTGGCTTCAGTTGAAGAAACCGCCGCAGCCCCAGATGCGGACTCCCCAGAAACAACTCCACCGCTAACTGAGGGGCCAACGCCTCAAGCCCAAGAACCAGTTGAAGAAACTGTTCCGAAAACTGAGGTACCAACACAAACACAAGCAAATGTAGAGACTAAAACCGCCAGGACAAAAGGAATAGCTAAAAATCTTGCTATTGGATTTGCACAAGGCACTGGAGCAGCGCTCGCAGCAAAAGTTGCCATAGCATCTGCAAAAACTGCAGGAAAAATGGCTACTAATGCAGCCAAAAGACAGATGGTTAGAGAGGCAACTAGACAAGCAGTTGGACAGATTCAAAAATCAATAAAACGATAAACATCGCAAGAATTTTCACGCCAGAGGCTAAATCTCCTTTTTTCTGATCCACTTTGACTATCTTGAATTGATTTTTTTCACGTTATACGCTTTTAATACTAGTGGTTTTAGGCAGGAACGACGCAATAATCTAACTAATGGAGAATCACCCAATACCACAGGACATAACAGGATTTCAATTTAAGCTTATCGGCAACATGACGATCAAGCAGTTCGCTTATCTCGCAGCTGGAGCAGTGATTGCCTGGATCATATACTCTTCCCCACTTTTCGGTCTTCTTAGAATAATACTTGCCTTTGTTTCTGCGCTTTTGGGAGTAGCCCTTGCCTTCCTTCCTATTGAAGGCCGTCCTCTGGATGTGATGATTTCAAATTTTGTTAAAGCTATGTTTAGCCCCACGCAATTCCTCTATGAAAAAACTGGCGGGCATCTTTATGCTCAAGTGTCGAAAAAGAAAACGGAAAAGCACAAAAAGGCTGATGGTGTACAGGTCCCTCAAGAACCAAAAATAAATGAATATCTCTCTCAAATGGCAGCAAAAGATAACAGAGAGAAGGACAAGAAAGAAATGGTTTTCTTCAATAACCTGGCAACTATTGCAAATAGCCCTTCTTCCCAAAATCCAAACGCGACGCCAACAGTTTCCGGTTCCCACGTTTTTGACAATGCTCCCATTGAAGAAGTAGCTCCACAAAATTTACAAGGTCCCCAGGCCCCAAATGACCAGAAGGAAAAAGAGATAGAAGCCAAAACCGCTGAGCTTCAGAAAGAATTAGCTATCGCAAAACAAAGAGAAACACAGCAGGTTGATCCTGCCCAAGCGCAAAAAGCACACATGGAAGCAGTAGCTTTGGAAGAAGAGCTGAGAAGAACTGTGGACGAAAAAAATAGACTTGAACAACAACTTATAGAACTTCATAGAAAGCTTGACGCCCAAAAACAAAATGTTTTTACGCCAAGTGTTGCCCAGGCCCCTCAAGAAACAAAAAATGTAAGAGTAATTCCGCAAGGTGTTGGAAAAAGCATTGGCCTTCCAATTGCTCCTGACTCACCAAATGTCATCTCTGGAATTGTAAAAGATCCTAGAGGAAATCCCCTTTCGAATATTCTCGTCGAAGTAAAAGACCCTGACGGAAATCCAGTCAGAGCGTTTAAAACTAACGGAGTGGGCCAATTTGCCTCAGCTACTGCCTTGGGAAATGGAGTTTACACCATAGAATTTGAAGATCCAAAAGAAGAAAATAAATTTGATACGATCCAGTTTGAGGCCAAGGGAGAAATAATTCTACCAATTGAAGTAATTTCTGTGGATGCCCGGGAAGAATTACGAAGGGAGCTTTTTAATTAAATGGCAAAGACTGCCCAAAAAATAAAAGCGACAACACAGCGTTTTACTGAAATTTCAGATATATCAGAGAATATTGTAATTCTTACTAATGGAAACGCTTGTATGCTTATTGAAGTTACAGCGACAAACTTTGCTCTCCAATCGATCGAAGAACAGCAGGTAAAAATTCTAGCCTACGCTTCGCTTCTCAATTCTCTTTCATTTCCAATCCAAGTTTTTATAACTAACAAACAACTCGATGTTTCAACATATCTAAAAAGACTTGACGAGCAAATAAAAGGAGCGAGAAGCCAAATGTTTGCACAACAAATTTCTCTTTACAAAGATTTCGTAGCAGAGCTAGTAAAAATTAATACAGTACTTGATAAAAAATTTTATATTGTTATTCCGTACTCGCCTTTGGAAAAAGGGGTAACTGGAGCAAAAGCAGGAGCGCTTGGAGCATCCGCAGACCCCAATCTTATTAATCAAGCAAAAGTTGCGCTCAAATCAAAAGCCGAATCTCTTCTCTCAGAAATCGGAAGGATAAATCTTAAGGCAAGGATTTTGGAAAAAGAGGAACTTGTCCGAGTAATTTACGAAATTTTTAACGGCCCTATATCTCAAGAAGCAAATCTTATCGAAGAATATAAGCCACCTATTGTTCAAGGTCAGAACGGAGGAAAAATTTAAGATGTCTCTCTTTTCTAAAAAATCGAAGAACCAGGCATCCCCTGTCCAACCGCAGAAAGCTTCTCCGCAGCAGCAGACTGCGGATGTTTTAAAGCCCGTTGAGCGAGGAATGGTTTCAATTACAGACATAATCGCCCCCGCCTCAATTGAGGTCGACTTCAACTACATAAGGGTCGGAGATAATTTCTATAGAACTTTTTTTGTTGTTGGATACCCAAGATATGTTTCACCCAATTGGCTTGAGCCCCTCATAAACTTTGACCACTCCCTAAATGTTTCTATGTTTTGTTATCCAACAAATTCCCCAGATGTTCTGTCAGATCTTAGACGCAAAATCGCAGAGATGGAGGCAACTGTTGCTTCCCAAGCTGAAGCTGGGCAAGTCCAAGATCCAAAAGTTCAAGCGTCTTTGGAAGATGCTCTTTCTGTTCAAGAAGAGTTAGCAAAAGGTATGGAAAGATTTTTCCAATTCAGTCTCTATGTAACCTTAGAGTCTGACAACAAAAAAGACCTAGACGAAGCGTCAAAAAACTTAAAGACTCTTCTTTCTTCAATTCTTGTAGTTGCAAAAACTTCAACTCTTCAAATGGAAGACGGATTTAAATCTACAATTCCGCTTGGAATCGACAGGCTTTATACAACTCGAAACATGGACACAACCTCTCTTGCGTCGACTTTTCCTTTTACCTCCGCAACTCTTACTCAAGATAAAGGAATAATGTATGGAATAAATCAGATAAACGGGTCGCTAATCATTTTTGACAGGTTTTCGCTTGAGAACGCAAACGAAGTAGTGTTTGGAAAATCCGGAGCAGGAAAATCATATCTCATAAAACTTGAGGCAATGAGAAATTTTATGTTTGGAACGGAAGTAATAATAATTGATCCCGAGGGTGAATACGATGCCTTGTGTAAAACCTTGGGAGGAGAAGAAGTTTCATTTACTCCGTCATCTCCAATTAAAATTAATCCTTTTGATTTGTCTGGACTTTACGAAGAAGGAGAAAATGAACTGGGTCTTAAAATTTTATCCCTTCACGCTCTTCTACGCCTAGTGATGGGAGAACTTGACGCAACTCACGACGCAATACTTGATCGGGCTCTTGTTGAGACTTATAGACAAAAAGGGATAACAACCGACCCAGCAACCCAAACAAAAGAGCCTCCTCTTATGGAAGACCTTTACAAAACGCTTCTTGGAATGGAGGATCCTAATGCTCGAGAGCTAGCATTTAGACTTGAGAAATTCATAAAAGGAAGTCTTTCTGGCATATTTAATCAGCAGTCAAACTTTGATATTAAAAATCCTTTGACAATCTTTTCAATTAAAGCGCTCGAAGACGAGTTGCGTCCAATTGCCATGCACATAATTCTCGATTTTGTTTGGACCCGAGTGAGAAAAAATCTTAAAAAAAGACTTTTGATTTTGGATGAGGCTTGGTATTTGATGAAATATCAAGACTCTGCATCCTTCGTACATGGAATTGCCAAAAGAGCAAGAAAGTATTATCTAGCGCTCACTACAGCGACCCAGGACGTACAGGATTTCCTCTCCACAGATTACGGAAAAGCAGTGCTTTCAAATTCTTCAATACAAATGCTTTTGAAACAAAGCCCTACGGAAATTGATTTGGTTTCACAAATTTTCTATTTAACAAATCAAGAAAAGCAATTGCTTCTTTCTGCAAACGTAGGAGAGGGACTTTTTTTTGCAGGGCAATCACACGTTGCGATAAAAGTGTTGGCTGCGCCATTTGAGCATGAAATGATTACCTCAAATCCAGAAGAGCTTTTGAAAAGACAAGAGGAGCAAGTTATGCCTCTACCCCCAGTGGCACCACCCCCAGTTGAGACGGCTCCGCAACCGATGCAGCCCGAGCAATCATCCACTCTTCCCCAAACGCCAAGCCAAGGACAATCGCCAACTGGCGAAACTCCAAACTATTAGTTTTTGCTATCGTTAAACTATGGCAGAAAAAAACAAAATAAAAGCGGTAATCCCCATAAAATTTCTAAACGCGGGAAACGAACAGCTGGAAGTATTGGGGCGGGCTCAAATTTCAACAGCAGCGGTTAAAATAGAGTCCACATCCGGAAAGATTCCTGACTATTTGCCAGTAGATCTGACTTTCGGAGGACGCGAAGGTCAAATCCTTGAACGAAATGGTCAAGTATTAATCGAAGACCTACTCCCTCCAAGCGGCACTAAAATTTTAACTGATAAGAAAAAACCAGTAGTTCGGATAATCCCATACGAGCAAGATGAACGAAAAAAGGAACAGGAAGAAAAATCAGATCTTGATAGAAAAACCCGAGAACTGGGAGAATCCGGAATAACAACTATACTCGAACTTTTGGCAAGAAGAAAAAAAGAGGAAGAAACCAGAAAGGCTCCGGACAAGAAAGAGGGTCAACCAAAAGTTAATAAAGTTGACCTGATGCAACAAAAAATTCGGGAGGAAGCTTATGCCATATCACAAGATCCAAGTCGCGCAACTGGTAGCCCAGAGGAGGATTGGCTTAAGGCTGAAAGAACCGTTCTTGAACCAAAGATAAAAACCGAAGCATACTTTATCTCTCAAGACCCAAGACACGCAACAGGAAATCCAGATACAGACTGGGCAAAAGCCGATAAACAAGTTAGAGACAGAGAATTAAACCCAGAATACATAGACCCTCAAGCCTACAAACTGCCAACAACAATAAAAGGGTTGTCTGAGGAAGAAAGGCAGGCTCTTGCAACAGAAATAGCAACGTCAAAAATAGTTCCCGCGAGGCAAGAATCCCCCTCAGATGATCTACTATCGGATCAGGCAGAATCCGGACAAGCAGAGCAACCTTCCCGACCAAGTCTTCCCCAAAAGGAAGAAAATCAGCGAAGAAGGCGAAGAACGATCAGAAGACCTTCGTTTTCAAATCCTGCAAAAGCATTAAAAAACCTAAAAAGATTAAGAACGGCTGCGTCAGTCTATAGTCTCGCTCCAATTCTTCTAATATTCTTTTTATTCATTGGGGGAGCAATATTTCTTTTTGGAGGAATTGGTGGAGGAGGAATTCCCGGAGTAAATGCAGGACAAGGCGGATCCGAAATTGGCAGTTCAACCCAAGACAGCGGAACCGATTCAGCAAGCCTAAATCCAATTGCCCCTGGAATCCCACCTACAGAGGATGAGTTTTCTAAAATGTTTCACGTTTACGATTGCTTTAGCGGAACTTGTGTTCTCGCAGGACCAGGTAACGATAAATTCGAATATTCCTATAACCTACTTAAAGTTCCCCTAAGCTCAGATAAATACAGGTCTTTGCTCACCTCAAAGGGATTTGTTCCAATTTGGTTTTATCCAAGGCCTGACACTTGCAGTGGTCAGGCAGTACCAGTGGGAGGTACCTGCGGAGGAGCAATAGACGGCGGACTTAAGCTTTGGGGTTTCTGGGAAGTTCATGATTTGTTAAGAGTGAAAGAAAGCGTAATTCATGAAACCGGACACATTATAATGCAAAGGAATCCAGGCATCATGACAACAAGCGATCTTAACACCCTCGCCCAGGAAGATGGGTCAAAATGCTACACGTATGCGCTAGCTGCCCACGGCCAAGATGCTGGATACTATATAAATACTTATGCCAATAAAAACAACGGAATAGGCGGAGGAGCTTTAAGCGAATCTTTTGCTGAAACAACAGGTCTATATGTAATGTGTGGTCCTGGAGTAACGTGCGGAAAAGGTTTTAGCTACGTTCCGTCAATTACCGACTACGCCACAACTTGTCCAAATACTGCCGCCTGGACCCAGGAACACGTTTTCGGAGGTGTCAACTTTTATTCAACAGTTGCCCAAGGAGTAGGCGCTGGAACTACAGCGGGAGGCCCGCCTCAAAACATACCGCCAAATAGCGATGCTTGCGAAGGGAAGCTTCCTTCGCCTTACGACTTGTCGCGAAACCCTTTGCACAAAAACTACGGAGACCCAAATTGCAATTTTAATTTTAGCGACCTGTTTACTCTTCTTAAGCAAAACGACCCGCAAAAAGCATGCGTCTGGTGGAAAATGGCCCCAATGGAAAACGGACTTAATCCAAACGGATACACTGCGGGCACCAAAAGCTCAGGAGGAGGATGGGGAGTTTGGTCCATGAACGGAGGAGGAAACGACGGAAACGGCACGCTAAGCCATGGAGACGTAGAGTGGCATCTTCAGGTTTATAACGCCACCCATTATGTAGCGGAAAGAAACGGAGGGGACATAACCGCATATTTTGATAGCGCAAGGCAGCTTGCTGGAACAAGCAGAGAAAGTGAGGCTGGAAACAAAAAATATACCTATATAATAAATGGGCAGACTGTTCACGCAATATCCATACTAGAACAAGAAAGCCCGAGCGCAACAACGTATGCTGATTGTAAATTGCCATGAAAATTAAAAACACAATTATACTTTTAGGAATCCTTTTGGTGCTTGCGATAATTTTTATTTTTTTTGGCGTATTAAATTCGAGCAAAAGAGTTGAGACCCAAAATAATCAAGCAGGTCCAACGCCCTATAGAACTCCCGCGATTTTTCGCAACTCTCCGGATGCAAAAAGCGAATCCAATGAGTCTGCCTCTCCTCTGGATTTAAAAAGAGAAAAGCTAATAGAAATGGCTGACAAGACCGGAAGAATACACAAGGAAGACAGTTTTTCAGTTTCTTACGATGAAAAGTCTCAAGTTTTCAACATCGAACTTCTAGCCCCAGACACAACAAAAGCAAAGGGTGATAGCGTTCAGTGGATGGCGCTAGAAGGCATAGATGAAAACGAAGTCTGCAAGCTTCCTATCTTTTTCTATATAGACGAATCGGCAAAACAGCAGCTTCCAAGATATTTTGATATAGACCAGAATGTTCCCGGTTGTTAAGAAGGGATGCGAATCGGCATTATGATGTGGGAAAATCCTTCGTCTTTTTCAGACTTAAAAACTCCCGGATTAAGCGGGCCGGTCATTTCAAAAACTAGCGATTCATCTGAAACAGAAGATAGAAAATCCAAAAGGTATTTTGCGTTAAAAGCTATCTCGTTTTCCTCGCCTTGAGTTTTTGCTTCAACCTCTACCCTATCCTCGCCTACAGATGGAGCATTTGCAGATATTATTATCGAATCGTTTTTAATTGAAAACCTTACAATATTTGAAGCTTCCCTAGCAAAAACAGATCCTTGTTTTACTGCCCTTATCATTTCATCTCTATCAAAACGCGTTCTTAAAGAAAAGTCTGCTGGAATTATTTTTTGGTAGTCTGGGTATTCTGGTTCAATGAGACGCCCAACAACGGTTGTGTCTCCTTGGGTAAAGATTACTTGATTGTTTTTGTCTGAAACCGAAAGCTCAACCTCTTCTTCAGAATCGTCGAGGGACAAAAGTTCCCTAATAATTCTTGCTGGTATAAGAAGCGATTCGTTTTTACCAAGCGTTGAAAGAAAGTTTCTTTTTATAGAAAGTCTGTATCCGTCTGTTGCGACAAGGGTCGTTCCCCCATCGTCTGTTCGAAGTAGAACCCCAGATAGAGCAGGGCGCCCCATATCAGAGCTTGCAGCAAAAACCACCCTTCCCATTTCCCTTTCCAAAATCTCTTTTTTTATACTCACTTTTTTTTCTCCCCTATCATCAACAATCTTTGGAAACTCTGCGGGGTCGCTTGTTGGAAAAACCGCCTTTGTTTTTTCCGTTGTTAGGACAAGCGTTGATCCTTCGGTCTCAAGGGTGATTTTTTCTTTCGCAAGAGAAGAAACAAAATCTAGAAATGTTTTTGCAGGAACTGTCGTCTCACCTTCTTCTTCTGTTTTTGCAGGTATTTTTGAGATAATCCCTATTTCCAAATCTGTAGCGCTTAGTGTTATAAACCCACCCTCAGCTTTTAAAAGGAAGTTTAAGAGTATGGGCAGCTGCGATCTTTGTGATATTGCATGACTTACAAACGAAATTTTTTTTTGCAAGTTCTCTGCCAAAACTACAGACTTCATAGATATTTAACTTTTGTAGTTGTAGTAGTTTATATGGAAAAGTGGAAAAAAGCAACAGAGTAGGGCTACAAAAATGTTCATATGTTGTTTATTTCTTTGGTGCAAAAAATGTATAAAAGATTTTTGTCCGAACTACTCTTTTGCAAATGTGGAAGAAGAGAGGCGAGTTATCCCGTCGATTTCCTCAGAAAAAGAACCGTTTCCCATTAGTTTTTCCACTTTTTCTACACCATGCATAATTGTCGTGTGGTCTCTTCCGCCGAGGTTGTTTCCGATTTCAGCATATGTTAGGCCCAACTCTTTTTTTAGAAGATACATGCACACCTGTCTTGCTTTAACAAGTCTCGCGTCTCTTTTAGGGCCTTTAAGAAGAGTGGGTTTAATATCATAAAAAACGCAGGTGTTCCTTATTATGTCCTCGGGGTGTATTGCCAGTTTTTTTCTAAATTCTTCTTTGTCAACAATTTTAGAAACTAGTTCTTCTGAGGCTTCCCCGCCGCTACTTGCTGCTTCAGTCATAAGCCTAAGAAGCATTCCCTCAAGCTGTCTTGCGTCAGTTGCTTTTTGTGCAATTCTTTTGGCCATATCTATTGATAGTTCGAATCCATATTTTTTAGATTTTATTAGAAGGATCGCTGTTCGAAGTTCAAAATCTGGAGCTTCGATGTCTACAGTAAGTCCCCCTGCAAACCTTGATATGAGTCTTTTTTCAACTTTTTTTATTTCTTCTGGTGGCCTATCTGAAGAAAGGACAATTTGCGCAGATCCGTCTACCAAAATATTGAATGTATGAAAAAGCTCTTCCTGAACTCTTTCTTTTCCTGCGATAAACTGGATATCATCGATTATAAGAAGGTCCAAGTTTCTAAACTTTTTCTTCATTCTGGCAGTGTCGTTTGTTCGAATTGCTTCTACGATTTCGTTTGTGAATTCCTCGCTTGTTATGTAAAGGATTTGTTTTGCTGGATCCTTTTGGTATACGTCGTTTGCAATTGCTTGCATTATGTGGGTTTTCCCAACTCCTACTGGTCCGTAGATAAATAGTGGATTGTATGTTGTTCCGATTTTCTTTGCTACGGCAACTGCTGAGACGTAAGCAAGTTGGTTGCTTGAAGAAACGGCGAGGTTTCCAAAATTGTAGTCTGCTCTAACCCTGGGAAGATGGCCTATTGTTTGTCCAACTTTTTCTTCGAGAGCAAAAAGAGGTGCATCTTTTGAATCAAAAGAGCTTTCCGAAATCGAAGCCTTGGGTACAAAAATAATTTTTGAATCAAGCCCTGTGTGCTTATCGACAGTTTTTTTAATCATCTCATAAAACCTCTTTTGCAAAAGGTCAATTATCATCGCTGAAGGAGCAGAAACAGTAGCTACGCCAGAATCAAACGAAAGAAGAGCTGTTCCTTTAAAGAGCGTTAAAAAGTTTGCTTGAGAGATCTCTGTTTGGATTTCTCCTAATACTTTCCCCCAAAGTTCACTATGAAAATCTTGCATAAGTTTTTTACCGAGAAAACCAGTTTATCAAATGTGGATAAGTTTCTGTCAAGATGAACAAATAGATAAAACTAGATCTAGTTGCGCTTTCAAAACTAGAGTATTTTTGCTATACTTCCTATTTGTATGGAAAAGTTTATTAAACTCAAAAAGATTAAAAGAGCCCGTAAACACGGATTCCTTTCTAGGATGTCAACGCATTCGGGAAAGAAGGTTCTTAAAAGACGAAGATCTGAGGGCAGGAAAAGGCTATCAATTTAACTAATGTTTTCAAGAAAGTTTAGGCTAGTCTCCCCTATCTCCAAATCTTCTAAGCAAATCCCAAGCACAAGTTTTAATTTAAAAATTGCAAGGAATGGTTTAGGTAAAAAAAGATTCGGTTTCATTTTTTCAAAAAAAATTGATAAAAGGGCTACTGTGCGAAACAAAATGAAAAGAGTGCTTAGGTCCTGTGTTGAACAAAATGTCAAAAAGTTTGGAGAAGATTTTGATTTTCTTTTTGTAGCAAAACCTGATATAGTTCAAGCTACAAGAGGAGACATTTTAAAAGAAGTAGAGTTGGTTTTGACTAAATTATGAAAAAAACATTAATATTTTTAATTTCATTTTATCAACTTGCAATTGCAAGCTTTTTAAAAAGCATCACTGGTAATCCTAAATGTAAATTTGAAACTTCGTGTTCGGACTATGCAAAAGAAATGATAACTAAGTACGGAGCTTTTGAAGGAGGAATACGAAGCTTTAAAAGAATTGCTTCCTGTCAGAATTTTATAACATATGGCAAATATATTTAATACTTTTCTAGTTATACCGATAATTAATTTGTTGGTCCTTATTTATAAGGCTTTGATACTTGTTCATGTTCCTTTTGCTTTTGGATTTTCTATAATTGCTCTTACTGCAATTACTAGACTTGTTCTTTTTCCGTTAACTGCAAGTCAGCTTAAGTCTTCAAAAAAGATGCAGGAACTCTCTCCTCATTTGCAACGCTTGAAAGAAAAACATAAAGGAGATTCTAAGACACTTCAGAGCGAGACTATGAAACTTTATAAAGAAAATGGTGTAAACCCAGCTGCTGGATGTGTTCCACTTCTCATACAGCTTCCCTTTATTTGGGCGCTATATTCTGTTTTAAATAAAGTTGTGCACTTAGGCGGAAGCGCAGTTACAACCGAGGTTAATCATTCAGTTTATTCTAATTCACTAAAGCTTTCAAAAGCTTGGGACACAAGTTTTTTTGGTTTGCCACTGGGAGAGAGCCCTTCCCACCTAATAGGAACAGTTGGATTTTTAATAATTCTAATTCCTGTCATTACCGGCCTTTTGCAGTTTATTCAATCGAAAATGATGTTTAGCTCCACTCCTCAGACTGATGTTAAAAAACAGAGCGAAGATTTTGCCGCTTCTTTCCAAAAACAATCTGCTTACATTTTCCCGGCGATGATTGCATTTCTATCTTTTGGTTTCCCATTAGGACTCTCTTTGTATTGGAATACTTTTACAATTTTTGGTATCATACAGCAATATCAAATTCAGGGCTGGGGCGGCCTCAAGCCACTTATTGAAAAATATGGAAGAAAAAAATAAAGAACAAATTGTTAAAGAGTTTTTTTCGCTTCTCGGGATAGAGGACACTTTTGAAATCACCGAAGATGAGGAAACAGTTAACATATCTTTAAATACTCAGGAGTCAGGAATTGTGATTGGTAGACACGGTGATACTCTCGAATCTCTACAGCTTGTCCTTTCCTTAATTCTTTCAAAAGAGACAGGAGTTTTCAAAAGAGTTTCTCTAGAAGTTGGAGACTATAAAAAGAATCGTGAAGATTATTTAAGGTCTTTGGCAATTCAAACAAAAGATAGGGTTATTTCAGAAAATCGAGAGATAGCGCTTCCAAATCTTAAGCCGTGGGAAAGAAGAGTTGTGCATATGTATCTTTCCGAAGATGATGAGGTCGTTTCTGAATCAACAGGTGAGGGAAAAGATAGAACCTTGGTTGTCAGGCCTAAATAAATTTCTAATTTCCCTTCTCATAATATTTCTTCCCGTACAACTAGGAAAACACTTCTGGCCCTCCTTCTCATATGTTTTGGGTATTCGTGTTGATTACCTCTCCCCCACTTTTTATTTAACCGACCTAATTGTTTTATTTTTGCTTTTTCTGAATATGAAAAATTTGCGAATAGGTATAAAAAAAATAATCTCTTTAAACCCTGTTTTAGTTTCTCTTTTGTTTTTAATTATTCTGGCGTCGATTTTTTTCTCGCATACACCCCTTCTTGGCCTTTATTTTTTACTAAAAATCTTTGAAATTTTATTTTTGATAGTTGTTTTGTTTTTAGACAAAAAAAGTTTTTTGTCAGCTATAAATTTTCTTTCACTATCAATTCTTATCGAGTCGGCAATTGCCATAATCCAATTTGCAAAACAATCCTCGATAGGTGGCCCACTCTATTTTTTAGGAGAAAGAAATTTCAATGTACTAACGCCAAATATTGCGAACGCAGCAATTGGAGGAAATCTCATTCTTCGGCCTTATGGCACTTTTCCACATCCCAATGTTTTGGCGGCATTTTTACTTATCTCTATTTCAATTCTCTTTCTTGAGGGGCTACAGAAAGGAAAGCGATTTATCCAAATTACAATACTGATTGGTTCATTAACTTTGCTTCTAACGATGTCAAGAATTCCAATAATAATTTATATATTCTTTCTGATGCTTTATCTTTTAAAGCAAAAATTTAAAGATTATCGTCTGCCGCTTTTTATTATTTCTGGATCATTTTTGTTCTTCCTTTTAACTTCTCTCCATTTAAGATTTTTGATAAATCTTAATGATGAGTCTTTCACCCAGAGGGCTTCTTTGCTGCAGTCGTCTATAAATATGATTTTGAAAAATCCTATTTTTGGCGTCGGGCTAAATAATTTTTTACCCACGCTTCCGAGTTATCAGAAGTCCCAAGGTTTTTTCTCGATTCAACCAGTGCACAATGTTTTGATTTTAATCGCTTCCGAAATAGGTATAATCGCAGCTTTGATAGTATCCTACTTATTTTTCTTAATATTCAAAAAAACAAATAGAGAAGGGAAAGTTATTCTTTCTATATTTCTTGCTCTTTCTTTTTTTGATCATTACTTTTTAACAATACAACAAGGACAGCTTCTTTTGGGCATGGTCTTCTCTTACGCCTTATCTAAATCAATGATAAAATTTAACAATGCATAAGGAAATTTTTAAAAACGCTTTTTTTCAAGCATTTGCAAGAATAGTTACGACAGGACTTGGATTTCTTATTACGATTTTGGTTGCTAGATATTTTGGTGCGGACTCTTTTGGGGATTTTTCAAAAATTACTTCGTATGTCGCGTTGTATTATCTATTTGTAGACTTTGGGCTAAACGCTATTTTTTTAAAAGAGGCAAAAAGTTTTTCTACACTACTTTATTTAAGGATTCTAATTGCCAGTGTAATTTTTATTTTTGCAAATCTCATTGCAAATGTTCTTCCCTATAATCCAATCTTAAACATCGGTTTTTCTCCCCTAGTAAGATTTGGTATTTTTATTTATTCTTTCTCACTTTTTGCTCAGGCAATAATTTTTTCGACAGCATCAATCTTTCAGAAAAATCTTCGGTATGAATTTTATGTTGTCTCCCAGATTGTCGGAGGAGTTATTAATTTTTTTCTAATTGGGGTACTGGTATTTTTCGCAAAATCACTGGAGCTCGTAATTTTTTCTTTTCTTGTCTCAACCTTTATAACCGCAATTGTTTCGCTTCTATTTATCAAAGAGAGATTTTGGGAATTTGACTTTCCCTATTCGAAAAAAATTCTTATTTCTTCGATACCCTTGGGTCTAATGCTCATATTTAATCTAATCTACTTTAGGATTGATATTTTTATTCTCTCGTTCATGAAACCAAATGTTGACGTTGCATTATACTCATTAGCTTATAAATTTTTTGATTTTTTTATAGCACTTCCCCTATTTCTATCAAACGCGCTCTATCCAAAACTTCTGCAAAGTATTTCTGACAAAAAAAGTTTTTATAAAATTTTAAAAACATATTTACCAATTTATTTAATTCTCTCTATCATTTTTTTAATTCCCGTTTGGTTTCTCTCTCCCCTCTTTTCTCTTGTTAGTAGTGAGTTTTCAAAAGCTTATATTCCATTTAGGATTCTCATACTTTCTCTTCCAATATTTTTTATAACAAGTTTTTTGCAGTGGGTCCTTATTTCAATTGGGAAGCAGAAGCGTCTTTCTTTAATATATGCAACTTCTTTGTCTCTTAACATTTTTTTAAATCTTTTGTTTATACCCAGATATTCATACATCGCATCCTCAGTTGCAACCGGCGTAAGTGAAGCTTTTGTTTTGGTGTTTTTAATCATAGAATTAAGAAGGAGCGTTTTTAAAAATGGAAAGTAAAAAAGTCATAATTTTTACAGATGGGGGATCAAGAGGAAATCCGGGCCCATCAGCTCTAGGAGTTTATATAAGAGACTCAGAAGGAAATGACTTAGCGGAAATAGGAAAAAGACTTGGAATAAGAACTAATAATTTTGCCGAGTATTCAGCAATAGAAGAAGGCTTGGACTGGATAATTAGCAAGAGATCTGAAATAGGGGAAGTTTCTGAGGTAAATTTTTTTATGGACTCAAATCTTGCGGCATCCCAATTAAACGGGCTTTACAAAGTAAAAAATGCTCAAATTAGAGAAATAATATTTAGAATAAGACAGAAAGAGCAGATAATCGGAACTAAAATTACGTATGATTTCGTACCAAGAGAAAAAAATAGAATAGCCGATAAATTAGTTAACATGGCTCTGGACAATAAAATATAGTAAGCATAAAATAATCCTAGCTTAAATGAATATAACTGCCCAACTAAGCTCTCAGAAAAACCAGCGACCTATCTTAATTGTAGATAAGAGGGGAATAATAGGAGGTCAGATTGCCAAAAAACTTTCTGAAAACTTTATTATTATACTCGTATCTAAAGAGGAAATATTACAACACCCAAATATTATCCACGTCCCTTTCTCAAAAAAAATTCCCTCAATTCCCGACAATTATTATTCCCACATATTTCTCGTTGATGGGGAAACTATAGTTTCGGAAAGTATTTCCTCTTTTGTCAAAAAAGCGACTATGGATGATTGTAATCTTGTTCTCATTCAATCAATCAAAACCGATGATGAAAAATCTTTCGACGAGGTGAAAGCGTACAAAAAAGGACAAATTATTTTCTTCGCAGATCTTTTTTCAGAAGAATTTATTCTTAATAATTTCGGGAAAGATCTAGCATCAATTAAAAAAACAAGAAAGATTGAAGTTGAAAATGATGGCCTTGAAACAATTAGACCTGTGTATCTTAATGATTTTATAGAAAAATTTATCGAACAGATATTTGTTAGAGAAAATACAAATAAAATAATTAATCTATTTCCGCGGGCAGAACTAACAAAGCTTTCGTTTTCAAGAATAGTTCAATCTATAGATCCTCTCATAAAAACTGACTTTGTAAAAGATAAGACGCCAAAAGAAAAATCTATTATAAAAGAGGGCGATTTTGTCTTGGAAGAGTACGATTTAAAAAAATCTGTAAAGGATTTCTTAGAAAAAGAAAACCCGCAAGATTTTAAAGAAGAAGATTTCTCACAGGAAATAGGGGAGAGGAGCTACTTAAGAGGTGCAATACTTTTTTTATTTATTTTCATAATATTTTTTATTTTCCTTCCACTGATAACAACTTATGCTTACGCTGGTTTAGGAGTTTATGAACTATCGAAAGTAAAATCAGATTTTGAAAAGGGTAGTATTAACTCTTCTTTGGAATCTGCCAAAAAAGCACAAACATTTTTTAGCTTTGCACAAAAAACCCTAGTTCCTCTTAAAACGGAAGCACGGATAATTAGACAAGAAGACAGATATTTCGCATTGGAACAAAAAATAAATTCAGGAGAAAAATTGTCAGAAGCGACAATTTCAATTGCGGATTCAGCAGAAAAAATCAGAACCGTTTTGTCAGGAGATTCGAAAGATCCATCTGGAGATTTTTCTAAAACTTTGGCACTTCTTAAAGAGTCCATTTCAGATTTTGAATCGATAAATGTAGATAATCAAATTCCTCAAATAAAAGAAAAGATGTCAGAGGTTAGTCCCGTCGTCAGTTTCCTTTCATCTTCTATTGATATATTGCCTCAAGCTTTGGCTTTTGACAAAGAAAAAAAATACTTAGTTTTATTTCAAAATAACATGGAGCTTAGACCCGGAGGAGGATTCATAGGTTCATACGGGATTCTCGATATAAAAGAGGGAAGAATAAAAGACTTCAAAATTGACGATGTTTATAATCCAGACGGACAATTGAAAGGGCACGTCGAACCACCATTTCCTATAAGAAGATTTTTGCCTCAGCCCAATTGGTTTTTGCGCGACAGTAATTTTGACATTGATTTCAAAAACAATGCTTCAGAAGCAGCGTATTTTTTTGGACTGGAAACTGGAGAGGAAGTAGATGGAGTCTTAGGGATTGATGTTAATGTTTTAAAAAATATTTTGGAGGTTACCGGTCCAGTCGAAGTTTCGGATTATGACGTTTCACTTAACTCTGATAATTTCTATGATGAGGTCCAAAAAAACGCACAAAAAGATTTTTTTCCCGGGTCAAAACAAAAAAAGAATTTTTTGACAGCAGTATTTAAATCCATTACTCAGAAACTTTCAAACCCTCAAAAAACCCCTTATCTCTCACTTTTAAAAATTGTGAAAGAAAGCCTTTCGACCAAAGATATATTGCTTTCTTCCTCTGATTCGAAACTCCAAAAAGAATTAGAAATAAATGGTTGGGCTGGGACTGCAGATGTGTCCTCAAAAATATCCGGATCAAGTATAAATGATATTTTTGGTATTAGTGAAGCAAATCTTGGAATTAATAAAGTAAATTATCTGATATCAAGAACTGTTTCAAAAGCTGAGATGGTTGATCCTGACGGAACTGTGTCTTCTACAGCTACTATTTCCTACAAAAACGATAGTCAAAGCCTAAATTATAAAAATTATCTAAGAATAATTCTTCCTTCCAATATAACTATTAAAGAACTTTCTTTTGATAACGTTTTACAACAGATGGCACCAGCTGTTACTGATCCTGCAGTTTTCGAGGCGAAAGGCTTTAAGCCGCCAACTGGCGTTGAGATAGATCAGAAAGATGACGGCAGTAAAACGATTGTTGGATTTTTAGTGAATATTCCTCCTAGTTCTATAAAAAGCATATCTCTTACATATGAGCAAAAAGAATCGCTTATCTTGGGCGACACTATCTCATATGGTTTAAGTTATATAAAGCAGCCAGGAACTTCTGAATTTCCTTTCGATCTGTCTTTCTATTTTCCACAAGATTACAAAATGCTCAAAGGCGAGAAGGGGACTACAAAAACTTCTGAAAAGATAGATTTACAAACCAGTATAGAAAAAGATGAAGACTTTGAATTTCTTTTTTCAAAAAAATAGTCAGAGGATCATTCTTAGGACTTCATAAAATCCATAAGCCGCAATTAGGATAAAAGCAAAACTCCCCATGATTATAATTATTGGCTTTTCAACTATCGCAACTGTATTTTTGGGCGATATAAATAGAGAAGTTGTCAGAAGTGTATGAGCTATAAACACTCCGATTGAAAAACTCACGACGTTTACAATTGAAAAAAGAGGGATGTATCCTGCAAAATCATCAAGACCCAAGATAAATGGAATCGCAAAAGAAAAAACGATCAAAGAAAAAAATCCAAATCCGCCCTTGCCTAAAATTTTTCCCTGAGGCACAATTTTACCTATTATTGGGTTTGTGAGTTTATTAAGCAAATGAAGAATTCTACCTATTTTGTATGTTATTTCAGAAAAGGGTCCTTGGATTTTAAGTTCTAAAAAGTCATTTATTCCCTCCTCAGCCATTTTTAAAAGCACAAGAGAAGAAATAATAATCATCACTATTAAAATAATTTCAATACGCCTGAATAAAACCCAAATTGCCAGAATAAGAAGAGTACCCAACCCATTTCCTATAGAGGTACCAACTTCTATCGCAATTCTTTTTGTCCATCCAGGATTTGATTTTATTAAGTTTCCCATGAAGATAGCAAAATCTACAGAAACTTTTATGTAGATTGTAATTCCCAAAAGTATGTCTGCGGCCCTAAATACAATTTGAATTTTCTCCTTAAAAGGCAAGAGATTTAAAAAATTAACAAAAATTATCAATACTCCACAAATCAGAAGAAACGTTATGAACGTAAGTATTATGGGAATTAGCTGTTCTTTTAAAAAATTCACACAAAAAAGTATACCAGACTTTTCATTGAACAGGAAAAGTTGGTATGCTAGAATTGCAAAGATAAATTTATGGACAAGTCGCAACTAAAAAAAGAAGAGGAAATTTACAAAAACTGGGAAGAAAAAGGTTATTTTAAGCCAGAAATAAATCCCAATGGTAAACCATATTCAATAGTACTTCCTCCTCCGAATGCAAATGGAGCACTTCACTTCGGCCACGCAATGTATACGACCGAAGACATTCTCATTCGTTTCCATAGGATGAAAGGATTCCAGTCGCTTTGGCTCCCAGGATCAGACCATGCAGGAATAGAAACCCAATTCGTTTTTGAAAAGAGATTAAAAGCAGAAGGAAAGTCCAGACTAGATTTTGATTCAGACACTTTGTATAAGATGATTTGGGATTATGTAGAAGAAAATAGGGGAGGGATCGAAAAACAGCTTAGGATGCTTGGCTTTTCTCTGGATTGGTCAAGAAGTAAATACACGATGGATCCGGCAATTGTGAAAGTCGTCTACAAAACTTTCAAACAAATGTTTGATGACGGACTAATTTATAGAGCTTTGCGTCTGGTTAATTATTGTACTTTTGATCAAACTTCATTTTCAGATCTTGAGGTTACCTATGAAGAGAAAAAGGATCCTCTGTATTACATAAAGTACGGACCGTTAGTTTTGGCAACAACTAGACCTGAGACCAAGTTTGGAGACACTGCTTTGGCAGTTAGCCCAAAAGATCCTAGGTACAAAGATTATGTTGGTAAGGAAATTGAGATAGAGGATGTTTTAGGAAAATCAAAGATTAAAATAGTAGCTGATGATGCTGTTGACCCAGATTTTGGAACAGGGGTAGTAAAAGTTACTCCAGCGCACGACTTTACTGATTATGAAATAGGAAAAAGACACGATTTACCCCTTGTACAAGTGATCGGATTTGATGGAAAGCTAAATAAGAAAGCAGGAAAGTTTGAAGGACTTTACATAAAACAGGCAAGAGCGGCAGTAGTCGAGGAACTAGAAAAGAAAAGCCTCATGGACCACATAGACCAAGAATACACACATCGAGTTGGGGTTTGCTACAAGTGCGGAAACGTTATCGAGCCTTTGCCAAAAGAGCAGTGGTTTGTAAAAGTTGAAACTCTTAAAAAGAAGGCTATTGAGGCAGTAAAAAACGGGGAAATAAAGATTACTCCAAAAAATTTTGAAAATCACTATTTTGCCTGGCTTGAAAGCCTTAGGGATTGGAATATTTCTCGCCAGATAGTTTGGGGAATTAGGATTCCTGCCTTCAAAAATAAGAAAACTGGAGAGTGGTTAGTAACTGATGGGGAAGATCCAGGAGAAGACTTTGAGCAAGATTCAGACACTTTTGATACTTGGTTTTCTTCGGCCCAATGGCCATTTGCAACTCTTATGACAAGCGGAGAAGGGGACTTTGAAAAGTTCTATCCAACGGATGTTTTGGAAACTGCTTATGATATCTTGCGTGCCTGGGTTTCCAGAATGGTAATGATTGGTATTTATAGAACTGGAAAAGCGCCATTTAAAAATGTTTTATTTCATGGAATCGTTAACGATCCTTATGGAAAGAAAATGAGCAAATCAAAAGGAAACGTGGTAAACCCTATTGAGCTTATTGAAGAGTATGGAGCAGATTGTGTTCGCTTTGCCTTAATTTACGGAAATGCAACAGGAAACGATCAGGCTATGAGTTACACAAAACTTGAAGCCGCGCGTAAATTTGCGAATAAAATACGAAATATTGTGCGATTTGTCATTGAAATCAAGCCTGAAAATTCTAAAAGAGAATTAGACTCATCTAATCCCGATGATCAAAAGGTTTTGGAAAAGTTTGATCAAACACTTACAAAAGTTAATAAGGCCTTGAGTGTTTTTGATTTTAACTTTGCGCTCACTGAAATTTATGAGTTCTTGTGGCACTATTTTGCAGATATTTATATAGAGCAAAGTAAAAAAAGAAGAGAAGATGCCCAACCGGTTTTAGAACACGTCTTAAAAGAATCTCTAAAAATTCTTCATCCCTTTATGCCATTCATTACTGAAGAACTTTTCCAGAAATTTGAAACAAACGAAGATTCAATTATGATATCCCGCTGGCCAGAGGTAGCGAGTGCAAAATGATTAATTTCCCGAAGAAATTCCCGAGTATTTCCCGAACTATTACCGAAAAAGATAGGTTTTGGATTCTGACTTCTTCAGTAATTATTCTTGTTTGCCTTATCCTTGTTTCAATTTCTAGTTATAAAAATTGGAAGGAATTAGATTCGCTTAAAGCTCAACGGAGTAGGCTACTTAAAGAGGAAAGTTTTTGGAAAGAGACTTTGCACAAATATCCTGATTATAGAGATGGGTACATAAAGCTTGCAATAGTTGAGTACGAGCTTAATAACAAGGACTATTCAAGAGAAAATATACAAAAAGCCTTATCGATTGACCCAAATTATCAAAAGGCCGCGGATTTAGAAAAAATTGTAGGCGGAAATTAGCTTTCTTGGGGCTTTTCTTCTTCTTTTGGTTGCTCTGCCTGGTCTCCACCTTCTTTGGTTTCACCCTCGGCTTTAGTTTCGCCTTCGGCTCCAGCTTGGGCTTCTGATCCTTCGGCACCCTCTGCTCCTTCAGCTTTTGCGGCTTCTGCAGCAGCGGCTTCTGCTTCGAGCTCTTCCTGGGCTTCTTTGGTAATCAGTTCTCCGACTTTTACTACAACCTGTCCTGGATCAGAAATAAGAGTGACTCCTTCGGGAAGTTTAAGCTCAGAGGCTGTGATTTGTTCATCAATTTGTGCCAGATTTTCTACGTTTACTTCAATTTTTTCTGGAAGGTCTGTAGGAAGTGCCTCAACCTCTACCTCCTGCATTACTTTTTCCAGGAGCCCGACATTATCTACCACTGCTTTTGCTTCGCCAATAAATTCAAGGGGAATCATAGCGTTGGTCTTCTCTTTAAGGTTTACCTTGTAAAAATCAGCATGTAGCACGTCGCGCCTGAAGTCTTGCGCCACATTGTGAATCAAAACAGGAATATCCTGTCCGTCAAAGGTTAAATCCACAAGGCCTGTTTCTCCTACTTCTTCAAAAACTGGCGAGAAATCTTTATAAGGAACTTGGACGGCTGTAGATTTGAAATCCGGGCCGTATACGTTTGCAGGCAAAACTCCTTCTCTTCGAAGTTTTTTAACTTGTTTCCCAAAAATTTCCCTTTTTTCTACTTTTAGCTTGGGTCGTGTTGCCATAAGTGATATTTTATCCTATATTGCGAGTCAAAATCAACTCTAGTGTATAATTTTACTTATGAAAATACTAGGAATTGATCCTGGAATAGGAAGACTTGGTTGGGGAATAATAGAAGAGCAGGGAAGTAAAGTTAAAGCTTTGGACTTTGGTTGTCTGGAAACTGATAAAAATTTGGACACAGACAAAAGGCTTTTGGAAATTTATAACTTTCTAAATTCTCTAATCAAAAAACATAAACCCGAGGAAGTTTCTGTAGAAAGACTGTTTTTCAATAAAAATGTTTCTACAGCTCTCACAGTGGGTGAAGCGAGAGGGGTTTCAATACTTGTTGCAGCAAAAAAGGGTCTTCCTGTTTCCTCGTATACTCCCCTTGAAATAAAAAGTGCGGTTGTTGGATTTGGAAAAGCAGAAAAGTCCCAAGTCGGACAAATGGTAAAAGTGATTCTTGGACTTACCCTCGTTCCAACTCCAGACGATACAGCAGATGCGCTAGCGGTTGCCATAACTCATGCCTTTTCGAGGAAGATTTTAAATCTCAAAAACAAGAGTTAAACCCAAGTGGTCAGAAAGTTCCTGTTCCTTAAGGATTCTAAAATCCAATATGTTTATTTCGGGGGAAGCAAAAATGTAATCCACCGCAAGTCCATCAGGTCGTATGTCTTTAAGCTTGTGGTTTCTAAGGTCCAGGGTGTTTGTTAAATTATTTTCAGTTGTTAAATTTCTAAACTTTTCAGAAAATAATTTGGTGATTTCGGACTGGGGAGGAACATTGAAGTCTCCGGTAATTATAAGTGGATTATCGACTAAAGAAACAAAATCAAAAAGCTTTTTTGCTTGTTCAATTTTGTAGGGTTCATCGTAGGGTGTGGGCCCCCAGGCAAGATGTGTGCTTCCGATAGTTATTTTCTTGTTATCAAAAATTAAGTCAGCAAAGACCGAAGAGCGGGCTCTTTCATCCCACCTTTCATCTATTTGGTCTAAAACCTCATAAGATTTCATGAAAAATTCTCTGGGATTTTGAAAATTTAATGTTTTTTTATAAAGTATCCCATTTCCAAAATAAGTTTTTTCATCTTTTAAACGCCAAGAGACGTTTAGTACACCGTCATAATTTGTAGCCTTCTTTATATCGCTAAAGTTATCAACGCCGGTTTTTGACATTTCTCCTCCAGAAAGTTCTTGAAGACAAATTATGTCAAAATCTTCTTTTTTTAAGAAATCGATAATCGTATTTAGTCTATCTCCATGGAATATATTTAGTTGCAAAAGTTTTAAAACCATAGGTCATATTTTATCACGTTTAGCTTGTGTTATAATTCTTTGAGAAAGAAATGATTGGCTTCCTTAAAGGAAAAGTTGAAGTAAAAGATTCTCCGTTTCTTTCCAGCACAGTGGGATCCGAAGCTTGGAATTCACGTGACTTGAAGTCGCG
>JADMIO010812865.1_pt1 | contig 43828 bp, 41 predicted proteins | sample 8958161 | NCBI WGS metagenome assembly JADMIO01 (sample SAMN16585339, study PRJNA669376) | soil metagenome | isolation source: Crop rotation soil | place: USA: Cullars Rotation, Alabama | collected 2011
CTTTCCCCCCCACCCACACGCCCACGGCGACCCAGACCGAAACGTTGATTCCCACCGGCACTTTCACCCATACCCAAACCATTACCGAGACCTCCACCCCCACCCCCACCTGTACGGCCACCGCCACGCCCACGCGGGTGGCCGGCGTGGACTGGACCCCGGACTCGGTGGCGACGGGCATCAGCCGGGTCTCCCACGTGACCCTGAGTCACGGCGGCAAGCTCTGGATTCTGGGCGGCTGGGACGCCGGCACCGGCGCCGACAAGGGGGATGCCTGGTCCTCGCCGGACGGAGTCAGCTGGACCGTGCAGAATCCCCTTGGTTACCCCGTCCGGGAGGCCTTTGAGGCTCTTTCCTACGGCGGCAACATTTACGTCATCGCCGGCCTCAACGGAGGCACCGGCGTGCCCAGAAGCGATGTCCGTTCTTCCCCGGACGGGATTACCTGGAGCCTGGCCACCGGTGCGGCCGGTTTCGGCCAGCGCTTTTACCACTTTGGCGACGTCTTTGGCGGGGCTATGTGGGTGATGGGGGGACTGGACGGCAGCTTCAGCATCCGGAACGACGTTTGGTCCTCGACGAGCGGGTCCACTTGGACTTACGTCACGCCCACGGCTTCCTTCCCGGCCCGTGCCGCCGCCACCTGCACAGCCTTCAACGGCAAGCTCTGGGTCATTGGCGGACTCGACAGCTCTTTCCTCTACTTGAACGACGTGTGGTCTTCGCCGGACGGCGCCTTCTGGACCCAGGAGACGGCTGCCGCGCCTTTCGGACCCCGCCTGGGGCATCTGACCTTGGCTCTCAACAACCGGCTCTGGGTCATTGGAGGGGAAGGCTCCGGGCCTATCTACTATGACGATGTTTGGTCATCGGCCGACGGCATCACCTGGACGCAGGATCTGGGGCCAACGCCTTTCGGCCCCCGCGGCTACCACAGCGGCACGGTTTTCAACGCCGCCCTTTGGCTGACGGACGGCTGGACCGGCGCTGTGGCTGCCGGTGACGTTTGGCATTCACCGTAAGGGGGAAGCGTGTCCGGAACTTTTGACAAAAAACGGGTGCTCCTGACGGGCGCTTCGCGCGGCATCGGTCTGGGGGCCGTGCGCCTGCTCCTGGCCGAAGGAGCCGCCGTCATCGGCACGGGCCAGGACGCAGCCCGCCTGGCCGAGACCGAGAAGGAATTGAAAAAGCTGGGCGACTTCCAGGGCGTGGCCGCCGACCTGAAGCGTCCGGCCGAGGCCGCCAAAGCGCTGGCCGAGGCCGTGGCCAAGCGCTGGGGCGCCTTGGACATCCTGGTGAACAACGCCGCCATCGGGGGGCCCGGCGGGGGCTTCTCCACGGCGCCCGCCGAGGCCCTGGAAAAGGTCCTGGACGTGAACCTGCTTGCGCCCCAGCACCTGATCAAGGCCCTCCTGCCCTACCTGCTGAAGGGCAAGGAGCCCCGCATCGTCAACGTCAGCTCCGAGTCCGGCGCGCTGAAGAACCAGCAGCGCTCCCAGGACGACCCCAGCTACAACCTGAGCAAGTACGCCTTGAACAGCCTGAGCATGCTCTGGGCCCACGAGCTCAAGGGCCGGGTCATTGTGCACGCCATGCACCCCGGCTGGATCCGTTCGGACATGGGCGGTCCCGCCGCGCCGGACGACCTGGCCACCGGGGGGCGCCGCATCCTGCAGGTCCTGCGGAAGCCGGCGGACTCGATTGATCAGTTTTGGTATGGGGATCAGAAGATCAATTGGTAAGGACTAAAATTTATTCCGCGCCCCGCCGCTTCGGCGGCGAGGGCCTGAATTCTTCCGGATGTTCCGTCACCATTTGTATCACCTGGCGGCGTCCGATCTTGGCCCCTTCTTCTTCGCCGGCCAGTTCCAACGCATGTTCATAGGCCCGTTCCCGCACCTTGGCGTAGATGCTCTCCCAGCGTTTTTTGATGGTCACCAGGGAGAGCCCCATCTTTTCGGCGATGGCCTGGTCCGTCAGCCCGTGCAGGGCCACCCGCATGAGGTCGCGTTCGGCTTCGCTGAAGCCGTAGCGGGGCGGCCCCACCATGGCGACGCGGCCCAGGGCGGAGTCCTGCCGGCTCAGGTCCTGGTTGATGGTGGTGAGGTCGGCGCCCATCAGGAAGGGGCGTCCCTGCGGCGGCAGGGCCAGGAAGGCGGCGTCGTCCCTGTGCCGGTCGCCGAAATCGCTCAAGACCCGCATGCCGTGGCCGGCGTAGCGGTCCCGCTGGGCCATGCCCTGGGCTTCCGCCACGAAGTGACGCAGGTGGAAGCCGGCCAGGTCGCGGATGCTGATGGCGGCGAAGATGTTCCCCATGATGCCCAGGTCCGACAGGGGATAGTTGAAGGCGTCGGCCGCCAGGAAGGCCAGCACGGAGACCGGCCCCTCCGTCTGGGCCTGGCGGGCCTCCTTGCGCCCAAGCCAGACTTTCTCCCCCCGCCGCCAGCGTTCCAGGGTCCAGCGCCACAGAAAAGGGGGCGCTTGCTTGAGGGCGTAGTCCACCACGCTGTCGGGGGCGCAAAAAATGAGTCCGTGGGCCACGACCCTTTCCCCGGCGGGGCGGTCGCTGTCCTCCAGCACGTTGCAGCTGTATTCCCCTTCGGCCAGGATCTGCCGCCAGAAGGCCTGCAAATCGGCAGCGTCCGCGTCGGGCACGCGCAGGAGCTTTCGAATGAAGACGAAGGCTTGGGGCAGGTCTTCGGGGAGGCCGGGCCGGGCAATCAGGAACACGGGTTTTACACCTAGACGGAAGACCGCTTCTTGAGCGGGTTGGGACGGAATTCTTCGGGATGGTCGGTCATGATCTGCAGGACCTGGCGGCGGCCGATCTTGCTTTCTTCCGCGCCTTCCGCCGGAGCCGGGCCCAGGTCCCTCACTTTTTCATAGATGCCTTCCCAACGTTTCTTAATGGCGACCAAGGTCAGACCCAGCTTGTCGGCGATGGCCTGGTCGGTCAGTCCGGAAAGGGCGATCTTCATCAATTCCTGTTCCGGAGAGCTGAAGCCGTAGCGCGACGGGGTGACGATGGCGGCCCGGCCCACCGAGGTGTGGCGCAGCTCCCGGTCCCAGGAGGCCTGCAAAAGGTCGGCGCAGAGCAGGACGGGCCGCTGCTCCTTCGGCAGCACCAGGTAGGAGGGGTCGTCCTGGTGCCCTGGATACTCGCTGGCGACGCGGAAACCGTGGCCCAGGAAGCGCTCCAGCATCACCGGATCGTAGACCTCGGTCACGTAAAAGCGGACCCGCTGGGCGGCCAGGTCCTTGGTGGCCGCCGCGGAATGCATGCTGGTGATGCGGCTCAGGTCGAGGCCGCTGTAGCGGTAAATGTCGGCCGAGATGTGGGCGATGATGGAGACCGGAGCCTCGGTCTGGATCCGGCGGGCCTCCTTGCGTTCCAGCCAGACCGGGCGCTTCTGGCGCCAGCGCGTCAAAGTCCAGCGCCAGAGGAAGGGCGGCGCTTCTTGGCGGGCGTATTCCGAAAGGTTTTCGGACACGCTGTAGGTCAAAAAGAAGGAACAGATGCGCTCGCCGGCCGGAAGGTCGGTGTCCTCCACCACGGAAAAGGTGGTATCGCCCTCTTCCAGGGCCTGGGCCCACATTTTCTGCAAGTCAGGGGCGTCGGTGTCGGGGACACGGAAGCGCCGTTGGACGAACCCAAAACATTCGGGCAGGTCCTGGGCTGTGGCGCTGCGAACGGTAAGGAACATAGAGAGCTCCCGGGACTCTTCCAGGGCGTCCATTCTTGCAATCAGGGCGCTACGCAGATTTATTATAGGACTCGTTTTCAGCCCTTGGGTTACAGGAGGGCAGGAACTGAAAATAATTTTCTCCCGAACCAAGATTAGGTGCTTCGGTGTTTTGTAGTTCGCACCCATAAGCAAACTTGCACTGCCTAGAAGGCACACAAATAACAAAATGTAAAAGCTTTGCAGGACTCGGTGTGAGACGCCTTTACCGAATCGCCTTTTACAATATTTAAAAGGCCTAAAAAGGCCCAAAGAGGGCCCGGAACGGCGGCTTGCAATTCCCAGGGGCTTCCATTACCTTGTCTGTCCTTAAGGCCTTTCCAAAGGCCTCTTCGGCGCCATGGTCTAATTGGTTAGGACGCCGCCCTCTCAAGGCGGAGACTACGGGTTCGATCCCCGTTGGCGCTACCAACACACACGAAAACCCCAGTCCCTAAGAAGACTGGGGTTTTCTGCTTTTAGAGACGTGGTCGATGACCCTGAGAATCCTAGCTGCCCTTTTCCTTTGCGCCTCCCTGCATGCTGACGGTCCGCCGATCAAAGACGGGCATATTGAAGGCAAGAAGATCGTCCTGAAGATGAGCCCGAGGCAGGTCGAGAGCGCGGGAAGGGTCGGTTTTCTAGAATTGGAGCTGGATCAGGTCGCCAAGATCAAGAAGACCCAGAAAGGGAAGTTCCCCAGGCTCATCTACGTGATCACGGATCCCTACAACGACTGCACCTGTGGGTTGGGCGTCTATGGCCTCTGGACTACCGGCAATGATTTTGAGATTCCGAGCTACCGGTTTGAAGGCGCCTCTGACGTTGTCTATTGGGGCTTTGGAGATGAGGAGGAGCCGACCGTGCTGCGTGGCCTGGAGGACATAAAGAAGATCCAGGATCCACGCCAGCTCCACATTGACTCCAACGGCGAGGTCTTCCAGCTGGGCGAGCGGGCCAATAATTTCAAACAAGCGTTGCAAGTCATCAAGGCGCAAGGGCTGGCAAAGGAAGAAGAACGATATATCGGGGTGAGCACCCCTCCCCTTAGGAATCTAGAGACGATCAAGAAGACCTATTTGAACATCAAAAATTTCTTTGAAGGCAGCGGGTACAGAGTCTTTGCGTATTTTGAAGAGGAATATCTGAAGTTTCCTGAAAAAGGGCTCGCGGGACTTCCCGTCCTGCGGGCCGAGCTGGGCGGGGGGGAGGGTAAGCCGGGCAAAGCGGGCAGCGCTTGGAAATTGGCCGCATCCAGCACGGGCGCATGGAAAGAGGCTGTCTATGCACCCGGAAACATGACGGATGATTCCAGGCAGAGCGCCTGGGTCGAGGGTGTACCGGGGGCAGGGATTGGGGAGAGCATCACGATCTCGGGCTTGAAGCCTTTTCGGCTTGGCGGCTTCGAGATTGAGAATGGGTTTGGAAAATCCGAGAAAACGTTCCGAGAGAACGGCAGAGTGAAGGATTTCCTGCTGAAGAAGAACGGAAAGTCGTTTTATCTTCTCCGCCTTTTGGACCGGGATGAGCCGCAACATATCCGCCTAGGCAACATGAGCCTGGCCCAGGGCGACAAAATCGAGCTGGTCATCCAGGACGTGTATGGTGGAGTGAAATACCAGGATACGGCCATCACGGAGCTTCGGCCTATCTTCGTTCCATAGATTCGACACTAAGAAGGCGTTTGAATCGCCTGTGCGGCCTAAATCCCCGCCTCATCACTCTTTGAAAACCGGGTAAAGACCAATAAGGAAACGACAGTCAGCACCGCCAGCATGCTGCTAAGTGCCGCAGCAATCCCGTAATTACCCCGAATAATCTGCGTGTAAATCTCGACCGTCAAAGTCTTCGTCCTGCCGACATACAAGAGAATGGCCGTGGAGAGCTCGCTGATCATGGTCACCCAGCTGAGGATGGCTCCCGAAATGATGCCCGCCGCCATCATGGGGATGCTGATTTTGTAGAAGGCTTCTAGTTTGCTGCTGCCCAGGCTGAGCGCCGCCTCCTCTGTGCTTAGGGGGATCTGCTGCAGGACGGCCGCGCTGGAGCGGATGGTGTAGGGAAGGCGGCGCAGCACCAGGCCGATGACCATGATGCTCATGGTTCCGCTCAGCAGGAAAGGCGGCTTGTTGAAGGCGATGAGGAGGGCGATGCCGAGGACCGAGCCCGGAATGATGTAGGGGACCATGGAAATGGTGTCGGCGATGGTCGTCAGGATGTTCTTCCGGCGGACGGAAAGATAGGCGATGAGTGAGGCGAAAACCACGATGAAGACCAGGGAGATCCCCGGAATGATGACCGTATTTGAAATAGCGTTGCCCACCATGGCCAGGGCCTCCCGGTAGTTCCCCAGGGAATAGCCGGGCACGAACATAGTTCCGCTGACGTTCTTGAAGGACGAATAGAAGATATAAACCTGGGGCAGAATAGAGAGCCCTACCAAGCCATAGGTGTAAAGGTGGATCAGGGCCTTGGTCAGGCCCTTGGCTTCGATGGGCCGGATCTTGTTGAGGGAGTTCATGGTGAAGGACTTACGGGTGGCCAGGTAACGCTGGAACAAGAAGATAAACGTGGTGATGACGATGGAGATGATGGAGATGGCGGCGGCAAAGCCGTCGTCGCCTCCCAGCTCGCTGATGAACTCGGTGAAGATGGTGACCGGGAAGGTCCTGAAACCCTCTCCGATGAGCATGGGAGTCCCAAAGTCGGCTAGCGCCACCATGAAGACCAGCAGGCCTCCGGCGAAAAGGGTGGGAGCGACCAGAGGGACGATGATTTTGAAAAAGCGGCTGATGCCTGAGCAGCCCAGGCTTTCACTGGCTTCCAGGAGCGAGTTGTCGACGTTGGTGAGGGCGCCCCTCACGTACAGGAAGATGAGCGGATACAACTGGAGGGTTAAGACCAGCAGGATTCCCGTAAAGCCGTAGATATTGGGGACCTGGAGACTCAAGTGGTCCTGGAAAAAGACCGTGATGATCCCGCTGCGGCCCAGGAGGAGGATCCATGAATAGGCCCCGATGAAAGGCGCCGACATGGACGAGAGGACGATCAGGACCCGGATAAAGCCTTTTCCTACTATTTCATAGCGGGCAAAGAACCAGGCCAGGGGCATGCCAAGAAGGACCGACAGGAGAGTGACACAAAAGACGACCTTGAAGCTGTTAAGCAGGGTGTTGAAGTAATAGGCCTTGCTGAAAAAGGCCTGAAAATGGGAGAGCGTGAAGGCCCCTGTCGCCTGGTCCAGGAGCGCCTGTTTAAGCAGGTTGAAGAGGGGAAAGACAAGGAAGAGCCCGTAAGCCCCCAGGACGAAGAGGGTGATAAAGCCCCAAAGATCCAGGCCTTGCCTGGCCCCCCGCTCAGCCGCCATGAGTCAGGTTCCTGTTCCCGTCCGCTGAAAACGCGTTGATTTTCTCCGGCTTGATGCCCAGGTAGACGGTATCGCCGGCCTTGAAACGTCCATCCATGGAGGACTCGTGGATGATCTGGACTACCTGTCCGCCGGGCAGTTCGGCAAGAAAATGGGTGTTCATGCCCAGGAAGATAAAATCTGTGATCCGGCTTTTGATGCCCCCGTTCGCTTCCGTGGACATCTGAAAATCCTCCGGCCGGACCGAGAGGAGCAGCGGGGCCGCCGTGTCGGAGGCGACATTCCCCATGCTGAATTCGTAGCCGTCCAGGTTCACCCGCTTCCCGTCGGGTTGGTACTTGGCTTCGATCAGGTTGCTGGTGCCGATGAAGGTGGCGACGAAGCTGTTGGCGGGCCGGTGGTAGATCTCCTGGGGGCTCCCCAGCTGCTGGATGACCCCATCCTTCATGACGGCGATGCGGTCGGAGATGGCCATGGCCTCTTCCTGGTCGTGGGTCACATAGACCGTCGTGATGCCGACCTCTTTCTGCAGCTCACGGATGGCCTGGCGCATCTCCAGGCGCAGCTTGGCGTCGAGGTTCGAGAGGGGCTCGTCCATCAGGAGGACGTCCGGCTTGATGACCAGGGCCCGGGCCAGGGCCACCCGCTGCTGCTGCCCGCCGGAAAGCCGTTCGGGCATGCGGTCCTTGAATTCCATGATTTTCATCAGCTTCAAGAACTCGATGGTGGACGCTTCGATCTCCGCGCCCGGCAGCTTGCGGTTCTTCAGGCCGAATTCGACGTTCTGCTGGACCGTATAGTGCGGAAAGATGGCGTAATTCTGGAAAACCATGCCGATGTTGCGCTTGCTGGCTTCGAGATCGTTGATGCGCTTGTCGTTGAAATAGAAATCCCCGCCTTCGATGCTGTTGAAGCCGGCGATCATGCGCAAAAGGGTGGTCTTGCCGCAGCCCGAGGGCCCCAGCAGGGTGAAGAATTCTTTGTCTTTAATTTCGACGGAGAGGCCCGGAATGATGGCCTTGGATCCATAGTGCTTGACCGCGTTCCTGATCGATATGTTGGCGCTCATGGTCCCCGCTTCCTGGTCTAGCGCATGTCCGTGTAGATATCTTTGAATTTCGCCACGATCTGAGCCTTGTGGGCTTCCACATAGTCCATGTCTTCCTTGAGGACCTTGATGTCCTTGATCTTGACCATGTAGGACGGCGTGCTGACATTGGCCATGACCGGCCGGCTGGTGGTGCTGGTGCTGTAGGCGTCCTGGATGGGCTTGGAAATGATGAAGTCGATAAAGCGCTGTGCATTCACCAGATTCTTGGCGCCCTTGATGATGGCGGAACCCGCCGGCAGGTAGACGACCCCCTCTTTCATATAAACCACCTTCACATCGGCACCGTCCCGGATCAACTGCACGCTGGGATCCTCATAGGTCAGGCCAACGGCATATTCCCCGTCCCGGACCCCCTTCCAGACGGCGCTGGAACTGTCGATGACGACGCAGTTGGCGAAGAGAGCCTTCACGAAGTCCCAGGCCTCTTTGCTCTCGTAGTTCCCCTTGCCGATGGCGTTCAAGATGTTGGTCAGCTGGCAGAAGCCGCTGGAAGAGGCCGTGGGATTAGCCGCGACGATCTTGCCCTTGAGGGCGGGGTTCAGGAGGTCCTTGTAGCCCTTGATGCTGATCTTGCCGATCAGCTTTTTGTTGATCAGGATGAGGCTGCCGTCCAGGGCATAAGGAGTGATGTAACCGCTTGCATTGCGGTAGGCGGCCATGACCTTAGCGTTATTGGCCGACGTGTAGGGCTGAAAGAGGGCCTTGTTGGCCACATAAGTGGCGTAGGCGCCGCCGAAAATCACGTCAGCGTAGGGCGCGTTGGCTTCGCCCTGGAGACGCTTGAAAAGCTCCCCCGTTCCCGCGGAGATGACTTCCACCTTGATCCCGTATTTTTTCTCGAAGGCGGGAACCGTGGCCTTGATCAGACCATCGCTGTTGGGTGAGTAGAGCACCAGTTTATCGGTGGCCGCGTCGGCCATTCCGGCGGATGCGAGGCCGAGTGACAGGCAGAGAGCGGTCAGGCTCAGGAAGTTTTTCATGTCGATCTCCTCGGTTTTCACTATAGAAAACCCACGCCCCGAAGAGGCGTGGGTTTCTAAATTTAGCTCTTTAGCTTGGGCTCAGTTCTCAAAGAAAGGCCGCGCCTTGGCCGTTCCCGCCTCGACGTCCTTGCGGTAGACCTGGACCCAGCCGTTGTGGTCCTTGAAGAGGCGGACGCACTTGATCAGCTTTTCGTCGGTCAGGTAGAAGCGGTGGTAGCGCCCATCGGGAACGGAGATGAAATCCGCCGGACCCACTTCCACCTTCATCCATTTGTCGTCCAGGCTGCGGATCTCCCAGACCCCGCCGCCGGCCAGGGTGAAGCGGACCTCGTCGCCGGGGTGGTAATGCTCGATGGAGAACTTGCGGCACATCTCTTCATAGTTGGGCAGGGCCGGCGACATGTTCACTTCGTCTTGGGTCACATAGCCGTGCTCTTTCATCACCTTGTCCAAGGGCCCCTGGTAAGAGGCGGGGTCGGTGCTGAGCTTCATGTAGAGGATGCCTTGCTCGTTCAGTTCCTGGGCGCTGATCTCTTTGCCCGTTTCCATCCAGACCGCTTTCATGCTTTTTCCTCCAATGCCTGATAAGTCTTATTCCGTCGCCAGAGCTATTCCAAGCTGTTTCATGCGGCCCGCGGCCTCGAAGAGGTAGTCGTAGCACTCGGCCTGGGTCTTGGCCTGCTTCCAGTCCTTGCCCCAGACGTAGACCCCGTGGTTCCGCACCAGCACCGCGTGGGTTTTCGGGTTCTCGCGGATGGCTTGTTCCAGGGACTCGGCCAGGTCCCGCTCCTGGGCCGTGTTTTCGATGATGGGGACTTCCAGGGTGTCGAAGGCCCCGTAGCCCTGGAGGCCCTTTTGCATCTCCATTCCCTGGATGCGGAATTTTTTCTTGAAGAGCTGGGTCACCAGGTTGGCGTGGACGGAGTGGCTGTGCAGGACGGCGCCGGCGTTCCGGATTTTGTAGGCGTGCATAAAGAGGGGGGCGCACTGGGAGAGCTGGGTCCCGCCCGGCTCCTCGACGATGCCGCCGTCCTCATTCAGCACGAAGATGTCTTCGGGGAGCAGGCGCTCTTTTTGGACGCCGCTGGGGGCCATGTAGATGCGGCCGCCCTCTTTGATGGAGATGCCGCCCCCGGTGCCGGAAGCCCAGCCAAGATGGTAGAAGTTCCGGCAGAGTTCGCAGACCAATTCACGATTTTTTTGGGATTCCATGGCATCATGGTAGCAAGCTTCTTTTCTTTACGTCAAGAAAGCAGCCACCCATCCCATGAAAATAGCCCGCCGCATCGATGCGCACGCCCATATGATCGGAGACCATCCCGAGGTCTTCGATATTCTGGACCGCTGGGGCTTGAAGGTCATGAACATCTCGGTGCCGGACGATCACTGGGCGCCCTGGCGGACGACCGAGCATCCTGAGTACGAACGCCTCGCCAAAACCTGGCCCCAGCGCTTCGCCTGGTGCACGTCCTTCGACGTGCCGGGCCCGACGGATGATCCGCATTACGCCGAAAAGCAGATTGAGAGCCTGGAGCAGGATTTCAAGCGGGGCGCCATCGCACTGAAGCTTTACTACAACATTGGCGAAGTGGCCAAAAAGGCCGACGGCAGTTTATGGCTCATGGATGACCCGCTTTTTGAGCCGATCTTTAAGCATGTCGAAAAGCGCCAGTGGCCCGTGGTCTGGCATTTCGGCGGGGAAGAGTCGGCGCGGGATCATGTCTTGGAACGCTACCGCAAGATACGTTTTATCGGAGCCCATCTTGGTACCCTGCCTGACTGTCTGCTGAAGGACATCCAGCGGCTCTTCGACCAGCACCCCAATTTCGCGGTCGATACTTCGGCCGGAGTACGGCGCCTGCTGAAACAGGACCCCAAGGCCGTGCGCGACTTCTTCATCCACTATCAGGACCGGATTCTCTTTGGCACGGATTTGGGCGCCTTCGAGGAGATGATCTCCTACCCCTTCAGCGGCATGCCCGAAGCGCAGCGCAAGGACTACGTGGCGACGCTCAAAACGGCTTACGAAACCCAGTTCGGCTACTATGAAAACAAGGGTCCGGTGAAAGTGTTCGAATGGGGTTTTTTTGAAGGCCAGGGCCTGGACTTGCCTGAGGCCGTTTTGGAGAAACTCTATTTTTCCAATGCCAAACAGTGGCTGAGCGGCATCGCGTGAGAGCGAGCGAAGAAATGGTTTTTTCAGGAGGATGGATGAAACGAATCTTGCTGGCCCTTGCCTGCCTGTCCCTGCCGAGGCTTTGTCCCGCAAAATGGGACTTGCGCCAGCCCGACAAGCCCCTGGCTGAGGCGATGGCCTTCCAGCAAAGCCCTAAGCGCGGGGTGGGGCACTATGCGTCGCCGGAGGATCCCTCCAAGGCTGGCGGCGAATGGTCTTTGCCGGCCGCCGCTGTGGATGAGCTCAAAATGAGCTGGTATTACAACTGGAAGCTTCTGCCGGAGGCGACGGACAAGGGGGTCCGGGCCGAATTTGTGCCCATGGCCTGGGACGAAAAAAACAGCCTGCCCAGCACCCTCTCAGGGCTCAAGGCCGCGGGCTTCCGGACCTTGCTGGGATTCAATGAGCCCGGACATCCGGGCCAGGCGCAGATGACGGTCCAGGAATGCCTCGACCTATGGCCCCGGCTCGAAGCCACGGGCCTGCGCCTGGGAAGCCCCGCGCCGGCCGGATCAGAATGGCTGGACCAGTTCATGCCTCAGGCCATCAAGCGGGGCTTGAGGGTGGATTTTCTAGCGATGCACACCTACCCCATGGCCGGAGAGGCGGATGCCGTGGAGAGCGTGCGCGGCCTCTTGCGCAAGTATTGGAAGAAATATAAAAAGCCGATTTGGCTGACGGAGTACTCGATTCCCGCCTTTCCCTGGTATGAGCACGGTCCCAGCCTGGAAGAAAACGCTTGGTTCGCCCGCGACAGCTGCCTGGTTCTGGACTCCCTGCCCTACGTGGAACGCTATGCCTGGTTCAGCACCGGCCCCAAGGCCGAGGAGGGCACGGGCGATATTGGCTATGCTCCCACAAGGCTTTTCATCAAGCCTGGAGAGCTCGCGCCCGCAGGGCTGGCCTACCGCGACGCCATGCTGCGCCCGGATCTGGGGCTTCGCTATCGCGCCTACAAGGGGACTTTCAAAGATTTTTCGGAAGTGAAGGGCAAGCCCGATACGGAGGGCAAGGTCGTGGGCTTTGACCTTTGGGCGGATGATTCTGAAGGCGAAGCCGCCCTTGAGTACGAGGGCCTCCTACAGGTCGAAAGGGACGGGGCCTACGTATTCAAGCTGGCCGGTGCCGGCAGCGCCTTCTACGTGGGGGGCAAAGAAGTTGGCCGCGACGGCATCGGCCTAGCCAAGGGCCGCCACAGGATCCGGGTGACGGCGCTCAGGCACGGGGAAGATTCGCGCTTGCGTGTCTTCATGACAGGCCCAGGGATCAAGCAGCAGCCCATTCCCTTGGACAGGATTTTCTTGCCTTGACCCAGCGCCGCGAATGGTGGCTTTCCGGTTTTTTTGACGGAGCCATGGCCCAGGTCCTCTTCGACCCCAAGCGGGTGAAGGCGGCCCGTGCCGAGGTGAAAGCCATGCTGCGCCTGGCGCGCTTGAAGCGGGGAGCCAGGGTCCTGGATGCCGCTTGCGGCACAGGCAGGCACAGCCTCGAGTTCGCACGCCGGGGCTATGCCGTCACGGGCGTGGACGCCACGGCGGCCTATGTGGCTGCGGCTGCGCGCCAGGCCAAACGGGAGAAACTGAAGGGGATCGTTTTTAAAAAAGGGGACTTGCGCAGGCTCCAGCGCTACCGGGGGGCCTTCGACCTCACCGTCAATCTCTTCACTAGCTTCGGGTACTACCGCACAGAAAAGGACAACTTTGAGGTCCTGAAGCAGCTGAGCGCCAGCCTCCGTCCGGGGGGCCGCTTGATCATGGACTTGAACCCCCGCGAAAGCGTCGAGAGCGCGTTCAAACCCAAGGACTGGCAGGCCGTCGAAGGCGGCTATCTGATGGAAAAGCGCGAGTGGAAGGATCACGGGCGCCGCTTGAGCAACGAGTGGATCCTGGCCTTGGGGAAGGGGCGCCCGAAGAGGCTGCGCTGGGAGATACAGCTATATACGCTTCCTGAGCTCAAGGCGCTCTTCAGGCGCGCCGGTTTGAAAAAGATCAGGACTTTCCGTGACTTTGCTGGCAACGCTTGGAGACTGGGCGATCGCCTGGTCATCACAGGAACGAAATAGGCCTTCAAGGCTGCTCCGCCCGACGCCATTGACATCCCATGGCAGCCAGTTTGGAATGCTCGGGTCTTTTTGATCCCCCTCCATTTTCAGGCCCATCGTGCAAAGCTTACCCGGTTTGGTGGTTTCCCCGGGCGGCGCCCACAAGAGCGCAGGCCCCTGCTGCATGGTGATCTTCGGCGCTTCCGGCGACCTGACCAAGCGCAAGCTCATCCCCTCCCTCTACAACCTGGCCGTCAGCCACTACCTGAGCGACGATTTTGCCGTGGTGGGCTTCGCCAAGCCGGCCATGAGCCACGAGGAATTCCGCCACCTCTTGAGCAAGGATTTGGGGAGCTATTCGGGCGAGGCGGTGGATCCCGCCATCCTGACCTGGATGATGCAGCGCCTCTATTACCAGGAAGGCAGCTTCGACGACCTGGCCGCCTACCAGGCCCTGGGCAAGCTCCTGGAAGAAGTGGAAGGCAAGCACAAGACCGGCGGCAACCGCCTTTTCTACCTGGCCACCCTGCCCAGCTTCTTCGGCGAAGTGGCGCAGAAATTGGGCCAGGCCAAGCTGACCGAGGAAGAAGGCAGCGTCTGGCGCCGGGTGATTGTGGAGAAGCCCTTCGGGCGGGACTTGCAGTCGGCCCGGGCCTTGAACAGCGACCTGGAAAAAGTCCTGAAAGAGCGGCAGATCTACCGCATCGACCACTACCTGGGCAAAGAAACGGTGCAGAACCTGATGGCCCTGCGCTTCGGCAACGGCATCTTCGAGCCCATCTGGAACCGCCGCTACATCGACCACATCCAGATCACCGTGGCTGAAGAGCTGGGTGTGGAGCAGCGCGGGCCCTATTACGAGGAAGCGGGCGCGCTGCGGGACATGGTGCCCAACCACATCCTGCAGCTGATCGCGTTGACGGCCATGGAGCCGCCCATCTCCTTCGACGCGGACGCGGTGCGCGACGAAAAGCACAAAGTGCTCAAGGCCATCACTCCCATGTCCCCGGAAGAGGTGCTGCACCGGGCCGTGCGCGGCCAGTACGACGAGGGCATGGTGGAGGGCACCCTGGTGCGCGGCTACCGGCAGGAAGACCGGGTCGACCGGAATTCCGGCGTGGAGAGCTTCGTGGCCATGAAGCTTTACATCGACAATTGGCGCTGGGCCAAGGTGCCCTTCTACTTAAGGACCGGCAAGCGCATGCCCAAGCGCCTGACGGAGATCGTCATCCAGTTCACCGAGCCGCCCCTGCCCCTTTTCAAGCAGGTGGGCCTGCCGGCCCTGCAGGCCAACCTCCTGGTCATCAGGGTCCAGCCCGACGAGGGCATGGCCCTGACCTTCAACGCCAAGATCCCCGGGCCCGACATGAGCCTGGGGCCGGTGAACATGGACTTCCACTACAGCGACCACTTCGGGGTCCAGGTGAGCACGGGCTACGAGACCCTGCTCTACGACTGCATGGTCGGGGACGCCACGCCCTTCCAGCGCGCCGACATGCTGGAGTCGGGCTGGGCCGTGGTGCAGCCGATCCTGGACGTGTGGAAGGCCCTGCCGGCCAGGGATTTCCCCAATTATTCGGCCGGCAGCTGGGGCCCTAAAGAAGCCGAAGAACTGATGACCCGGGACGGGCGCCACTGGCGCAAGCACGCTTAAGCCTGGAATGAATCTCTTGGAGAACTGCCAATGAAAATTGCGATGGTCGGTCTGGGGCGCATGGGCGCCAACATGGTGCGGCGCCTGATGAAGGGCGGGCACAGCTGCGTGGCTTTCGACCTGGACGCCAAGAACGTCAGCGCCATCGCCGCGGAAGGCGCCGAGGCGGCCGCTAGCCTGGCCGACCTGGCCAAGAAACTGGCCAAGCCCCGGGTGGTCTGGATCATGGTGCCCGCCGGCGCGCCCACCGACTCGACGGTCGACGCCCTGGCCAAGGAGCTGGAAAGCGGGGACGTGATCATCGACGGCGGCAATTCCTACTTCAAAGACGACATCCGCCGCTCCGAGGCCCTGAAAGCCAAGGGCATCCATTACGTGGACGCGGGGACCAGCGGCGGTGTCTGGGGCCTGGAGCGGGGCTACTGCCTGATGGTGGGCGCCTCGAAGGAAGCCTTCCAAATTTGCGAACCCATTTTCAAGACCCTGGCTCCGGGCCAGGGAAGCGTGGCGCCCAGCCCGGGCTTGGCCGCGGGCAGCAGCGCCGCCCAGGGCTACCTTCACTGCGGACCTTCGGGCAGCGGCCACTTCGTGAAGATGATCCACAACGGCATTGAATACGGCTTGATGCAGGCTTACGCGGAAGGTTTCGACATCCTAAAGGGAGCGTCCCAGGAGAGCTTGCCGGCCAATCAACGCTATAACCTGCCCTTGGACGAAATCGCCGAGCTCTGGCGCCGGGGCAGCGTCGTCAGCAGCTGGCTCCTGGACTTGAGCGCCCAGGCCCTGGTGAAGGACGCCAAGCTGGGGGACTTCAGCGGGAGCGTACAGGATTCTGGCGAAGGCCGCTGGACCGTGCAGGCCGCCATGGAAGAAAACGTGCCTGCGGAGGTTTTGACCGCCTCGCTTTACGCCCGTTTCCGTTCAAGGTTGGAACACACCTTCGGCGAAAAACTGCTCTCGGCCATGCGGCACGGTTTTGGCGGGCACGTGGAGAAAAAGTAGGCTAAGCGCCTGCGGCGGCTTTGTCCGCCAGCCACACTAAGTTTCCTGATTTTGGACGGATAAGGGAGGCCGGCACATCGCTGCGGCCTTCCCGGACTGCCTTCAGTAAATCCTTCTTTTCCGCCCCGCTCAAAAGAAAAGCCACCTGGGAAGCCGCATTGAAGACGGGCAGGGTCAGGGTGATGCGCTCCTGGCCGTCCTGGGGACGTTTCGCTGCGATGCAAAGGCGCTTCTCTTCCTTCAACGAGGGCTGGCCCGGGAAGAGGGAAGCGGTGTGGCCGTCGGGACCCATACCAAGCAGGCAAAGATCAAAGGCAGGCACATTGGAAGCAAAGTTCTTCTTGAGCAGGGCCTCGTAGGCAAGGGCCCCTTCCTCCGGGCCCTTGTTTTCAAGCCACATCGGAAAAATCTCCGGCTTCGTTTCCATGGCGTCGAACCAGAGTTTCTTAGTGTCCGCGTAGCTGCTGTCCGGATCCGACCAAGGGACCCAGCGTTCATCCACCCAATAGATTTCCACTTTGGACCAATCGAGGGCCTGGGGCATCTTCGCCAGGGCACGGAACATGCCTCGCGGCCCCCTGCCGCCCGAAAGGGCCGCCCGGAAGAGGCCCTTCTTTTCCAGCGCCGCCCGTCCCCAGGCCACAAAACGATCCGCCGCGCCCTGGCCCAGGGCCGTCTCGTCTTCGAAGATTTCGATCCTGCTCATGGGGGCATTGTAACATCAACCGAGCTTCCAAGCCTTTCAGGAGTAGACTGGTATTAAGACCCACTCAGGAGGACGCCGTGCATCTCCTCACCTTTGTTCTGGTAGGGCTCTTGGCAGGCTGGCTCGCGGGGACCGTTACCCGGGGCCGGGGTTTGGGCATCTTCGCCGACATTGGCGTCGGGATCCTGGGTTCTTTTATCGGCGCCTATCTCTTCGACGCCATGGGCCTGCTGGCCTACGGCTTCATCGGCAACGTGGCGATGGCCTTTCTAGGGGCCCTGGTTCTGCTCCTGGTGGTCGGCTTGTTCAGACGAAGCCGGGCCTAAGGCCCCAGGTCGCGGGGATCTCCCTGGAATCCCAGGTCCCCTCCGGGGCCTGGGATTTTGCGTTTGCCGGCCTCCATCCCCGCCGTGCTAGGATCAAAGCCTGGAATAAGGCACAGCTAACCTGAAAGGTCTTTAGTCCATGGAAAAGGCCCCAGCCTCCGTCAAGGAGTTCGGCTATTCAGACTACGAGGGCAAGCGCATCCTGGTGGCCGTGATGCACATGAAGGAGCTCCAGCCCGCCCTGGACGGCATCCACGAACTGGTGAACCTGGTCCAAAGGGAACCTGAAAAAAGCGTCCGCATCCTCCTGGACGTCAGCGAGGGAAAAATTTTCGACGAGAGCACGGCCCTCTGGAAACAAAAGCTCCCCATTTTCGACAAGCACGTCCTCAAGGGCGCCGTGGTGGGCCCCGCCTGGATGCGCACCATCACCAGCGCGGTCTTGCTGGTGGCCCGCATGGCCAAACTGGGCATCGCCAGCCGCGTGAAAGCCTTCGCCACGATCGCCGAAGCCAGGGACTTTTTAGTCAAAGATTAGGGCTCTTTCCACCAAAGTTTCGCCTTTTGGAACCGATTCGCCTGCGAACTTAAAAGCCTTTGTATGAAATAAAAATGACGCCACCTACACTAAAGAGAAGGGTGGCCGATGGAAGCATCTTGCCCGGCGCCCAAGAGGTTCCATGCGTTTGAAGCCCTTCTTCCGTCCGGAAAACATGGGATCGAGCCTGGTGATGGCCTTGTTGCTCCTTTTGGGAGCGGCCCAAGCCCGGGCGGGCACGGCCACCTACACTTCCACTTCCACCCGCACCGCCAGCCCCACCTCCAGCCCCACTTTCACGCCCCTGCCCACGCCTAATGGCCTCCACGTCGAGCCGTATTGCACCATCTACACGGTGGCCGGCCAACTTAACCTGCCGGGCAATTCGGGTGACGGAAGCTTCGCCACTGCTGCGCTCACGAACCTGCCTAGCTGTGTCGCCGTCGACTCTTTGGGGAACCTGTATTTCTCCGAGCAGGGCAACCATGCCATCCGCAAGGTGAGCCCCGGCGGCATCATCAGCCGCTACGCCGGGATGGTCAGCGGCACGACCCCGGTGCAAGGCTACAACGGTGACGGCATCGCGGCCAATACGGCCGCCTTGAACACTCCGGGCGGTATCGCCGTGGACGCGAACGACGACCTCTATATCGCCGACTCCCTCAACCACCGTGTCAGGAAGGTGGACCACCTGACGGGGCTCATCAGCACGGTCCTGGGCAGCGGGACCGGCTCCTACGCGGGCGAGGGCGTGGCCTACAGCGCCGCCCTGGCCAATCCCCTGGCCCTGGCCTTCGACATCTTTGGCAACCTCTACGTGTCCGAGAACACCGTGCGCGTCCGGAAAGCCTCGGGCGGGACCGTGGTCACGGTGGCCGGGACCACATCCGGCGGGGCCAGCGGGGAGGGCATCCCCGCGGTGGGTGCCCAGCTTTCGGCCTACTGCCTGGCCTTCAGCCCCGCCGGGGACCTGTATATCGCCGATGGCTTCAACAATCGGGTGCGCAAGGTCAGCGGCGGGCTCATCAGCACGGTCTTCGGCACGGGTGTCGCCGGCAACGGGCCCTTCGGCGGTCCGGCCACCGCGACCAAAATCAGCTTCTGCGCCGGGATTGGCTTCGACCCCTACGGCGACTTGTACGTTTCCGACTCGTCCCAGGCCCTGCTGCTGAAGATGGACAGCCTGGGCAACAGCGTCAAAATCGGCGTGGACGGTCCGACGCCTGGCGGAAACGGAGGTCCTGCTATCCAGGCCGGCTCAGGGACGGGCTACAACGTCGCCTTCAACGCCGCTGGCGACCTCTATTTCGCCTCACCCGGCTGCCAAATCGTGCACAAGATTGTGGCCTGTTCGGTTTTGACGCCTACGCCGACTCCCACCCGCACATCCAGTGCCACGGCCACGGCCACCCGGTCACCCACGCCTACGCGCAGCGCCACGGCCTCAGCCACCGGCACCAGGACCGCCAGCCCCACCCGCACGGCCACCGCGAGCCCGTCCCCCACGCGGACCTCCAGTTCTACGGCCACGGCCACGGCCACCAAAACCGAGACTCCCGTCGGTTCGGACACAAATACCCCTTCCTCCACTCGGACGGGCACCGCCACGAGATCGCCCACCGCCAGCCCTTCGGCCACGCGGACGGGCAGCGCCACCGCCTCGGTGACGGCCTCGCCCTCGGCCAGCAGGACCGGCAGCCCCACCCGCACGGCCACGGCGAGCCCGTCCCCTACGCGGACGGGCAGCGCCACGCGTTCGCCCACGGCCACCAGAACGGGCACCCCCGTTGGGTCGGATACCAACACCCCTTCGGCCACGCGGACGGGCACTGCCACGCGATCGGCCACCGCCACGCCCAGCGCCACCCGCAGCTCCACCGCCGGCCCCAGCGGGACTTCGAGCCCTAGCCCCAGTGTCACGGCCACCCAGACTTCCACGGCTAGCTCCACCGCCACTGCCAGCGCCAGCCCCAGTGTCAGCCCCACCTTCAGCATTTCGGTGACGCTGCCGGGCACCTGCACCATCACCGAAACTTCCAGCGCGACACCCAGCCCTTCCGTCACGCCCAGCATCAGCGTGACCTGGACTTATACGCCCACGCTCAGCCCCAGCTTCAGCGTCACGGCCAGCTTCTCGGCCAGTCCTACGCTCAGCCCCAGCCCCAGCATCACGCCCACCTGGACCGAGACCGCCCTTGTCAGCCCCGTGCCCACGGCTGCCCCGGCTGCCCTGCAGCTTTTCCCCAATCCTTTCCATCCGGACCGGGGAGAATTCTTCCATGTGGGGAACCTGCCCGCGGGCGTCCAGATCAGCATCTACAACCTCATCGGCGAGACGGTCTATCGTTTCACTTCCAAGGGCAACGCGGCGTTGGACCGTTGGGACGGGGTGAACTCCAACGGGGTCCAGGTGGTCACCGGCGTCTATATCCTGGAAGCTGACCACAAGGTTTACCGCTTGGCGGTAGTGAGAAACTAAGGTCGCCGGCCTTTGGGGCGGCCTTTCGCGGTATAATGCTTTCCATGCCCTCCCCCCTCCTGCAAGTCCAACACCTCAGCAAAACTTTTGTCAGCACCCGGCGCGCGCCCGGCCTGAAGCAGGCCCTCCTGGCCCTTTTCAATCCCCAAAAAGTCGAAGTGCCTGCCGTCCAGGACGTCAGCTTCGAAATCGCCGAAGGCGAGTTCGTCGGCTTCCTGGGCCCCAACGGGGCCGGCAAGACCACCACCTTGAAGATGCTGGCCGGCCTGCTCTACCCCAGCAGCGGGGAAGCCCGGGTCCTGGGTTACGTTCCCTGGGAACGCGAGGACGCCTACCGCCGCCAGTTCGCCCTGATCATGGGCCAGAAGAACCAGCTCTGGTGGGACCTCCCAGCCATGGATTCGCTGCTGCTGAATGCGGCCATCTACGGCGTGAGCGACGCCGAGGCGAGCGCCAAGATCGGCGAACTGGCAGGCCTGCTGGAAGTCACCCAGCGCCTCCACGCCCAGGTGCGCGAGCTCTCCCTGGGCGAGCGCATGAAGTTCGAGCTGATCGCCTGCCTCCTGCACCAGCCCAAGGTGCTCTTTTTGGACGAACCCACCATCGGCTTGGACGTGGTCTCGCAGCAAAAGATGCGGGTCTTCCTGAAGGATTACAACGCCCGCTACCGCACCACCATCCTCCTCACCAGCCACAACATGGGCGACATCAAGGGGCTCTGCTCGCGGGTCCTCCTCATCAACCACGGACGCCTGATGTTCGACGGGCCCCTGAGCGGCCTGGTGGAAAAGTGGTCTAACGCTAAGCACATCTCCCTGACTGCCAACCGCGATTTCAGCCGGGCTGAGCTGGAGGCCTACGGCGAAGTGGTCGCCTTGGACGGCAACACGGCCAACCTGAAAATCTCCCGCGACAAGGCCCCCCAGATCGCCGCTGCTATGCTGGCGGCCCTGCCCCTCACGGACCTGAGCGTCGAAGACCCGCCCATCGAAGAGGTCATGAGCGAGGTCTTCAAGGCTTTGCCCAAACCATGAAGATTTCCGCCTCCGTCCTCCCCTTCTCCCGGCCCTATCGCCGCGTGGTGGCCAGCGGTATCGGCATCGCCACGGCCTACCGGGGCTATTTCTTCGTCCAATTTTTCTTCCAGCTTCTCCCCCTGGCCACCCAGCTCCTGCTTTGGAGCGCCGTCTTCGCCAGCCAGGGGGGAGGAAGCATCGCCGGTTTCGACCGGGCCGCCATGCTCACCTACTACCTGCTCACCAACCTCCTGGGCCTGGCCGACACCGAGGCCCTGCCCTGGGAGATGGCCGAGGACATCCGCCAGGGCCGCCTCAACAACTTCCTGGTGCGGCCTTTTCACTACTTCTTCTATCAGTGGCACCTCTATATCGGGCGCCTCTGCATCGAGCCCATTTTCCTGATCCTGCCCGCCGCCGTCCTGCTCTACTTCAGCCGCGGCGTCCTGCACGTGCCCACGGAAGCCTGGCGCCTGGGCCTCTTCGCCCTGACGGCCTTTTTGGGAACCCAGCTCTCTTTTGTCATCAACTTCATGCTGGGCACCCTGGCCTTCTGGCTCATCAACAACTCCTCGGTGCTGCACGTGATGGCGCCCTTGAACGCCCTCTTTTCCGGCTACTGGTTCCCCTTGGCCCTCTTGCCCGGCCTGCTGAAAGACCTGCTCTTGGCGACCCCCTTCGCTTATTTCACCTACTACCCTCTGCAGATCTACCTGGGGCAGCTTTCACAGGCCGAAGCCTTCCGGGTCCTGGGCGTGCAGTGCCTCTGGCTGGCGGCCTTGGGCCTGGCGTCGGTCTGGATCTGGCGTCGGGCGATCCGCTCCTACAGCGCGGTGGGGGGCTGAACATGCGCTACCTGCGCCTCTGGGGGGCCTTCATCGCCAATTGCGTCAGCCGGGAGATGATCTTCCGGACGAATTTCCTGCTGCAGATCGTCACCGGCTCGATGTGGTTCCTGATGAGCGTGCTCACCTTCTGGGTGGTCTTCGAGCATTCGCAGGCGGTGGCGGGCTGGACCAAGTACGAGGTCTTCTTCCTGCTGGGCTGCAGCCACGTGCTGATGCGGGCCTTCATGGTCCTTTTCATGGACAACTTGAACCGCCTGCCTGACCTCATCCGCAACGGCGAGCTGGACTTCTACCTGGCCAAGCCTCTGAACACCCAGTTCTTCATCTCCACCCGCTTTTTCAACGCCAGCGGCCTCACCGACTCGGTCATCGGCCTGTCTTTGATGGGCTACGCCGCCTTCAAACTGGGCCTGCCCTTCGAGCCCGGCCGGGTCCTGCTCTTCCTGGCCTTGATGTTCAACGGCCTCCTGCTCTACTACGCCCTGATGGTAGTGATGGTGACCACGTCCTTCTGGTTCCTGCGCTTCCATGCCATGCAGATCTGGTGGCAACTGAGCAACGTGGCCCGGCACCCCGCCGACCTTTTCCCGGGCAAGCTCCAGTTCATCCTCACCTACTGCCTGCCCATGCTCATGGCGGTGAACTTTCCCGTGAAGGCCTTCCTGAATCGCCTGGACGCGGCCCACGCTCTGGCGGGTTTCGGCATGGCCCTGGCCCTGCTCGCGGCCTCCTCCCTCTTCTTCAATTTCGCCCTGCGGCGTTACCGCAGCGCCAGCAGCTGAAAGGAGTCTCTTGAGCAAAGGCATCGGCATCACCGGCCTGGGCGGCATCGCCCAGAACCAAATGGACGCGTACAAGAAAAAGGGCTTCTCGGTCGTGGCCGGCCACGACATCAATGCGGCCATCTTTCCCGAGATCAAAAAGAAATTCGGGGTGGAGCGCCTGACCACCGATCTCCAGGAATTCCTGGCAACCCCGGGCCTGGACGTGGTGGACGTGGCCGTGCCCCACTATTTTGAGCTGCGCAAACCCATCTTTGAGGCCGTGGCCGCCGCCAAGAAGGCCATCTTCTGCCAGAAGCCGCTGGCGGAATCCCTGCCGGAAGCCCTGGAGCTGGTGAAGATCGCCGAAAAGGCGGGCGTGCCCCTGATGGTCAACCAGAACGCCCCCTTCGTGCCGGGCTTCCAGGTGGCCGAGAAATTTTTGCGGGACAAGGAGAGCTTCGGCGAGCCCTATTACTTCCAGATAGAAAACCGCGCCGCGCTCTGGTTCACCCAGCATGCGCATTGGGGCACCCGCTCGCGCTGGATCCTGCAGGGCATGGCCGTGCACCATTGCGCCCTGGCCCAGCAATGGTTCGGCACGCCCGAACGGGTTTCGGCCATGCTGGTCCGGGATCCGACGAGGCCCTTTATCAAGGCCGAGAACATCGCCGTCCTGAACCTGGAATACGCCAACGGCCTCAAAGGCATTATCATCAATAACTGGGCCTACCGCGGGCCCAAGGAGCGGGGGCACCCGCGCGAGGAGATTGTGGTGCTGGGCACCCGCGGCGAGATCAGCGGCGACAGCGAGGCCATGCACTTCAGCAGCCGTGCCCCGGAGCGGGAGGACGATCCGAAGATCGAGGGCACCTGGTTCAACGACGCCTTCGGCAACAGCATGCAGCACTTTTTGGCGGCCCTGGAGTCCGGCGCTGAGTTCCGCTCCTCGGGCCGTGAAGACCTGAAAGTCATGGCCGTGATTGAAGCCGGCTACCGCAGCACCCTTGAACACAAAAGCGTCGATGTCCGCGCCCTCATGCAGGAAATGGGCGCCCTTTAAGGAGCAAGCTATGCCGCTGTTTCCGAAAGACGGCCCTAAGGCCATCCCCGACTGGGCCGACTATTCCGACTGGGGGGTGAACCACCTCAAGAAGGGCACCTACCTGGAGCCCCATTTCCACGATTCCCACGAATTCGTGGTCCTCATCTCCGGCCGCCTGAAGACCAATACCGAAGGCAAGGAGATCATCATGGAAGCGGGCGACGCCCTGCTGACCAAGATGGGGGACACCCATGACTGGGAGGTCCTGGAGGACGCCACGTCCCTGTGGGCCTGCACCCGGCTGCAGGGGCAGAAGCGGCCTGGGCACCTGGGCGAAAAGGGGCCCGCCAAGCATTGAGGCATGGGGAGGGGGACATGAAGAAATTTGGAATCGCGGTTCTTTTGCTGTCTCAACTGACGGCTTCGGTCTGGGCTCTTGAAACGATCGAGGACAAAACAACCCTTAGCCATTTGCCCCAGGGCCTGACGTTTTCAGCGGGCAAGCTTAGCTTGGTGGCGGACTATGCCCACCATGTGACGGGCACGCCTATCCCCGTTTATCTCATCAACGATAGTTCCCGGACCCTTACGTTGAGCACCCAGGATGGGGACCCTTCCCTGAAGCTTGAGCGGCAGGATGCGTTTGGAATCTGGCAGCGCGCCCAAATCCATTACTACTCCTTTTGCGGCAACAGCTATTTTCAGCGTGCGCTAGGAGCCGGCCATTTCTTCGAATTCCAGGGCTACCAGCCGGGGCGGGGCCAAGAGCAGAAGATTCGTTTTGCCTTCTATGACCAGCAGGATATCGACATGGCTTCCAACGAAGGCATGGGACTGGCGAATGAAAACGACGTTCGAGCCGCCTCCGTCGACGACATGACGCTTCAAAAGTCTGATGTCGAGTTCCTGCGCCGGGTGGCTCTCTGGGAGGACATGCCGGAAGAGGCTCAGATTGTCGAAGAATTCCGGATCCCAGAACTAAAGCTGCGGAAGAACGCGTTCGTCTCCGAACGCCAGGCGAAGGCTCTGCGAATCCTTCACGACAACCGCAAGGGCGACAGGGCACAGGAGACGGTGCGGGAAGCCTTTGAAAAATTTCCGGAGCTGAAAGAGTATTGTTCTTGGACGCAGCGGGGCTACTAAGAGCGCCTTAGAAGGGGGAGGGCATGCAGGAGCAGGAAGCGGCTGAGGATAAGAAGGGTTTTTGGGGCTGGGCTTTTGCCGTCCTGGCGTGGCTGGGAGGGATCTTTCCGCTCCTGACTTTCCTCCATTCCTACCCGACCTTCGGGGACGTCTTCGACGCTTTCGGCCAGAAGCTGCCCTGGCTCACCCAGGCCGCGCTCGATTTCCGCAGAGCCCTGAACCCACTTCTGGCCCACCGCGTGGACAAGCTCTTGGTGCTGGCGTGGGGAACACTTTTGTGGAACCTGAACGGCTGGAGCGGGGGCTGGATCTTCCGCAACAAGTGGCGCGTCCTCTTGATCCTTTTCCTGCTGAATCTGCTGGTCATGATTCCGCTTTTTCTTCCGATGTTCAGCCTTTCACCGACCACGGACCCCATCTAGCCTAGGAGGCTCCCATGAAATTCACCCTCGCCATCGGCGACAGCGCCCCCGACTTTAAGCTGCCCGCCACCGACGGCAAGACCTACCAGCTCTCCGACTTCAAGGAAGCCAAGGCCCTGGTGCTCTTCTTTACCTGCAACCACTGCCCCTACGTCACGGGCTCCGACGAAGTCACCCGTAAGACGGCCGAGAAATTCGCCGCCCAAGGCGTGCACTTCGTGGGCATCAACGCCAACAGCAAGAACACCTACCCTGAAGACGACTTCCCGCACATGGTCCGGCGCATGAAAGAGATGCACTTCCCCTGGACCTACCTGCACGACGAGGCCCAGACCGTGGCCCTGGCCTATGGCGCCCTGCGCACGCCCCACTTCTACGTTTTCGACCAGAACCGCAAGCTGGTTTACACGGGCCGGGGCCTGGACAACCCCCGCCACGCCGAGCGCTCCACGCGCAACGACTTGCAGCACGCCCTGGAAGAGCACCTGGCCGGCCACGCGGTCAAGATTCCCCTGACCAACCCCATCGGCTGCAACGTGAAATGGGACGGCAAGGAAGAGCACTGGATGCCGGCCGACGCCTGCGATCTAGTCTAAGAACCGGTGCGCCTCTGGTCCCTGCATCCCAAACACCTGGATCCCAAGGGCCTGGTGGCCCTTTGGCGGGAGGCCCTGCTGGCCAAGAAGGTGCTGCAGGGAAGGACACGGGGCTACCGCCACCACCCTCAATTGGCCCGTTTCCAGGCGCTGAGAAACCCGGTGGGCGGGCTGAACGCCTACCTGCGCGAAGTGCTGGCAGAAGCCGGGCGCCGGGGCTATCACTTTGACGCCCGCAAGGTGGGCCCGGGCCGGGCGGTGCGCATTCCGGTGAAGGGTGGACAGCTGGCCTACGAATGGGCCCACCTGGGCGCCAAGCTGAAGAAGCGGCATCCCCAGCGCTGGCAGGCCTGGAAAGGTAGCAAGGCCACGCCCCACCCTCTTTTTCGAAAAGTCTCCGGCGGCCTGGAAAGCTGGGAACGGCCTTGAAATTCAAACGCTTTCGCGCACTGCTTCTGCTGGCCATCCTGGCGGCAGGCCCACTTTGCTTCTTCTGGCCCCGGCCCGTTTCCCAGGCCCGGCTTCCGCTGGCCTTTTTTGACTGGCAGCCGGCCACGCCCTTGGCGCCGGAACTTTTTGAAACCCTAAAATCTTCGGACGCCGAGACCTATGTACGCGCCGGCTCTTTTGTTTTTCAGGAAGGGCGCTGGATCTTTCAACGCGAACTCGATGCCAGCCGCGTCCTGGATTATCGCGAACTTCCTTGGCACGCGGCCCTGCGCTTCGAACTGCCGCCGGGCTCGAAGAGCCTCTCCTTTCCGGACAAAGAAGAATGGCCGCGCTTGGCCGGCATCCTGGCCGCGGAGGCCCAGCGTTGGCGGGCTTACGGGTCCCGGGGCTTGATGCTGGACTTGGACTGCGCGGCCTCCTCCCTGGGGGACTACGCCGGCTTTTTGGAACTCTTGCGCAGCCGGATGGCGGAAGGCCAGCTCTCCATCACCGTCTTGCCCAGCTGGATGTGGCGGCCCCTGGCCTTCCGGCGCCTGGTGGCGAATCTGGATTTTTATGCCCCGCTTTTTTTCGGGGGAGAAATCCCGGCCAGCCTCTCCGGCCTCCAAGCGATGGCCCAGCCCGCCGAACTGAAAAGCTGCCTGCGCCTGGCCCGGCTCTATGGCAAGCCCTTGGTCCCCGGCCTGGGCGTCTACAGCCAGACCCTGGTCTATTCGCAGGAGGGTCGCCTGCTCTCCATGGAGGGCGATCTTGGCGTAGATGACCTGCTGGCCGCGCCGGGGCTCCGCTTCCTGGGCAGCCAGAGGGACAGTCCGTGGGGTGGATGGCGGCATGTGTTTCATGCGCCGGAATCCCTGGGGCTGGCTGGGCGCCGCATTGAACGGGGATGGCAAGTCCTGGTCCAGGAGCCCGACCACGCTTTGCTGGAGGCCCAGGTGGAATGTATCCGGGCCCAGGCGGGAAGCCAGCTGCGCCGTCTGGGCCTTTACCGGCTGAACAAGAGCGGAGGCGGAACTGTCTGGCAGGCGGCAGCTGCCGTCCAAGTGGGTGAGCCGGATCCTCTGGCAGAGCCCTTTGCCCAGGCCTCCTGGAAGCTTCTAAAAAAACAGGGGGGCGCCTGGTGGATCGAGCTGAAGCTGGACTACCCCTGGCCTTATCCTTCCCGCCTGGGGGGGAAGGCGGCCCTGCTGCAGCTGCGTTGCCGGGGGGCACGCATCGAAGACGCTTGGCCGGGAGATTTTCAGCTCATGGAACGGGGCCAGGGTTTCGAGGAGGGATTCACCCCCTCCAGCCCCCAGCGGGCCGACACCTTGATTTTCAAGGTCCTGCGCCTGGAGCCCGGAGCCTCCCTGCGCGCCGGACCCATCATCGTGCGGCCCCTCGCGAAGGACTTTGCGCTCTATCTTTACAGTTCCCTGGATAGCCCGCTTGCTGCCCGGCGGAATGTCGTCCATGATTTTGAAGTCTTTCCAAATCCTGCGCCGGTCCTGAAGGAATCCCTGGAGCTTCGTTGAGACTCTTCTTACTTCTGCTGCTTTTAGTTCGAAGCCTTCCGCTTGCGGCCTCCGCTTCCGGCGCCCCGTATTACTTTTCGCTGCGTGAGCGCCAGGGGGACCTGAGGCTTCCGCTTTTGCTTTCGGAAGAGGTCCAATATTTCCCCGGTGGCGATCCGGAAGCGGAGTTCTACCGGCGCTATCAGGCGCCCTTCGCCAGCTTTTCCCATCGCTACCGCGATGCCCAGGCGCTCGAGGAAAAGGGCGACTATGCCGGGGCGCTGCGCCTTTACAAAAAATTGGACCACGATAGCCTGGGCGAGAGCAGGCTCCTGGAACCTTTGATTCCGGTAGGCAAGTTGAAACTGGGGGAGAAGGGGGATGCGCCGGAGCCCGAAAGCGAAAGCGAGGGCGAGGAAGCCCCGGCCAAGGCGCCTCGGCCCCGGCCCCGCCCGGCGATAAGCCTGCGGGAGGCCCTCAGCGGCCCCAAGGCGGAACTCGACGAACTAATCGGAATGATGCCGGTGCAATCGGTGCGGCGGCAGATGGATGAAGTGGCCGACCGCCTGGAGACCCTGGACGAGGCGCGCCTGCAGGACAAGGAGGGCTGCCGGCTCTACCTGGCGCTGCGGGAAGCTTACGGGGGTTCGCAGGCCCAGGACCTGACGCGCCTGGCCCAGAGCCTCTCCGCCCGGGAGCTTTGGAAGGGCCCCGTGGAATACCTTGAGCTCGCCCACGAGCCCGAGCCCTCCAAAGAACGCCTGCGCAAACACCTGAAGAAGTTCCCCAGCGCCCGGGCCACCTGGGTCTTTGCCTTCAAGGGCCTCACGCGCGAAGAAAGCTACGGCTACTTGAAATACCTGATGCAGCACTATCCGCAGAGCCGTTACGCCGACGATGCCTGCCTCATGCTCCTGCGCATGGACATCGAAAACGAGGACCTGAAGGCCGCCCGCACCCATTACCGCCAATTAGTGACGGAATACCAAGGCAGCGACACGGTGCTCCAGGGGCGCCTGCATCCGGTGTTGGCGGCCATGAAGGAGCTCTACGCCTCGGAAGACTTGCGCCAGGCTTACTGGGTCCTGGCCGGCGGGCAGGGGAAATTTGATCCGCTCTCAAGCCCCTTGGACGGCGTCGATCCTCTCAGCACGCGCTACCTGATGCGGCTGGATCCGGCCTATCGCAAGCGCGTGCTGGATGCGCGTCTTCCGGGCTACGAGCTGGAGCGTTTGAGGGACGACGACGAGGCGTTCACGGAAAAAGAAATGGAGCACCAGTCGGACCCGGAGCAGCGGGACGCCTTGATTGAAGCCTATCTCAAGCTGGATCCGGCCAACCCCCGCCTGGGCCATCTGCTGGAGGCCGCCCGTTCCGCGTATTCCTCCAACCCGGCGTCCTCACGGCTGGCCCGGGTGGCCGATCAGGTGGAGCGGGCCAGCCGGCACATGGACGTTTCCTGGCTCCTGCGCTTCCGCTACTACTGGGGCCGGATCGAGCCGCTGCCCCTCAAAGACGCGCGGCTGCGGGAGGCCCAGGCGGTGCTGAGGGGGGACGAGCGCACGCTGCTCCGCGATTTCCCCCAGAGCCCTTGGGCCCTACCGGCTTACATGCGCCTTTGCCATCGTGATGGCGAGCTGGAGCTTCTCAAGAAGTTTGAGGCCGCCTACGCCGCCAGGCCGGAAGCGCCCCAAAAGTGGAAGAAGGCCGCCCGCCTGAAGCTGGCCCTGGCCCTGCACCGCGAGGGTAAGTGGAGCGAGGCTCTGGTCTTGGCTGGGGACCTGGCCCAGCCGGGCTGGGAGCTCTATGACGAAGCGCTGTGGTTGCGCTCGGCCTGCCAGGAACGGCTCTCTAGGACGGCCGAAGCCCTGGCCGGCTATGCCCAGCTGCGGGCCGCCTTTCCGCTGCTGGGCCAGCCTTACGCGACGGAGCGCTTCTACCACTGGGGCCAGACTTACGCCCAGCTGGAACGCGGCCCCCAAAGCAGCCCTTACGGGGGCCTGGCCCTGGCCAAGCTGGCCGCGGAGGACGAGCGGCAGGGCCGCTGGAAAGAGGCCATGCAGAGCTATCAGGTCCTGGGTTATCAATGGGACCTGGCGTTGATGAAGGACTTTGTGCTGCCCACCAAGGCCTGGCTGGAATGGCTGAAACTGCACCCGGAAGAAGATGGCGACGTTGCCCGTGGCACCACGGCCATCCGTTACTTGCGAGAGAACAGGATCGACGAGGCTTTGGCCGCCGTGCAGGGGACCGCGCTGGCCAAGTCCACGACCTGGACCTGGGTAGGCAAAGAAAAGCTTTGGCTGCAATGGGTGCAGGAGCTGAAGGTCTTGCAGCAGGCCCTGGACGGAGCCAAGGATCCTGAGGCCAGGCAGCGGGCCCGCTATGCCCTGGGCCGCTTTTACTACAAGGCGCCCAGCCTCTACAACAACTCGGTTCTTTGGCAGGGCCTCTTTTACCGGAGCACGCCGCGGCCCGAGTCGCTGCCTGCGGATCCGTCCTGGCATATCCCCTACAACGCCAAGGGTGACGCGGAGTACCAGTTCCGACAGGCCTGGAAGGAAATGCCGGGCGGCCCCCTGCAGGCGGAGGCCATGTACAGCCAGGGCCTAGCCTTGGCCTACGGAGCCCTGCCCTACCGGGGCGAGGAACGGAACACGGCCGGACTCTTCCTGCAGGCGGCCGAATCCAACCCCAGCAGCAGCCTGGCTGATGACGCCCTTTTTTGGTCCGGACATTTTTCGTCCGTCAGCAAGCGGGCCCAGATTGCTGAGCGCCTCGAAAAGAGCTATCCCCTAGGCGATATCGTCCGCTTTTTGGGGCTGAAGAATTTGGAAGAGGACATGGGAGGACGCACGCTCGGCTGGGGATCGAATGACTTTGGCCTCTTGAGCCATAACGCGCTGCTTCGGCGGAGCTCCCAGCTGCCCGGGAAGGCCGGCGCGGGCCTGGAATTTGTGGAGGCACATTTTCCTGATAAGGTGGACCGGGGGCAGGTCCTGGAGGGGTGGCTCTACTACCGGAATGCCTCTTCACAAACCTTAAGGGGCTCCGTGCTACTGAAGCTGGAAGACCCGCAGGGCGGCGCCTTGAGGGCGGGCTTCGAGGGCGGGTCGCAAACGGCCATGGTGGGCCAGGAACTGGTTTTGGACGGGGGCGTCTGGCAGCCGCGGATGACCCGCTGGATCTGGGTGCGCATGGTTCCGCAATCGCGCAACTTTGTGCTGCGGCATCACTTGGAGGGGCAAGCCGTCCAGAGCCTCCCTTTCCAGGCGCAGGAGGGGCTCAAGCGCTCGTTTCGGGACCTGGAGCTGCCCAAGGGCGCGGCCTGTTGCGGCAAGCGCCTGGGGAAAGACATGCATGGCCGGATTTGGCGCTTTTTTGAGGACGAGAAGAGCATCCACTTTGGCGCCTATGACCAGGCGGCAAAACTCGAGTGGCAGCTTACCCCTGAATGGCCGGAAGGAGAGGCCTTGTTGAGAGGGAAAGAGCGGAACTGGAGCTTTGACGCCTTGATGCAATCCCATTTCCATGTTTTGAGCGACGGCAGTTTTTTGTGGCTGCGCCACGAGATTGGGGCCAGCCTGAAAAAAGGGGAGCTCGCCGGCCTGCGCTTTAAGGAGGGGCAAGAACAGCCGCAGAAGCTGCTTTTGAAGGCTGATCTTAGTGTCCCAAATTCCGGTTCCTGGGCTCGCAAACTGCTTGAAGCGTCGGATCCCGCCCTGACTGCCCTTTACGTGGACTCCAGCTGGAATAGGTCTTCCGGGTGGGAGAGGAACTTCTCGGCCGGGGCCGACTCCGCAGGCAGGAAGCTCGTACTGGACCGTTACGACCGGTTCCCCAGCCAGGCTTTGAATATTGTCGACGCCCAAGGCAACACCCTCTACAGCAACCGCCTGCTTCCTGGCAGGGAGGAAGCCTTTGCCTATCCCGAGGACGGCGATTGCGGCTGGTCCTCCGGGCGCCAAAAGTGGGTCTGCCAGGGTGCGATTGGGAAGTCCCTCAAGGCAATTGAGCTGGGCTGGGAAGCACCATGAGCCTGCGCTGGCTGCCCTTGCTTGCCCTCCCCGCCTTGCTTGTCGCCGCGGGGCAGGACTGTTTTAAGCTGGACTCAAAGCAGCTTCAGGTCCTGTCCACGGGGGCGACCTGGCCGCTGGGCCTGGAAGAGCAGGCATCCAAAAACCCGGTCCAGGACTTTGAAGCTTATGCCGCGGAAAGGAAAAGACGGCAGGGCTACTGGGATGGATACGGAGAGAACAGCGATTACCTTGGCCGGCAGTTTCCGGTGTCGGATCAAGATGACGAAAAAATCATTGAGGGCTTGAAGCAGGGGAAGTTTCAGGTGATCGAGTGGAAGCGTTCCAGCGCCCGGCTCTGTGGGGCTTGCGGGGAGGCCCGGGTCCTGCGCAGCGAGGGCAAGTATTTGAAGCCGGGTTCCGGCCAACTGGGCTTTGCCCTTAGTTTCAAAAGCTCCGTGCTTGTGGTTCATGTGGACGGCACAAGCCAGGACGATGAAGCTTGGTATGACCCGGGGGAAGCCCCATCCAGGCTTGGCCTCTGCCAAGGCTGGATCGAGAGCGATTCAGGCCAATATTCCGCGTTCGCAAGCATTCGGGCGGTCAAACGCAACCAGATTCAAACGATTGGCGTGACGGTCACTCAGGTGGGACGTGATACGATCCTTTACCGGCGCGGGGTGGAGGCGCAACCCATTCTCGAGGCCGACCACGTTGAGCTCATCAATTTTGGCTCCGTTCTAAAGGCGGAGAAGGGCGGGGTCGTCCGATTTTTCAACCTGACGGATCCGTACATGCCCCCGGAGGGCTTGGAGCGCCGGGGCCACGCTTTTTAGCATGAAAACCGAAGGAGGCCCCATGGCCAGCCCCCGCATTTCCGCCAAAGCCATGATCGTCCGCGACGGCGCCCTCCTGGTGCTGGAGCACTCCGACGGCGAAGGCATTTGGTACGCCCTGCCGGGCGGCGGCCAAGAGTTTGGTGAACGCTTGGAGGACGCCGTGCAGCGCGAATGCCTGGAGGAGGTCAGCGCCACGGTGCGCGCCCGCCGCGCCGTCTTCATCCGGGACTACATCGGCAAGAGCCACGAGTTCGCCTCCAGCGACGGCCATATTCACCAATGCGAAGTCGTCTTCGACTGTGAATTATTGGGGGACTACCAGCCCCGCGGAGGCCACGTGCAGGACAAGCAGCAGATAGGGGTGCGCTGGCTGCCGCTGGCCGAGCTGGCCTCGGCCCGGCTCTATCCCAAGTGCTTCATCGAGGCCATCCTCAATTACCAGAAGGCGCCTTGGCACGGGGCGCCGTATTTGGGCGACCGGAACTAAAGCGGGGGCGGGATGGAAAGCTTCAGCAATTATTTGTACCAACACCCTGATTTATACGACCAGGTTTTCCCCGACCGGACTTCCTCTGCCTACTGTCTAGGTGTCATTGCCCGCCACGCTCCCGGGAAGCCGAGCTCGCTGCTGGATTTTGGCTGCGGCACAGGATCCACGCTGGAAGTGCTGGCCCAGACGATCCCGGATTGCGTAGGTCTGGATCTTCTGGAACCGATGGTGCTGCAGGGTCGGAAAACCCGTCCGCGCCTGGATCTGCGCGTCGCGGACTTTAGGACCGCCAAGCTGGGCCGGACCTTTGACGTGCTGGGCTGCTTCGGCTGGGCTTTTAGCTACTTGTTGAGCGACGAGGACGTGAAGGCCGGGCTGCAAGCCTTCGCCCGCCATGCCCACCCCGGAAGCTTGCTGGCCTTTGACTGCGGCCAAGCCGAGGCCTACCTAGCCATGGCGGAGCTGCCGTCGCCCAGGACGGAGATTCAGGTGCCGGGCTTCACGGCCAGCGCCATCGCGAAGATGAGCCTCGACCGGGATCGCCTGATTCTGACCCGAGAGCGGACCTGGACCCTTCCGGATGGGGAAACGGCGGAGGACTATTGCCAGTACCGCTTGCACCGTCCCGCGGACTTGAAGCACCTTCTGGAGGCCGTGGGCTTTGAGGTGAAGGAAATGGCGGGGGATCCCAGCGGACGGCTTCAGGCAGAAGGGGAGAGGACGCTCTATGTGGCCGCCATCAAGACTTAAGCGCCAGGGCCAAAAGCCCTTTGAATTGAGGAGAGAATCCGGGCACTGAAAAAAGCTGGGCCCGGGGTGCAAAAAAGTCCGGCGGATCTACAATTGAAGCAGGGGCCGGAGAGGGGAAGGCCCCGCGTGGAGGCTGTCATGGGAACTTGGCAGTGGAGCTTCGACGAGAAATGGTCCCTGCTACCCTTCATCCGGCCCCCCGAAAGGGCCGAACCCGAGGACGAAGAACCAGGCCCTGAGTTCGTGCTTCCGGGCCCTCCGTCCAAAGCCGGCAAGGCGTATGGCATGAGCTACGAAGACGCCGAAGCGCTGGAACACGGAAGAGCCGGGGTTCATTGAGGCTGGGAGACAGGGACGGAGACTCAGGAGCCCGGGCCGAGAGGCCCGGGCTTTTTTCTGTTATGATCCTGGGGTCCCGCCTATGGAGGCTCCATGGCCGAGCTCATCAGCGCCGCCGATCTGCAAAGCTTCAAGGAAAAAGGCTTCTTCATCACCAAACCCATGTTCAGCGAGGCCCAGCTGAAAGGCGTCCGCGACGAATTCGACCGCCTCTGGGCCGACAACGTGGCCGAAGCCGAGAAGAGCGGCGACGCCCAGGCGGCGGCCTTCGCCAAAAACCGGCCCTTTGTGGGCCAGGCCCACACCCGCAGCCCCTTGCTGGTCGACTTTGTGAAGGCGCCCATCTACCTGGAAGCCTGCGCCAAGCTCATCGGCCCGGACGCCGACCTCTATTACAACCAGGCCGTGCTCAAGGTGCCGGAAGTGGGGAAGCGCTTCGGCTGGCACCAGGACACCGGCTACCTCCTCACCGAACCCCTGACCTACGTCACCGCCTGGACGGCCATCGGCCCGGCCACGCTTGAAAACGGCTGCGTCTGGGTCCTGCCGGGCAGCCACAAACGCGGACCCATCACCCACGTCCGCAACGAAGCCGAGCGCTCCTTGGACGTGCCCGTCGACGACGAAAGCGGGGCCGTCCCCGTGGAAGTGGAAGCCGGACAGGTGGTCATCTTCGACGCCCTCCTGCTCCACAAAAGCGGAGCCAACACCAGCAAGAACGTGCGCTACGCCTACGTGCCCCAGTACCACGTGCCCAAGGTCGTGGAAAAGGCCACCGGCAAGCTCACCGGGGACCAGTTCCCGGTGCTGCGCGGTGGAAAGCGCGTGGACTAGCGTGGGCGCCGCTTTTAGAATGGCGCCTCAGACCTAGGGGGTTCTATGCCGATCTTTAGTCAGACCATCAAGGACCTGGCGCACGCCGCGCCCGCCACCTATTTCGGCACCCATGACGCCCGCCTGCAGCCCTGCGTGACGCGGGTGCAGGGGGCCAGGCTGGAGGACAGCGGAGCCCTGCTTCTGGTCCTGGCCAAGCCGATCGCCGAACCCACCCTGAGCAACCTCAAGGACAACGGGCGCTTCAGCTTCACGCTTTGCAACATCAGCAACTTCGAAACCTACCAGATCAAGGGCCGCCTCCAGGAGCTCGCAGAGGCCGGCCCGCAGGAACTGGTCTTGAAGGAGCTTTACCTGACCAAGTTCCTCAACGAGCTGCGCGCTCTGGGCTATCCCGGCCCCTTCTGCGAAGGCTTCGACCGCATGCGCGGCTTCATGACCCCGGCCCCCGCCTACGCCCTGCGCTGCCAGGCGGAGGAAGTCTTCCTGCAGACCCCCGGACCCAAGGCGGGCAGCCGCCTTTGGCCGGAAGCTTAGGAGGCCGCGCCATGGGCATGCTGCCGGACGAGATCAAGCCGTCCCTCCAGGGTGTGGTCCCCGCCTGCATCTGCACCTGCAGCCTGGACGGCTCCCCCAACGCCACCTACATCTCCCAGGTCTATTACGTGGACGCGGACCACGTGGGCATCAGCTACCAGTTCTTCAACAAGACCGTCCGCAACATCCGCGAGAACCCCCGGGCGGCCGTCATCGTGGTCGATCCGCGCGACAGCGGGCACTGGAGCCTGCAGATCGAGTTTGAACGGGCCGAGACGGAAGGTGCCCTCTTCGACCAGATGGAGATGCAGCTGGAGGCCCTGGCTTCCATGCAGGGGATGGCGGATGTCTTCAAATTGCAGGCCGCCCATGTCTACCGGGTGACGGCGGCGTCCAAGTCCATTGGCCGGCCGGGTTGAGCTGAGCCATGGAAACACGCCCCGAAGAGCTGCACGGCCTGCGCGAACAGATCGCCGAGAACCAGCGCATCATCGATGGCCTGAACAAGCACCTGGCCCGCAAGACCGACGAAGTCCGCATCATTCAGCAGATTTCCTTCCAGATCACCACCAGCCTCGACCTCCAGGAAATCCTGGCCAGCATTTTGAAGGCCTTGGACACCGTGCTGGGCTTCCAGCATTCGATGATCCTTTTGCTGGACCCCGACACCCAGGTCCTCAAGGTGGCCAAGAGCCGGGGCTATGACAAGGACGGGGTGGGCGCCGAAGTGCCCGTGGGCACCGGCGTCATCGGCGTGGTGGCCAAGAAGAAGCGCATGATGCGCATCGGCAACCTGGCCATGGGGGCCTCCTACGTGGGCGTGGCCCGCCAGAACATGGAAGCCGCCGGCATGACCCAGGGCCTCACGCCAAGGGCCGAGCTGCCGGGCCTCAAGGGGGCCCAGAGCCAGATAGCCTTCCCCCTCCTGGTGGCGGAGCGCCTGATCGGGGTCTTCGCCGTGGAAAGCCTGACGCCGGCCGCCTTCGACGAGCTGGACGAGGTGCTCCTGAGCATCCTCTCCCACCAGGCGGCCGCAGCCATCGAGAACGCCCGGCTTTACCAGGACGAGGAACGCCGGGTGAACGAACTGAACGAGGCCCGCGCCCAGCTGGAGGGCCTGAACCACTCGCTGGAGGACAAGATCCGCGAGCGCACGGCCAGCCTGGAGCAAGCCCATGGCGAGGCCCAATCCGCCCTGAAAGTCGCCGAGCACGAAAGGGAGCGCAGCAAGGAGCTCCTGGGCCGCATGGCCCCGCCCGAGGTGGTGCCCCTGATGCTGGAGGACAAGCTGCAGGCCCGCAAGCTGCAGGCCTCCATCCTCTTCACCGACCTGGAGGGCTTCACCCACTACTCCTCGGACGTGGAGCCGGACGAGCTCTTCGCCAAGCTGAACGACTTTTTCAGCCGCGGAGGCGAGGAGATCCGCAAGTACCGGGGCTACGTCAACAAGACCAACGGCGACTCCATCATGGCCCTCTTCGGCGTGCCCTACGAGAACGCCACCCACGCCCTGGACGCCGTGCTGGCCGCCTTGGACATGCAGAAGGGCCTGAGCGAGCAGTTCGGCCTGCGCATGCGCATCGGCATCAACTCGGGCCCCATCACCGCCGGCATCCTGGGGCCCAAGGACAAGAGCCTCTACGACGTCCTGGGCGACGCGGTGAACCTGGCCAGCCGCATGGAAAAGGTCTGCCCCGCGGGCTCGGTGACCGTGTCCGAGCAGACCTGCGCCCTGGTGGAGCCCCATTTCAAGATCCGGCCCCTGGGCAAGCAGAAGGTGAAAGGGAAGGGGCAGCTGCCCTGCTTCGAAGTGCTGGGCCTGCGCGGCCTGATGGACGACCCCCGGCGCCTGGACCCGAGCTCCCGCTTCGCCCAGGCCTATGCTTCGGTGGCGGCGGAGGTGGAGGCCTTCAAGGGCCGCCATCTGTCCCAAGTGGATTTCCCCAGCCTGCAGGCCCGCGACGGCGCCCTTTCCCACAACGAAAGTGTGGCCGCCTGCGCCCTGGCCCTGAAGCGTGAATTGAAGGAAGACAAGATTCCGGACGAGGACCTGCTGGCCCTGGCCCTTCTGCACGACCTGGGCAAGCACGCCGCCCAGGCAACCCAGCTCAACAGCCCGGACCTGGGGCTCCCTGCCCTGGAGGCCCTGCGGGAAACCCTGCGCCTGGAGACCCTGAAGGGGATGGACCTGCTCGGTTTCGGCCGCCTAAAGGGGGCCGTCGAGGAGCTTTACCAGGTCGAACGCGGCCGGGGCGAGGGCGCCGGCGCCGGCACCCTGGCCCACCTGGTGGCCGCCGCCGACATTTACGACGCCTTGGTGGCGCCCAAGCTTTACAAGGGCAAGGGCTGGAGCATCACGGGTTCCCTGGAGGAGCTGCTGCGCCTGAAACTGCCGGCCCAGGCCAAGCCCATCTACCGGGCTTTCGCCGCGTTGATGAAGCCCGCCGCTACCCAGATCCACGATCCCGAAGCCTCGGGAATCCTTTTTAAATAGGGACGTGCACGAAAGCTGCACGCTTTCCCCTGAAAAACACCGTATCTTTCCCATCGGCCCTGCAAGGGCCTTTAGTACATTAAGCCTGACCCCGGGGTGGGAGCCTCACAGGGCCGGATAAGGAAAGGCGAACGATGAAAAAGAAAATTCTGGTGGTGGACGACGATCCCCACATCCGCGAAGTGGTCCGCTTCGCGCTGGAGCAGGGAAACTACGCGGTGGAGGAGGCCAGTGACGGCCGCCAGGGCCTGGAACGCTTTGGCCGGACCCAGCCCGATCTCCTGGTCCTGGACGTGCTGATGCCGGAGATGGACGGCCTGGAGCTCTGCCGCGAGATCCGCAAGAGCTCGCGGGTGCCCATCCTCTTCCTCTCCTCCAAGGCGGACGAGATCGACCGCATCCTGGGGCTGGAGATCGGCGGCGACGACTACCTTTCCAAGCCCTTCAGCCCCCGCGAGCTCGCCGCGAGGGTGCGGGTGATTCTCAAGCGCAGCCAGGCGGAGGCTCCCGCCGAGGAAGCCCCGGCCGCCGAGGCCCGCAGCCACGGCAAGATACGCCTGGACCCGGAGAGCCACAGCGCCGCCTTCGGCAAGAAGGCGGTGGAGCTCACCGCCACCGAGTTCTCCCTGCTGCAGGCCCTCATGGGCCGCCCGGGCAAGGTCTTCAGCCGCGAGAACCTGATGGAGCAGGCCTACCAGGGCGAGGCCCTGGTGAGCGACCGCACCATCGACAGCCACGTGCGCGGCGTGCGCGACAAGTTCGGCAAGAAGGGCTGCGCCTCGGTCATCGAAACGGTGCACGGCGTCGGCTACCGCCTGGGCAGCGGGGAATAAGTGCGTTCCTGGTTCCAGCCCAAGCTGCGCAGCATCCTGATCCTGACCCACGTCTTGGTCCTGCTCCTGCCCCTCCTGGGCATCTCCTTCCTAAAAATCTACGACAACGCCCTGGTGCGCCAGACCCAGGCCGAGCTGCTTTCGCAGGCGGCCCTGGTGGCCACGCTATTCGCCGACAAGATCGACGAATATCAGTCCAAAGAAAGGCCTTACACGGGCCTTCCCCTGAGCCCCACACCCAAGACCTACGAGGAGCGCGCGCCGGAAAGCATCGACATGAAGGACGCGGAAATCCTGCCCACCCAGCCGGACCCCGACGAAACCGAGGAGGAGCTGCACCCGGTGGCGGAGAAGGCCGGCGAGGCCGTCTCGCGCATCCTGCGCCGGTCCAAAGAGCTGACCCTGACCGGCACCCGGGTGGTGGATATCCACGGGGTCATCGCCGCCTCCAGCGCCTGGGAGGACGACCAGGGCCTTTCCCTGGCCCTCTTGCCGGAAATCCAGAACGCCCTCAAGGGCATCCCGTCCCTCGTCCTGCGCAAGCGTCCGCCCCTGCCCGGCACCCCGGCACCGGAGCTGGCGTCTTTAAGCCGCGGCTCGCGCCTGCGCCTCTACCTCTGCCTGCCTGTCTTCGGCGAAAACCAGGTCCTGGGCGCGGTCCTGCTTTCGCGCACGCCGCTGGACACCCGCAAGGCCCTGTATGAAAAGCGCTACGGCATCGTCACGGCCCTGGCCCTCTTCCTGATGGTGGTGCTGATGGTCTCCCTCATCAGCGCCTACTTCGTCACCCGCCCCCTGGGCGTGATGCTGGGCCAGGCCGAGAAGCTGGCCCGCGGCGAAAAGGACTGGAACGCCCGCGGGCCCGGGGCGGCCACCGAAGAGCTGGAGCGCCTGGGCGACGCCTTCGAGTCCATGGCCGGCACCCTGGAGAAGCGGGCGGACTACATCAAGCAGTTCGCCATCCACGTCTCCCACGAGTTCAAGACGCCTCTGAGCTCGCTGCGCGGCTCCATCGAGCTGCTGCAGGACCACTGGGAGACCATGCCCTCCGAGAAGCGCCTGCGCTTCCTGGGCAACATCGCCAAGGACTCGGAGCGCCTGGAACGCCTGGTCAGCCGATTGATGGAGCTGGCCATCGCCGAGGTGCGGGCTCCCCGGGACGAGGCCACGCCCCTGGGGCCCGTGCTCGAGTCCCTGCGCGCCCGCTACGAAGACTTAGGGCTAAGCGTCCTGAGTTCGGCTCCCGCTGGCCTGAGCCTGGTGCTGCCGGGGGACCTGCTGGAGACCGTGCTGAGCAACCTGCTCAACAACAGCCAGCAGCACGGGGCCCGCTCGGTGGCTATCCAGGCCAGCCTGGAGGGGGATCTGGCCCTGCTGAACGTCTCCGACGACGGCCCCGGCATCTCCCAGGCCAACGCGGAGAAAATCTTCACGCCCTTTTTCACCACCCAGCGCGAGCGGGGCGGCACCGGCTTGGGACTGACCATTGTGAAAACCCTTTTGGAAGCCCAGCAAGGCAGCATCCAGGTCCTGCCTTCCGCCAAGGGCGCCTCCTTCCTGCTCAAGATCCCCGCCGCCAAGGTCTGATACTTTTCGCAGCCGGGGACCCCGTGCTAGGATGGGGCCTCGCCTAAGGAGAGCCCCATGCTCAGCCCGGAACAAATCCGCCGTTACCAGGAAGACGGTTTCGTCCATATTCCCAAGGTCTTTTCACCCGAAGAAACCCGCGAACTCTCCGATGGCCTGGAGTGGCTGATGCAGACCTGGGCCAGCGACGAGGCCGGCTGGACCGGCCCCTGGCGCAAGGTGCTGATGGACGAGGCCACCGAAAAGAAGTCCAAGCTGGTGGCCATGCACGACCTGCAGTACTACTCCGGCGCCTGGGCCCGCGGCGTTCAGAACGCCCGCCTCCTGGCGGCCATGCAGGACCTCCTGGGGCCGGACGTGGAGTTCCACCACTCCACCATGCACGTGAAGCCGCCCGAAACGGGGCACCCCTTCCCCATGCACCAGGACTGGGCTTTCTATCCCCACAGCGACGACCGCTACGTGGACGTGCTGGTGCACCTGGACGACACCTTTCACGACAACGGGGAGATCCGCTTCCTGAAGGGCTCCCACAAACACGGCTACCTGCCCCACATCACCCAGACCCCTGAAGGCCCCTGCACGCCACACTTGCCCACCACGGACTACAAGCTGGAGGACACCGTGGCGGTGCCCGCCAAGGCCGGCGACCTGGTCTGCTTCAACATCAACACCATCCACGGCTCCTACGTGAACGTGACCCCCCATCCCCGCCGCCTGGTGCGCCTGGGCTACCGCTCGCCGGAGAACATCCAAGTTTCCGGCCAGAGCGTGGGCCGCCCCGGCATCCTGATGAGCGGCAGCCGCAAACGCCTGCCAGGCCAGGCACTTTTTCCCACCGAACTGCTTCAAGCGGCCCCAACCAAATAGGACCTTCTCCCAATGCCTGCTAAGAAACGCTGGAGCCTCGGCTACCCCTCCGCCCTTACGGCCTTTGCCGGAGAAAAGGACCGCTTTCACCTGGAAAGCCTCTTGGGGCTGAAGGGCGAACCCGGATTCTCTTACCCGGAAACCCAGGGCATCGTTCATGTGACGAGCAGCCTGGCCCCCCAAGGGCATCGCTTCGGCCTGCGCAAAGCGACCAAGCGCGGGAACTTGCTGCGCCTGGAGCTTTCTGCGCCGGAAGGCCTGGCCCTGCGTTCGGATTGGGAGCACGATCCCGCGACCGGTGTGCTGCGCCGGCGTGACACCCTGACGAACCGCGGCCGCAAGAGCGTCACCCTTTCGCGCGCCTTGCCTCGCTTCACCTTTGCCCGCGGCCTTTACGCCGCCTATGCCCAGTCCAGCGGCTGGGGCAGTGAGTCCCAGGGCTCCTGGCGGGACCTGGGGCGCGGCGTGAGCATGGAATGGGAAAGCGAGCGGGGCCGCCTTTGCCAGACTGCGGCGCCCTACCTCTGTGTCAAACGCAAGGACGCCGTGGCGGGCCTGGCCCTTCAGGTCGTCACGCGCGGCAACTGGATCATCCGCTTGCGCGCCGCGGACGCCTCCTTCACTCCGCAGGGACCCCACGCGGTGCTGGAAGCCGGCCTCTGTGACCGCCACCTGGCCCTGCCGCTGAAACCCGGCGAAAGCCTGGAGCTGCCCGAGCTCATCCTGCAGCCCTTGCCCGACGGCCTCCCCGAGAGTGGCGCCGAGCCCCTGCACCGCCACCTTCTGGCCCGCGACCTCAAAGACCAGCCCCGCCGCCCGCCCCTGCTCTTCAACACCTGGTTCGACCGTTACGACGACCTGGACCCCCAGCGCCTCCTGGCCCAGGCCCGCGTGGCCAAGTCCCTGGGCTGCGAAGTCTTCGTGGTGGACGCGGGCTGGTTCGGCAAAGCCGGCCTCGCCTATGACAAGCAGGTGGGGCACTGGGAAGAAAAGCCCGACGCCGCCTTCCGCGGCCGCATGCTGGACTTCAGCCGCCAGATCCGGGCCATGGGGCTGGGCTTCGGCGTCTGGATGGAGCCGGAGCGCCTCGCCCGCCAGGCCCCCCTGGTGAAGGAGCACCCGGACTGGGTGATAGAGACCACGCCCGGCATGGAATACCGCCTGGATATGGAGCACCCCAAGGCCCGCGCTTGGATCAAGGCCCAAATCAAGCGGGTGGTCGAAACCTACAAAGTGGTCTGGCTGAAGGTGGATTCCAATTTCGGCCCGGGCCTGGACGCGCGGGGCCGCGAGCTGGAAGGCTATTTCAGTTCCTGGTGGACCCTGCTGGACGAACTGAAGGCCGAGCACCCCGGCACCTTCTTCGAGGCCTGCTCCAGCGGCTCCATGCGCTCGGAGCTGAGCGCCCTGACCCACCACAGCGGCATCTTCCTCTCCGACAACGTCAATCCCCGCCTCCTCCTGCGCTACCTGCAGGGCACGGCCCTGCGCCTGCCGCCGTCGCGCCACACCCTGTGGACGGTGCTGAAGGGTGACGGCAAGGGGGGCGTGGTCGGCCCCAAGGTCCACTCCCTGGGCGATCCCCTGCCCCTGGACCCCAGCTTCATCGCCGCCGCCTGCCTGGCCGGGACCCTGACCTTTTCCGGCGACTTCCTGGCCCTGCCGGAAAGCGCCAAGGCCGCCCTGCGGCACTGGGCCGCCTTCTGGAAGGCCCGCCGGGAATTCATCACCTCCTCCAGCTGCCACCTGCTCACGCCCATCCAGCCCCTGGAGGACATGCAGGGCTGGACGGCCCTGCAACTGCAGGCGCCCAAGGATCCGCGCCGCCTGGTGCTGGCTTTCCGCATGGACGAGGCGGCGGCTTCGCAACTCATCCGCCTGCAGGGCCTGGATCCACGCGGGCGTTACGCCTTGAGCCGTTCCGAAGTGGGAAAACTGGAAGGACGGGATCTGGGCGTGAAGAGCGGAGCCGAGCTGATGAAGCGGGGCCTGCTGCTGAAATTGCCTACGCGATTCTCGTCGCAGGTGCTGGAATTGACTTTGTTGGGAAAGAAGAAACGCCGAAGCTAAAATTCAGTCCTGGATGTCGCGGTAAGCCCCAAACTCAGCCAGGTCGTCCTCGCCCAGAAAGTCCGGAATCTTCGCTTCCGGGTGGCCGAGGGCGGCCTGGATTTTTTTCCACAAAGCTGTGCGGACATAACGCTGGTGAAGCTTCTGGAACTTCGCTTTCTTCAAAACGTTCTTCGCTTCCAAAAATCTGCCCTCGTCGGCCAGCAAGCTGGCGCGGCGTTCAGCCACGCGTTCGTCCTGGCCCTTCGCCTTCTTAAGCCAGGCCCGGCGCTCGCCGAAGGCGGGGAAAG